>Ga0315294_10007668_pt1 | contig 11843 bp, 11 predicted proteins | sample YL17G13_40_MG_FD_203626 | JGI IMG/M metagenome (GOLD analysis project Ga0315294, IMG submission 203626) | Sediment microbial communities from Yellowstone Lake, YNP, Wyoming, USA - YL17G13_40 | ecosystem: Environmental > Aquatic > Freshwater > Lake > Sediment | place: USA: Wyoming | collected...
ATCGATACGAAAAAATAAGGTAGCCATAAAAGGGCCCATAACCACACCGGTAGGTACGGGGTATAGGAGCATAAACGTTACTTTGCGCAAAGAACTGGACCTGTACGCCTGCGTCAGGCCATGCAAGCTGTATGAAGGGGTGCGGTCACGTTATGAAAACGTCGATATTGTCATAGTGCGCGAAAATACGGAGGACTTGTACGCCGGCATAGAATTTAAGCGCGGCGAAAAGGATACCGAAACCATAATAAAAGAGATCCAGCGGCTTTCAAAAAAATCGATCAGGCAGGATTCAGGGATCAGCATAAAGCCGATATCTGAGACAGGATCCAAAAGGATAGTGCGGTTCGCCTTCGAATATGCCTTAAGCAATAAGAGAAAAAAGGTAACAGCCGTTCATAAGGCGAACATAATGAAATATACGGACGGGTTGTTCCTTGAGTGCGCCAGGGCGGTCGCCAAGGAATACGAAGGAAAGATAGAGTTTGAAGACAGGATCGTAGATAATATGTGCATGCAGCTTGTGCAGAAGCCGGACCTGTACGACTGCATAGTCCTTCCGAATCTTTACGGCGATATCATCTCCGATTTATGCGCCGGACTCGTCGGAGGACTCGGTGTCGCGCCGGGAGCCAACATAGGCGAGGACACGGCTCTTTTTGAACCTACCCATGGCAGCGCGCCGAAGTACAAAAATGCGAACAAGGTAAATCCGACGGCGATGCTGCTTTCCGCCGTTATGATGCTGCATTATATAAAGGAGCATAAGAAAGCTGAGGCGCTCGAGGAGGCAATAGCGGAAGTAATAAAAAAGGGCAAGGATGTCACATATGACCTTAAGCCTAATAGAAACGACACTTCCGCCGTCGGAACCAGTGAAATGGCCGATGCGATTATATCGGAAATTACCCTTCGACGCGCCTCGGACTAAATCCGAGGCTTGCGGTTCGACAAGCTCACCATCCCGAGCGCCTGCCTGCCGGCAGGCAGGAAGTCGAGGGACTCAGGGTAATACTGAGCCTGTCGAATGTATTAAAAGACGAAAGTAAAAGGGAACGGATCTAGAGGCGTGAAAAATATAAAGGTAAGTATAAGTGGTGCGGGTAACGTCGGCGCAATGCTGGCCTTAAGAGTGGTAGAGCACGATTTGGCCGATGTCGTGCTGGTGGATATAGATGAAGGCATAAGCAAAGGCAAGGCGTGCGATCTTGCGGATGCTTCTTCCATAATGGGCTATGACAAAAAAGTCGAAGGGACTTCCGATTATTCAAAGATACAAGATTCGGCTATCGTCGTAATAACGGCCGGTTTTCGGCGAAAACCCGGTATGTCGCGCGATGATCTTATTCAAAAAAACGGGGCTGTCATACGGGAAGTGGTGCTGAAAATAAAAGAGTTTGCGCCCGGGTCAATCATTATAGTCGTAACTAATCCTTTGGATCTGATGACTTACCTTGCATATAAACTTTCCGGCTTTGACCGGCGGAAGGTTATCGGCATGGCAGGTATTCTCGATTCGGCAAGGCAGTCTAATCTTATATCGGAAGAGCTTAGCATAACGAAGCCCGAGGTAGACAGTGTGATAATCGGCAGCCACGACGACAATATGGTGCCGCTTCTCAATTATTCCAAGGTCCAAGGCCAACCGCTTAAAAAGGTGCTTGATGAGGCCAAGTTAGCCAATATACTAGAAAGGACCAGGAAAAGAGGCGCCGAGATAGTGTCTTTGCTTGAGACCGGCAGTGCTTTTTTTGCTCCAAGTGCCGCTTGTTTTTCGATGGTAAAATGCATATTGAACAATGAGCGCTTGACGATATGCGCCTCGGCTTATCTTGACGGTGAATACGGCCTGCGTGATATCTGTATCGGCGCCCCTGTCGTTTTAGGTAAAAACGGGATTGAGAAGATAGTCGAATTAGAGCTGGATGACTGCGAGCGTGAAAAGTTCCAAAAATCAGCGCAGTTAACAAAAGACTCTATCGCCAAATTGGGCGTTTAATCCCCTTCGGGGAGGCTTCGCACTCCCCTTCCTGTTCAAGGGGGGAGGGAGCCTCGGGCTCCACTACGGCCCGGATGCAATGACTCCGTTAAAAGTAATAGATCTCGGAATAGCGCCTTACAACGAAGCGTACTCCTTGCAGAAAGCTATATTAGCAGGAAAGAAGCGGGGCAGGACGCTTCGTGATTACCTTATTCTCGTCGAACATCCTAATATTCTGACAATCGGCCGAAAGGGTTCAAAAAATAACATATTGATCGACGACAGTTCTTTAAAAAATGAGGCGCTGGATGTTATCTATGTAGATAGGGGCGGCGATATAACCTTTCACGGAATAGGCCAGGTCGTCGCTTATCCGATATTTGATTTGCGCAATCATATCAAAGATATCCGCGCATTTATCGGGCGGCTTGAGAAAGTCATTTCTCTGACGCTAAAAACCTATGGAATTGAATCCGACATAAACAATGAAAATACCGGTGTTTGGGCCGAAGGCGGCAAAATAGGGTTTATCGGAATCGGATTAAGCAACTGGATCACGTACCACGGAATCTCACTCAACGCCAACGTCGACTTGCGGTACTTTTCCATGATAAAGCCGTGCGGGATCGAGGGCGTAAGAGTAACAAGTTTAGAAAAGATTTTGAATAAACGGATAGATACCGATTCGCTAAAGGTGACATTAGTAAAAAATTTCTGTGAGGTCTTTAACTTTGAAAGATGCGATAAGGGAGATGATGCCTTCGTGGCTTTTGCGGCCTCTTCCGCCGTCGGGAATAAGTAAAGAAGTAAACGAATATTTGAAAAGTAGGTGCGTGGAAACGGTGTGCGCGAACAGCCGTTGCCCGAATATGTGCGAATGCTATTCTACGGGCAATGTCAGTTTTTTAATATTGGGCAATGTCTGCACGCGAAACTGCCTTTTCTGCGCGGTCAAAAAAGGCTCACCGAGGGAAATTAACAGAAGCGAACCTGAGACAATAGCCGGCGCTGTAAAGAAATTGCGCTTGCCATATGCAGTAGTTACATCCGTAACGCGGGATGACCTTACCGACGGAGGAGCCGGTCACTACAGAGCGGTAGTAAAGGCCATAAAACGCGTTTCGCCATTAACAACCGTCGAAGTCTTGACGCCGGATTTCAGCGGCTCAATGGAGGCCGTGGAGCTTGTAACGCAAAGCGGCGTAGATGTTTTTTCGCACAATATGGAAACGGTAGAGCGGCTGTATTCAAGGATAAGGCCTTTGTCGAATTATTTCGGCTCACTTTTAGTTTTAGCCTGCGCCGCGTCATTTAAGAAAGTGCCGGTGAAAAGCGGTTTTATGGTAGGTTTAGGCGAAACCGAAGAAGAAATTATCCGGCTTATGAAAGATATAAGAGAAACGGGATGCGATCTTTTGACGATCGGCCAATATCTTCGGCCGAAAGGGTCGCCTTTAAAAGTAGAAGAATATATCCGTCCCGAGGGCTTTGAATCTTTAAAGGCGAAAGCCTGCGAAATCGGTTTCAAAAAGGTTGCGAGCGGTACTTTTGTTCGAAGCTCTTACAGGGCGGATGAGTTACTGACATGAAGAAAATTGTATTACCGGAATTGGGCGAAGGCATAGAAGAAGCCGTCGTGTCGCTTTGGCATTTCCGAGAAGGCGATTCAGTCAAAGCGCTCGACGATATTGTCGAAATAGTAACGGATAAAGCGACATTTAATGTTCCGTCAGTTTCATCGGGAATAATCAAGAAAATACTACATCCGGAAGGCGATACCGTAAAAGTGGGTGACGCGCTTGCCGAATTAGAATGAAAAATGTAATCCCTCGTCTAAACAAGCGAAAATTCTCTGCCCCACAAAATCGCAAAGCGATTTTATGGGACTAGTCCTATAAAATCCTACGGATTTTATAGGGTGATAATTTTCGCTTAGACTTCGGGATAAATTCGCACCTATAACTTATGTCGCAAAGAAGCAAATGAGCGCTCCATAAGTTATGTGCTCATTTAGGAGATGACTAAAATGATACACGAAGCTAACAGATTAAAAAGATTGCCGCCATACCTTTTTGCCCTTGTAGATAACAAGAAAAAGGAAGTACAAAGCCGCGGTGTTGACGTAATAGACCTTAGCATGGGTTCGCCTGACCTGCCGGCGCCTAAACACGCGATTGACGAATTGTGCAAGCAGGCCCGTGTCGACGGTAATCAGCGATATTCCCGCTGGGACGGCGAGGTAGAAAAGCAATTACGAAAGGCGATCGCCGATTGGTACATGGATAGATTCGGCGTATCGCTGGACCCCGAAACCGAAGTGGTTCCGTTGATCGGCTCAAAGGAAGGTATAGCCCACCTGTGTCTAGGGTTTCTAAACAACGACGACATAACCCTCGTTCCCAATCCGGCGTATCCCGTCCATTTTAACGGCGTGATAATGGCCGGCGGCATACTTTACAATATTCCGTTGACCCCCGAAAATAACTATATGCCAAAATTGAGCACGCTAAGTACGGAAGTGGTGAAGATGTCCAAGTTACTGTTGATAAGCTATCCGCATAATCCGACGACGCAAGTTGCGAATCTGGAATACTTCCAGGAGGTGGCCGACTGGGCGAAAAAGAAGAATATCATAGTGGGGCACGACCTGGCCTACTCCGACATCGTTTTCGACGGATACCGGGCGCCCAGCTTTTTGGAAGCCAAAGGCGCAAAGGATATAGCGGTAGAATTTCACACGCTTTCAAAATCATACAATATGGCCGGCTGGCGATTGGGATTCTGCGTCGGCAATAAAGATATAGTAAAAACTCTTTTAAAAACCAAGAATTATATCGATTTCGGCATATTCCGCGCCATTCAGTATGCGGCCATCAAGACGCTGTTAGGCCCGCAGGATATTGTAAAAAAGACTGTCGAGACATATAGGCGCAGGATGGACCTTTTTGTAAACGGATTGAACGGAATCGGCTGGAAAGTGGAAAGGCCAAAGGCTACTTTTTACATATGGGCTCACATACCGCTTAAATACAACGCGCTTACATCGATGGAATTCACGGACCTTCTCTTAGAAGAAGCCGGCATAGCTGTAGCCCCGGGCACCGGATTCGGCGAATACGGCGAGGGTTTTGTGCGCTTTGCTCTGGTCGAGAACGAGGATAGGTTAAAACTAGCTCTTGAGAGGCTAAAAACTCTACTGGAATCTAAGGACTAATCCAGAAAGGATAGTCCTTCCTGGTTCCTCTCAAGGAAGGGACTAAACGGTTTCCGGTATTCGGCGATATGAATAAAAAGATACTCCTTATGTACATTTCGGAGCATTCCGGCCACCATCAGGCCAGTATAGCGCTCGAAAAGGCTATTTTAAGCAAAGAACCTAACTCCGTCGTGCTGAATATAGACGCCTTTAAATACGCGAATCCCATATTGGAAAAAATAATCCATAAGGCGTATATGAGGGTAATAAAAAAGCAGCCCGAGATCTGGGGCTATTTGTATGACAATCCGAAGGTAATAAAAAAGACACAGTGGATTCGGAATTTTATAAACGATACTAATTCCAAAAAGATAAGCGGGTTTATCGAAAAGTTCAAACCCGATGTCGTCGCGTGCACGCAGGCATTTCCGTGCGGCATTTTTGCCAATTATAAAAAAAAATATAAAAAGATCACACCGCTGGTCGGCATTTTGACAGATTACGCCCCGCACTCTTATTGGATATATGACGATGTCAACATATATGTGGTTCCGTCGGCCGAAACGGGCCAGGCACTTCTAAAAAAGGGGGTGACCGAAAATAAGATAAGGATACTTGGCGTGCCGATCGATCCGCTTTTTGCAATATCCGGCGACAAAAATAAAATTTGCGGAGAGATGAATGTGTCGCCCGATCTTCCAATCGTGCTAGTGATGGGCGGGACCCACGGTATAGGCCCCGACGAAAAAATGGTAAAAGCGCTGGATGCCTCAGAAAGAGATTTCCAGATAATCGTAATTACCGGCATAAATGAGCAGCTCTTTAAAAAAACAAAGGATATAGCGTCGCGTTCCAAAAAGAAAATCACCGCTCTCGGTTTCGTCAATAATGTGCACGAAATAATGGAAATAGCGGGTGCGATCATTACTAAGCCCGGAGGATTGACAACCGCCGAAGCGCTTGCAAAGTCATTGCCGATTATAATAATAAATCCGTTGCCCGGCCAGGAGGATTTTAATACAAAAACGTTGACGACGAGCGGCTCAGCCATTAAAGCATCGGATGAATCGGATGCCGTCCGCCTATTGGAAGGCCTGCTTACCGACCCGGCTAAGCTTAATAAGATGAGAGCATGGATGAAGGCAAATGCCAAACCTCATTCTTCCGAAGACATAGCGGAACTTTTACTAAATTTGGCAAGTTAAGAAATAGATGCTATATATTCTATACAAAATAGGATTCCTTATATTACGAGTAACAAACATTGAAGGCGCATATGCTGTAGTCTCCTTTTTTGCAACGCTTCAATATCATGTCTCAAAAAGAGACAGGGAGATTGTCAAGGAAAACTTACGCACGGTGCTGCCCGAAGCCGGCGAAAAAGAGATATCCTTCTTAGCAAAGAACGTTTTTATAAACTTCGGTAAATATCTCGTCGATTTCTTTTCCCCTCTTACCGAAGATGCGGAAGCCATGAAGAAGAAAGTCGTCTTCGAGGGCATAGAGAATATTGATGAGGTATTAAGGCTGGGCAAGGGTTGCATTATCGTAACCGGCCATTTCGGAAACTGGGAACTTGGCGGATATCTCTTTGCTAAACTCGGATATAAATTGAACGTTGTCGCGCTTGACCATTCCGACCAGAGGATAAATAATTTCTTTATTCAAAAACGCAAATATGCTGGCGTCAACATCGCATCCATCGGCAATGCCAAGAGCCACTGCCTGCGAGCGTTAAAAAGGAACGAAATAGTCGCTATAGTCGGGGATAGGCCTTATGGCGAAAGCGGAATGGATATTCAGTTCTTCGGAAAGACAGCGCGCATACCGCGCGGCGCGGCTCTTTTCAGCATTAAAACCGGAGCGCCGCTTATAATAACGTTCGCCTATAAAGAAGATGAGAAGAAAATGATTTACAAAATGGTATTTGAAAAGCCCGTGCCGATCAAAAAAAGCGCATCTGCTCACGAGCGGTTAAGAGAAGCAACTCAATACTTTATAAATAGATTCGAATGCTATATTCGGAAACATCCGTCTCAGTGGTATATGTTTAACCGGATATGGGCATAGGAGCGAGGAGCTCATGAGTTTAAAAGTTGGCATACTTATACCGGCTTATAACGAAAGCGAACACATCGGGAGTTTGGTGCGTAAATTGCGCAGCATGAATCTTGAAACCATCGTAATAGACGACGGTTCAAAAGATGCCACCTCTTTTAAGGCGCGGGAAAACGGCGCAAAAGTCATACGCCACGACAAAAACCTTGGAAAGGGCGCTGCGCTAAAGACGGGATTTGCCGCCGCCTTAAAAGAGAATTACGACGCCGTGATCATGATGGACGGCGATGCCCAGCATAACCCTGCCGACATATCCAAATTAATCGCAGCCGCTTCGATGAATCCCAATGCACTGATTGCGGGAAACAGGATGAACGACGCTGCGAATATGCCCATTGCGCGAAAACTTACTAATAGGTTTATGTCATTTCTTGTCTCAGCCATATGCCGGCAAAGAATACCGGACTCGCAATGCGGATTCCGCTTGATACGAAAAAATTTCCTTAAAAAAATCACGATAGAGTCACTCCGCTTTGAAGTGGAATCCGAGCTTTTAGTAAAGGCAAGCGCCGCCGGAGTTAAGATAATATCGGTACCTATCGAGACCCTATACGGCAAAGAAGCCAGCCAGATCAACCCGTTCTGGGACACGTGCCGTTTTGTTTATTTTCTATTTCGGATCGCGTTGAAAAACAAACCCCGTTAGAGAACAGGGTTCTCTAACGGGGCAGGTGAGCGCGGAGCGGCTCTAATGGATTTTAAAACACTGCGGGAAAGAATGGTAGACTACCAACTCATTCCGCGCGGAATAAATAATCGCCTGGTGCTTGACGCATTCCGAAAAATAGAGCGGCACAAATTTGTCCCGGAAGAATTCTTAGACGGCGCTTACGGCGACCATCCTCTTCCCATAGGAAGCGGCCAGACAATATCCCAGCCTTTTATTGTAGCATTAATGACGGAATCGCTTGGCCTGACAGGCAAGGAAAGAGTCCTCGAAATAGGCACAGGAAGCGGATATCAAACAGCCATATTGGCGGAATTAGCAAAAGAGGTATATTCGGTCGAAAGGATACCGGCTCTTGCAGAACGTACCTCCGAGATTTTATCGGCGCTTGGATATAAAAATATCAGCATTGACGTCAAAGACGGGTCTTTAGGTTGGCCGGAACACGCTCCGTATGACGCTATTGTAGTAACTGCGTCCTGCCCCGGAAAACCTGCGACTTTACTCGGGCAACTCAAAGATAATGGCAGGCTTGTAGCCCCTATCGGCGCCGCATTCGGTCAGATCCTTACGCTTTTTACTAAGAAAAAAGGGGCAATAGTCGCGGATGAGCTTTGCGGCTGTATGTTTGTGCCTCTCATAGGCATAGAAGGTTGGAATAAATAAATTATGCTTGAAGGACTTATACATTTTTTAAAAGGACTGCCGGAAGATGCCATAACTTTTATAGTTGCGGCTTTGCCGGTAGCCGAGTTGCGCGTGTCTATCCCGCTCGCCTGTGGGATGGGGCACTCACTTACAAGAGCGCTTCTTGTTTCATACGCCGGCAATATATTTCCGATCATTCCGCTATTGCTGCTGCTCGAGCCCGTATCCAATAAGCTGCGGCGGTTTCCCGCATGGAAGCGTTTTTTTGATTGGCTTTTCGAAAAAACCAAACAGAAAGCGGACTTGATACAAAAATACGAAGCGCTGGGGCTGATGTTATTTGTGGCTGTCCCTCTGCCCGGGACCGGAGCGTGGACAGGCTCGATAGCTGCCTCCTTGTTTAAAATAAAATTCCGATATGCTTTTCCGGCAATAGTTGGCGGGGTTATAATAGCAGGTGTTATAGTCGCGCTTCTTACTTATATGGGGTTTAAATTAGTGGATTTGAAGGGCGTGTTATCATAACTTACAAGGAAGCTGACCTTATGCATACGGATAATATTTTCCGGCTGTGTATTATAGTTTCAATATCACTACACTTATGTTTAGTGCTGCCATGGCCATTTCTGAATTTCCTGTCAAAACCCGAAACGCCTTTCCAGAAAATGGAGATGACCTACTTCAACGAAAAGGAAATGCCGCGTCCAAAATCTATTACTCTAAGCGAAATAAAATCCGGCAACACCGCCTTAGCGGCGAAAACGGCAGATAGTCATAATATTTCCGAGTCAGCGCCCGCCAAAAAAAAGGAGCAGGAGCCGGTTAAAGAGATGACCACTAAAAAGGAAGAAAAACCTGTCGACTCCGCGCGACCCGTCGACGAGAAACGGGAAAACAGCGAAATAATCGAAATAGGGACACAGAAAGGCGTAGTATATGAAAAATATTACCTTGATGTCCGGGAAAAGATAAAAGCAATCATAGAAAAAAATAAGAGGGGGATTTTAAACGAAAGCGAGGTTTGTATAAGATTTATAGTAGATAGAAACGGCACCCTGAAAGACCTGTATCTTTATAAAAGTAGCGGACGTGAAGCCGGTAATCTGGAAAAACTCGCCGTAAAGAGCATAAGAGCGGCATCGCCTTTTCCGCCTTTCACCGATAAGATAAAAGAAAACGAGTTACAGTTTAATCTTCCCATAAGAGTGATCCGCAGATATTAAACAAACCTCTCTCCATAAACATTGACAATTACACCCTTATATAATATAATACTCATATTATTACGATAAGTAAGGTAATACTAAGCGCTAAGCGCTACAACATTTAAGAAGGGGAGTGCGAAGCCTCCCCGAAGGGGATTAAAAATGTCAAAAGTCGAAGTCGGCGAAAACGAGTCGCTGGAGAAAGCTCTAAGGCGGTTTAAGAAAAAAATAGAGAGGGAAGGGGTTCTAAAACAGCTTAAAGCCAGAAAACACTATGAAAAACCCAGCGAACGCAAGCGAAGAAAAAGACGAAGCGCGAAAATAAGATTTTAAAAGCGCTAATGAATAAAGCCATATCCAGAATTATAGCCATAAATCTTGCCTTAGCTTTTTTCTTTTTTCTGCCCCTACATGCCGTTACGGAAGAATCCGTTTACACAAGCGGGAACACGCAAAAAAAGGTGCTGAGTAATGGCATGACTGTGGTGCTCGACGAAACTCACAAGTCACCGATTGTCTCCATTGATATCTTGATCAAATGCGGCAGTGCCTCGGAAGCGAAATATGCCGGCGGCGGAATATCGCATCTTCTGGAACACCTCCTATTTAAAAGCGGTAACGCAAAGGAGACAAATGTGGCTTCCAGGGAGATAAAATCCTTCGGCGGGGAGATAAACGGATTCACAACCCGCGACTATACGGTCTATACGGTGAATGTTCCCAGGGACTATGCTACAGATGCGCTCACCGTACTGAAAAAATTTATATTTTTCCCGTCTTTTGACGCGCTTGAAATAGATAAAGAAAAAGAAGTAATACTTGATGAGATACGGAAAAACAGGGACGACCCGGCCCTTTTAATATCGGATCTTTCCTGGTCATCCGCCTTCCGGGAGCATTCGTATAAATACTCCGTAATAGGCCACGAAGACCTGTTTATGCGCCTCACCAAGCAGGACGTAGAGGACTATTTCTATCACAAGTACTCTCCCGATAATATGATAATGGTTATCTCCGGCGACATAGACAAGGATCTCGCAGTCAAGGAAACAGAAAAAATATTTTACGATGTCAAGAGAACCTTTGTTGAAAACGAAGCAAACATTGTAGAGCCGCCGCAATTTAACCCGAGAAACAGGGTCGAATATAAAAGTGTGAAGCTCGCTCACGGCGCTCTTTCCTATAGAAGCGCTTCGATAAATGACGCTTCTCTTTACGCTCTTGACGTCCTTGCTATTATCCTCGGCAAGGGAGAAAGCTCAATCCTTACTAAAGACTTGCGGGATAATAAAAAAATCGCGTATGCCGTATCTTGTTACAACCACACCTTGCGCGATTCCGGGTTATTTTACCTGTCTTTTATATCCGAACCGGACAAAGCGAACAACGCGATTGTTTCAATTTTAGAAACGTTAGAAACGGTCAAAAAAAATGGCGTTAGCGATGAGGATTTAGAGAAGGCAAAAAAAATGGCAAAGGCCGAGTTTATAGAGTCGCTGCAAACGGCCGAAGGCAGAGCATTAGACCTGATTTCGAACGAAGCGCTTACAAATAATTACCTTTTTTCCGAAGCCTATCTGGATAAAATAACCGCGATTACCAACGATGATATTAAGGCGGCTGCCAAAGCTTATCTTGATCCAAATAAAGTCAATACTGCGCTCTTAATGCCGGAAAAATCCGGCGGCTCGCCGAAGCCGCCCGCTGATACGCAAAGGCAAAGCGGTAATCGCGATATCTCGAGCTATGCATTGCCCAGCGGCGCACGAGTGATCGTCTCGGAAGACCACTCGCTGCCCATTTGCACCATGTCCGCGATTTTTCTCGGCGGCGTGCGCTTCGAGACCAAAACGAATAACGGCATATCGCGCCTTGTGTCCGATCTTATGCTTGACGGCACGGCACAACGAAAAGAAGAGGATATAAAAACAGCCGTTGAATCTATGGGCGGAAGTATAAACAGCATAAGCGGCGCAAATAGTTTCGGGATAACCGTAAACCTGATGAGCGGCGATTGGAAAAAAGGGT
>Ga0315294_10007669_pt1 | contig 11843 bp, 7 predicted proteins | sample YL17G13_40_MG_FD_203626 | JGI IMG/M metagenome (GOLD analysis project Ga0315294, IMG submission 203626) | Sediment microbial communities from Yellowstone Lake, YNP, Wyoming, USA - YL17G13_40 | ecosystem: Environmental > Aquatic > Freshwater > Lake > Sediment | place: USA: Wyoming | collected...
GAAGCGATATCGGCGGCGATGACTACATCGAGGGCAACGGCGGGAACGACACCATCTACGGCGGCCTCGGGCAGGACGACCTGATCGGCGGCAGCTCCACGCTGTTCGGCCTTGCGACGCCGGCCCTCCGGCCCGACGGATCCGACCTCATCTTCGGCGGCAACGGTGATCTCCTTGCCCGGAACGACCTCGGTGACACGTCTGCCGACGGTCACGCCCGCGACGCCGACGTGATCCTGGGCGACAACGGCAACATCTACCGTCTGGTGAGCGTGAACGAGGTGGGCACCGGCCACTATCTGACCTTCGGGTACGACAATTACGGCGGGACGATCCGGATCATCCCGCGGGCGACCGCCCTGGTGGACTACACACCGGGCGGCCCAGACTACCTGCCGAGGGTGGCCCAGGCGGCCACCGACATCGGCGCCGCAGACGTGATCCACGGCGAGGCCGGAGACGACGTCATCTACGGCATGAAGGGGAACGACATCCTCCTCGGCGAGGGGCAGGACGACGACATCATCGGCGGGTACGGTAATGATTGGATCTCGGGCGGGACGGGCGACGATGGCGTCCTGGGCGACGACGGCCGGATCTACACCAGCCGGAACGGCATCGCCGAGCCGCTCTACGGTATCGGTAGCCTGGCCGGACAACTCGATCAGTGCATCTCCACCCCTGGCAAGATCCAGCAGGCGACGATCAACGTCACCGGGGAACTCAAGAAGACCGTCAACCTGACCCCGTTCAAGCTGGGAGATCCGGAAGCTTACGACTACGCTGCCCAGGATCCGAAGGACGCAGACGACATCATCTACGGCGGCTGGGGGGACGACTTCCTGCACGGTGGCCCCGGCGACGACGCCATCTCGGGGGCCGAGGCGCTCCTCGAATTCTACGGCGCCCCCGTGAACCTCAGCAACATCCTGGGCTACAACGCGGCAACGGGCGAGTTCGCCAAGTACGACGAGTACAACCCGCTGGTCAAGATCCAGGGGTTCCTCCTCAACTTCGACCCCGCTGAGGGACCAGTTATCGATGCCGGCGGAAACATCCATACCGACGGAGAGGACGCCCTCTTCGGCGACCTGGGCAACGACTGGCTGGTGGGCGGCACGGGGAAGGATCATCTCTACGGCGGCTACGGCGACGACCTCCTGAACGCCGACGACGACCAGACCACGGCCAGCAACGCGAATACTGCGCCGGACACGCATCCGTCCTACGAAGATCTCGCCTACGGCGGGGCCGGGCGCGACGTCCTGATCGGGAACACCGGCGGCGACCGATTGATCGACTGGGCAGGCGAGTTCAACAGCTTCATCGTCCCCTTTGCCCCCTTCGGCATGGCCACGGTGAGCCGGGCCCTGCAGCCGCAGATCGCCGAGTTCCTCTACGCCCTTTCGGCCAGCGACGGGGCGGATCCGACCCGGGCGGCCGATACCGGCGCGAGCGTGGCGCGTAACGGCGAGCCGGAAGGGGAGCTGGGCCTGGTCAAGCAGCAGGACGCCGACTGGCAGTCCATGACCGGCGCGCCCGCCGACCCGCAGCCCGGCAATATCCCCGGCGGGCGCCGCGACGTGCTGCGCTCGGCGACCTTCAACTCCGGGACGGTGAGCGCTTTCTACACCGACAGCGGCTCCTTCACGGTGCAGAATGGGGCGCTGCAGGTGGCGGCAGCCTCCCTGGGCGGGGACGCGGTGAGCGTCTTCCACGTGGACGAGACGCTCCCGACCTACTTCGAGATCCAGGCGACCATCACCGCGGTAAAGCCGACGGCCGGCTGGAAGTCCAACTCCTACGTGATCTTCGACTACCAGAACCCGACCGATTTCAAGTTCGCCGGGATCAATGTCTCGACCAACAAGATCGAGATGGGCCACCGGACGACGGCCGGCTGGGTGGTGGACGTGCAGTCCAACGTGAAGGTCAAGCCGGACACCGCCTACAGCATGCTGGTGGCGGTGAACGGTACCACCGTGACGCTGGTGGTGGACGGCAAGACCTACTTCAGCCACACCTTCGCCCCGCGCGTCATGGACGGCTGGGTGTACGGTCTGAACAGCGGCATGGTGGGGGTGGGCTCCGACAACTCCCGCGGCACCTTCGACAACATCGCGGTCCAGGTGCTGCCGCCCGAGATCACGTTCACGGGCACCGAGGACTTCCCCGACACCAACCAGGTCGTGAACGTCGCGCCGAGCAGCGGGGTCTGGCAGACCGGTACCGCCAGTTACAGCGGCGCGCCGGCGGCCGGCGGAAGCAGCGCCATCAGCCTGATCGACCTGGGGCTCACGCACGGCCTGGAGGTCGCCTCGGTCCTGCAGATCGAGACCACGCTCAACACTCAGGCGACCGGCGGCCTGGTCTTCGACTACTACGGGCCGGACAACTTCAAGTACGCGACCCTGGATGCGGCCGCCGACCAGATCCTCATCGGCCACTACACGGCGAAGGGCGGCTGGGCGACCGATGCCACCTACAGCATGGCCATCATCGCCGGGACGGACTACGACCTGGCCCTGTCCTTAAAGGGGACCACCGTCAGCCTGTCCGCCAAGCAGACCGGGGCGGCGAACTGGCAGGCCATGGCCGGCGAGGTGTACAACGCCGTGACGGTGGATGGCGGTTTCGGCTTCTTTACCAAGGGGGCGGGCAGCACGTTTGACGACGTGACGGTCAAGACGTCAGACCCGGCGTTCCGGCCGTCGACGACCCCCGCTGCACTCTTGGCGGCCTACCCGACGACGGAGCCGGCCGGGAGCGAGAACGCGCTGACCCAGGCGGAACTCGATCCAATCATCAGCGCGGCCCTGGGCCGCTGGACCGCCTCCGGCCTCCTCGACGCAACGACGGTGAGCCCGCTGGCCGGCCTGTCCTTCCAGATCGCCGATCTGGCAGGGTCCACTCTGGCCCTGACGGAGGGGAACACGATCCTCATCGACGTTGATGCCGCCGGCCACGGCTGGTTCGTGGATGCCACCCCAGACCGCGACACCGAGTTCGGTCAGCGGGGGAACGACGACCAGTTGGTGGCCACCGGCAACAGCCCGGCGGCCGGCGACATAGACCTCCTGACTGTGGTGATGCACGAGATCGGCCACGTCCTTGGTTACGACGATCTCGCTGCTCAGACGGCCTCGACCACCCTGATGAGCGCCACCCTGGACGAGGGAGTCCGCTGGCTGCCCGAGGACCCGCAGGGTAGCAAGGCGCAGGCAGCTTCCAGCCCGACGACTACACTGGAGGCGGCTCCCGCTCCGAGCGGGGCCGCGGCTGTCGTGTCCTCTGCGGTCGAGCAGGCCAGCCAGCAGCCGGCTGCCGGTGGGTCGACAGCGCCAGTCTCCCAAATCGAGGTGACGAAACCGCTGGCCTGGGATCCGATCAACGGCAACCTGACGAGCCTGGACACCGCCAAGCCACTGGCGGGGGTCATGGAGTTTGTCGTCGTCGCTTCCAGCCAGCCCGCGACCGGCATGGAGGCGGAGCGGACCTCTGGAAGCACCCCTCCTCAAGCGCCGGTTGCCCCCAGTGCCTCCATGGCCACCGCGAGCCCGAGCTTGACGTCGATCGGCGCCGCCAGCGGCACACCGATCGATTGGATGTCAACGAACGCCACCGCCCCGGCGGCGGCCGTCGCACCGACTGCGGTATCCGGTGCCCCGCAGATCCAGCCGCCGGTGGAGTTCAAGCCTTCGCCAACTCAGAACCTCGAGACGCAGATGGCCCTGAACGGACCAGGTACCGTGAACACCAGCGGAGCCAGCGGGAACGTGATCTCTGCAGAGCCCGCCAAGCCGGCGGTCCAGCCGGCAACGAAGACCAAAAAGAAGTAGCGGAGCGGAGGCGAGCAGTCGAGAGAGTGTGGGGCCGGCGCGGGATTGGCAGCCCAACCACCAACGTTAAGCGCAACCCGACCCAAGACAGAAGGAGACTCCATGACCACCGAGAAGACTCGCAACGCTCCGGCAGGCGCCACGCCTGAGGCCCCCGCGGGTCCGAAGATCCGCTGGGACGACAGCCAGATGCACAGCAGCTACGCCAACGTCTGCAACGTGGCGTCCACCCGGGAGGAGGTCGTCCTCCTCTTCGGCGTGAACCAGGCCTGGCAAGCGGGCCAGGCGGAGATCCCCATCCAACTCTCCAGCCGGATCATCGTGAGCCCCCATGTTGCCAAGCGGCTCTCGGCGCTCCTCGAGAACGTCCTGAAGGAGTACGAATCCCGCTTCGGTCCTCTGACGTAAGCGAGCGGTGCAACGGATGGACCCCTCTCAGGCGGCTGGGAGGGGTCCTTTTGCTTTTTCCGCCACTGCCGCAGCGCTGCCCGGAGCGGCGGAACAAACCGACAAGTGCAATGCGTGGGATCTCTGCCGACCGAGACTTCAAGGAGCCTAAAGCCTTCCCCGTTTCGTTCTGTTACCGTCCCCCCAGATCTGGCGAATATCGAGCTGGAAGACGCCCGACATGGAGTTGACCCAGAGCGTATCCTCATCCAGGCATATACCGTGGGGAAGTCCACCGACCCTGACTTTCGACAGCCTCTTTCCCGTAGCCAGGTCGATGGGAAAGAGCGAACCAGTAAAATATCCCAGCACGTATAGGTAGTTTCTTTTCTTATCCAGGCAGATACTCCTCGCGTGCCCTTCTCCCCTGAATGTCCGTCTTGTCTTGAATGTCTCCAGGTCAATTTCATGCAGGGTGTTGAAACCGCCGTTTTGGTAGTAGATCAGGTTGTTTTCCTCGTCGAGTTCGAGCGCGGTGGCGCACACATCGAAAAATGCCCTCTTCTTCAGGATGGCGAGGGAATCCGGATCCACTTCGAAGAGATGGTTATCGTAAAATCTCCGCTTGCCAGGGCCGGCGGAGAAATAGATCTTCCGTGTTTTCTTGGACTGGAGGATGTTCCAGAGCGGCCCGCCCAAGGTTACGAGGCCCAACTCCAGGAGATTCAGCACCCCTTCCAGCTTGCCTGTTTCATGGTTGTAGGCAAGCAGGACTTGCTCGGCGTCGTTGCCGACATAGACCCGGTTCGTGGAGACATCCTTGACGATATCCATCGGCTCCCAATAGGTCAGCACCCCTGTTACTTGGTTCTGGCACTCCTTCCGTATCTTCAGGTCATCCATGGACAGTTCATAGTATTTGTCATCGTACCAGGGGGCGACAAAGACGCTCCGGGAATGATCGTCGAAGTGTATCTGCCGGATGTTCCTGCTAAGGAAAAGATGAAGATTCCCGGTCTTCATGTCTCTTCGGATAATCGTCGGATACGGCTTATTGCGTTGGCCGTATGTGGCGCCGTACATGACGAAAAGGGCATCCCCCTGCTTGTCATAGTATATCTCCCTCGGATGGCGGGGAACCGTATGGGGGCCCATCTTCTTAAACACGAAGCTCTCCACAAAGCCTTTCTGCTTGAGAATCCTGCTTCTTCTCCGCCCGCCGACCCCCCCGTAATGATACAGATGAAATATCAAGCAAAAGCACAACGCCATCGGCAGGATCATGGCGGTGAATATGCGGAGCATGCCGTACTTCACGGTGATGAAATAATACAAGAGCACCCACGCGACGAACGCCGTCGGCGTGACCCATCTCTCCGCGAGGAAGACAAGAGATAGCTGGAGGTAAAACTTGGTGATGAACCATTTTATTACGATCGTCTTCTTGGCGGCGACGTTCATGAAGAAGACCCAGACCGAAAAGAAGACAAACCAGAAGATCGATTTGACGACGAAGAGGAATACCCAACCGCCGCCGGCATTCGCCCACGCCGTGGGACGCGGGAAACGGAGGCTGAAATGAAACTCTAGGAGCAAGACAGGGATAAACAGGACCAGGATGAGGCGTTGCGATTTAATGATGTCGAAGACGAGAAGACAGTGGAGCAGATGAATATAGCCTATGATGAGCCATACGGAGAGGAGCGGGAAGAGCCATTCGCCTATCATGTTATGATTAACTGCGAGCCGTCACGAGAAGTACCAATGGGACAAGGATTTCGCCAAAGAAGGGGCCAATCGGTACACGAGAATCCCCGATCGAAACAGCGCGTTCATGAAGAAGTACTTGTGACTCCAGGATAGGCATTCTTGATAGCTCGCTTCGCTGCTCGACCCCTGCTCGTCGGGTACCGGAAAATCCTCCCACCAGTAATCGACCTGACACGGGCTAACCTTCGTCTCCTTGACAACTGCCTGGAATGCCTTCCTATATTCTTGATCGGAAAGATAACGCTTCACATAGGTGAGCACGACCTCGTATCTGCCCGAAGATTGCGCTTGGCGTATGCGTTGGATGAGGCGAGAAATGTCCACCAGCTCACGCGTCGCGCTGTGTTTTTGGGCCAGGCAGAAATGAATCTTTCCGCCGAGGAAAGCGCCGAGCAGCAAATCCAGCTGCTCTTTCGTGGGAAGACCAAACAAATCGTAGGACAGATGAAGCTTGTATTGTTCCGATAACACCTTTTCGGAATACGCAGGCTGTATCGCCGTCAAGAAGTCGTGGAACACGTTGACGAACTTGATCCTCGGGTCTTCGCCCCAGGAGACCAGGTCTTCCTTGACTTTCTCCGCGGACCGGAGGACGAATCCCCGGTTGAAAAGCCGCCGCTGCATTTCAACCGACCCGCAGCAGGAGGGACAGTCCAGAGGGCAGCCGCGAAAAACCACAAGGTAAGGGAAAGTTGGGAAGGTGACCGGTGTCGAATAGATGTCGTGGTAGCGCAACACTCGCCTTTCGAGCGTCGGGAAAAAGGAGATATCGCGGTAGTTGGAAGCATCCATATCCGAGGTGTTCAGGGCATACGTCTGCGGTGAAACGAATTCCCGAGATACGACATTCGGGATTTCCGAAAGAGAGGCTCCATGAATGATGGCGTCCACAAGGAGCTTGAGAGGTATTTCGCCATCTCCTCGTATAATGTAGTCGATCCGGGAATCTCTGAGGAGTTGACGAGAAAACAGACTTGCCGATATTCCCCCCACGATGATCCGGCAATCGGGATTGATCTCTTTTAACCTGCAAGAAAGCTGGATGGCCGACTTGAGAGAGAGGTACCAGTGGACATCCATCACGACGACCCGGGCGGCCTTTACGTCGGTCGGTGTCCATTCATTGTGGAATTTTCCTACGACCGGCCGGTCGAGGCGGTTGATCAGGGCGGGAAGAGACATCGGGAGGTTCTCTCTCAGGAGCAATTCCGTCTTCGGATGGATGAATAGGATCATGTGAAGTTCCTTCGGCTTCGAGACGTCATGCTGGAACCGGCGGCTTCATCGGGCTGCTGGCTCCGGTCAGGGGGCACGGGAGAGCGGGCTGGGCGGGAACAGGAGGCGCGCGGCGGTCCTGACCTGAAAGGCGAACTGGGCGAGGCTGCGGATGCCCGCAATCTGCCGGAGAATCGTTCGGGGCCGGACGTAAAAGCGTCGGGTGACGCGCCGCGCCAGGCGCTCGCAGGCCACCCTGTCTCTCGTCAGTGCCTCCAGCACCGCACTGTCCCGCGGGACGCCCGGGCGCGGGTGATACACGCTGAAAGATATGTGGTCCGGTTCGAGCGCCGACAAGAACCCCATCAACTCCGCCTCGTACTCCTGAATCCCCGACAGATCACCGTGCGAGCCAAGCCGACGCAGGCCGGCGATGAACTGGGCCGCTCTGGGGATCCGGTGCTTGCGTAGAATCCGGAAAGCCCGACGGGTCGTCTCACGGGGGAGATGCCGCGACAGGCCGGTCAGGCAGACGTCGTCGAACGTCTCGACCCCCAGCATGATCAACCGGCACCCCAACGAGGCTGCAGCTTCCGCGATCTCCTCGTCGATCAAATCCGGCCGCGAGAAGCAGATCCACTCAAAGCTGAGCCGCGTGCGCCGCCATGCCTGCAGAAGCAGAAGCGCACGCTCACGGTCAAAGAAGAAGGTGGCGTCGCGGATATAGAGGCTCTTGTATCCCAGCTCGGCCGCATAGTGCAATTCTTCGATCACGTGATGAACGGCTCGGGTCCGATATCCCAGGCAATGCGTGTTGCAGTACAGGCAGTTGTAAGGGCAGCCGTAGCTCGTGGCGAGGCTATAGTATTCGGGGACTCGGAAAAACGGGAGTTGCCGCCGGTACTTTCCGATGACGTCCGCCCGGGGCAGCGGGTGCTCGTAGGTTCCGGTCAGCGGGGCGCAATCGCCATTGTGGCCGCCTCGCAACAGGAGATCGGACGGGATGTCTTGTCGCAGATGCACAAGCAGGGCAGAGGAGCTGAAATCGGCGAGAATGCCGTCCACCGCGGGCATCCTCTCCAGGGCCTCTTGGGGGCAAAACCGCGCGATGTCACCAGAAGCAAACAGCCGGCATTGGGGCAACATGGCCCTAACCTGCTCCAGGAACCGTGCGTCGTGCTCCAGGACGACATCTCCCACGAGGGTAAGGATGGCCTCAGGGGCGAACGATCCGATCCGACGCAGTGCCTCGCGGACGCTCAGGCCTTCCTGGACCGCGTCGATATACTCCACGTGGAACTCGGTGTCTTGAAAGAATCCGGACTGAATCTGGAGGTCAAGGGGGTGGACTGTCAGGCGTCCCTTGGCATAGCCGCTGCAGTAGCAGTCTCGAAAGACGGGGGCCGGAGCGGGTGGATTAAGAAGCAGGAGTCGCTTTCGAAATGGTCTCATCAGCTATTATACCAGTTCGGTGGCTGAAGCGTGAGGCCGCGCGCATGTCCGAGGAGCCGATGCTTGGCTTCCGACCACATGAAATTCAGTCCCTTCCGCAGAAACCAGAGGTACATGCTGCGCTTGTGGTCGGTGGTATTGATCAGATTCGGGAGGAAGCCCAACCTTCTTGTCATGAAACGCTTCATCATGGTGTACTGCAGGGCGTTCAGTTGATCGAGGTCGAGATATCGGGTCGGCCATAGGGGCGTGAACCAATCCATGGCCGAATAGTTGAGCCCCGACGTCTTGCCCTCGGACTTGAGCGTGCTGTGAAGCAAGGTGCCGGGTGCCGGGCTGAGGAAATGGAAGCTGGCGAAATCCAGGCCGATGGAGACGGCGAAGTCGCTCAGCCTCAGGAGTTCCTCGCGCGTGTCGTCCTCGAGGCCGATCAGGAAGGTACCGTGGAGGAACACGTGAGGATACTTGCGCCGAATCAGGCGGCAGGTCTCCTTCACCATGTGTGTGCTGTAGTTGACCTTGTGCAGGGTTTGATAATCTTCATCGCGGTGCCGCTCGACGCCAACGATCGTATACGCCATTCCCGCGCGGACCATTTTTTCCAGGATGCCCTTCTTTTCATCCCGCGCCAGACAGTCGGCGCGCTGGAAGGCGAACCACTTGATGTCCCAGCCGCGGCGAAGGACCTCCTCCGCCCAGCGGTCGTTCCACTCGCTCTCGGCGTTGAAGGTCCCGTCGGTCCACGAAAAGAACCGCCGGCCGTACTTCTGGTAGAGGATATCCATCTCGACGATGGTGCGCTCGACGGACTTGGTGCGATAGGTCGGAACCGGCACCAAGTCGCCCTGCGCATTTCGGTGCCATTGGCTTTCGGAGGGCCAGAAGGCGCAGAAGGTGCATCCCGAGAAGCAGCCGCGCGAATGGAACAGGGGGACCGCGCCGGGAAACGCCCAGAGGACACCGCCCTTCCCGTAGTTGTCGAATCCCATCAAATCGTAGTCGGGGAGGGGCAGGTCATCCAGGTTGGGAATGATGGGTCGTGGGTCATTGAGGATGACCCGGCCATCCCGCAGGTAGGCAAGACCTTTCACGCGCGAGAAGTCGGGCGCCCCGGACAGGATTTCCTGCACCAATTCCAGGAACGTGTACTCCCCTTCGCCGATGACCGTGATGTCGATCGCGGAAGTCGGGAGCACTTCCCCGGCCACATGGGGAAAATGGGAGCCGCCCGCTACGATCAGGCAGTTCGGGTTGGCTTCTCTCGCGAGGTGCGCGAGATGCAGCCCCTCCTCGCTGTAACAGGTTTCGTCGCCGAAGCCCACGATGTCGGCTTTCTCTTCCTTGAGGATTCGCGAGAGCGAATTCCACCCGATCTGTTTCGCACAGCAATCAAGAGCCTTGATCTCGATCTCGCGAGGCGACAGGTGCTTCTTGAGCACTGCGGAGAGGCACGGGAAATTGAGGGGCATCCAGAAGTTGTCGTCTTCGTTGATGTAAACCCAGAGCTTTCTCGGAGCCCGCACGAAAAGGATCTTGAGCGGACGCACATTGTCCTCCAGGTCGAGACGCTGCAGAGAGCCACGCTGGCCGCAGGCCGATGGCGTGTCGTCACCTTGCGGCGAAGGAAGCGCAGGAAGCAGAATACCACACGACGCGCGACATCGGGGACATCCGCAATGCGAATCGGTCCGGCCCTTGGCATAAGGAGGGTCACTCAGAATCCCGATCTGAGCCAGCGTTGGACCGTATCGAACAGGACTTTTCCCAGGAATCGAGAGATCCAGAATCCGCAGGGCCACCTCTTGTTTCCGCCGAGAAGGGACGTGTCGATCAGGTAGAGCTGGCCGGTTTCGGTCTCACGTAAGACGTTTCCCGGATTCAACAGATCCGGGATGCTGCCGGTTTCTTGATATATCGCAGCGGCGCGGCTGAGAAGGCGATGGGCGCAAGGGGTCATTCGAGGATTCTCAAAGAATGGCGTCCCGGCTACTCTCTGCTGGCGAATGCCCCATCGATCGCTCAGATCAACAATGGCGGTGGCGGGAAGGAAATCGGCAAAGTGCGCCTCAAGAAAATTCAGATCGTTTTCGCTCTTGCGGCGGAAATCGCCGAAGGCGAGATTCATCAGCCTGGGGTGGCGAGGAAGTTTGAGCAGTTCGCCCGACCCGTATTCGTACACATCAAACTCGCTACCGCTCTTGACCTTCTGGCCGCATGGGGTCATCGGAGCCCCCTCAATTTCATGCTAGCACTATCGCCTGCGCCGGTCGAGTAGTAACGCGGATGAGGCATCCCTCTTCCTCTTGCATCGGGTGACCGAAACGGGATATGGTAGGTGTGAGCGGGAATTGGTGAACGACAGGTCGTGGACACGCATAGTGGAAAGGAGCGACGGATGGCCAAGGAGAAAGCGCAAGATTCGACAGCGGTGAATCCGGTGGAGGCGGCGCCCGCAGGGCCGAAGATCCGCTGGGACGACACCCACATGCAGACGGCCTACGCCAACGTCTGCAACGTGGCCAGCACCCGCGAGGAGGTCGTCCTCCTTTTCGGGATCAACCAGGCCTGGCACGCGGGCCAGGCGGAGATTCCCATCCAGCTCAGCAGCCGGATCATCACCAGTCCCCATGTCGCCAAGCGGCTCTCGGTTCTCCTCGACAACGTGCTGAGGGAGTACGAGTCTCGGTTCGGCGCGCTGACGGAACCCCGCGCGTAATCGCCCGTCCATCCGATCCGCCCGGGCAGCCGCGGGTGCCCGGGCGGATCCTGGTTGTCCATGGATCATCAAGACCGCAGTCATGGAGGCGGGCCGTCCCCGCCGCAACGGCAAGAAGCAACTGCCATCTCCCAGGCGCTTGACCTGGATCAGGTCGTCTGGCGGCAGTTTGCCGAGGCGTCCACCCCCGAAGCCTTCTATCGCACTTGGCTCGCGGTCCAGTCGCGCCTGCTGCGCGGCGTGCTGGGCGGCGTGGTCGTGCTGGGCCCCCCGGAGACGGGACCGTACACCCCTGCGGCCTTCTGGCCGGATGGGCAGGGGGTCTCGAAGTTCCTCGCCGGCGTGGCCGAGCGGGCGCTGGCCGAGCGCCGGGGCCTCGTTGTCCCGGACGAGGGGGGAGAGGAAGGGGAGGTGGCGGCAGGCCCGCGGCTCGGCGTCGCCTATCCCGTTCACGTGTCAGAACG
>Ga0315294_10007671_pt1 | contig 11842 bp, 9 predicted proteins | sample YL17G13_40_MG_FD_203626 | JGI IMG/M metagenome (GOLD analysis project Ga0315294, IMG submission 203626) | Sediment microbial communities from Yellowstone Lake, YNP, Wyoming, USA - YL17G13_40 | ecosystem: Environmental > Aquatic > Freshwater > Lake > Sediment | place: USA: Wyoming | collected...
GGCGGCAGTTACGGCTGATTTTTCGCGCCGACCCACGTAAGGTGTGGCGTGGCGGCATGTTACGGAGGGCGGGCTTTGCGGGCTTGCGAGGATTAGAGGCACTTTTACATGCACATAATAGCATGTCGCGCAATTCAGGAAATGAGGCGGTGAGGTCCCGATATGATCGGGACTCCGAAGCGTCGCTTGAGGAAGTGAGGCCCCGATATGATCGGGACGCCGAGGCGTCGCGTGAGGAAGTGAGACTTGATGTACACTTTCTAGCCACAATGCATATTCAATCTACAGGACTTGCGCATGAGCAGTGGGGCGGCGAAATTTATCGCCCTGGCAAGTATATGTGATATAATCCGTTAACACTTGGGCGTGCGCTTACGTAATATAATTGGAAGTGGTATTGATTTTGCGTGGCCGTCTTGCAGGAGAAAGACTATGCGTGTATCAACATCTGTCATGGCATTGGTCGTCATTTGCGCATTCGTCGCTGGGTACGTGACGCCCGCAACGAATGAACCAGAGCGGGCCGTTGTTTCCGCTATATTTGCGGCGGGCATCGATGTTTACGCCGCGCAGAATCCCGGTGAAAAGCCGCAACCGCCAGCAGAAGAAGTCAAAACGTTCGGGAAAGTCCGCTACTATCCCGCGCAGCACAGGATAGAGTTCGACGGCGAAATCAACATGCGGGATTCGCAGGGCGAACCGATGGAACTTTTCGCCTGCGCCCCCGGCGGCAAGACGCATGAGTCAATCGTAGTCGCGGACATTGTCCCATCCGACCTGCACGCCGCGCTGCTCGAAGCGGGGCTTATGACTTACCCCTACCCCGACCGTCAGGCCGCGGACAGGCAGGACCTTCTGGGCAGCCGCGCGATTGTGTGGGTGGTCTGGACTGAGAACAACGCGGAGAAACGCATCCGCGCCGAGGATACGCTTCTTGACACGCGCCTCAATCGTCCCATGGGCCTGTGGGGCTGGGCCTTCGTCGGACAGTACGACATAGTAATTGATAAGGAGACCGGCCGGAAGATGCGCGAGTATCGGCCTGACTCGGAGAGGTCCCTGATAACCGACTACCACACGCCGAACTCCGTCCTGGACAATCCCCGCTCGCAAGGCGCGTTTGACGTCGATTACGTGGGCAATACGCCTGTCATGCCCGCGCTGAAAACGAAGGTTACGCTTGTCGTTGAACCTGCCACTGAGGAAAAGATTGTCGCGGAAAACCTGAAGTACGACACGGAACTGCGTAACGAGTTGCAGGCACGCGCGCCAACAGACATCCCCGATCCGCACGCTGCTGAGTGGGCCATGATTGAGAAGCGTCTTAAGTGGCTCGAAACCCTTGTGCCGCTTGCCAAAGAGGCCGACAAGTGGAACGACAAGATCCTCCACGAGATTAATCCCGCCATTATGGCGAAAACGGACAAACTCGCAGAGGCCGTAAAGGCCGGCGACAAGAACGCGATGGCGGCGCTGAATTCCGAACTGGAAATAATGTACGCCGAGCGCGATGTCGCGCTCAAGCAACTCGAGAAGGCTTACCACTACTACTACAAGTCCATCACCGAGCGCGAAGCCGCCGATGGCAAGGCCCTGCAGGTTGATGAGAAGAAGCAGGCGGTCCTTGACGGCGACGCGGCCTTCTACACGAATAAGGAAGAAAACGTCGAGAACGAACTGGCGCTGGCGGAACTGGGCCTCAAGGAACCGCAGCAGAAAGCGGCTCTTGCAGCGACTCAGGATGCCGCGAAGCGCCTGGAGATTCAGATCGCCCTGGCGGGACTCGACCGCGACAAAAAGATTCTCGAAAACAAAATAGCCGTCTTCCACCTGCAGCCTGAAGTTGCATCCGTCCAGGCCTATATCAAAACGGCGGAAAACAATCTCAAGGCCGCTCAAGCGCAGAAAGACGATGAACTCGTTGCGTCATATCAAAAGGAACTGGATGGCCACAAGGCCCGCCTTGAGTACCTGAATAACAGCCTGGAGGCAATGTCGCTACGCCAGCAGACGGCGCAACTGGAATGCACCGTCGCGACAAGCAAACTGAAAGGCGAGGAGCCGTCGCCGGACGCGCTGAAGCAACTGAAGGAATCGAACACGAAGGCCTCGCTGCTGGAAAAGCGCGCGCAGATTTACGAACTGGGCGAGGAACTGAAAACCATCTCCGATGACCTGGACATTGAAATACAGGCCGGCGGCGATCCGGACATGATCGCGCAAATGCAGCAGAAGAAAAAAGAGATAGAAGACAAAATCGCTTCCCTCAAGGCCGAGATGGAAGCGCTGGGAAAGCCGGTCCCGTGAAAAATGAAGGCGTAATCGCGATGTCCTTCGCCAGGTTTTTTTGAAACGACATATTTGATCAACATCAAGGAGGTTGACATGAAGAGCATGCGAAACCTGCTGTTTGTTGCGTTCGTTCTTGCAGCGGTAGCGTCGTGCGGAGGGGTGACTGTCGGCGACTCGGAACCGGCCGCCGTTTCGCCCGCAGCGCCGGAAAGCGCCGTCAAAGAGGGACCTGTCCCCGCAATCGACTCATCAATCGAGCGCGCCATCACGTATCTCGTGTCCGCGCAGAACAACGATGACGGCTCCTACGGCGTCAATACGACTGAAAACGGAACGCAGAAATACATCGGCGATGTGGGCATCACCGGGCTGGTCGTCGCGGCAATCGCGCAAAGCCCCTTCGCCGAACGCGAGGCGTCGAAGGAATATTTCCAGAAGGCCGTCAAATATCTCCTCGACAACGTTCAGCCCAACGGCGCAATAAGCAATGCCGGCAAGGGCCTCGATAACTACCGCACATCCATCGCCATCATGGCGCTCCAGGCGGTTGATGCAAAGAAATACGCGGACACGATAAAGAAGGCCCAGGATTTCATAAAATCCATACAGTTCACCGCCGCGTCGGAAAAACTCTCCAGCAAGGATAATCCCGCCTACGAAGGCGGCATAGGATACGGCGGCAGTTTCGTCCGCCCGGACCTCTCCAACACGCAGATGGCAATCGAAGCGCTCAGAGAATCCGGCGTCGACGCAAGCGACGAGACCATCAAGGGCGCCATCAAGTTCCTCCAGCGCTGTCAGAACCTGACGGGGAGCAATGACTACGACCAGACGCAGGCCGACGTCGCCCCGCTCAACGACGGCGGCGCGCGCTACTCGCCTTACGAAAGCAAGGTGACAGTCAAGACCACAGAAGGCAAGAAGTCTTTCCCCAGTTACGGCAGCATGACCTACGCCTTCCTCAAGTCCATGATTTACGCGGGAGTTGACAGGACCGACCCCCGCGTCCGCGCCGCCTACCACTGGATTCTCGTCAACTACGATCTCGACCGCAACCCCGGCTTCACCACGGAAACCGACAAGAATGCGGACCAACAGGGCCTCTACTACTACTATCACACGATGAGCAAGGCGCTCCTCATCTTCGGCGACCACGTGCTCAAGACCCCGGACGGCAAACTGCACAACTGGGGACTCGAACTCTCGCAGAAACTCATAAGCCGGCAGGACAAGGACGGCGCATGGGTCAACAACTTCGAGGAGCGGTGGTTTGAAGGCAACCCGCAACTCGTAACCGCGTATTCCATCGCCGTGCTCGATAACTGCCGCAAGGAACTGGCTAACCAGGACGAGTACATCAACAAGACGCCGGACAAGATCGCCGAACTCGAAGAGGTCATTAAGCACGCCAGAGAGGAAATGGCAGACGGCGACATGACGAAAGAACAAGGCGAGAAAGAAATCGCCGACACCCAGCAGGCCATCGACTCGCTCAAGCAGGGCCTGAAGGATTTGCAGGAAACTCGCGGGATAACGGAACCCGGGGATAAACAGCCGTAAGATCCCAAAATGAAAAAGAACAAAACAAGTGAAAAAAAAGTTGGGCTTTGGCTCATCGGCGCGTACGGCGGGATTGCCACCTGCGTGGTGGCCGGTCTCGCCGGCGTCGCGCGGGGGCTTTACAGCAAGTGCGGCCTCGTGTCCGAGCGCGATGAGTTCAAGGCCCTCGGCCTTGTCCCGCTGGGCGACATCGTTGTCGGCGGATGCGATGTCCGCGACACGAACTTCGCCAGGGAAGCCGAGGCCCTCGAAGCGGCGGCTCACATACTTGGCGAGAGGAACCTCGATATCCTGAAAAGCGACCTCGCAAGAGCCGATGCTGACATCACGGATGGGATTCTGCTTAACTCCGGCGATGTAGTTGAGCGGTTCAGTGCGCGAAAGCGCGGGCGCGCAACCATGAAGCCGGATATGATGGTCGCGCGGGTGCAGGAGCAAATACGCGCTTTTCAGGAAAGGCGCTCGCTACGAGACGTGATTGTGGTCAATGTCGCGAGCGCGGAGGCCTTCAGCGATGCGGACGCGGTTCCCCGGACTCTCAAGGAACTTCGCAAGGCCATCGCCGCGAACCGCCGCGGCGTCCTTTCCTCTGGAATCCTTTACGCGTATGCCGCGATTGAGGCGGGATACCCGTACGTGAATTTTTCTCCGTCGATCTCCTCGGAAATCCCGGCGATAATGGAACTCGCCGAAGAGCGCGGCGTGCCCCACATGGGCAAGGACGGCAAGACCGGCGAGACGCTGGTCAAGACCGCGCTCGCGCCGATGTTCGCGGCGAGGAACTTCAAGGTCCTCTCGTGGACGGGCCACAACATCCTCGGCAACCGCGACGGCGAAGTCCTCGCTGACAGCCGCAACGCAAAGACCAAACTGCAAAACAAGGCCCAGGCGCTCCAAAGCATCCTCAACGACCCGGAAATCGATTCGCAGGTCCGCATAGATTACGTCCGCTCGCTGAACGACTGGAAGACCGCGTGGGACTTCATCCATTTCAAGGGCTTCCTTGACACGAAAATGATAATGCAGTTCATCTGGCAGGGGTCAGACAGCGCGCTGGCCGCGCCGCTCGTGATAGACCTGGCGCGGTTCATGGAGCACGCGCACAGGAACGGCCTGCGCGGAGCGCAAAGGCGCCTTGCGTGTTTCTTCAAAATGCCGACGGATGTGTCGGAGCAGTCCTTCGCGGAACAATATCGCATGCTCACTGAATATGCCAAACGGAAATGATAGAATAGAACGCGACCAGTATGAGCCGGTGTCAACAATGACCGAACTGACCGCGCTTGAAACAACGCCTCCCGGCGACACGGAGTTCATCGGGAAGGACGTGATTGTGCTCGACACAGCCGGGTCCACCAATGACTACGCATCCTCGCTGGTTCTGCGCGGAGAAGCGGCTGAGGGGACGGTGATTCTGGCGGACGAGCAGACCGGCGGGCGGGGGCGCTTCGGGCACGCGTGGCACGCTCCGCGCGGCGCGTCCATATTGATGTCAACAGTCCTCACGCCCGGCATCACCGCGGAACAGATTCCCGCCGTTACGGCCATCGGCGCGCTGGCAGTGGTTGAGATGGCGCGCGAAGAGTTCAGCCTGGACGCCAAGGTGCGCTGGCCCAACGACGCCGTTATAAACAGCCTCAAGTTCGCCGGCGTGCTCGCGCGGGCGGAGCGCTTCGGCAGGCCGGGGCAGTGCTTCATACTCGGCATCGGGCTTAACGTGAACGTGGAACGACAAAACCTGCCGAAGGATTTCGCGGCGACGGCGACCTCGCTCAAGATGGAACTGGGCGTTGAGGTCTCGCGCGAGCGAGTCGCGCGCGCCTTGATTTCGCGGCTCGACCGATGGTACAGGAAACTGAAACTGGAACGCTTCGACGACATCGAGAACAATCTGCGCAGGCACTCATCGCTGACGGGCAGAACGGTGACGCTTGAGTGCCGCGGCAAACAATATGCCGGCACGGTCATCGGCCTTTCCCTCTTTCAGGGGCTTCAACTGCGGCTTTCCGATTACACGACGGGCTTTTTCCCGGAATCCCTCACGACGCTCATCAGCAAATAAGCATCTTAATATTTGCTGCCCCCCGCGCCTTCAAAAAATAGTGCTAATTTTTGAATTTTTCACTTGACAATGCACCATTTTGGGTGTATACTATGCACTATGCTAGGTGTCAGGCCGAAGAAAGACTGTTAGACTTTTAGGCTGTTAGACTATTAGGTCTAATAGCCGAACAGCCTGAATGCCGAACAGTCTGTATTCCTGTGGTCTCCGTTCTCTGCGTACTCGGTGGTGGGAAAAATAAATTCGCGAAAACTTACCGGAAATTCTCAAAATCGAGCCAGTGAAAATCCTAAAACCTTATTTGACAAGAAGTAACGATACTGGGCGGATGTGGGATTTGTCTCACTAATTCTCACTACTTCTCATTAATTCTCATTAATTCTCATAAATTCTCAAGAAGGCCGGGTGAATTCTCAGAAATTCTCACTGGATAACTGGATTCCGGATTCCGGATTCAAGATTCCAGATTTCAGGACCTGCTGGATTGGGGGCTGAAATACATGCACATACCAGCATGTCGCGGGCCGGCCGGCGGGCGGGCAGCGCCGGGCAAGGGAAACCGGGGATGAGCCGGCAATATTTGCCGTTGACAAGTTTGTTCCCATATGATAATTTTTTTCATCTATGAAACGGCCCAAGACATCTGATGCCGCACAGTTGCGGGAGGCGTTCCACAACGCGGGCACGCGCCTGACGGCACAGCGCGAGGCGGTGTGGCGGCTTTTCGGGGACAATCCCGCCGGCTTTACAATTGCCGCCGCGGCGGCAAAACTGAGATCAAAAGGAATAGGACTCGCCACGGCCTATCGGACCGTGGCGCTTTTGGAGAAACTGGATTTCCTGCGCCGCGTGCATGCTGAAGGACTTGAGCGCCGGTTCGTCGCCACGCAGCCGGGTCATCGACATTCGCTTGTATGCAGGTCTTGCGGCAAGGTTTTGGAATTTGAGGCATGCGGGCTTTCGGTCGTGGAGCGGCTGCTGACGGCTGAGACCGGATTTCACGTAGAAGGTCATCACCTTGAGGTTTTTGGAACCTGCGCTAATTGCCGGGAAGGCAGAACATGAGAAAACTTATCATCGCATTTGCGCTGGCGCTCATGGCTCTTGTGACGATGACGGAACCGGGCTGCAAGCCGAAGACTGAGAGCAACAAGATAACGTACGTCACCACAATCCATCCAATCGCGGAAATTATCAAGTCCGTGGTCGGCGACCGGGCGAGCGTCGTGCAACTGCTTCGGCCGGGCGCGTCGGCCCACACGTACGAGCCTACGCCCTCGGATGCGATAGCAGCGGAAAATGCGGCGGCGGTCATTTATGTCGGCAAGGACATGGACGACTGGGCCGCGGGTCTGCACGCGAAGAAATACATCGCATTGATTGACATGGTTCCCGCATCGGACCGAATGGTAATGGTTCCGCACGTTGAATTCGAGGAAGCGCCTCCCACCGGTCCAGTGGAGGCGGAACAGGGCGTAACAGACCCTCATTTCTGGACTGATCCGCTGGGGGTCAAGGCAATCTTGCCGAAACTCGTGGAAGCGTTAAGCGAGGTGGATCCCGGCGGCGCCTCAACATACAAGGCCAACGCGGACAAGTTCGGCAAGGAATTGGACGCGCTAAATGACGAACTCGCCAAGATACTCGAGCCTGTAAAGGGCCGGCCGGTTCTCCTTTTCCATCCGTCATTGCAGTATATGCTCAGGCGCTACGGCCTCGAGATGATAGGCGCGATTGAGGCTTCGCCCGGAAAAGAAACATCCGTGAGGGAAATTACTGACGTGCTGGCAAAGCGCGTTAAGGAAAAGGGGGCCAGGGCGGTGTTCTCAGAGCCGCAGTTGCCCAAGGCGCCGGCGGAGGCCGTGGCGAAACTCTGCGGCGTGAAGATTTACGAAGTGGATCCTGAGGGAGGCGCGCCGGGTCGTGAGAGTTATGCCGACCTGATGCGCTACAACGCGCGGACACTGGCGGAGGCATTGAAATAGCATGTGTGCGGTGGAAGCACAAGATATGTCGGTGCGCCTTGACGGGCATTACGCTTTGAAAGAGATAACCTGCCATGTGCCGGTGGGGGATTTTCTGGCAATAGTCGGGCCGAACGGCGCCGGCAAGTCAACGTTCATTAAAGTGATGCTCGGATTGCTGAGGCCGACGAGCGGGTCGATGAAGTTGTATGGCCTGGAACCCCGCAGCGTGCCTCCCGACTGGATAGGCTACGTGCCGCAATTCAAGACGATGGACCTGACGTTTCCAGCGCAGTGCGTAGAACTTGTCATCAGCCGCATACGCCGCCGATGGCCGTGGTCTTCCCTGCGGAAGGACCGCGCCACGGCAATAGCGGCGCTGGAGAAGGTCGGCGCGGCGCATCTCGCGGAAAGGCAGATCAACGCGCTGTCCGGCGGGGAGTTGCAGAGGGTGTTCCTCGCTTGCGGTCTCGTCCGCAGCCCCCGGCTCATCATCATGGACGAACCCGCGACCGGCATGGATATCATCGGCCAGAAAAGCCTTTACCAGACGCTCGAGGAATACCGCAAGGAAACCGGCGCGACAATCGTCATGGTTACGCATGACTGGGGCATAGCCGGCCACCACGCCACGTATGTACTGGTGCTGAACAGCGCGCTGATAAGTTTCGGGCCTCCGGCTGAGGCGTTGCAGAACAAGCACCTCCGCCGCGCATATGGACACGTTGGACATCCGATGCTTCCCGGTATGGAATAAAGAGCCATGTTTGATTTCCTCAAAACAGTTCTCGACTCTCTTTGGGCGCTGCTCCTTTCACTCTGGGCATTCCTTATAACTGTCTTTCCTTTTCTGCAATACGGTTTCATGCAGCAGGCCATCCTCGCGGGAATAGCCGTGGGGTTTCTTGCATCGTTTTACGGCGTGTTCGTTGTTCAGCGTGGAATGGGATTCCTCGGTGACGGATTGGGACACGCGGCGTTCGGCGGCGTGGCGATTGGAATACTCTTCTCCGTGGAGCCGCTGTGGGCGGCCGTGCTTTTCACGGTCTTCGTGGCGGTTGGAATTACGTGGGTGCGGGAAAATACGAAACTGGAATCGGACACGGTCATCGGCATTTTCTTCGCCCTGTCAATGGCCATCGGCATCGTCGCGCTTTCATTGACTCCGCGCTACACGCAGGACGCCATTACCTATCTTTTCGGGTCGATCCTCGCTGTCCAGCCGATGGACTTGTACGTTATCGGAGCGGTGGTGGTCGTGGCGCTCGCCACGCATCGTCTATGGGGCCGCTGGGCCTATGCGACATTTGACAGAGAGATGGCGATGGCCGACAGAGTGGCCGTCAAGCGCGAGGACTACTTCCTTAGCCTGCTTATCGCCGTAACCGTTGTTACGTCGATAAAACTTGTCGGCATAGTTCTCGTCTCGGCATTTCTCGTAATTCCGGCGGCGACGGCGCGGCTCATGTCGCGGAAGTTCTCGACGATGACGCGGCTGTCGATCGTCATAGGCGTGGGAACGGCGCTGGGAGGGCTTTTCGCGTCATATTACACCAATACTCCGAGCGGGGCGACAATTGTCCTCGGCCAGGGAGTGCTGTTCGTGATTTGCATGATTGCCGCGCGAGCATTCATCACTTTGCGCAAGCGGCCCGCCTGACGCGGTTTTTAGCCGAACCCGCCAGCGGCGTTCTTGCCGCGGTGAGCGGTGTAACCATCAACATTTCTCTACATGGACCTGCCGCTTCTTGCCGATAAGTAAATAAACGATTTTGCATTGTCTGGCGGATTTACTAAAAGACATATCGTTCATTCTCCAGAATGCTCATGGGGGAATCAGAAATGAGAAGAAGCGCCTTATCATCGGTATTGTTTCTGTGGTTAATCGTACCCGCCGCCCTTTGCCACGCGCAAACCGCGTTTGCGGACGATGCGAACGTCCAGGACCAACTCAAAGCGCTCAAGGACCGCGTACAGCATCTTGAAGGCGTTGAGACTGAGTTAATAGACGTCAAGGCGCGCCTTGAAAAACTCGAATCCGCCGGTTGCACCCCCGCTGAGCAGGAAACGATATGCAAACGCGTTGACGAGTGGTTCGCCAATAACCAGGAAACCATCGTCCAGAGCATGTCGAAACACGCGCTCAAGAAGGAAATGCTCGGTCTGGACATCGCAATGGGCGGATATGCAACATTCATCTACCAGTCCGCCTTAACCAGGCCCACGGTCGGCGGACATCACGCCAACCGTCGCGACCCGCTGTCGTACACACTGGGGCTGGAACTGACCGCGTACCTTACAGAGGAACGCGACCAGTACATTTTCCTGCTCCTGCGTGCCGGCAATGGCTCAGGAATCGACGATCTCATCCCAAACAACATGGTCCTGAATAACAACGCGGAACCCACGAATGACACCCCCGGACAGCCGGACGTCGCGATCGACCAACTGTACTACCAGGGCAATTTCCTTGACGACAAGTTCACGCTCACATTCGGGAAAATGGATTTCACGTACTTTTTCGACTCGAACGCGGTCGCATACAGCGAACGATACCAGTTCATCAGCGGCGCGCTCGTCAACAACCTCCTGATTCCATTCCCATCAACCGAAAACGTGGCCGTCAGCGCTCTCTATTCGCCGTTCGGCGCGCAGGATCCGGGAGATGAAAAAGAAAACTCGACCGACTGGCTTCTCCTGCAGTTGGGCCTGAGCCAGACGGACGAAAACATGAACAGCACTACCTCCCACGGGCTTCTCATCGGCGAGGTTACTTTCAGGCCGCACAAATTGCCGTGCCTAAAGGACCGCATCCATAACAGACCGGGCAACTACCGCGTGGGCGGGTTCCTGAACGACGGCCACATCGCTTCCCTCGACGACCTCCGTGAGGAAAGGGAAACCGGCGATTCCAGCATGTCCGGCGTGTACCTGAGTTTCGACCAGGAGATTTGCGACAACATTACGCTATTCATGCGCTACGGCAATCAGAACAAGGATGTCGCGCCCAACAATCAATTCTGGTCCTACGGCATCCAGTTCCTCGGCCAAATGTGGGGCCGCGAAGGCGACGTAATCGGCCTCGCCTCGGCAGTCAACGTCCACAACCCCCGCGCAAACTTCATGCGGCCAGAATACACGGCCAACGAACGGCTGTACGAAATCTACTACCGCTGGCGGGTGAGCAAATTCCTGCAAGTATCACCGGACCTGCAATTACTCGGCAACCCGTCCGGCAACCCGCACGCCCGCACGGCTGTAGTCGCGGGCCTCAGGCTCCAGTTCGATTTCTAATCGGCGGCCACGGGCCACCGGCAGCGCGGCATCACCGGCTTGAGAACGGAATTCAATTTCTAAACCGCAAACGATGCGAAACGGTTAACGAGGGAGCGGCGACCGAAAAGCGTACTTCGTTTTCCTTGCCGTTTCCGGCGCTCTCCGACATGCTGGTATGTGCATGTAAAAATGCCTCTAATCCTCGCAAGCCCGCAAAGCCCGCCCTCCGTAACATGCCGCCACGCCAGACCTTACGTGGGTCGGCGTGAAAAATCAGCCGTAACTGCCGCCAGCATCTGACCTTACGACCGATTTTTCAAACTCAACGCCAAAACGACGTGCTATTATGTGCAGTTGCGCCCAGTTGGGCAGGGGTTCGACGGCTCAAAAAGGGCCAAAAACGCATCAAAACCGCCCAAAATCCCATAATCCCGACACATTATATGCAGGGTCATGCAGGGCCATGTTAGTAGATTGTTAATAACCGCGAAGCGCCCCAATCCACAGATTTCACAGATTTCGCAGATTTTGGGGGGAACCGCAAAGGCCTGCCCCGATCCCATCGGGGACACAAAGCCACAAAGATTTTGGCCGCAGACGACCTTGAAGTCCCGACGACCTTGGAGTCCCGATGTCTTTTATCGGGATGTCTTTTATCGGGATGGCCACGGATTTTTGTAATCGCCAC
>Ga0315294_10007672_pt1 | contig 11841 bp, 8 predicted proteins | sample YL17G13_40_MG_FD_203626 | JGI IMG/M metagenome (GOLD analysis project Ga0315294, IMG submission 203626) | Sediment microbial communities from Yellowstone Lake, YNP, Wyoming, USA - YL17G13_40 | ecosystem: Environmental > Aquatic > Freshwater > Lake > Sediment | place: USA: Wyoming | collected...
AAGTTCGAACTGCATGTGTCCCTTGACCCGGCAAGAATGCCCAAACAACTAAAATCGTATATAACACTGGAGGATTCCTCCGGCGATACTCTGCAAATACCTCTTCTTGCTATGCAAAAAACGCTTTGATGCATGCTCCCGATACTGACTTCCTTTTATCAGGAATCAACTACGTTTTCAAAAGACTTTGGGTAAAACTATGGACAGCCACCGGTTTTTATCTCGACACTATACTTACTTAGCCATTGTTTAGCCTGCCTTGAGCCCATTCGGCTACGCTCAGGGTAGACGTTGTCGAAGGACCATTCGCGTGAATTCGAGACATCTATTCGGCCCGTCGCGCTATGCGATTACGTTCGGTTTGGGTCGCTGTTTTTTTCGATATTTTCAATGATAACCTTCTACAAAGTATAACCGGCGCCGCATCGTGTGGTTGCTTCGGCTCGGTACATGTAAATCCCTGGATAACACTTTTCGCCATCGACCTGCCCGCCGTATTAGCCTTGTCAATCTTCCGGCCTACCCGTCATCCTGATCGGAGCCCAGCGGAGTCGAAGGATCCATGGATTTCTTTGCAGAATTTCTTTAAACCCTTGACGTCCGCTCCTCGATTTGCCGTTACCCAGTACATCTTCCATTAGGAAGGTGCCGCCCTTTTAACATACACCAGCTTCGGATGCGAAGACTTCTTCTTGGCTTCTCCACCAGACTCTTTTCCCATAACGCTGGAACAATACATTAATAGCCCCAACACAAGAGGCACCAGGCCAACACAGGCTATTTTCAAACTCCTCATGCTAATAGTTCTCTTTCCTAATGTTCATCGAGCATTCTTTGAGTTTTTGTTATCTGGCGGATTAACATGCGAATATAGAATACGATAAATCCCCGGCAATATCCCTTCGGCAGGCTTAGGACACGGTCTCGGCTCAGTTTACCCTGAGCGAAGCCGAACGGGCTCGACATGACAAAGGAACTCAGGACGGCGTTTGTGGCCCTGCCCATGCGTTATTTGTTATAAAGGCGAAGGCTATGGATTTACTGCCGGAGCTGCCGCATTGGGGTCGGGCAGTTCTGCTTCAGGGGATTTCCGGTTTTCGAACCATGTTCCTTTCTCGCTATTCCAGATTCGGATATCCGTGATTTCGACCTCCGTCTTTAAGTCGTCCGCGGAGAAGACTGGAAGACCTTTGTGAGAGGTGACGAAATACCTGCGAGAACCGGGCATAAGCGGGCCGCGCCAGTCGTCATCGGCGGCAATGGGTGTGGCCGCCCATTCATTCGACTCGGTAATAATTTCATTGCGCGAGGTCAGAACGACAACCCGCAGCGATAGAAGCGAGACGACCTCCTTGCCGTTGTTGACGATCTCAATCGTGGTTTTTACCGTTCCGTTATCGGCCGGCAGCAAAATCGTATTGGGGGTAATACTGAGCTGTGTGCTGTAATCCGGCTGGCGGCGATCGTTAAGGATGTCGGCCAGAGCCGGCGGTAGCGACTCCTGCAATTTAGGCAATCCACGGATGGCTTCCTCGGCCAGCGCGACAAGCTCCTCGGATTTATTGCCGGCAAAGTTCATGCCGTAGATTATAACTACCGTACAGCTAACGATAAACGCGATGATAATGGCACTAAGCCCCATTGCCAGGGCCGACAGGAACGTGTGCTTCTTATAAATGATCTGTGGAAAATCGTTCATGATACAATTACTCCTAATTTGTAATTTTTAAGCTATCTTGTTAGTCGAGAACCGCGCTAATTAATTTCGGATTATTTTTCCTTTTTTTAAGTATTTTGTGATTTACCACAAACTCGCCAGCAACACAAGAAAAAAACTTTTCACCGCTTTGCATTTCCGGCAGCAAAATCAACTGTGATTTCGAGATTCTCCAGCTAAAAATGCCGGAAAGGCCGCTTCTGATATTGTATAACACCCTGTTATTACAGAGTTTATGGCAAGGTACTATTCGACAGGCAGATCCTTCGGCCAAGGATAACAAAGTGCCGGTCTCCTCTGAATTTTAAGGGTAATCAGCACAAAAAGAAATCCCGGGAAATCCTCCTGTTACATCGCCTTCTCGAATCAGCGAAGGATAGCCCTGGCCCAGCGGAAACTACGCAACTGCGCCAGAAACAGAAGAAGCAATACCAGAGCCCAGTATCCGGTGAAACGCAGATAGAAAAGAACCATGCCGAGCGTATCGCTCATGTCGGTCGTGCACCAGCTCGCCAGCTCGCCCGGAGTGTAGGTGGCTCCCATAGCGATGGGGCCGAAGAAATTCTGCCAGGGCAGCAGCAGAACGAATATAATCAGGGCCATATATAACGCTCCGCATATATGGGCCAGGCCCCCGAGTCCCCCTTTGAACGAAATGCCCAGGCCGAAATACATTATCAGGGCGTAAAGCACGGATGTCAATACGAGTATGATATTGGTAATGCGCACAATCGAAGTCAAACGCTCGAACGTCACGTCAAGGCCGAAAAGCTTAAGGCTGGGCGATTCTTGCGCCGGCGCTGCGGCCTGGCCGGCTTGTATTCTATCGGCGCCCAGGACAACCGGCACTTCGGTATTCGCATTTTCGGCAATTTCAACCTGCCCGGTACTGACAAGCCAAAAGGATCCCTGAAGCAGCAGAAGACAAAGCAGCATAACCACAAACAGCAGGTTCTTCCATCGACGGAACACGTAAGCAGCTTTAAGGCAGTCTGATTTGAGGTATAAGCCCTTTTCTCTTGGAATGGGTATCGGGCTCAGCGGATCGGGAAATTTTTCATTCATTCCTAAATCTCCTGCTTTAATGCGCTGCTCATCATCTCGCGGCTCCCTTGACCGGGTGATAAAGAGAACCAATAAACCCGCTGCGAAGATGGGAACAACCCATGATGCTGCTGAAGCGCCTGTTATTTGCGGCAATGTCACACTGCCGAAGTTAAGAATCCTTTCGAGAGGAACGACAATCGAGGGGTAAATCAATATATAAACGTGAGCCCCGAAGATCATTCCGATAACGGTAACCAGGGCGTCAACTCGCCCCGATGCAGCGGAAGCCAGGCCGGTGGCGGGACCGAAACCAGTCAGTCCGAGTCCTATTCCGAGCAAAGCTCCACCTATCAGCACGGGTAGAATTACCGCCGGTTTTATATCGAAGTTGGCGGCTCCGAATAAATCCAGAATCCACGTTCCGAGCATTCCAACAAGCAGAAAAACCGCAACGGTCCGTATCGCATAGAAATCCTTCAGTCTGATCGCACCGATGATTTTGTCCGGATTTGTCAGTCCGGTCAGGACCAGCGAGGCCCCGAAAATTACACCCATTATAAGACCAACAATAGGATTAGACATTACTCTTCCTGCCTGAATCGATTCGGTGCTTTGGGATAAACAAGATAAGCAACGAGCATTCCAAAACCAAACAACGTAATCGTAAATGGAATAGCCGATAGTGATAATTGTGTCCAGCCGCTGATAAATTGCCCGGTTATGCAGCCGTGGGCCAATCCGGCGCCGAGAAGTAAGAGAACTCCCCCGCAAAATCCCGCTATCAGGCGGAGCAGCGCGGTAGCATCATGATTCCGTTTCCACCAGACCGATACGGTCCGGACCTTCCATGCCCGCAGGTGCAAAGCGGCAAGACAAGCACCAAGGACGATTCCGATATTAAACCACCCGCCGTAGCCGAACTTCTTGTATTGCTCATTACTGAGAAGCGGATGGTTCTCTGAATATTCGGGCGCGACGCGATTAAGCACCTTGGCGTCGGCAACGACAAACTGTTTTGAAACATCCATCGGTTTGACCAGGGCGACCGCAAGAACCTGCACGAGTCCCAGCAAAATGCCTGCAGCCCACCACGGCAGAGGAGGTGTCCGGCTATTGGATTCTTCCATAATCAGCTCTTCTTCACACTTAGAGCGTAGAAACAACAATTGATTCACTACGCCCTGCCTTTAGGGCGAATTTCACGACAACCATGTCTTTCGCAGGAGAAAACTCGTTAAGAAACAAATTTTTAAGTTTCTCACTAATCCTCCATGAAATACGTCATCGTGCGGATATTACCGACTGACTTCAGATATGTCAACAAGAAATCTCTTCAAATCCTGGGCCGTCAAAGTAACACAAAAACAGCCATTGGCTGCGATTTGCCCGTGAATCCGGCTACAAGCCCGACAGTAATTTGCGGCCGGATAACAGCTCTTGCACTTATGCAGTTTATAGGGTAATTTTATGCTATTCGGAGTCTCGATAGCTCTCTCAAAACCAGGACTCCGGGAATGCTAATAGGCTTCTGCAAAATTGAAGTTAGGCATATAATTTTAGAAAATCAGTTTCGCGATTTTCTAAAAATAATCAGGTGCCGTATGATAACACATTATCGAGTAAAACGTTACGCATCTTGGTTTTAGAAAGAAAAAATCAAAAGAAAAGATTTTTTCTTTCCAAAAGTATGCCTAACTTCAATTTTGCAGAACTCATGGAATGCCAAAAATAAGGAGAATCAATCATGAACGAAGATATGAACCGCAGGAAATCCGACAATTCGACCGCTCGTAAGCCCTCCGAAAAAAAGCAGGCGATAAACCGCCGCGAGTTTGTCGCCACGGCTTCGGCGGCGGTCGCTGCGTTTTCCATCGTACCGAAGGCGGTGCTCGGCGGCGCTGGGCACGTTCCGCCCAGCGAGAAAATCAACGTCGGCTACGTCGGAGCGGGAACACAGGGTATCCGGCAGCTAATGGACGCCCTGCCCAAGATGGAGCTTCGAATCGCAGCGGTGTGCGACCCGAACAAAGACAGCAACGATTACGTCGCATGGTCGCGCAACGAAATACGGGATAAGGTCCGCGCGTTTTTGAACAAACCGAACTGGGGCCAGGGTCAGCGAGGCTGCCGGTGCGGCAGGGAGGTCGGCAGGGAAATCATCGACAGTTATTACGCCATGAGCACAACCTCAGGAAAAGCGGGGGCCTGCTCGACATACATTGACTTTCGCGACATGCTGCAAAACGAAAAAGACCTGGATGCGGTTTACATCATGACCCCGGATCATCTGCACGCCACGGTTGCTGTCGCCGCCATGAATAAGGGCAAGCACGTGATTACGCACAAGACTGTTGCCAACGTGCTTAATGAGGTCAGGCTCGTGACCGATACGGCGCGCAAGACCGGCCTGGCCAGCCAGATGTTTTGTGCCGCCGATCAAAAGGACACGCCCATGATAGCCGAATGGATTCAGGATGGAGCGATTGGCCCTGTGCGGGAGGTTCACAACTGGTCCACGAGACCGTTCTGGCCGCAGGGGATGACCGAGTATCCGAAGGAAACTCCGCCGGTCCCGGAGGGGCTCGACTGGGATTTATGGCTCGGGCCGGTTCTCCAGCGACCCTATCATCCGGCTTACACACACGCGGTCTTTCGCGGCTGGTATGATTTCGGTGCCGGGGCATTGGGTGACATGGGCAACTACAGCTTTCATCAGATATTCGAGATATTGAAACTGCCGGCACCGATCAGTGTCGAAGCCACCCGAAGCCAATACTGGGCGATCGTGGATAATTTATGGCAAAAGCAGGTAAACAACGTATCGTTCCCCCGCGCATCGATGGTACGCTGGGAGTTTCCGGCACGCGAAGGTATGCCGCTGGTCTCGCTGCACTGGTACGATGGCGGGCTGCGGCCTCCGAAGCCAGAGGAGCTTGAAAAAGATGGCAAAGACATGCCTGATGAAGGAATGCTTTTTGTCGGCGACAAAGGAAAAATCCTTGCCGGCTTTACCGGCAGTGATCCGCGCATCATTCCCGAAAGCAAGATGCGGGACTACAAGAAACCTGCTGAAACGCTGCCGCGACCGATCAGTGAGCTGGACCAGTGGATCCGGGCCTGCAAAGGTGGCCAGGCCTCCGACGCCAGCTTCGAGAAAATTTATCCGTTCACACAGGCGATCTGTCTGGGCTCAATTGCAATGCGGGTGAATAAAAAGCTCATGTGGGATGTCGACAAGATGCAGTTCACGAATTCGCAGGAGGCAAATCAGCTCATGCAAAGAAAATACAGAAAGGGCTGGGAGCTGTAGCTTTATTGTGACAACTCCGGCTCAATTTATACGCTGTTGCCAAATCATGATTCAATGCGAGGGAGTATGATATAGAAATGAAATATAAAACGCATCTTATACTTTGCGTTATTATGCTCCTTCTGAGCCCGGCTTTTTTTCCTGTAGCAGATTTATGGGCGAACGAGAGCAGCAAATACCTCGACGCCGTACGGGAGTTCGCCGACAACGTGCTTAAGTATGGAAGAGATACCTACGGCCCCAAACACACGCCGCTATTTGTGGATGGTCTTAACGTCAACACCCATGAGCCAGTTAAGTGGATAGCGCCTAATGGCGACAGGTGGATTTTATCTAACCTTGCCAGCCAACAGAATTTATTCAGGACTCTGGATGGATTGACCACGATAACCGGAGACCCCAAGTACAAGCAGGCAGCAATGGACGCGATAAAGTATGCCTTTGAGAACTTAAAGAGTCCTAATGGGTTGTTGTATTGGGGCGGACATGCAGCTTATGATGCGGGGGCTGACAGACCGTGTGGATCGGATAACCATGAGCTTAAAAGTCTCTATCCGTATTACGAGTTGATGCAGGAAGTCAATCCGCAAGCTACGAAGAAATTCATCGAGGCTTTCTGGTCAGCTCATATATTGGATTGGGCGAACTTGGAGATGAATAGACATGGCTCAATTAGAGGAACGCTCAAGAAGCCGTGGGACTATGAGTATAAGGGAGGTCCTGTATTCTTTGAGGGAAAAGGTATAAGTTTCTCTGTCGCAGGTAGTGATTTGTCCTATGGGGCTGTAATGCTGACTAAGTTGTCTGGTGAGAAATCTCCGTTGGATTGGGCCAAACGGCTTTCCCATCGTTATGTAGAGACGAGAAATCCTGATGTAGGTATCAGTTCGTATACTTATAATCGAAACACCCCGTCACCGTTACAGGATCTGCTTGGGGATGATTTCAAGAGAGACCTCCTCGTTTACGGCATGGAGTTTCCAGGTAATTGGCACATCGTAATTACGGCACCTCAAATATGTCAGTTGTTACTAGGGGAAATATTAGGAGACGAAGGTATGGAATTTACCCAATGGACTCTAGAAGAGCTGACTGCTTGGGGTAGGGTAGCCTATCGAAAAGAGGATAACTCTTTTATTCCTATGCTCATTGACGGTACAAACTTAGAGAGATATGTGCTTAAGAAAAACAGCGATTGTGGACCGAAGGGTACGGTTGTTAAGTCTACACCAGCTGATTCATCAGTCTTCTTTTTATATGCATTAGCATACCGGACAACAGAGAACAATTTTATGTGGGAGATGACTCGTAGTATTGCTAAGGGTAATGACTTTGGAGATATCGGCAAAACAGTGAAGAACAAACCTCAGCTTCGTATGAGTACGGACTGTTCAGAGTTTTACGCCCTTATGGGATTCTTGGAACTATACAAAAAGACTAAAGACGAGGCATTTCTAAATATTGCCAAAGTACTCGGTGACAACATATTGTCCAAACGATTTCACAAGGGATTCTTTGCCCCAAGTGCAAAACACATCTACGCTAGTTTTAATGTTAGTGAATCACTCTCGTTACTGCATTTAGATGCGGTAATCAATTCGAGATCTATGCTGATACCAGAGATGTGGCCGAGTTGGTATTTCTTCGAATTTGAGTATCGACGTATAGGGATGCAGCGAGACGAAGAAATTATTTATCCCCTTACAGAGTCAGTAGAACCGCCCATATCGTTGTTTGAAGCGGCGGCTATGGGTGACCTTGATTCAGTTAAGACACTTGTTTCAAGCGGAGCTGATGTCAATGCTACAGGACCCGCATTTTTCTCGACGCCTTTACATGAAGCGGTTAAGGGTAGACATACAAATATTGTGCAGTTTCTAATTTCAAATGGTGCTGATGTTAATGCAAGGGGGGGGGAGTTACCGTTTGGAAACCGCGTTGCACCATGCATCGGAGAGAGGTTATACGGATATAGTCGGGTTACTTATAACTGCTGGCGCTGATATCAACGCAGATAACAGTCTCGGCGATAAACCCTTACAATATGCGGCGTGCGCTGACAATAAAGATATAGTTGAGTTGCTCTTGCAAAAAGGCGCAACTATTGCTAACCTTCATATCGCTTCATATATGGGAGATTTAGAGAAAGCAGAAGCTTTTATAAATGAAGGCATTGATATTAATGCTTTGGACGGGTCTGGATACGCTCCGTTACATTATGCGGCACAGAATAACCAGAAGCAATCCGTAGAGTTACTAATTGCAAAGGGTGCGGATGTGAATGTCAAGAATTGGGGTGGTCAAACACCGCTTGATATAGCGATTGATCAAAGGTACAAAGATATAGCTAAGCTTCTTATAAGCAAAGGGGCAGATGTTAACGCAACTGATAATAGAAGAGATACTGTGCTTCACAGAGCGGTTGAAAAGAACCGGGAAGATTTAGTCGCTTTCCTGATTGATATAGGAGCAGATATGAATGTACAAAATGATATAGACGAGATGCCGCTCGGTACAGCCGTGCGCCGGGAACGTAAAGATATCGCCGAGCTTCTTATAAGCAAAGGGGCGGATGTTAACGCAATTAATAATAAAGGTGAGACTATACTTCATAGTGTCGTTAAAAATGGTCGAAAAGGCATGACTGAATTCCTTATTGATAAAGGAGCTGATATAAACATCAAAAATAAAAGTGGACAGACGGCGCTTGATATTGCTGTTCTTCGGGGTTACACAGAAATAGCGGAGATTCTGCGTAAGCATGGGGCAAAAGAAGAGGAGGAAGAGAAGGCACCGGAGAGCGCGCCTGCGCCTAAGGAAGATAAGCCAGTAGATCCTAATGCCGTTGGGCTCAAGGAGCCTGATTCGGCAGGCTGTTTTGTCCGTGGCGGCGGGCCTCCTCGGTCATCAGTTTTGTCAGATCTTTTTTGATATCTTCCGGCAGGGCTGGCGGCTGATAATTTTCCAGCAGTTTTTCCACTTCGTGATGGGCCCGCTGGCCGAGCGTCAGGGCGCCTTTTTCTTCCCATCGCGACCTGCGGGCGCGGTCAATGACGGGGCCCGGGAAAATGTGTTCCGTCCTGAGGTGACGCCTTGTATGTTCAGAGATGAGCAGGTGTTTTTCTTCGAGCAGCTCTCGGAATAATCCCATCGCCGGAAAGTCCTCTTTCGGCTCAATCCCGGCGATTAATCGCTGCGCCATGCCGCAGATTTCGTTGTCTAACACGAGCTTCTCAAGAGACAGGCAGCTTTCGAAGTCGAGCATGCCGGGGCCGGAGATGTTGTTTATGCCGGACAGAGTAGCTAATACGGCACCGATTCCAGTCTCCAGACCGGCCTGGGCGTCCAGCTCTTTGGCGTCGCTCAGTGAGATGTATGCCTGGGTGGGCAGGTTGAGGTACTTGCCGATTTCATTGTATGCGCAGTCGATCATCATGGTCTCGATAGCGCCCATGGGAGTGGTTTCGTGCCGGACGTCGAATATGGCCGGCGAGCCGCCGTAGAGAATGGGTGTGCCGGGACTGGCAATCTGGCTGATGACAATGCCGCTGATAGTTTCGGCCGTATGCTGGATAAGTGTTCCGGTCAATGTCACGGGGGCAATGAATCCGGACAACGGCATGGCGATAAACTCGATGGGGATAAAATACCGTGCGCAATCCAGCAGGTTTTGCGAAGTGACCCCGCTCCATTTCAGAGGTGAGGTGGGGCAGCAGGAGAAGATAGTTAGAGGTTTTTCTTTTAGAGCTTCCGATGTGCCTCGAACGGCGAGCTGAAAATCTTTCATCACCTCGCAGGATTCGATTGTAAAAGCGCCAGTAACTACGGGCTTGATGCCGTACAACAGGCTGAGATACAGGCGATAGCTGTCGGAAATTTCTTCAGGTACGTCGGTGGAGATCAATGCGGTGCTCGTCGAGGCGATATTGTCGAGCTGCTCGGTCACTTTTACGAAGTTCACATAATCGGTGGTTACGGCCTTGCGCATTTTCCTTTCCTGAGAATCGAGAATATTCAAGGCGGTTGAACCGGGAGTGAAATAGACGTTATCGCCGGCCAAATCGTGCGTCTGCTTTCCGGCGACATCGTAAAGACCAAACGATTCGGGGGCGGCTTTCAGGGACTTTTCAATAATCTCATTGGTAAGGACGGCATGACTTTTTTCCATATCGACCATACAGCCGCAGTCCGAGAGCATGGCCAGCACCGTTTTATTGTGAATTTCAACCCCAAGCGTGCAGAGTATATCGGTTGCCTCGGAGATAATCTGCCGGATAAGTTCGTCGCTTAAAAACTTTAATGTCGGTCTCACGGCAATGCTCTTTCAATAGTTATTTTGTCTTATATATCCCTTCCGCCACGCTTCGGCTAAAACGGCGGGGCTCCGAAGTTTATTTAGATACCAGATTTACGCCAACACTACAACCGTACCGAGTATTTCTTTGCAGGTTTTATTTGCATTATCAATAAATGTCTGGTATTATGAATTAGTTGGAAAGCCGGGCAGTTCGTTTATACGCTCAAAAAGGAGTGAAGTTAAACCCATCATAAAGGAGTTGGAAAATGAGCGGCATTTTTGGAGTAGTTTCTAAGGGAAACTGTGTCGAAACCCTCTTCTACGGCACGGATTATCATTCACACCTCGGCACGGAATACGGCGGGATGGCAGTCTTCGGAGATGAATTTTCACGCCAGATCCGAGACATCAGTCAAAGCCAGTTCAAGGCAAAACTTTACGACGGCTATCAGCATATGAATGGCAACAAGGGGATAGGGGTTATCAGCGATCTGGAGGAACAGCCTATTTATCTGAAATCGAAATTCGGGCCATTCAGTATAGTCACAAACGGAGTCGTCGAAAACGCGGAGAAATTGGCCGATCAACTTTTGCAGAAAGGCATATCTTTCAGCGAGGTAAGCAAGAGAGCCGTCAATTCCACAGAGCTCATAGCAAAACTGATCAGCCAGGGCGACAACATAATAGACGGTATCGAAAAGACGTTTAATGCCATAGAGGGCTCCTGCTCGCTCCTGCTGCTCAATAAAGAGGGAGTATATGCGGCCAGAGACAGGTGCGGATACACGCCGCTCGTAATCGGCAGGCGCAAGGATGCCTGGGCGGTGACGAGCGAGACTACGGCTTTTCCGAATAACGAGTTTAAGGTCGTAAAACACCTTGATCCGGGCGAGATTATTCTGATAAGCGATGAAGGTATTATGCAAAGAAGGCCGGGCAGCAGGGACGTGGATCAGATTTGTGCGTTTCTATGGATATACACCGGTTTTCCGGCGTCGAGCTATGAAGGAATAAATACGGAAATAGTCAGAGAGCAATGCGGGCGCTACCTGGCAAAACACGACAAGGATATTGACGTCGACGTGGTCTCCGGCGTTCCCGACTCCGGGCTCGCCCACGGCTTGGGATACGCGATGGAGTCCGGCAGGCCCTTCAGACGCCCTCTCGTTAAATATACGCCGGGATACGGCAGAAGTTATACTCCGCCTTCGCAGGCGAAACGAGACCTAATCGCAAAAATGAAACTCATTCCGATTAAGGAAGTCATAAATGGTAACAGCATCGTTGTCTGTGAGGATTCCATCGTTAGGGGAACGCAGCTAAAGAACTTTACAATAAAAAAGCTCTGGGATTGCGGCGCCAGAGAGATACACGTAAGGCCGGCCTGTCCCCCGCTGATGTTCCCGTGCAGGTTCAATCTTTCCACCCGCTCGAGTGAAGAGCTCGCCGCCCGTAGAGCCATTCGGGATA
>Ga0315294_10007673_pt1 | contig 11841 bp, 6 predicted proteins | sample YL17G13_40_MG_FD_203626 | JGI IMG/M metagenome (GOLD analysis project Ga0315294, IMG submission 203626) | Sediment microbial communities from Yellowstone Lake, YNP, Wyoming, USA - YL17G13_40 | ecosystem: Environmental > Aquatic > Freshwater > Lake > Sediment | place: USA: Wyoming | collected...
GCTCCGCAAGCAGATCCACGATCCAATACAGCTCGTGGTCGTAATCCGGGTCGAGCGTCTCCGTCAGCGCGTTCACCGCCAGCCGCGCCCGCTCCGCCAGGTCCAAGGTGGCCGGCACCAGCGCATCGTAGTACTCGCCCCGGTACGTCGGCGCCTCCACCTGCGCGACGTCGGGGTTGATGTAGGTGAGCTTGGGATGATTCGGCACGGCACAACCCCCTGCTACAAGATGGGCAGGATTGTAGGGCGCGGGCTCCAGACCGCGCGAAACGGGCGCGCCTTCCGCCTTCGCGGGCCACGAAGTCCCGAAGTCCCGCTTCGGTGGACGAAGGGGTCGCCTGAAGGCGCGAAACGGCGCGCGGTCGGGCGACCGCGCGCCCGGCTTCGGGGCACAGGTGGCTAGGTCGCGCGCGACCGCCACGGCGGCCGAACGCCTAGCCGCTTAAGCCTGTGCTCCATTCCCTGCTCTGCGGTTCGTTCCCCCTACACGTCGAACACCATCTCCGCCGCCCAGTCGCCGCCCGCGCTCTCCGGCGGGCGCAGGGCGAAGTTATGATACGTCACCGCCTTCACCACCGCCCCGCGGCGATCCATGTGCTCCGCGTAGCGCTCGCCGCGCGCCACGCCCGTCATGCGCCACGGCGCGCGCTGCGGCTCCCCGAGCGCCTCCGCCCCGCGCAGGGACTGTCCCCTGGTGGACTGTCCCTGCGCGGGGCAGTCAGGGGACAGTCCCCGTTCGGGGACAGTCCCTTGCGGCGGGCATTCCACGCGCGCCGAAAACCGGCTGAACACCACCTTCTCGGTGTCGAACAGAAACAGCAGCTCGTCGAGCCACCGCCGCAGCAGGTCCTCGCCGTAGTGCTCCTCCAGCGTCACCTCGCGCCGCTCCCCGGGGCGCACCGTCGCCAGGTCCACCATCACGTCGAACATCGCGTACGCCGCGGCCTCGAACACCTCGCTGGGCGTCTTGCCGTATGCCGTCGCGGCCTTGTCCGCCGCGTGGTCGCGCACCTCGAAGCGGTAGGGTGATCGCGCTTCGTTCACTGGGCCGCCGTCCCCTTCACCACGTACGACCGCGCCGCCGCCTCGCCCGCCCGCAGGCGGCGCACCGCCTGCACCGTAATAAGTCCGTCCACCACCTCGACCTGCCTGCGCGACAGCTCGCGGCCGTCCGCGCCGAGGGCCGATACCTCCGCCGCCCGCCAATCGAGCCCCAGCTCGCGCAAGCGCAAGGCCACGGTCGCCGGCCGGTCGCGCGGGATGGGTATCACCTCCAGCTCATCCTTCCGGCGCCGCACGAAGACCGCGCCGTTGGTGGCCACCTTGCCGAAATCCACCATCCGCAGGCGGCGCACCGCCTCGCGCGCGGGGTTCATGCGCCGCTCGTACCCCGCCGCCATCTCGCTGACCTCGCCCTCGTCCGTCGGGGAGAAGCTTGCCACGCCGTCCGGCGCCACCGTTATCTCGCCCAGTATCACCCGCCCGCTCTGGTCGAGCTTTCCGCGCAGCGACACCCGCGCGGTGCGATAGAGCCCGATCGTCCACGTGAAATGATCCCCCGCCGACTCCGGCGCCTCGATCTCGTACGGCCCGTCGCGCACCACCGGTCCCACCGGCCACTGCGAGGTCGCAAGCGGCGGGTCGTGGTCCTGCTGAAACACGATGCCCTCGCGCGGCCCCGAGTCGGTGAAGTGCACGAACACGTGGCAGTCCTCGTCCAGCGGCTCGCCCGCCCGCCACTCATATGTAAACCGGAAGCGCCGCCCGCCCAGCGCCTCGAACGACGCCACCCGCGGGGCGATGTCGCGCCACGGGGCGACCACCACGCTGCGCGCGTCCGCGTAGATGCTCTGCGGGGTCTCGGCGTAGTCGCAGAACGAGCCGCCGCGCCGCCCCGAGTAGGCCAGCAGCCCCGGCCCCCGCGCCAGGAAGCAGTGCTGCGGTATCACGTGGTCGCCTACCCGCCAATCCTGCTCGCGGTGGTTGACCCACACCTCGAGCCCCGAGTCGTAGCGCACGTACGCGCGGTCGAGCGCCCCCGCTGCTACGGCGTCCGACACGTCCGCCATCCGTCCGTCCACCTCGTAGCGGATGTCAACCGCCTTGGCCGCGCCGTAGAGCGCCTGCACCGGGGCGACCAGGTGGTGCTCCTTTACCGCATAGCTCGGCTCGCGCAGAATCTGGTTGGCGATGAACCCGGCGTGGCCATACGCGATCTCCATGCTGCGGTACTTGTCCATGCGATACTGCGCCGGCACGCGCTGCCCCCAATCTCCGTCATAGCTCTCGCGCAGCCAGCGCTCGTGATAGCCCATGCCGTGATTGACCATCTGCGGGTGCAGCTTGAGCAGATCGAAATCGAGCAGCAGCGGCGCCCCCTCCCCGCCCGCGATCTGGGCCTCGACACCGTCCACCGCCCCCGCCCAGTACATCTGCTGGCAGCCCTCGCCGAACAGCGGCCCGCCGTGCGTCTCGCGCTCCAGGCGAAAGAGCGCCAGGTTGTTATCGTAGCACACGCGCGACGTTCCCGCCCCCGGCTCGGCGGCGTCGAAGTCCACGCGGAACCACGGCGGAACGCAGGTGTGCACGTCCAGGTAGGCCGCGGTCGTGCCGTAGCGGCGGTGGATCTCGGGCGAGAATTGGCGCGCGTACTTGAGGAACCGCGCGGGCTTCAATGCGTAGCTCTGCTCCCCCGTCGCCGCGTTGAACCACCCCTTCTGCAGCTCGCCCCGCTGGTCGCGCGCGACGTCGGCCTCGTCGTACAGCTCGGAGTTGGGATAGAAGTCCACGTAGTTCTCGTGCAGCGAAAACACGTGCCCCGCCTGCGCCGCCGCGCGCGAGAACTCGCGCAGGCCGTCGTCTCCCCCCAGCCCCGCGTTGGCCGGCAGCACCGTCGGGTACTCGTTGTCGTAACCGCCGCGCTGCCACACGTGCGCGATGATCGCCGCGTCAGTCACGCCGTAGTCCGCCAGGTCGCGCAGCGTCTCCGCGTTCTGCGTGAAAGTGCCGCCCCAGATATCCAGCATCACCCGCGGCGCCAATTCCTCCAGGTGCGGCGACGGCGCCAGCGGGATGTTCGGCAGCACCTCCCGCAGGTCCGGCGACACCGCGATGTAGCCCACCTCCCGCACCGCGTTGCGCGAGCCGTCCGCCCGCCCCTCATACCGCGCGGTCGTGGCGGCGTGGCTGCTCGCGTTGGTCTCGGCCCAATCCAGAACCGCGGAGTAGAACAGGCCCTCGTGCGGGAGATACCGGATGTCCCCGGCATACAGATAGGGTACCGAGACCACCCGCCGCAGCGCCACCGGCCCCAGCGAACCCAACGAGAACGCCTCCGCGCCCGCCGCCGCCTCCACGCCGACGACGAGCGTCTTACCCTCGATGCCCAGCGACAGGCTGACCGGCCAGCGCGCGCCCTGACCTTCGTATCGCCCCCGCACCTCCAGCCGGTCGCCCTCGATCCGCGCCGACTCCAGCTTCCAGGTCCTATCTGCGCCGGGGCCAAACCCACGCGCGACCTCGAATCGCGCCACCTCCTCGACCTCAACCGCCAGGCCGTCGGGGTCGCAGTCGGCCGGCAGCACATACCGCATGCGCAGGTCGTCGCCGCGGTACTCGAAGACATAGGCCTCCCCCTCGCGGCGCACCGCGTTCTCGTACTTGTCATCGCACGTCGGGCGGCAGCCCACGTCCGAGCGGTTGGCCAGCGCGACCAGGTCGGTGCCCTTCACCGCCTCGCGCCAGCGCTCGCGCGCACTCAGGGCAGCACGCACTGCGGCCTCCTGCGACGGCGCGCCGGAGGTGATTCTCGGATCGCCCCACAGCGAGTAATCCCACCCCGGGTTGTCAGCGGGCCCCGGCCCCACCTCCAGCCGCAGCGTGATCCGGCTTGCGGCCCAGCGCGAGAGGTCGCCCTCAAACTGCCTCCATTCCGTTGACTTGCGGTGCTCGTCGCACAGGGTCAGGCTTTCGCCCTCGGCGCGTATGCTCGCCCGAAAGGTCGCGCCATCGCTCTCCTCGGTCACCCCCTGCTGCATGGCGATGGCGAAGTCGAATGCGATCGGGCGCACCGCCGGCAGCTCCAGGTCGTACTCGACGAACGATATGCCGGTCCCTCCCCGCCACGGGCAGTGGAGCAGTATGCTGTCCTTGCCGTCCTGTCTCACCCACGGGGTGTAGGACACCCCGGACCGCTCCTCGAAATGGCCGACCCAGCCCTCGGGCATCATCACCACCGGCTCGCCGCGGCGCTGGTATCCGACGCGATACGCGCCGATCTCCGCCAGCCGGGTGACGCCGGGCTCAATCCTCACCACCCCGGCTCCATCAGCCCGCCCCATGTTTGCCAACGCGATGATCGCGACCAACGCCGGCGCCGCCCTTACCATCAACCTGTCCTCCAGCAATCTGCGCCATAGGGGGCGGGGACTGTCCCTACGTGGACTGTACCCGCCCGGAAGGGGACAGTCCCCATTCGGGGACAGTCCCTGCCGCCGCCTCCGCCGCCAGCCGCGCCCGCCAGAAATGGAGCACAGGCTTAAGCCTGTGGCCCCAGGCGCCGCCACCGGCTCCGGCAGCGCCCCCGCTTCTTGCGGTCACATTGAGCTTCGCCGGGGCGACGGCCGCCCCCTGTAGGGGCACAGCATGCCGTGCCCCTGCATACCGCCGTGGCGGCCCCAGGGCCCCAGGGGCGCAAGGGGACGCCGGCCCACACTGCGAAATACACTGCGGAGGTGGACTCATGCGCAGCCCGGTGCTCGTCGCAGCGCTTGTGGCGCTCACGCTGTCCCGCGCCCATGCCGCGGACGCCATCCTGTTCGAGGATACCTTCACTTCCTACACGGCCATCGCCGACACTGCCGCCGCCTGGGACCTGTCGGGCCCGTGGGAGCTGCGCGATTTTCACCCGCCTCCGGCGGGCAAGCCCGCCTCACGCGGGCAAGCGGCTAGGTCGCGCGCGACCGCCACGGCGGCCGTAGGCCTAGCCGCCTTGGCCCTCGCCACCCCGGGCAGCGCCGTGGCCGTCGCTTTCCCCTGCCCCGAGGTGGCGCAGGGGCAAGTCGGCGCGAAGCTGCGCGTGGCCGCCCGCACGCGGCAGGGAAGCTGGGCCGCGGCGGGGTTGATGCTCTATCAGGGGCCGGACCACTACTGGCGTCTGGCCCTGGTCGAGTCGCCCGCGGGCGAGCACTACTGCGAGCTGGTCGAGCGCTACTACGGCGTGTGGCAGGCCCAGAGCAGCGGGCGCACCACGCTCCCGTCCGACCTCTCCGCATCCGATCCCTGGGACTTCGACCGCACCTACGATCTGCGCATCACCATCGCCGCCGACTCCGTCACCGGCCAAGTCTTCGACGGCCGGCGGCTCGTCTTCGCTCGCACTTACCATCTTGACGCACGGGCGCCGGCGGTGCGCTCCGGCCGCCCCGCACTTGAGGTGATAGACATGGACGCCGCCTTCGACGACGTGACCGCCGCCGGGCAGTCGCCCCTCGGCGCGCGACCGGCGCAGCGGCCGGTCACCGCCGCGGTGCTCGCCCAGCCCGGGGCGGAGCAGCTTGCTCGCCGCGCGGCGCAGGCGCTGCGCCAGGCCGGCGTCGAGACCCGCGACCTCGACCCCGCCGACCTCGCGCACCCCGAGGTGTTCAGCCGCGCTCGCTGCGACCTCCTCATCCTGCCGCGCTGCGAGGCGATCCCCGGCCCGGGCAAGGACAACCTGCTCGCCTTCCTGCGCTCCGGCGGGCATCTCATCGCCTTCGGCGGGCCGCCGTTCGACACCATGCTGTGGCCGTGGCGCGGCGAGTGGAGCCCCGCCCAGGACATCCTGACCCAAGTCCGCGCCGAAGCCCCCATCATTGACTTCGCCCACGCCGACTTGAGCGCATGGACGCGCGCGACCAGCGACCCCGGCTCCCCGGTCGAGCACAAGATCGTCCCGGGCCCGGCGGGGCGTTCGGCGTTGGAGGTGCGCGTCGGCGACCTCACCGGTTGGGAGACCTTCGCCTCGCCGCCGCTCGATGAGCCTTTCGGCGAGGATAGCGCGATAACGTGCTTGTGGGCCAAAGGCGGCCCCCGCACCGACCATGTCGTGGTCGAGTGGGATGAGCGCGACGGCTCGCGCTGGATCGCCACCATTGACCTGTCGCCGGAATGGCGTCACTACGCCCTGCGCGCCGAGGACTTCAAGTTCTGGCGCGACAGTCCCACGCTCGACCGCGGCGGCCCGGGCGATGTGTTCAACCCGCGGCAGGCCGAGCGCATGTGCTTCGGCCTGGCCCACAGCCACGCCCCCATACCGCCGGGCGAGCACCTCTTCTGGGTTGCGGAGATCGGCGCCGCTCCATCCCCGTTCGGCCCCGCGGACCCCGAGCCCCCGACCCTGGAGGCGATGAGCCCGTGGTACAAGGTGTACGCGACCGAGCTCGACGCCGCCCGCGATCGCATCGCGGCCGACCCGGAGCAGCGGGTGTTCGCGCCGCTTGAGCCGGTCGCCGTCTCGGCGCGGCTCATTTCCCCCGTGTGGCGCCAGCGCGGCCTGGGCAGCGGCGCCGGCCAGCGGGGACGGTGGATTCCCCTGCTGCGCGCGACGGCGGACAACGGCGACTATCGCGGCGCGGCCGCCTCCACCTACCTTGCGACCTGGGGCCCTTACCGCGGCGCGACCTGGACCTACATCGGCCTCGACCCACAGACCGTGTGCGATAACTGGGGTATCTTCGAGCCGGTCGTTGTCGGCGTCGCGCGCCGGCTCGCGGGCGGCTTGATGCTCACCAGCGCCGGCGCGGATCTGTTCTCGTACTTCGCGGACGACGCGCAGACCGCCGCGCCCCGCCTCGTCGCCCGCATCGCCGGTATCGGGCCGCGGCCCGCGCAGGCGCGCGTCCGGCTCACCATCACCGACGCCGACGGGCAACTTGCTTTCGACCACTCCCAGGACATTGCCCTCGACCCCGGCGGCCTCGCGCAAGTATCCGCGCCTGGCCCCAGCCTCGCGCCCGGGCGCTACCGCGCCGCCTGCGAGCTGATCGCGCCCCCAGCGCCCGGCGAATCCGACGCGCCGATTGATCGCATCTCCCACGAGTTCTCGGTCATCGCCCCGCCCGCAGGCGGCGCACCGCCTGCGCAGCCGCAGTTTGTCACCGTCCGCGACGGCGACTTTTACCTGGGCGCGAAGAAATGGTATCCGCACGGTCTCAACTTCTGGCCCTCTTACGTCGCCGGTCTGGAGCGCTTCGACTACTGGGTGCATTGGCTCACCCCGTCGCAATACGACCCCGAGCCGGTGGAGCGCAACCTGGCGCAGCTCGAGGCGCTGGGCGCCAACATGGTGAGCGTGCAGTACGCCTCCGCCGACCAGGCGCCGGCCCTCGCCGATTTCCTCGAGCGCGCGAAAAGCCACGGCATCCGCGTCAATGTCTTTCTCCCCGGCGCCCACCCGCTGGCGATCGACGAAGCGCTGGTCGAGGAGCTGGTTCGCGCGGCGCGCCTGGCCGACAGCGATGCCGTGTTCGCCTACGACCTCGCCTGGGAGCCGCGCCTCGGCCCCGAGCAGGAGCGCCGCCAATACGATGACAAGTGGGCCGCCTGGATCGAGGAACGTTACGGCTCCATCGAGGCGGCCGAGCGCGATTGGGGATTTCCGGCGCCACGCATTGATGGCCGGCCCACCGGCCCCACCGATAAGCAGCTCCTCGAGGACGGCCCTTACCGCCGCATGGTCGCCGCCTATCGCCGCTTCGCCGACGACCTCATCAGCCAGGGCTACGGCAGGGTCACGCGCCTGCTGCGCCGCCTCGATCCCCACCACCTCTTCGGCGCGCGCACCGGCTACGGCGGCACCGGCCAGCGCGGCGTCGCGGCGGTCATGCCGTTCGACATGATATCCGGCGCGGCGCATCTCGATTTCGCCTCCCCCGAGGGCTGGGGCCTCGCCGGCGAGTGGGAGAACTTCGAGCGCGCCGGCTTCACCACCCTTTACGGCCGCTGGGCGTCCGGCGGCAAGCCCGTCTTCTGGTCCGAGTTCGGCGACACCATCTACCCCGGCACCACCCCCGAGCGCTATGATCGCCAGGGCGCGGTCTATCGCAACCTCTACCACATGGTGCTGCAGTCGCACGCCAACGGTTCCGCCGGCTGGTGGTATCCCGGCGGCCTGCGCGTGGACGAAAACAGCGACTTCGGCGTCATCAACCCCGACGGCACGACCCGCCCCGCCGCCCTCGAGCTCCGCGACTTTGCGCCCCAGATCACCTCGCCCCGCGACCGTCCCCAGCCCGACGACTGGATCATCATCAACCGTGACGCCCATGTCTCCGGCTACGCGGGGGTGTGGGACCGCGGCGCCGCCGAATACGTCGCCGCCGTGCGCGCGGGCAAGACGGTCGGCCTGCGCACCGCGGCCGATGGCGCCACCTCCGCCGACGTCCCCCTCATCGCCGTCGGCGGCACGCCCTGCAACGGCGCCAACCCGCCGCAATACCTCAACGCCGAGTTCGGCGAAGTGTGGGTTCTCGACGCGGCCGACGGCGCCGAGGCGCCGGTGAGCCAAGGCGCGGTGATCCAGGTTGCGGCGGGCCGGCCGATCCGCCTGCGCGTGCAGCTTGTCAACACCGGCGTCGCGGCATGGCTCTCGCTGCAGTCGGCCGGGGGCAAGCCCGGCGGCGTCTATGTCGCGGCTGGCGAGCGCGGCGGGCTGCAGGCGCGCGCCGCAATCCCCCGCGACGTGCCGCGCTACGGTACAACGGAGTTCGAGTTCACATTGACCGATGGCATCGCCGAGCGCACCGATGTCACGCTTGCCTTGCTTGCCGCGCGCCGCGCCCCTCGGCTTCGCTCGGAGCCTGCCCCTTCGCTGCGCTCAGGGCAGGCTCTGAGTGCAACGAAGGGGCAGGCCTGGTTCGGCCAGCGACTGCACTTCGTCTTGGAGCCGGTCGCCGGCCCGGCAAGCAGGTAGCGCAGATTTGAAATCTGCGCCACCCGCCAAAGGATGATCAGGCGATGAACACACGCACCCTGGGTCTTACCGGCCTGCCGGTCAGCGAGCTCGGCCTGGGCGGGTTGTTCATCTCGCGCGTCGGCGGATTGGGGCAGGACGATTCCGTGCGCGCCATCCGCCGCGCGCTCGAGCTCGGCGTCAGCTACATCGACACCGCGCCCACCTACGCCAACAGCGAAGAGGTCATCGGCATCGCCCTGCATGGCGCGCGGCAGCCGCACCTCCTGTCCACCAAGCTCGGCGGGCGGCCCGAGCCGTTCGATCCCAAGGACAAAGCGGCGCTCCTCGAATCGGTGAAAACCAGCCTGCGCCTGCTGCGCCGGGAAACCATCCCCATCCTGATGATCCACGAGCCCGACCGCCCCGGCCAGTACGACTGGTGGGACGACTACGATACCTTCCACGGGCCGGTGGTCGAGGTCCTGGAGGAGCTGAAGCAGGAGGGCATCATCCGCTTCACCGGCCTCGGCGGCACCACCGCCTACGAGCTGGCGCGCATCATCGCCACCGGCTACTACGACGTCGTGCTGACCGCGTTCAACTACAGCCTGCTGTGGCGCGAGGCCCAAATCGCCGTGCTGCCCGAGGCGAAGAAGCAGGGCATGGGTGTCATCGCCGGCTCGCCGCTGCAGCAGGGGGCGCTGGCGCGGCGCTACGACGACGAAGTCAACCACGGCGCGCCGTGGCTCAGCCCCCCGCGCCGCGCGCAGTACCAGGCGCTGTATGCCTTCCTCGATGAGCTCGGCCTGCCGATCGCCGAGGTCGCGCTGCGGTTTGTCATCTCCAACCCCGACATCTCGACGGTGCTGATGGGCGCGCGCTCGGTCGAGGAGGTCGAGCAAAATGTCGCGGCGGTCGAGAAGGGCCCGCTGCCCGACGAGGTGCTCGCGCGTCTCGACGAGATCGCGGCCATGGTGCCGTTTCGGCCGTTCGAGGAGCCGTTCGGGCTGCCCTTCGGCGGTCAGTACCACGGCCCCGGCCGCGCGTAGGAGTAGGGGCAAGGCATGCCTTGCCCCTACTTGCTTTCGGAGGCGTCTTATCGGTGAAAGCAGTGGTGGTCGAGGATGCGAATCGCGTGTGCGTGCGCGAGGTGCCTGATCCCCCAAGGCCCGGGCCCTACCAGGCGCTGACGCGCAACGTCTGCGCCAGCATCTGCAACGCCACCGACCTCAAAATCGCCCACCGCAAGCTCTACTTCGTCACCGATTACCCGACCATCCTCGGCCACGAAGGCGTGGGGCGCGTGATCGAGGTCGGGCGCAACGCACGCAGCTTTCGCGTCGGCGACCTGGTATCGCGGCCGCAGGCGGCGCACCGCCCGCAGGCGAGCGTGCCACCCGTAGCACGTAGGGCAGGAGCTTGCCTCCTGCCCAAGGCCTGCGCGCGGGCAGAAGACGAGCTTCTGCCCTACGAGCCCCTACACGAGTCGTGGGGCGCCTTCGCCGAGTACGGCCTCGTCACCGACTTGTGGGCCATGGCCGAGGACGGCCTCGGCGAGATCAAGCCCGACCGCCTGCCGGACCAGATCCCCGCGCCGCCCGACGCCGACCCCGCGGCCCTCACGCAGATGGTGACGCTGCGCGAGACGCTGTCGCTGCTGCGCAACATGGGGGTCGAGGCCGGCGACTCGATGGTCATCTTCGGCGCCGGGCCGGTGGGCGTGTCCTTTTCGATTCTCGCGCGCCACATCGGCCTCGACCCCGTGATCGTGGTGGGGCGGCGCGAGGAGCCGCTGCAGCGCGCGCGGGCATTCGGCCGCGCAACCCACGTCATCAACAACACGGCGGAAAGCGTGCCGGAGGCGGTGCGCGACCTGACCCGCGGGCGCGGCGCGGACTGGGCGATCGAGGCCATCGGCGCCGACGCCGTGATGGCCGATGCGCTCGCCTCGATCGCGCCTGCAGGCGGCGCACCGCCCGCAGGCGGCGCACCGCCCGCAGGAAGGGTCGCCCTCTACGGCGTACCGGATGCGTGCGAAGTCGAATCGCCTCTGCGCCGCGGGCCGCACATCAGCGCGGCGCAGCCCAACGAAGGCGCGGCCGCCGAAGAGATCTTCGACCTCGTTGGGCGCGGGCTCATCCCGGCGCGCGAATTCGTGAGCCACGAGCTGCCGATGGCCGCGGTGGTTGACGGGCTGCGCCTGGTGGAGAGCAAGCTGGCGTTCAAGGTCCTGCTGTGGATCGGGGAGGGATAGGCGGGCGGGACGGCATGAGGCGGGCCTGCTCGCGGCTTACGCCAAGGTCGGCGACGCCGAGCTCGCCGACAAGACGCTGCTGCGCTTCGCCGACGGTCGGCCGGTTGCTTTCACCGAGGACCACGGCGGCGGCCGCGGGCGCATGAAGCTGTGCCTGTGCGATTGGACCGGCAGCGGGTTGCCCGATCTGCTGGTCGGCACCCATCGCAGCGCGAGCGTCCCGCCGGGGCCCGGCGGCGTCCCCCGCCACGACATCAACCAGGCGACGGTGCTGCTGCTGCAAAACGTCGGCCGCCCGGGCGAGCCGGCCTTCGCCCCGCCGCGCTATGTCCTCTATCGCGGCAAGCCCCATCCGGCTCGGCATCCACTCCTGCGCGCCGCAGGTCGTGGATTGGGGCGCATGTGGCACAGCCCCGCCTTCGCTAAAGCTACGGTGGGCAAGCGCCCCTTGGCCCACGAAGCCTTGGCGAAGTGGGCCCGGCTGTGATGGAGCCGCGCTCTCCGGTCATGCGTCCGCCCGTCTTGACCTCATCGTCGGCGCCGAAAGCGGCGCCCTGCTCGACCTGCGCCGCGAGCACCTGTCGTGGTGACGCGGGCGGTTCCGCCGTCCGCCCCACGGGTGGGGGTGTGACCGTTCTTAGTGGGTGCGGTGGCA
>Ga0315294_10007674_pt1 | contig 11841 bp, 9 predicted proteins | sample YL17G13_40_MG_FD_203626 | JGI IMG/M metagenome (GOLD analysis project Ga0315294, IMG submission 203626) | Sediment microbial communities from Yellowstone Lake, YNP, Wyoming, USA - YL17G13_40 | ecosystem: Environmental > Aquatic > Freshwater > Lake > Sediment | place: USA: Wyoming | collected...
CCCCTATCTTATTTTTGTCTATCTCAGGAATTAAAAATGAATAGATGTCGGATGTTTGAATATAGCTTCCTCGCTTTCCATAGAAGAACTCGAGCGGATCCGGCGTCTTAAAGTCAGTAAGCCTGAGTATCCCCTCATCAACCAAGGCTAGCGATACTTCTGCTTCAGCGGGCGTGCCGAAGCTTGTTGTCACATCCACATCAACCGTAACCGACTCCTTTGGCGTAGCCTTGGTAGGAGCGATTAGCTTAACATTGAGTTTATGTGCTGAGCTATCGACTACCAGCGGAACTATACCGTAGGCCCTGTGAGACGACCAGTCCTCAGCCTGTGTTATCGGACGTATAACCGTAACTGCGCAATATACATTAGGGCTAAAATCATCCAGAACATCGATACTTATTTCCTGGGTTGGGCTTGTAAGCTCAACCACTCTTGTCGAAAGAATGGTGTCTTGAGATATTGTAAGAAGCGCTCTTCCTTTAAAAGGAGACTTAACAACAAGATTCGCTTTATCGCCCGGTTTATAAGACTTCTTATCGAGCGTAAGTTCAATCCTGTCGGGGCGGTCCATTGCCCATGGCATATATCCCGCTTCAGAGCAATAGAACTTTAAACTTGCGACATGAGAGCCTTCTTCTGCGCCTTTAATCCTTATGATATAATCGCCCCAAGAGCTCGGGGTAAAAGCAAATACACCGGTCGCATCTTCCCTCTTAATAGTCTCTTTTAGGACGCATTCTTCCTTGTCTTCGGTTATGTAGCGGTATTCGCCTTTTTCATCTTTCTTTAAAAGTGTATTCCAAATAATTTTACAAACGCTTACTTCGAGCTCCGGCGATTCAATCTTTTTACCATCTGGAGATACTGTCACATATTGAAAGTTAGTCTTTTCATTAATAGAAGCATAGCCTTCGGCGCTTTGACGAATGCCGATGTAATAAGAATAAGGGTCTATTGTCCTTTCCGTATATGAGGCAACCGCCCGGCCGCCGATTTCTTTCACTATAGCTTCTATTGAGCACCCTAATGAGGAAGGCGGCAATAGACCGCTTGGGAGCTTTAGCTCAAAAGCAGCAAGGCCATTTTCATCCGATTGCTTTTCTTCAAGCCGAATAGGTTCGTGAGAAAATTTCTTTGTGGGGTCGGTGAAGGTATAGTCTTTAAAACCTTCTACTTTAAACTCTAGCGGCTTTAAATCTGCGCTTACTTCTATAAGTCTATTTGCAGCGGGGGCGCCAAAGAAATGTTCCGCTTTTACCGTAAGAGATATATCGTCCGAAAGCTTAAACCTTTTCTCCTGAGCGCTTACGGAAACTTTGAGCCTGTCCGGCATAAACTCTTCAACATTAAAAGCGCATGTCCCGATAGGTTCTTTTACGCCGGGAAGTAGAATATTAACTTGATATTTTCCGGTAAGGGCATGGCCTGGAATTGCAACATCTGTTTCTGCCGTCCCGAATTTAGAAAGCATACCGTTAAACTTCTTAAACTCTCTCTCATCGGGCCTTACAATTTCAAATATAATAGGAAAGCTATCCGAAAGCTCAGCTCCAATCCCACGCACAACCGCCTTAATATGCGCGGTTTCGCCCGGCCTGTATATCCCCCTATCGGTATACGTAAACGCCTCATAACCCGAGCTGAGGAAAGGCCTGCCTTCTACATCAAATGTCGTCTCTGCTAGGGTGCATTTATCAAGCTCAACGAATGAAAGATCGTCCTCAGTTGCCGCAGTAACAACAAAAGGCGCTCTATCGCCCTTCCAATCTACATCTTCAAAATGCACCATGCCGCCCGCATCTGTTATGCCTTCAAGAAGCTGCTGGTTTGTCTTTGAGAAAATCTTAACTGTGGCGCCGGAAACAGCATTTGCAGATGAAAGCGAATTAAGCCAGACAAATAAATCCGAATTCGATTTCTTTGCAAGTATCCCCATATCAGACGTGAGGATAAGACGCGACTCGCGATTCCAGAAACTCTCTGAATCGGGATTTTCTATCTCAATAAAGAACAAGCCATGGGAATTACCCGCAAGCACTTCTTTTAAATCGACATAAAGCTCTTTTGGTTTATTAAATTCACATTTTGTTTTTATCTCTGTTTCAACCACATCAATGCCCACATCTGACGGGAATGAATATTGGCCCATATTATTAAGGAGATATACGATGTTATTGTCATAGACACGATGAACTTTCACTTTGAGCTTGTCGATATTAGTCGCTTCAAGAGGGATGATCTGGTTGCCGTTTAAGGACATATAGATGCCGGGAATCTTAAGCTTAAAGCAGGGATCATAGTCCGGGATAACTACTTCTTTTTTTATAGACTCTTTGAGGGTTTTTCCTGCCGCCGAAGGCATTCCTTTTAGAATTTCAACCGTATAGGCCTGGCGAGGGATAAAGTTCCCGTTTAGGGTAATACCCGAATAATAATAGTCTGCATAAAAATCTACTTTAGGCGTTACCTCTATGTAGCCATCTATCTTATTCAGATCAATATCCTCAGATAGCCTAATATAAATACTTGGGGTCATTTCCTGCATGGCAGGAGATATTTCCTCGACTTTTAACTCAGTCTCGGATGTAGAAGCTTCTATGATATCTTTTGCCGCTTTATTAAAGACCCATGGAAAATTCCTCACAGTGCTATTAAAAAATGAGGTGATACCTGGGGTCTGTCCTTGCGCCCGCTCAAGAAGCGAGATTATCTTAACAAGTCCTGCAATATTAATTACTAGAAACAGCGCTACAACCCATACCCACCTCTTATTCAGAAACCCTTTCATCGCCATCCTCCTTATCAAAATTGCACACGGTTACTTTCAAAATACTCCCTCTCAATAAATTTAGCCAATACATCGTACGGAACATGTTCCGCAACCTTAATCTGGTCTGCGTTATGTTTGTTTATACATTCCTGAATCCGACTGTCCAGTTTCCATGGGCCACGAAGGATTACGAATTCCTTTCTTTCTCCCTTAAAATCAACTGCTATAAATCCGGCGTCAACTTGGAACCAACAAACCGGTATTGCCCAGAAAGAAATATTTTCAAAACAAATTCTCTCGGCATTATCTTTTTTCTCTGTCACCATATCCCCCAGAAGATCACCGCCATCAACAGAGACTCCAAGCTTATCTAAGAGTACTGGCTTTTCATCGCTAACTTGAAAATATGCTCTTTCTATTGGAAGTTCTTCTCGATCCCCTGAAATAGCCACTATCATCACAACAGCGTAACCACCTAAAATACAATACTCTTCTTCACCAGCAGGATACGCTATATCGACTTCGCCATATCGTGTAATGACGGGATCCACGCCCTTTTCTTTAAAAGATTTAAAATCTTTTAAAGCATTGTTCAAGCGGCCTGCTGTATTCATACGTGCCCCTCCCTTATCTTGTGCATACCCCGTCACATGGTTTGCCATTAAGATTATGACGCCAATAGTCAATAACACATTTGCACGATCCCTTAAGCCCATACAAGACCTCCTATAAACACAAAAACCTCCGCCGGCCATAATAATGGCTAACGAAGGTTTTACTTTTTTAAAGTCCAGGTTCCCCCTTGAAACGCAGGACTAATACTTACACAAAACACGCAATTCATTAAACCCAACTTACTAGATGCAGAAAACGTTTGAAATATTTTATCGGCTCGAGCTGCAAGCCGTATATATCCTCTAAATAAAATACCTCCGTCAGTCATGATTCGACCAACGAAGGTTTTACTTTTTTAATGTCCGGGATTTAATCCTTCTAACACGGGACTCTCTATGTTGTGGGTACAAGTATATCACAAAAACGGCTTTTGTCAAGCTAACAGGATTCTCTTTGCAAATATTTCAATCGCTTTAATATGGATTCAACCAATGCCTTTCTTCGCAACGCCCGCTCCTCTATATCCTTGAGCAACGCTTCCAAGGTAACAATATCGGTTGTGTATTTTTTAATTCTGTTCTTCATGACACCCTCGGGTCATAGGAATACGAAATTTGCTGCCCATTCCTATATTCTGTGACCTCTACCCTGGCAACCTTGCGCTCTGCGACCTTTGCCACATGTTGTGACGCGTACGCATTGGCGCTGATTACGAGAATAGCTGTTATGACTATTAGTCTTTTGATCATGGGGTGCCTCCTTACAAAAAAGCTTATTTTTTAGGCTTCTCTTTGATAAATGAAGTGATCGCTTTCTTGCTATACCCAAGAAGCCTACCTATTACTTCATGGTCAGATTTATTTTTTGGGGTCTTTTGTAACCTCGCTCTCAATCTCTCAGCTGCCGCTTTTCTTCCGGAGCAATACACTATCCGCTGATAGGACTTAAACCTTCGCCCGGTCGAAGCGGTCCGATTAAACGTAACGAGTAGCGTATAAAAACCGTTCTCTTCTGCTTCTTTGTCAACATAGCTTAGTTGCACCTTGTTATATGCACTGACATTCGGGAGACATATATCCCGAATCCCTGTCTTCAGTAGTTCGATATAAGCTGTCAGATTCCCACGGTTATACTCATCAATCTTACCCATTACTATCATCCTTTAATCTATATCCATAGACCGGATAATCGACCGCTGCTTACACTCTCTTTTGTTATTCCTGGCTCTCTCATAAAGCGGTTCTATGCTTATCGCTCGATTAAAGCAGGCTATCGCTTCCTTGTATTTCTTGAGCTCATACAAATCAACGCCTTTATTGTTCCAAAGATCGACATCCCCTGGAACTATCTTTAATGCTCGATCATAGTAGGTTAGTGCTTCATCGTATCTACCAACAGCATCTAAAACCCAGCCCATGTTATGTAACGCCGGAGCATAGTTTGGGTTTCTTTTGATTACTTTTTCATAACACTCAAAGGCTTGGCGATATCTGCCAAGCGCAAGCAAGACATTTCCTTTATTATATAGGGCCTTTAAATATCCAGGGCTCATCTTTATCGCCCGGTTATAACAAGCAATCGCTTTTTTATACTCACCTATGGCGCGAAATGCCTTCCCTTTTTTAGTCCATTTTCTTACTTCTGATACTTTAGATCGTATATTCATAAATACCTCCCTAGTGGTTACCAACTTATGATAAATAAAGTATACTATGAGTACGCGACAGCCTCATGTCGCATCCTAAATAGGAGCAAAAACACCTCATGCCTTGATTGTGCCCTGTACATATAGCCATAGGTTTTGGCTAATAGCAAGGCGATATCGTCAGAATTTAAAAAAGTTAAAGGGATCATTGATATCTATCATTTTGTTGGTGCGCGAGTCTTTAATATACTTAAAGTGGCCTTTTGGCCCTGATTTATCTTTCATCATACGCAAGACCTTACGCATCGCCTCATGATTAAAACTCTGGTTATTCTGCGCAAACCTGAAGCACATTTCGAGCGCATCGATACCATCATCTTTCTTGCCTTGTTGGGGGAATACCCGAAATTGATCCAACAAGATCTTGTCGTTCCTAAAGAATTGAATGGTGCCATTCTTCGTCCATTCATAGAGCGCAAATAGCCTGTTAACCTTATTACCCATATTTGTCACGCTTACTATGGGTATATCGACCCTCTCCTGGTGTGCGGCCTTTTCGAGTGATTTCACCATCAGCTCCTGAAAGCCGTTCGTCTCGATAACGAACTTTTCAAACGGATAAGACCTCGCATAGGCGATAATATCCCTTGTTAGCCTATCTGGAGAACGCCGGGCAATATCTGCCACGATTACATAAAAACACCCGTCCTTACAGGCTAAAACGACTATAGCCGAATAATCCCCGCTCAGTAAACTTTTGCCTGTCGCGGGATCACATGCACCGATGAAGCGGAAGGTGTCTTTCCGGCCACGCAATAAAGCATCGACAGTAGGATATTCATCGCTGCAATAGTGAAAACGATCCACATCGAATACCATGTCACTTAAGTTTCGAGGATCGTTCTGCATCTCGCTCGCGAAGCCGTATTCATTATCTCCATACTGTTCCATAAGCTCTAAGAGCGTCCACTTTTCAGGCCATATGATGACCGCACCAGCATCCATAGCATAACGGTTGTCGTTATAGAATAAGGCCGCATATGTCGGACCTGTATTGTCTCGATATAGTTCTTTAAAGTTTCGTATGCTAAAAAACTTCTGCCATAGATCCATGCGATCCGGCCATTTTACAATTGCTTGGTATGTTCGCTTGATCCAGTTTACATTCTCGTCCTTCTTTAAATACTCACCAAGCACCGAAAGCCAGTGATGGACCGTTCCGATGAAAAGGTAATTAGCATTATCGGCACCAAGCCTCAAAATGGCCTTATTGAGCCATTGCTTCATCTTCTCGGCCATTTCAGGGGAAGACCATCCTTCGTCCGGCTCGGCATCGTCTAATATAACCAGCCCCGGTCGATCCGCACCGTGCCGCCTACCACGAATCTTCTGGCCATACCCGCTAGCCAATACTTCGATGTTGTTGCGGGTAATTATGTCGCCTTGTGTCCAGCGTGGCGGTTTTGGCCTACCGGCACTTTCGAAGATCTCCGGAAAGTCCTGTTGGAGTTTTTCGTTTTCGGTAAGCTCCTTGCGGATATTCTCCAGAGTCTTCTGCGCCTGAGAAGCCGTGTGAGAAACGATCACAATAAAGCGCTCCTTGGCATAGCAGATCAAGTAAATAAGATAGATCAACGTGATCATCGTCGATTTTCCGAAATCCCTCGGAGCTGCCACCGCTATCTTCTGACTTTTTTCGTTAGTGGCTTGTAGCAACAAGTCATACATCTCAAGGTGTGCCTTTGACGGCGTAACTTTCAGGTGATGCGGAAGATACAGCTTTGCGAAAGCAAGTATCGAGCCTTCCGCTGCCTTTCTTCGTATTGCAGATGTGTCTTTATTGAAATTACTCATCTTTATCCTCCTTGTTTTGTGCTTCTTTTTGTTTTTCGACAACCTTCTTTACATCAGAGACGATCTCCGTCTTCTCGATACGTAGCTCTATAGCCTTTATGTCCTCGGCAAGCTCAGGGGTATAGGTGTTTGTATCGCGAGCAACGGTCTCGATCTCGGAGATCATCTTACGTATATCTTCCAGCGACTCACCCCCTTCCTCATTTTGCATATGACAGAATATGTCGCCTACCACGTGCTGTGGGCGTGACGGTAAATATCCCAAATTTTGCATACGTTCCACAAGCTCACGGAGTATGCGCCAGCTTGTGAACTCTGCTGCTATTCGCTCGGAATTAGTCGCGTCCTTTGCGCGCGCTAGTCTCATCAGGTACGCATGGTGATTTATTCCATGCCGGAAGAAATCTCCTATCGTCTCCTTCGCGAATTCTATATTGGGCGTTAATTCGTTACGCTTTCTGATTTCCTTCATGTCCCTGCCGATAGTCTTCTCGGAAACATCTAATACATGCCTGATATGTTGGTAGCCATAGCCTTCCGCAATGAGAAGTTCGACACAACGCTGTCGATCTGACGCTTCGAGTGTCTTGGCATCAAGAACTCCGGAGTTAATATCTTGAAGCAGCTGCACAGCAGAACGTTCAGTATAATTAGTATTATTCGTGGTCATTGTTAATCCTCCTTTATGTAGCGTTTCACAATGTCGCTTGAGACTTTGTTCTTGCCGACATAGGCGATATAACGGCGCACGATGGCATCACAGTACTTGGGCTCTATCTCCATACCAAAACAACGTCTCTCGAGGCTTTCTGCCGCTATCAAGGTAGATCCGCTGCCGAGGAAGCCATCAAACACGATATCGCCTCTTACTGAACTGTTTCGAATAGCTCTTGCCGGAATTTCAACGCTTTTTTGCGTGGGATGTATTAACTCGGAGACCTTGCTTCTGTCAATAAACCACAGACTGCTCTCGTTCGTAGGGCCATACCATTTATGCGGAGCATTCTTGAGCCACGAGTAAAGGCAAAACTCGCTTTGTTGATTAAAATCTCCATATGAAATCGAAAATGTGGGCTTCGCCCAGGTAATCACCGTTGAAACATGAAAACCTAATTCCTTCAGAATTTGATGCACAAAATAAAATTTGGCATGCCCATTCCAGATATACGCCACCGCGCCATCTTTAAGGTAACGCCTCATATTCTTTAATATACTTTTAATCCATTCTTCGTATTCCTTTTCATTCAAATCGTCCTTGTACAATTTTTCCCAGCGTTTTGATTTTTTTGGTCTAGATTCAAGATCGGGGCGATTTTGCGCAAGATAAAGGCAGCCATATGGAGGGTCGGTTTGAACGAGATCAATCTTTTCATTCTGCATCAGCACATCCAGATCGTTTTCGGATGCGGAATCCCCACACATAATTCGGTTAACATTGAGTTCAATAACATCTCCTTTCTTAGTAATAGGCTCTTTGATAGATGCAACCGCTGCGTCAAAGTCAAAATCATCCTCGCCTTTATTTTCTGAATACCTATCGAAGAGTCGACTTATCTCTGGTGCGTCAAAACCTGTAACGGATACGTCAAAATTCGGCACCTCGGATAACTCGCTTAAGATATCGGCCAGCCTTTCAAAGTCCCACGCCCCTGAAATCCGATTAAAGCCTAGCACAGCCGCCTTCTCTTTAACTTCATCAAAATCCACGATCACTGCTTCCGCTTTATCGATACCTTTCGACTTCAAGACACGTTTCCTGAGGTGCCCTGCAACGATATGCATTGTGCGCGTGTTCACGATTAACGGCTGCAAGAAATCAAACTCATCGACACTCTTACTTAAAGAATCGAATGCGGGATCTCCTTCCTTAAACATAATCCGCGGATTAAACGGAGAATCCACATAATCATCCAAGCGAATCAACTCAATCTTCATAACTGCCTCCTTTTTTTAGTTTCGTTTCTTAAAACAATTTGAGGTTCCCACATATAATATACGCACGAGAGTGTACAAAATTTTAGTTGTTTTGAAATTTTTTTTAGAGTATGTTCATAACTTATTTACTAACAATATGTTGCGGAATAAAAAAGATGTACGATAGATATTACCGTTAGGAGTATAAAAATACTGATTTTTTGGGGAATTGCCTTGGAAGTGTTTTATTATTTAAAACTTGCTGCGGGGATTACTTTATCTCATTCCGGATAGCTTCTGCGTAGGCACAATAGTCGCAATTATCACCAAGCGATGGAACCTCTTCTGAATTTAGGCATTTATGAATATCATTAATAGTGCCTTCAATCCACCCATCGTCACCCTTATGCGCAATAAGGGTAAGGTCAAATTCGAGCTTACCATCGAACTTTTCCATATCTTTTTTGCCATTACAATATATGAAGTAACCTGTGTTAGACACCTTGCATCCATTCTGACGAATAAGCCACTGGTAGATTTCCATCTGCCTTTTATACCCATCCTGCCAATCTTGATCTAGCGCGACGATCTGTTCATTTTTGCTGGTAGATTTATAGTCAACCACTAGGTACTCGCCTGCAGAGTTCTGCCATAGGTCATCAATCGCACCTGTAATTATCAGGTTCGTCGGCTTATGATGATATTGGACTCCTTTGAAGTTTTCGCGCCATTCATTAAGCTTTTCATGCTGAACTGGTACGGCATCAATGCCGTATTTTTTCATTAACGGGTGAGGCTCGTGGGAGGCACGCAAAAGATCGAATTCTTTCTTTAGGAGAGCATCAACGGCACTGTTCAGCGTAAATGGAAATCCTGGAGGCCTTCCAATGCCAAGCCGCCTATCCAGATAAAAACAACGAGGACATGCAATATAAAGCTCTATCTTCGATCGGCTTAGCTTGAATGCACCAGCGCTTTTTGGATCGTAAATATTCTTGGTACGTTTTGCGTTGTAATATTCGGACATAATTCTATTTTATTAATAATGGCTCTCAAGATGCAAAAACCGCTGTGGATGCACCCTCCTCAGCTTCTTCAACAAGAAGAACATGCTGCATTGAATCTTTCAGATCTTCGTGGTGCGTGATCAGGAATATTTGCCGGAACTGACCGGAAAGATTATTCAGGGCCTTTAGGATGTTTTCCTTGCGCCCGGCATCCTGGCTCCCAAATATCTCGTCCAGTGCGATAAAGTTGATACCAGTCTTACTATTCTGCTCGCTTATTATCTGCGAAATAGCTACCCTAAGGCATAAGTTTACTAGATCCTGCTCCCCGCCTGAGAACCTCTTGATTGGAAACTTCTCGGTTCCGTCGTATACATAAACGTTATATTCATCATCGAGATCGACCGCTGCATAACGGCCGTCCGTGGTACCAGCCACGAGTTCGCTCGTCCTGGCTATCATCATGGGCCTTATCCGGCTTGCCAGGTTTTGGCGGAACCTGTCCATGAGGTCATCCAAAATGGTTAATTTTTTTGCATCGCTGTCAGCCGTCTTCCATTTTTCCTGCACATCCTCCTGGCGCTTAATCTCTTCTTCCTTCCGAGCGATCTCGGCCTTTGTCATCTCTATATCATGCCTTATCTTCTCGATAGCCATCTCCTGCTTATGGGCCGTATCTTGCAGCTTCTCGTAAGCCTCCGTTGCGACCCCCAGTTCCTTTTCGCTGAAACCTATCTCCTTTTGCTCCTTTTCCTCGAACGCTTTTCCCTTTCCGAGTTCCGCTATTTCCTCATCGAGAGCCTTGAGTTCCTTCGCAATGACCGGTATCCTTGCCGTCGTTGTCCGCAATTCCATTACGCGCTCGTGGGGCTTGGCAAGCTCTTTGGATTTCTTTTTAAATTCTTCGTATCTTTCCTCGGAAAATTGAATAGCGCCAATCTCAGCGATCCGGGCCTTTTTCCGCTTGACGCTTTCAGTAAGCCCGGAGAGTCGTTTTTCTTCAACCCCGATGTTACTTTTTATGCCCGATTCTTTCTTCTCATCTTCGCGCAACACCTCCAGGCGGGATTCCATTTCGTCAATACGCTTTTCCGTACTGTCTTCTTTTGTCTTTTGTTCTTTGATTTTAGCGTCCAGTTCCTCCGCCATACGGCTCTTTTCCCCAGCTTCCTCGTCGAAATGTTCCAATATGCGTTCGTAATTAGTCCCGAGGTCTTGCAAGCATTCGGGGCACTTACTTTTGGGGCCGAGTTTTTTGATATTCTTCTTCTTTTCTTCCAATTGCAGGATGGATTCGCGGCATGCCTCGACCTTGGCTAAAAGCGTGTTTATCTCCTTGGAAATGCGGTTAAGGGCCGCTCTTTCGTTCTTTAACTCACCCTGTAATTTCTCTTTCTTGTCCGACAGACCCTTATAGCGGGAAAGGCTTTCTACAAGCTTCTGCCTGCCCTGTGTAACCTTGGCTAGATCTTCCAGACGCTCAGCCAGGTCTTTCTCAATGCCCTTTTTCTCCTCATATAAGCCGCGCACATCTTCGAGTTTTTCCAGCGCCTTCTTAGTCAATAGATATCCTTCTTCCTTGGGCTCTATCCTGGCGAGTTCCTTCTTCTCGGCGTTAAGCTCGTCAAGCTCTCTAGCGCGCTTTTTACTCTGTTCCGATTTTCCCTGGATTTCCTTTTCGATCCGAACGAGACTGGTGTTGGCCTGCCGAAAAACCTTCTCCTTAGATTCTAATTCCTGTTTTTTCGCCTTGGCGGACTTGAGTTCTGCCTTTATGCTTTCAAATTTTTCTTCATTAACCTTCTGCTGTTTGGCCATAGATTTCTTTTTCTCTGAAAGTTCACCAATCTGCGCGGTAACAGCGGTTACATCCGTCATCATCCCCTTCAGGTTTCCGGCCATATCCTTTTTAAGACGGCAATCCTGCCTTATCTCTTTGATCGCCAAATCGATCAAGTCTATGCGTAATAAGCGCCTTATGATCTGCTGCCGATCGGCCGGGTTCTGGGAAGTCAGCAAGTCCAGTTCTTTTT
>Ga0315294_10007675_pt1 | contig 11841 bp, 9 predicted proteins | sample YL17G13_40_MG_FD_203626 | JGI IMG/M metagenome (GOLD analysis project Ga0315294, IMG submission 203626) | Sediment microbial communities from Yellowstone Lake, YNP, Wyoming, USA - YL17G13_40 | ecosystem: Environmental > Aquatic > Freshwater > Lake > Sediment | place: USA: Wyoming | collected...
AGAATCCCTTCGATTGTAGCGACGTTCACTGCAGCCGGCGTTTCTATTGATATCTGGGTCCCACCCTTCAAATCTATATCCAAATTCAAACCTGTTGTATTGATTTTCCAGAATAAAAATATTAGAGACAACGCTAACATTGCTATCGGTATTATCAACAGAGCTTTTTGATTCATAGCAACACTCATGTTAATTAGTTATTTAAGGATATACAGATAACTATATAAGTTATAGTGATTTTGTGGATACAAAAAAGAAAATAGTGTCCAATGTTTATTATTACTTTTTAGACTTCTCGATGGTCGGACTAATAGGATATGTCTTCTGGATAATAATGGGTAAACTGTTAGTTCCTGAACAATACGGAATACTTCTTACAATCGTCTCTTTATTCTCTGTGATACTTCCATTCACATCGTTTGGTTTTCAAGAATCACTGCCCAAATTTCTTCCAGAATTGAGCAAAAGGGGAAAAAATAAAGATGCGAGGGCGATGATCGCTTTTTCCATCAAGTTAACTATGATTATAACCCTTATCCTCTCAATATTGTTTTTCATATTTTCTGCTAACATCTCGTCATTTATTTACAAATCAGAAAAAATGATATTGCCATTACAAATATTTTCCCTACTCCTCTTTGTAGGTACTTTGTCCTATGTTTCGAAAGCCGTCTTGCAAGGTATGCAGGAATTCAGACATATGTTTATAGCAGACTTCTATGGGACATTCATCAAGATATTTCTAGCTGCAGGTTTGGTTTTCATTGGTTTGCAGGCCATAGCAGGAATTCTGGGTTTCGTAACCTGGTTTTTCGTAACAGCCATTTATTATTTTCTAATAATTTTAAAATTCAAGCCAATTAATCATAATTTTGATAAAAAAAATTTGTATCAATTCAGTATTGTGAGTATAGTTTCCTTGACACTGACTTACTTTTTGCTGCAAGGCGGAATATTTTTTGTAAGCTTTCTTTCAACTCTAGAGTCTGCAGCAATGCTAGGAGTCGCTTTTGTAATCGGCCAGTTTGTTTTATTCTTGCCATTCATAATTGTGGGCTCAATATTTCCTGTACTTTCTGAGCTTTGGTATAAAAACAAGAAGAAATTCGAGAGAGTATTTTCATCCGCCATAAAAACCCTCTTGATAATATCTCTCCCAATAACAACATCAGTAATAATTTTTTCTGATTTCATAATAAAGACACTGTATACTTCAGCATATCTTGAGGCGGAACCCCTAATTCCTACTTACATGACAGCGACAATACTCTTTGGAATAAATTACTTCCTTCTAATTACACTTTATTCTGCATACAAGGCAAAAACAAGACTCGCTATTTTATCAATAGGATCAGTAGTCAGTCTGGCCCTCTTTTTCCTGCTCATCCCTATTTATGAAGCTCACGGGGCAGTCTTTTCCTTTTTCACATCGCAAATAATAATCCTCGGTCTTTCCCTTTATTATTTGAAAAAGGTTATTAATTTGAACTTTTCAAAGAGGAGTGCATTAATAATACCGTTAAATATTTTATTCTTATTGATACTTCTCTCCACATTATTCACTGATATAGCGGTTTTGAAAATCGGCATTTTTATTTTGAGTGTGTCTTTGTATGTGATACTCCTTTTCTATTTGAAGATCTTGTCGAAGGTGGATACAGAAGTATTAAATTATCTTCCTGATAGGTTTGGCATGAGATCAGTCATCAAATTGTTAAATAAAATTGCAAACTCTTTTTCTTAAAGAATTTGAAATACAGCACTTCCGGAATTTCCGTAGACATCCGAGTTATCAAAGACAGTCTTGAACTTCTCTGGATGTTCAATTATATAATTCAAGAATGAAAAACTATACGATTTACTTGTAGGGGTCGAAGACAGGGAGAAATATTGTACAAAGACATAATCGAACTCATGAAGTTTCAAATATGTGTATATATTATCGTTTCCAGATAGCAATACCTCCTCCAAACCAACTATGTCCCACATAAACTTTCTATCACAGTTATAATATGCTGGATGTTCTTGCAATGTAAATAATATCGAGTCTTTAGGCGTGTTCTGCTTTATCCATTTGCATGCATCAAAAAAGGAAGGCGCAAATTGTTTAACTCCGTTAGAAACTCCTGGTACCCCAGTAATTACAGTCATTTTGTTTTGGGCGAATACCCACATCGAAGATATTATTAATATTATTATTGTTGCAGAGAGTATTTTGTTCTTAGGAATATTGTCATACAACTCTTTCACAAACACTCCAGAAACAATGACTATTGGAGCTACTGCCGGCAAAACAACTCTTGCAGCTTCTTCGGCTCTTCCAAGACCTATACTAAACATCAAGAGTGGTATGATTAAGAAAGCCATAGCCCAAATTCCAGAAAATTTCCAATACTTCGGTTTCTTCACTAATACAGTTATGGCCCCAAAAATTAGCAGAAATGTTATTGCCCAACCAAAAGCAAAGTTTGCAAAATTTGTTAAACCAAATTCGAGAATTGTTGTCCCTTCCCCAGTTGCCGCAAACTGGAGGGTGGGTTGAGGAACCTCTTTATCAAATACATACCAACTATTACAGAACGGCAGTTGTTTGATTGCGTAGAAATAATAACAGGGTTCTCCGAAGAGTACAATATTTCTGATAACCAAACTAGAGATAAGAATCAAGGGTATTATCAAAATCATTAAAAATGTTTTCTTTTTTTGAAACTTGTTTAATACAAAACAAAAAATTAGAATCAAAAATATTACTGCAGCTGAAATTTTGGTTAACATTGCTAGGCCGCTGAATATTCCAGCCAAAAAAACTTGGTTCTTTGTAGCTTCAGGTTCAAAAGACTTGAAAATAAAGTATGCGGACAATGTTGTCAACAAAGCCAGCAAAGTATCTGTATAGCCTAAGAAACTGTATAAGACGACACTGGGTGTCATTAAGAATGCGACAGAGGCAATTAAGCCACCTACTCCTGTTTTATCAAACTCTTTACTGAAGACTAGGATTACTAGAGAAGTTAAACCAGCAAAGATTGCCGGCATAATTTTTAATCCAAATTCTCCTAAGAATAGAAAGATAAAGCCCATGATTGAGTGGAACAACAATGGATATAGAGTTTTCGAATGTTGGATTCCACTATTTACAAAAGGATCATATCTGGGCACTATTTGATTTTGAGCCAGCCATTTAGACATTGCTAAATGATAACCCTCGTCCCCAAATGCTATGGGTAGCGTGCTATTTTTCAATGCATAATAGGATGTCAGTACAATTATCGCTATTATCGCTATGTATTCTAATTTTATTTTCATCTTGAAAACCTTATTTTTAATAGATATGCAACATTTTTAAATGCCCTTCCTAAATTAGCCGCTTTAATGCCTCCCACTCTTCTATGAAATACTGGAACTTTTATCCTTACTTGATCTACTTTGAATTTATTTCTCCAGGCTTCGTAGATAAACTCTGCGTCCTTTTCATATCTTTTTCCTTCCAATCTTAGTTTTTTTGCTCCCTCAAGCTTTATTGCCCTATAACCACATTCCGGATCCTTGATTCCTGTAGGGCAAATAAGTCCGGTAAGAGTTCTCATAGAAAAATTCCACAGCTTAAGATTCCAGGGATAATTGCTTAGATCCCTCCACCCAACAACCAAGTCATTATTTTTTAATTTTCTTATAAATTCCGGGAGATATTTTGGATCGTGCTGTCCGTCACCATCCATGAAAATTATGAAATTATAATTATTTTTCATTGCAAAATTCAAACCCTTTAATGTTGCTACTCCGACTCCTTGATTTGGTTTGTAGGATATTACTGAAGCACCGGCTTTTCTGGATGCTTTGGCGGTATTGTCTGATGACCCATCATCCACGACAACCACTTTACTTACATACTTCCTTGCCGATTTTACAACTCTTATTATATTATTCTCTTCATTATAGGCAAGAATTACTGCAATATTTTTTATCTTATCACCTATTTAATTATTTCAAAAACCTTAACATCGGAATTTCTATAAACTTCCTTGAAATGTGTCAGTCCCTGTCCCTCTAAAAAGAACATCTTCGTGAACACATTGTTTCTCTGATTTGGAGGAATCACTGTGACATAACCACCGTTATCTGATATCCAAAGACCCAAATCTATTGTCTGGTTTGTCAAGGTTGCTCCTAATGCTGATTCTAAAGGTTTCAATAATGTATTGATTTGAGTTGTATTTACATTGCTTATATTTACAATTGTTGGATTCTCTCCGTCGTAATAAATGTATTCTTTGAAGTACATTATAACTCCATTTTGTACTACTAATGGTATCGGTATATTTGCATTAACAACAACTATCGGAGTTGAGGTTGAGGAATACCCATAAAATCTTAGGGATATGGTTCTTGTCGAATCGGTGGTTGAATACTGTTGTGACAACATTTGATACAAAGGACAATCCTGAGCAGTGCATCCTTTACCGAAATACTGAAGCCATTGGAATTTTCCTATCAAATCCGATGACGCTATCCAATATTGTTTTGAGGAATCTCCGACATATTTTTGAATCAATCCCACGGATTCTGTTTCATTTTCTCCGGACATAATCTTTCCAGCATCGACTATTCTGTCATTTATTCCTAGAAGGCAGTCTGGCTGGCCACAATGAGCACCATCAGCCATATTTCTTCTTTCAGCTAAACCAGCGATCATGTGTCCCGGATCCCACCATGTCATTATCAAGGAATCCTCAGGAGTGTTGTTTTTTATCCAATTCCATGCCAAATCCCACGGACCTCCGGTATCAGGCCCGAGGTATCTTCCCATGTATAAACCTTGTCCCATTGAAATGAAGACTAATAAAACCATACTACCTACAGCAAATATCTTTAACATATCATCTTTTCTGTAGGTTTCAAAGAGCTCCACCAGACCGACAGAAGCTCCGATTAATAACATGAACGCGGAAAATTCTGTAAATCTTACACCTCTCAATAAAGCTAGGGAAGCGACTGAGAACAACATGAAAAGGAACGCAAACTTCTTCAGATCCTTATTTTTAGTTGCATAAAGACCGAATGTCACCAAAGACAACATCAGAGTAAATATTATGATGTCAATGGCAACACTGCCTATTTGAAGATTACCTAAAGCAAGGAACGTATTGTCAATAAATGATAGAAAATACTGTACGAAAGTGTAGCCCTCAGAGGAGATTTTGTAGAATATGACATTAATCACTAACAACAGAATAAAGATAGTGCAGAAAATGTAGAAAAACAAGCCTCTTTTCTCCTTAAGTTTCCATTTCTTTTCATAAAACAGCATTGAAAAGAGCGTCAATGCTATTACTGAGAAGAGTGGGAGAGCGATGTTCCCGGTTGGCTGCAATTCTGCTATAGAAATATTTACTATATTCCCCTCTGGATTAGAGCTCAAACCTGTGAATATGGAAAGGTCCTTTAGGGCATCGGCTCTGGTTATGAAGCCAATTATGAGAATTCCTATAAAGAGCAATAACATTACAATAAAATCTGATTTGAAATTCGAGAACCCGATTTTCACTTTTTCTTGCGAAGGTTTGTCAAGGAAAAATATTTGAGCCAGAAGATAAATCACCACAAATGCGCTTATCATCATGATTGAAAAGAAAAATATCTGCCAAGCCAACATGAAGAACGCAAAACACGTTAAGGTTAAGGAAAAATTAAATATGTTTTTTTCTTTCAGCAATCTTAGACAAAAATACAAGCTGAGTATCAAAAAGAATATTGCAAACTGGTCTGTATCGTAAGATCCACCAAAAGTTCTGACTAGAATCTGCGGTACAGACCCCACAAATATTCCGGATAGCAAGCCGCCGTAATCATTTGAGAGTTCCCTTCCCAATAAAAATGCCGGTATCACTATCATGGCTCCGTAGATTGCAGACATGTATGATGCTGTGGTTATTATGCTGAAACCTATACCCTTCAAGATCTGATAAAAAACAACAGTCACATACCACAGCAATGGAGGATTGGAAGGCACGGATATTGCGTGCCCTGTGTAATAAGTGAGTTCGTCCCAAAGAGGCACCCTTCCATAATCGACCAAATATTTTGTGAATCTGAGCTGGAAAATTGGGTCGAAGGAAAGGAGTTTGTCTGGGACAACATTCTGAGCTCTTATGTAATAAGAGAATAGTAATATTATCAACAATGACAATGCCAAAATCCATTTTTTCAGACTATCACCATATGCTATCAAGAATTAGAGAGTCAAATATATAAAAAGCAGTCACAAATATGATTTTATGAAAATATGTGTTGTTTACGAATTTTTCTATCCTTTTGTCGGAGGAATAGAAACCCATATTCTAGAATTTGCTAAGTATGCGATTAGCAAGGGACATGAAGTACATGTCGTGACCCTAAATTATGGTTTTAATGCAGAAGAGACCTATCAGGGAGTCCATGTTCATAGAGTAGGAAAAGTGGGAAATATTGAGGGACCGGTCGTCTCGGGAATATCTGTAAGGAAAGGCTCCTTTTTCAAAAGAATATTATCCATGCCGAAGATGTTCATGAAGACTTGGGAAGTTGTCAGGAAACATAATATTGACATAATAAATCCTAACTTGTTCATTTCGGGCCTAATAACCTATCTGGTAGGAAAAATGACTAGAAGGACTGTTGTTGTATCGTGGCAGGGTACATATGGGAAGGAGGGATGGTACCAGATAATGGGAAGCAAATTGAAAGGTGGTATTTTTTTCTTCTTAGAGAAGATAATGCTCAGAATAAAGCCATGGGATAAATTGATTGTCTTTGATGACGGCACTGGGGCCGCTGAATTAGCTTTGGAAATAGGGGTGAAGAAATCTGACATGCTGGAATCGTTCCACGGAGTGGACGAGACAATGTTCAAACCAAAGCCAAAACCAGCGTATCTTTTGAAAGAACTTGACATAAAGAATGAGAAAGTAATTCTGTTTGCTTCTAGATTGACCAAAATAAAGGGAGTGGATTTGATGATTAATGCAGCCCCTTACATAGTTGACAAAATAAAGAATGTGAAGTTCCTAATAGTAGGAGGAGGGGAAATGAAGGAAAGTTTTGTAGAAAGAACAAAGGAATTGGGAATAGAAGGCAAGTTTATTTTCTTGGATTCTCAACCACACGATAAAATGCCGGATCTTTTTGCTTTAGCAGATGTATGTTGTTATACTGGAACTGTGGGAAACAGGAGTCTGTCTTGTCTTGAATCATTGAGTTGTGGCAAAGCCGATGTTGTGACTGATGTCGGACGCGTGAAAGATTTTGCAAAAGACGGCTTTAATTGTGTCTTGGTAAAGATAGATTCAAAGGAAATTGCCGATGGTGTCATTAAAATATTGACAGACGAAAAATTGAAAAGAAGACTTGAAGAAAATTCTAGGAAATTCATTCTAGATAATATGACAATAGAAAAGAGCTATAAGGATATTCTGATATTCTTTGAAGAAGTTAAAAAATCTAAGGCTTGAAGCTTTTAATTGCCTCTATTATCCTATTTATGTCATGTTCATTTAGACCGTGATGGACAGGAATGGAAACAACTTCCCTTGTCAAAACGTCTGTCACCGGGCATTTGGCTTTGAATCTTTTAAGATGGTCATACTCGTAAAGAGCCTTAGGATAGTAAACACCGGCGATTATGTCTTTGGATTTCAGATGATTGAGAAATCTTTCTCTCATACTACTTTTTACTCTGACTGTATAAAGATGAAATACATGAGAATCTATTATTTCCGGCAAGTCTATCCATTCCAGGTTTTCTAATTCTTGATTCAATTGTGTAGCGTTTTTCCTTCTTGTCAGATTGTATTTGTCAAGTTTTTTGAGTTGTTCTATGCCTATCGCAGCCGCCAATTCTGTCAATCTGAAATTAAATCCTAAAGTCTTGTATTCGTATCGAGCTGTTTGGCCATGATTCCTGATTAATCTGGCTTTCTCAGCGACCTCTTTGTCATTCGTTATTATTATCCCGCCTTCTCCTGTCGTCATGTTCTTTGTAGGATAAAAAGAGAAACAACCAGCTGACCCGAAAGTTCCGACATGCTTGCCATCGACTTTACAACCATGAGCCTGTGCAGCGTCCTCAATCAAAATAAGATTGTTATTTTTGCAGATTTCTGCTAATTCCTTTATTTCAGCGGATTTTCCGTACAAATGGACAGGCATGACAGCATTCGCAGATTTCAAATTTGATGAGACTTCTAGAGGAGAAATGTTTCCATCTCCCAAGACATCAACAAATCTTGGATTTGAATTCGCATATAGAATGGAATTGGCTGTAGCTACGAATGTGAATGGAGTGGTTATTACATTTCCCTTGACTTCACAAGCCAATAAAGCGACATAGAGAGCTGCTGTCCCATTGTTGACAGCTATAGCATACTTTGCTCCTGTGTATTGAGCAAAGTTCTTTTCAAATTCCTCCACCAATTTCCCTTGCGCCAGTTGTCCAGAATCCATTACAGACTTAACGGCTCTATATTCTTCTTCTCCTAAAACAGGCGATGAAATATTTATTGTCTTCATATAGAAACCTTATTTACTATACAATTTATATCTATCTAGAAAGAGTATTTAAAACGGTAAGTATGATAGGCATAACTGTGGGCACGAGGCCGGAAATTATTAGAATGGCTTCCGTGGTATATGAACTGAAGAGAAGAAAGATTCCATTTTCTTTAATCCACACAGGACAGCATTACGATTACAACATGAGCAAAATATTCATGGAAGAATTGAAGATGCCAAAGCCGGACTACCATCTGAACTATCATTACAAGGAAAGCACAATGCAAATCTATTCCATAATGAAGTTCTTGGAAAGTATATTTGCCAAAGAAAAATACAAATTTGTTTTAGTTTCCGGGGACACAAATTCCGGATTAGCTACGGCTCTGACTTCAATAAAGAATTTCATACCTTTGGGACATGCTGAAGCCGGGCCAAGATGCTACTATTACAAGACTCCGGAAGAGACAAACAGGAAATTAACAGATCATGTCTCTACTCTTCTATTTGCTCCGTCTCCATATTCGAAAAAACTTCTGTTGAGGGAAGGAATTAACGAGGATAAAGTCTTTGTGACAGGGAATACTGTGATTGATACCTGTCTAATGTTTGCTAACAATAATAAGGCGAAGATTTTCAAGTCTGTGAAACCGGAAAAACCATACGTCCTCATAACTCTGCATCGTGCTGAGACTGTAGATGATAGAAGAAGACTGGAGAACTTTGTCAAATTTTTAGAGTTGCTTTCCAAAAACTATGATTACAACATAGTTTTCACCATACATCCTAGAACAACAAAGAGATTGAAACAATTTGGTTTATATGAAAGATTGAAGAAAATCAGGAAAATGACAATCCTGGATCCTCTAGGATATTTTGATTTCCTAGTTTTCTTGAAGAATGCCCATTTACTGATAACGGATTCTGGAGGGGCATTGAAAGAAGGGTCTGCATTGAAAGTCCCTGTCATAGTGGTGCATGAGAACTGGGGGGACCAAGAAGGCTATGGAGAATTCTGGTTTTTGTCTGGTTCCGACTTCAAGAATATTCTGAAATTAATAGATTATATAGAAAAAAACAACGTCAGAAATAAAATAAAGAAATTGCAGTGTCCTTTTGGGGACGGGAAGGCCGCGAAGAGGATTGTCGACATAACTTCCAGATTTTTGGAAGGTAAAATAAAAATCAAAGAGACTAGTTTTGAGGATATGCTAAAACTCTACAGAACTCTTTAATTATTTGCCGCATACAGCAACTAATTCCGCTCCGTATTTCTGAAAACTCTTTTCTTCACAGAGTCTGTAAAGGCCTTCTATTTGTTCTTTTGTCAATTTTTCCATATCAGAGTTTGCAAAAGGCTTTAGAAGATATGTGTAAACCCTGAGAAGTTTGAGATTGGACTTTCTTATGTGCTCCTTCAACAGATTCTCTGTATAGATTCTCTTATGTCCCACCTTCAAATCCAGTTTGTTAAATTCTGTGACATTCTTCAACAACTTCATCTTTACTCCCAAATGCCTGTGAAGGGAATTTGCATTCGGAACCGTGATTATTATTACACCATTCTTATTGAGCCATCTACGAGCTCTTTTCAATATCAAGACAGCGTTATCTACATGTTCCAGTATGCCAGCAGCTATTATTGTATCAAATTTCTCATCTGGTTCGAACTTCTCAAAGAAGCTGACTACAAATTTGATACTCTTCGCATTTCTCATTCTTTGTTTGGCCCTTTCCATCCTCAATTTGGAGCCATCCACAGCGACAATTCTTCTGAATCTTTTATTCAAGACCACTAAGAATTGTCCATCGCCGCATCCTAAATCAAGAACCTTGTTTCCTTTGCACCATCTCAGAACCTCCTTCATCCTGTATTGTATCAAAGTCCCGTTGAATCCCTTTTCATGTTTCTCAATTCTTGCTACAAAATCAAGATTTTTCATATTTTCACTGCCTTTACATGAGTCCTTTTCCCCAATTCAATATCTATGTCGCTGTCGCCAATGATCATGCATTCCTCAGGCTTTATTCTCAATGTCTTCATAACATTTCCTATATGCCTCTCATCCGGTTTCACGTAATCAACGTCGTCTCTCCCAAGTATCATTTTGGGCATCGGTATATTAAATTTATTCAATGCCATCTCGACTACCAAATGACAATTTCTTGTCACTATAACAATAGTTTTGCCTTCTTTCTTAAATTTCAGATACATGTCTATGCCAGGTTGATTTGGAGTGGCATTTTCCAAAGATTCTATCTCAAATTTGTCAAGTATGCTTAAAGCCCTTTTCTCTAAATTAGGTTCTTTAGGCACTTTTTTGGATAGCTCTTCTATAGAGGCTAATAGAGGTCTGAATTCAGAGACAATTTTATATTCAGAGAACAGTTCTTTTAATTCTTCCCTGACTTTTTCATAATCTATAGGAAGATTTACTAATGTTCCGTCGAAGTCAAAGAAAATCACTTTCAACTCGGTTTTCATAGGCCGCCCTTTATCAGTTTGTACCCGCCGTCTATCACTCTCACCCAATAAAGCTCCTCCGGCAGAGGATTATATTTTTTGACAGGCGGTATTTCCTCTCCGTATGCGAGTTTGACATAAATGTAAGGCATGTTTACTCCGGCTGCTGAAAAGAAGTTGCTTGTTGTGAAGAACCTTCCGGCATTGATTTCTGTTACACACGGGATTCCTTCTGCATTCTCCTTCATGTCTATGCAGAATATTCCTGTTGCTTTCTTGTCTACAAGCTCTACGGCCTTTGTTGCTGTTTCATTGACATCATTTCTATTTACAGTTCTTGCAAGAGATGGTGTGGAAGTCTGGCCGCTCGGCATCAAATGTCCCATTAAATACTTCAATCTTTCTCTTGCCTGAGAAGTTATCAATTCACCGTCATACCATACGCTCTGGAATGCGAATTCTTTTCCTGGAAGGAATTCTGAAGCCATGAAACTTCCATATCCTATGTCTCTCATCTTCTTCCAATAGTCTATCCACATCACAGCATGAGAAGGCTCTACTATCGGCAAGGCAGCTCTTGAGCCCGCGCCTTTGATAGCTCTAAACCATAATTTCTTTCCTAAGGTTCTGAAAGCTTCTTTTACGTCTTCCTCAGAATTTATTAACAATGATTTTGGAGTTGGAATGCCAGCTCTTGCTAATTTTTCTATCAATGCCATTTTATTCTGGCATATCTGTATTGTCTCTGGTCTAGGCAAGAGAGTCTTGGCCTTTATTTTATCCTTATTCTTGGACAGTATATCTACTTCCTGCTCTGGCTGAGGATGGACAAACTCTACGTTCTCGCTTTC
>Ga0315294_10007680_pt1 | contig 11835 bp, 12 predicted proteins | sample YL17G13_40_MG_FD_203626 | JGI IMG/M metagenome (GOLD analysis project Ga0315294, IMG submission 203626) | Sediment microbial communities from Yellowstone Lake, YNP, Wyoming, USA - YL17G13_40 | ecosystem: Environmental > Aquatic > Freshwater > Lake > Sediment | place: USA: Wyoming | collected...
TGATGGGCGGCCCTAACCCCCGAGCTGGCTCAGGCCCTCCTCCGGCGACTCGCCTGTGAGGTCGCGCGCGGACCCGATCTTCTCGAGCCGCGCGCTCACCTGGTCCACCTGCCCAGGGGTGAGGCTCCGCTCGATCATCGGGAAGATCAGCGAGTCCTCCTTCGCGGCGTGCCGCTGCAGCAGCCCCGCGGTGGCGTTGCCGATGGCCAGCAGCTTGCGCGAGGTGGCCTCGTCCACGCCGCCCAATGCCTCGAGGTCCGCCAGGATGGAGAGCAGCTTGCTGGTGCGCTCGGAGAGGGTGGCGTGAGCCCCCATGTCATCCTCGGCTTCCTCGGCGAAAAAGCGGCCGAAGACATCTGCCCCTTGTGCGCCCCCCGAGATCATCCGCTGCGCCTCCGGGAATAGTCCCTCTTCCTCTCTGCGGAAGTGAGTGTGCAGATGGTGGTCGAACATCTCCAGCCCATCCCGAAGCACTCCCGCGCCCCCACCGAGCGCCGTCTTCTCCGGGTTCGCCATGTCTCGCATCCTGCCCACGAGCTCGGTCATCTCCCCCAGCAGCGAAACGTGCTCGTCCTTCAGGTCCTCAAACGGCGACTTAGCCCGCATCGCGCCCTCCCTTTCTGAACGACCGGTAAGATGGTTTTGCCCGGGCGACCGGCGTCCTGCTGCCATCCCTGCCATGTTGTCCAGCCGGCAGCACCGGCGGCACTCGCCGGGCCTGCGGGAGCTAGATCAACCCGAAGGCGCGGGCGAGGTAGACGGCCGTTTGCGCGCGCGTCGGTCGCTACAGCGGGCGCGTCACCGGGCGGGTGGCAGATCGGGAAGGCACTGCACCAGAGCTGCACCGGCGCGGAGAATCGCCCTGCGTGAGGGGCCGGTGGCGACACCTGTGTCGCCTTCAGCTTGCTCCTTCTTTCGCCTCATGGGGCGCCTCCAACGTCTCTCTTACCACCTGCCGCGGATCCTTGTCCGTGCGCAGCCCCTTGAAGGAGGGCTGACGAAGCGTTCCGTGGTGAGTCCACCCGCGGAACTCGATCTCGGCCACGAGCTCGGGCCGCACATATCGCGCCTGCGGCACGGCGCTGCCGTGGTCGAACGGGGTGGTCTCGCGGGCGCGCTCCCGCAGCCGCGCCGTCAGGCGAACGCGATCCCCCTCGGCAACGCCCGTGCCGACTTCGCCCGCGTAGCGGAGCCGGGCGGTTGCTCTCGCGCGCCCCGGCTCCGGGTAGTAGCCCACGAGCAGCGCTCCCACGGCTCGGCGGCCCTTCTCCGGCAGCCAGCCGCCGATCACAAACTCCTGACGCTGGAGCAGGCGTGTCTTGCGCCAAGCTCCTGACCGACGCCCCGGTTCGTACAGGCTGCCGAGGCGTTTGGCGACGATCCCCTCGATGGCGTGCTGCCGCCCGACCTCGAGCATCGCCGATCCCGCGCCGACGTGATACGGCGGCGTGCGCCAGCACTCACCTTCGAGGCGGAGGTGTTCGAACAGCGCCCGCCGCTCTTCGTACTCGAGCTGCATGGTGCTCCGCGCGTCCAGGTAGAGAAGGTCGAACAGCATGTAGACCACCGGGCTCTGTTCCGCCAAGGCGGCAATGGCGGCTTCGTTCTCCAGGTGCATGCGGGCCTGGAGAAGGCCGAAGCTTATCCGGCCTCGCTCGTCGAGCGCAACGATCTCCCCATCGAGAACCGCGCGGCGGCCGCGCAGGGCTTCGCGCAGCGGCTGCAGCTCCGGATAGCGCGCGGTGATGTCGCGCCGGTTGCGGCTTTCCAGCCTGAGGATGTCGCCATCAAAGTAGCACAGCGCCCGCACGCCGTCCCACATGTACTCGAAGGCGTAGTCGCTCTGCCTGGCCGGCAGAGGAGCCAGTTTAGCCAGCATGGGCACGATTTGAGCGGGCATGGGGTCTGACGCCACGCCCGACCTTGGGCGCATGATCTTCTTAGCCCTCGCTGTCGGTTGCGGGAGACGATGCTATCCCACGATTCCTTCGGCCGCGAAGTCGCGCTTATGATAGTGGCACTCATGCGGATCGTGTCTGTGGGAGGCGCGGCAGCGTGTGCGGATGCAGGCAGTTTGTTCGGAGATAGGAACGCGGGCGCCCTGCACTCGGGCGGGGTAAACGCGTGTTTGGTCATCGCTCGCGATGGGAGTCGGGCTTGACTCCGGAGGTCCGGCGCAGGCCGAGCCGGGCGAGCTTGTTGTAGACGGGCAAGTAGGCCCAGGGCGGTCCCGGGAGATGGAGCGCCCGGCGCAGACGAAGGGCGAGGGCGACCAACGGGCTCTGGAGCGAGCTCAGGCAGATCATCCGCGAGCGGACCGGAGAGGCGTCCAGCAGAGAGAGGACGCGGGTGGGTGTGATGTGGGGTGAGAAGTAGAAGGTGGGGTAAATCAGATTCGCCTCCGGGGCGAGGGCGCCTTCGCCGGTTGCGAGGGCGGCAAGCTCCGTGCCCGGGTAGATGCGCAGCCCCAAGGTGCAGATGAAGCGATCGCGCGGCCCGAAGACCGTGTTCATGAAGCGCAGGGTGGCGCGGACCGTCTGGTTGTTCTCGCCGGGCGCGCCGAAGACGAACGACCACAGGATAGGCAGGTCTGCCTCCCGCGCCCAGGCCGCGGTTCTCGCCACTTCCTCCGGGCCGAACCCTTTCTTCAAGGTGGCCAAGATTCGCTCGCTTCCACTGTCGGGGGTGCACACGACGTTGGCGAAGCCCGCCCTCTTCATGAGCTGAAGGAGCGCGGGGGCGGTCGCGGCTGGGGTCAGCCCGGTGGTCTGGAAGTCAGCCCGCAGGCGCGCCTGAACGATTGCCTGGCAGAGGGCGAGGGCGTGATCGAGCGGGTGGTTGAAGGTGGAATCTACGATCTCGAAGGAGCGGACGCGCCACCTGCGCTGCGCCTCGTCCATCTCGGCGACAACGCTGTGCGGAGAACGCAAGCGGTAATGACGGCCCTCGATGTGACGATAGGTGCAGTAGACGCACTTCAACTGGCAGCCGCGCTTCGTCTGGATGGGAAGGGGGCTGCCCCCGCGGAGATACGGGTTGAGGTCGAGCCAGCGGCCGATCTGGGCGAACGGCAATGTCTCGACGTCGGACACCTGCGCGGTGGAGACGAACTGAGGCGAGCCCTGACCGCGGGGACAGACGCCCGGCAGCGCGGAGGCATCGGCCCCAGTGGCGATCGCCTCCAGCAGCGCGGGCAGGGCTTGCTCGCCGTCGCCGATGATGGCGTAGTCGGCCGGAAGAAGGCTGAGCAGTTCGAGCGGCAGGATGCTGACGGCCGGGCCGCCAATGATGAGTGGGGAGCGAGAGCGGGATCGCAGGTGCTGGGCAAGTGCGGCCAGCTCCAGCAGGTAGGAGCGCGGCCGAAGGTAGTCGCCGTTGTCCAGGTTGCGCAGCGACAGGCCGATGGCATCGGGGCGGAAGTCGGCGAGGGCGCGGTCGAGGTCGGGGATCGGCCTGGGCGAGAAGCAGAGGTCCAGCAGGCGAGGCTGGTAGCCGGCGGGTTCGAGCGACGAGGCCACCAGGCAAAGGCCCAGGGGTATCGCCGGCTGGGGCAAGCGCTCGCGGTTGCTGTGGACGAGGAGGACTCGCATACCAGGGTTCTTCTGCGCGCGCGACGGAGTTCCGTCAGCCAAGTTTCAACTGGCATGGCCGAGGTCACGAAGCCGCTGGGCCAGGAGGAGATTCCCCATTCGGTGGGACCCGCTCCACTCGCTGAAGGCGGGGCCGGGCGCGAAAAGGTCGTGAAGCTAGCAGGAGGCGGCCCGCGCAGATCGGCGCGCGCTTGTCGGGTGTTGTGCGCGCGGGGCGGAATGGCTGGCGCAGGTGGGCTAACCCGCGTCGGGCGGGCGCGCTTGCCCGGCGACCTCTTCGATCGTGCGGCCCGTGAGGGCGGATTCGGGCTGGCTATGGACAGGGTCGCGGGAGGCGTCGGCCTCGCGATCCCGCTTCTTTATGAGGAGCCAGGCCTGGCGAGAGCTGCCGAACCCCCCGGTGCGTATGAGCGCGTAGCCGCCGCGCAGCTTCTTGCCCTCAAGCCAGACGATGAGGTGGCCCTGCTCGAAGGCCTTGTCCAGGGGCACCGGTCTGCCGCCGTCCTCCTTCAGGTTGCGGAACGTGCCCTTGTCCCAGACGATCACAGTGCCGCCGCCGTACTCCCCCTCCGGAATCACGCCCTCGAAGTCCGCGTACTCGAGAGGGTGATCTTCGGTCGGCATGGCGAGGCGCTTCACACTGGGGTCGGTGGAGGGCCCCTTCGGGACGGCCCATGACTTCAGTACATCCCCGATCTGGAGGCGGAAGTCGTAGTGGAGAGAGGTCGCGTCGTGCTTCTGGATGACGAAGATGGGCTTGGGGCCCACGGCCTTCCTGTCGCCGACAGGCTCCGGTGTGCGCGCGAACCGGCGCCTGGCGCGATAGGTCTTGAGCGAATCTCCCTTGGGCTCCGGCATGGGCTCAGAAGACTCTCAGGCCCCAGAGGTGGTACACGTCCACCCCTGCCGTGAAGAGGAGCGCAGCCCAGGCGGTGGCCTGCACGGGCTTGCGCGGGTAGAACCAGCCGATGAGCGCGGCCACCAGGGCGGTTAGCAGGAGCTTGCCCGGCACGAAAAGGTCATGCGCTGCCAGCCAGGCCATGAAGGGATTGGCCTCCGGCACGCCGTGCATAAACGCCGTGAGCGACAATAGCATGTCCGTGAGGCCGAGGGCTGAGTAGACGAGTGCGACGAAGCCCCCGCTGACCCGACGAAGTCGCCAGAGTAACACCATGCCTGACATATGAGCATCCCCTGCCTATATCGGCGACGCACAGGTGGTGCTGATGTGGCTGGGATCTGCGGGCTGCGTGTCCTATCATGCAATCAAGTTTCGCTGCTGCTGTAGCGCCGCTACTCGCTTCGTTCTGCAAAGACTGGACAAGACCAGATAAGCTTGTGGCCCTATCGCAACACTAATCCAGTCCATCGCGCTCCGGCAGCTCTGACCGAGGGCCGCCCCCGAAGTGCTCGTGCTCCTCCAGGTGCTCGGTGGACGGAAGGAACGTGTTCTGCAAACCGTCCCGCATTTCCTCCAGTGCGGCTCGCACTTCGCGCAGGCGGTCCCAATACTCGTCATAGCGCGTTCCCTCGTCGGCCGAGAACGGAGCTATCTCCGCGTAGGCTTCCGGGGTGAGCAGGTCGGCCGCCTCCGCCGGAAGCATCCTGAACAAGGTTCATCGTTGTAATGCTATTTATGAGACAGCACATTAGCCGTTCGCGCCACCGGGGAACGAGTGGATGTTGCTGCAGGAACGGCCCTGTGGCGGCGCGTCAGCGCAAACCGGCGCCGGGCCAGGTTGTTGGGGGAGCGCTAATCGTGCCGGGGCGCGTCGTGCCAGGGGTCCTGGGCGGCGGCCTGCAGGCCAAGGATTTGCTCAAGGGTCTCGTCAGTCAGCAGGCCCATGCGGGTGAGCACATAGCTGAGTTGACGGCCCGTGTTCTCCTGCTGCACTTGGGCGAGCTTGAGCTGCTGAGGCGTGATGACCCGCCAGTGGTTGACCAGCAGATCGCCCAGCCTGGTGACCGTAGCGTGAGACGACGTGGGAGCGGCGGGTCCTGAGAGCGCAGGCGTCTCGCCTGCACGCCGCAACGGCCCGGGAGGTCTCGCCGGAGGCTCGGCAGGGAGTGCATGTGAGGTCGCCGGCGGGACGACATTGATGGCATAGATGCCGGAGACAACCAGGATGACGCTCGAAAGATACGCGAGAACAGCCAGCCACCAGAAGAGGGGCTCGCCCGCCGCTTTGGAGTGCATGAGGATCACGGTGGTCAGGCCGGCGAGGGCCATGCCAAGCAGGATGCGACCGGAGCCCACGAACGCCGGAAACACGTAGACCGGAACGCGGTCAACCAGGTACTTCGATTCCCTCGCGTCGCTCTTGAAGTAAGACATGTGTCCACCTCCGAGAGGAGAGCACGTTCGGACTATGTCTTTCGCCGCACGGCGCCGATCTCCGCCAGAGTCGGCCGAAATCTGGGGCGGCGGCCGGCTGTACGGGGAACTCATGACACTCCGCTTGTAGCCTGGGACGCGTGAACCACTTGCACCTGCGATTTCCTCCCTTGGGCCCATGGTTTCCGCCCCGCTGTAGACAGCGATGTGCGATTACCGTGACATAGCCCGGAAGTGAGACAAGGGGCAGAGGCAGGCAGGGGGAAAGTTTTGACCCGCGTGGGAGATGGAACCCGCGCAGAGTTCCGCTTCGAGGTGCGGTGACCCCCAGCTTGCCGCGCCTCCATTACGGGCGCAGGACCGGAACCCCCTCTTCCGACCTGCGCCCCCCTTCTTGGGGGCGTCGCCTACTAAGCCGGCTTCCCATGCGACCAGGGCGTCGTACTCCGTGCTGCCTTGCGCGCCGGCCGGAGCCCCCCTGACTTGCTACAGGAAGGGGGAATTGCGGTAGATAGGGACGAATTCCACCACTGCCCGCGCGCCGCAGAGGGGGCTTTGGTTACCAACATTGGAGGAGCAGTTATGGCTGGTGCGATGGCCTTGCGGCCGATGGGTCTGCTGGAGATCGTAGATCAGACGTTCCGGCTTTACCGCAGAAACTTCCTGGTGTTCTTTGGAATCGCAGCCGTGATCTACATACCCACGAGTCTGCTGGAGACCGTGCCGGTCCTGGCGATGCTCGCCGGCGTGATCTTTATGCCGCTCTACCTCATAGCCAGTGGCGCCCTCACCAAGGCCGTGTCTGACCGCTACCTCGGCGAGGAGGCTTCTGTAGGAGAGGCCTACCGCTATGTGGCGAAGCGCTTCTGGCCGTTCATCATAACCATGCTGGCGGCTTACCTGCTTGTGCTCGCAGGCATCGCTCTGCTGATCGTGGGGGCGATCGTGTTCGCCTTCTGGGTCATGTTCGTGCCGCAGGTGTTCATCATAGAGGGAAAGCGTAACTTCGAGGCAGTCTGGCGCAGCAGGTTTCTCATCAGCAAGGGTGTGTGGGCCGAGCTGGTCGTGCTCATGATGATTGTAGGCGCCCTCGGCGCTCTGATCGGTGGAGCCCTTGGCGCTGCCCTCGGAGCTCCGACGGGCTTTTGGGCGGGGGAAGAGGGGTTCACGGTGGTCTTTAGCGTCATCTACGGCCTGGTCCAGGCGCTGGTGCTTCCAATCAGCCAGATTGCGACGGTGCTGTTATACTACGACTCGCGGATGCGCAAAGAGGGGTTCGACCTCGAGATGCTGGCGAAGGAGATGGGGGTGGCGATGGCAGCGGGGCCGACGGCTCCACCGGACCAAGCAGGGTCTGGCGGGGCAAGCGCCGAGGCGGGCCAGCAGATGTGAGCAAGGTTGGCGCGCTGGTTGCGGTGCTGGCGCTGTGGTGCAGCGCCGCGTATGGAGCGCGGCTGACCGAGGCTGAATATGCGGCCGCGGTGGCGCGCGCCGCGGGGTCGCTGGAGAGAGCGGCGGGGCTGGGCAACGACGGCCGCGCGGTGGCGCGGCAGGCGTTAGATGATCTCCCCCTTCAAGTTGAGGTGGCAGGCGCGCCTGGGGAGCGCGTGCTGACGGTGGACAACCGCGGCCTGGCGAAGAGCTTGCGCAAACAGGTCGGGCAAGGACCTCGGGGCATGCGGGCCGCCGCGGGCGCGCTTCGGAACCTCCAGTCGGGGCTGGTTGAGCAGAAGAGGGCGGGGCAGGGGCAGGCCAGGGCCCTGCTCGCCGAAGTCCTGTCGCGGCGGGAGTTCCAGGCGAGCTGGGCCGACAAGCTGCGGCAGCGGGTCTACGCCTGGCTCTTCCGGCTGCTCGAGGCCATCCTGGGGCATTTCCCGGAGGTAAACCTGCCGAAGAACCTGGTGACATGGGTGCTATGGAGCCTCGTGGCAGTCGCCAGCCTGGCCGCGATCGCGCTCGTCGTGCGCCTGGTGATAAGGTATGAGCCGCGCAGGGTCAAGACCGAGGTGGCCGCGGAGGAGGTGGCGATCAGATCGCACCAGGAGTGGCTGGCCGAGGCGGAGGTGCGGCGCGCGGTGGGCGACTATCGGGCGGCCCTGAGGGCGCTGCACATGGCGGCCCTGCTGAAGCTCGACGAGGCCGGCCTGGTGAGGTTCGATCAGTGCGCGACCGATGGCAAGTTCCTGCGCCTGCTGAAGAGCAAGGGGCTACACGAGCTGGCGGCCGCCTTGGGCGCGCTGAACCAGCCCTTCTCGGTGGTGTGGTATGGCAGCGCGCCGGCGGGGCCGCAGGAGTACGTGACCGCACAAGCCCGATGGGCCGAGTTGGAGGCGTTGACCGCAACATGAGAGTCCCGCGCGAGGTGTGGTGGATAGCCGGGCTGACGCTAGTGGTGATCGCGCTGGCGACGGCGCTCCACGCCAAACCCCAGGGCACGGAGAAGCAGGGGATGCCCAACCGAACCACCTACAGCGCCGCACCCTATGGCTTGAAGGCGCTTTACCTTACGCTTACCGAGCTGGGCTATGAGACCAAGCGCCTCAGGACGCCGCTCACCAAGGCCGGCTTGCCCGAGCACGGCATTTTGTGGGTGGTGGATCCGATGCCCCTCACGGAAGGCGAATGGGAGGATGTCCGACGCTGGGTGGAGGCCGGGAACGCGCTGATCCTGGCCGGGGGGCTGGCGCTGCCGAACCTGGAGGGGGCGTTAGAGGCGATGCAAGGGTGGTTCGAGGAGGCCCCGCTGACCTACGCGAGGGCGACGCAGCCGAGCTACCTGGTCGCAGGGGTGAGAGTCGTCGCGCTGCGCTCGGAGGTGAGGATCAAGCCTTTCGACGCGGGGCCGGGCGCCAAGGCCACCAGGGACGACGAGAAGGAGATCGAGTTCGGCGGATGGAGCGGACGAAGCGAGGCCCTGGACAGGGCGCTCTCACAGGCCGCACCGGTGATGGCGGACAAGAAGGGCGCAGTGGTGGCCCAGGCGCGGCCGGGTAAAGGTCGGGTCGTATTACTGGCTAGCTCATGGATGCTCTCAAATGAAGCGATTGCAGAGGCGGATAACCTCCTGCTGGCGCTGAATGCGGCCGGTGCGCCTGACGCCGGTGCCGTGTACTTCGACGAATACCACCATGGCTACAGGGACGCGCTGTCATGGACGCTCCTTCCGCTCGCGGTGAAGCTGGCGCTCGCACAGACCGTCCTCGGGCTGCTGCTGGTGGTCTACGCCCGCAGCCGCAGGCTCGGGCCGGTGGTGCCCCTGGACCGCGGCGGCAGGCAGAGGAGCGAGTTCCTGGGCACCATGACAACGGTGCTGCGGAAAGGACATGCCACCCGGCTGGCGGTGAGCACGGCCTATGAGGCGGCCAGACAGCGGCTCGGGGCGCAGACCGGGTTGTCGCAGGAGGTGGATGACAGCGTGCTGGCGGAGGCCGCGAGCCGCGGGAATCCGGGGGCGGTGGAGCGGCTCGCCACTGCCCTCGCGGCCGCCCGCGGCGCGCTCGCCGCGGAGGGCAAGCTGGCGGAGGCGCGCGCCGCCGCCTTGATCAGGCAGCTCGATGATGCGATGGCGGAGGCGCGGAGAATCTGACGGATGAGGACGGTGGCATGAGCATACAGGAGATGATGGAGCAGGTGCAGTCCGAGGTGGGGAAGGTCGTCCTCGGCCAGCAGCAGGTGGTGGCGCACATGATGACGGCCGTGCTGGCGGAGGGGCACGTGCTGCTGGAGGGCGTGCCCGGGGTGGCGAAGACGCTGGTAAGCAAGGCCTTGGCGAAGTGTATCGGGGGACAGTTCCGGAGAGTGCAGTGCACGCCCGATCTGATGCCGGCCGACATCACAGGCACGAGTGTCTTCGACATGCAGGAGCGCACATTTCGCCTGGTGAGAGGGCCGGTGTTCACCAATGTGCTGCTTGTGGACGAGATCAACCGCACGCCCCCGAAGACCCAGTCGGCGCTGCTGCAGGCGATGCAGGAGCGGGCCGTGACGATAGACGGAGTGGACTACCCGCTGACAGGGCTTTTCTTCGTCGCCGCGACGCAAAACCCGATCGAGTATGAGGGCACCTACCCACTGCCCGAGGCCCAGCTCGACCGCTTTCTCATGAAGGTGGAAATGGGCTACCCCGAAGTCACGGCCGAGCACAACGTCGTGCGTATGCACCTCGAGGGCAAGGACCCGCAGGACCTGGAGGCGGCGGGCGTGCGCGCGTTGCTCGGCGACCCCGAGGTCCGCCTGGCGCGGGAGGAGCTGAGCAGGCAGACGGTGAGGGATGAGCTCGTCGCCTATGTGGTGGAGCTGGCGCGAAGGACGCGCGAATCCCCGCACACAACCCTCGGCGCCAGCCCGCGGGCGGCCGTGCACCTGATGCGGTGCGCCCAGATTGCGGCGGCCGCGCAGGGCCGCGATTTCGTGATACCCGATGACGTGCAGGGGATGGTCCATCCGGTCATCCGCCATCGGATCGTGCTGAAGCCCGAGGCGGAGACCGAGGGCCTGACCGTGGAGAGGCTGCTCGACAGTGTCATCGCAGCAGTTCCCGTCCCCAGATAGCGAGCCCGAAGTCGAGGCCGAGACGGGGCCCGCGCGGGCCTGGTGGCTGGCAACACCGCGCCTCGGCTATGCGATTGTGGCCGGCGCGGCCTGGCTGCTGCTGGGGGCTGTTTACGGACCGCTGAGCTGGCTGGCGGCCCTCTGGTGGGTGGCGGTGATCGCGGCGGCGGCGTTAGAGTTCGCCGCCCTCGGTCGAGCAAGTCAGATCAGCGCCCGCCGCCTGGTGGAGCCGGTGCTGTCCCTGGGCGCGGCCAACCAGGTCAGGCTCGCGTTGCGGAACCGGTCGGGCCAGGATCTCAGATGCTGCCTGCGGGATGAGCCGCCCTTGGACTTCGAGGCGGGGCGCCTGCGGCTGTCGTGCGAGCTTCGTGCGGGCGGCGATACCATGCCGGTCTATCTCGTGACGCCGCGGAAGAGAGGGGATTACGCCTTTGGCAAGCTCGAGGCGCGGTTAACAACAGGACTGGGAGTGGTGGCGCGGCAACTGCGATTCGACCTGAGCCAGCGCGTGAAAGTCTACCCGAATCTGACCGACATACGCTCCTACCAGCTTCAGGCGCAGAAGCAGCGGTTGCAGGACATCGGTGTTCATCCCATGCGCTCAGCAAGCATCGGGATGGAGTTCGAGTCGCTGCGCGCATACGTGCCCGGCGATGAGCCCAGGCGCATTGACTGGAAGGCGACGGCCAGGCACGGCAAGCCTATCACGCGCTTATATGATATCGAGCGAAGCCAGCACGTCGTGCTGTGCCTGGACCTCGGCCGGACGATGCTGAGCGAGCTTGGGGTGCTGTCGAAGGCCGATCATGCCGTCAATGCGGCGGCCTTGGTGGCCCATGTCGCCGCGCGGTCGGGGGACTGGGTCGGCCTCTTCGCCTTCTCCGGAAGGCCGGGCCTCTTCGTGCCGCCGCGCAAGAGCCAGTTCGGGCTAATCTTGGATTCGCTGTACGGGCTGCAAGCCGAACGAGTGGAGAGCGACTATCGGCGGTCCTTCCTGGAGGCGGCGCACCGCATCAGAAAGCGTGCACTGATCATCTTGCTCACCGACCTGGTTGACCCGGACTCCTCGGCGCGATTGGTGCGGAATGTGAGCTTGCTGACGCGCCGGCACCTCGTGCTGTGCGGGGCCTTGAGCGATTACGAGCTGTACGAGCTCGCTCGCCAGTCGCCAACAGAACCCAGAAAGCTGTATGAGCGAACGGTGGCCTCGGCACTGCTATCGGACCGGCAGAGAGCGCTGACGGCGCTGAGGGAGAGAGGGGCAATCGCCTTCGACGCGACGCCGGAGAACCTATCGGTGGCGGTGCTCAACCACTACCTGGAGATCAAGGCGAAGGCGCGGCTGTGATCGGGGCTTGC
>Ga0315294_10007681_pt1 | contig 11834 bp, 11 predicted proteins | sample YL17G13_40_MG_FD_203626 | JGI IMG/M metagenome (GOLD analysis project Ga0315294, IMG submission 203626) | Sediment microbial communities from Yellowstone Lake, YNP, Wyoming, USA - YL17G13_40 | ecosystem: Environmental > Aquatic > Freshwater > Lake > Sediment | place: USA: Wyoming | collected...
CGCCGTCTATCCACCGGAGGCGCGGCAATGGGCGATTGATCACAACATCCCGCAACCGCCCACCGACTACAGTCCGAATTGCCCGATTCCCACAGGACCGACCGCGACGCCGGCACCGAAACCGTTGATGGCGATCACTTCGCCGCGCGACGGAAACTATGTCTCCGGCAAAGTCCCGATCGTCGGCACTGTGTTGATGCCGAACTTTGATCGCTACACCATTCAAATCGGCTTCGGACACGATCCGCAAAATTGGATTCTGCTGACGACCGGCGGATCCCAGGTTCAGGATGGGTTGCTGACTACATGGGACACGACGAAATTCGCCGATGGCGCGTACACCATTCGGCTCGCGATGTACGATCGTGCGGGCGCAAGTTTTGGCGGACGCGTACAAGTCTTCGTGGGCAATGTGCCAACGCTCACGCCGCGCCCATTGCCCACGCCGATCCCGACCTTCACGCCATTACCAACCGCCACATTGCTGCCGCCGACGTTGACGCCGACGCGCACCCCCACAGCAGTACCGGCAACAGCAACGATCACACCAACGGTGACGAGTACGGCAACGCCGATTCGTATCCCAACTTCAACGGCGACGCGCACGGCGACCACCGCGCCGCCAACCGCGACCACCGCGCCGCCGACCGCGACGAGCGCGCCACCAACGGCAACGAGCGCGCCGCCCACCGCGACGAGCGTGCCGCCCACCGCGACGAGCGCACCACCGACGGCAACGAACGTGCCGCCGACCGCGACATCACCTGCCACACCGACGCGCACGCCAACAGCAACATCCGCCGCGACGCCGACGCGCACGTCAACGCCGACGGCAACCAAGAATCCGTAACAAAGCACCCCGGTTTCTCCGAGAAACCGGGGTGCTAGATTGAGCGGGCGGGGTTGCGAATCCGCCTTTCTCATCAGTCAATGCTCATCATTCCTATTTCGCCAAGGCGAAACTTGGCGAACACAGGTGTTTTCCCCTCCCCATCACTCCTTACACAGTGGTCACCTTGACAGCGCATGGCAGGCGACCCTGCCACAATCGGTCTGAAGTCACCGATACTTTTGCGGTATGCCCAATGGCAGGCGGGTTGGGTGACGTGGAGGAAGACCTGTTCGAGAGCCGCAAGAAGGTGGACGATGAGTTGGATGGGCAAGTTGAGAATGGAAGCTATGCGGTTCGGTACTCTTCGGACACCTGTCAATCGATTGTATACGGTGTTCCTCTGGCGTCACATCCAGGGCGGATGGGGTTTTAGTCAAGCACAGGTTCAGGGCAGACGACCATGTTTCTCATGCCACTGCTCCTCTAGAAACTCGCAGCCCTGTTCGCGCAAACCCTTCTCGACGTTCGCGATGTTGGTCACTTCGCCGCGCAGCAGGATTGGTTGTATTGCCGCAAGACGCGCTTCGAGTTTGGCAACCGCATCCAAGACTTCTTCCGCCTCTGTCGGGCGCACGACTACAATGCCATCTTCATCACCGACGATGATGTCGCCTGGGTAGACTACCACGTTGCCGCAGGCAATCGGTACATTGACCTCGCCAGGACCATCCATCGGGCCCATGACTGTCGTGTTGCCGCGCGCGTAAACTGGCAAGCCCTCCTCGCGGATTTGGCTGACATCGCGGATAGCGCCATCCACAATCACGCCTGCCAACCCACGATGCAGCAAGCCGCGACAGACGTTGCCTCCCATCAGCGCGCCGTTGAGATTGCCGCGCGCGTTGATGACTAGGACAGCGCCCGCGCGCGTCTGCTGCATGCCGTCTTTGATGACGTTGAAGGCGCCGGTCGGCACGGAGACAGTTAAAGCAGGTCCCACCACCTTGTTCATTGGCAGATAGACGGGACGAATTCCTCCATCCATCGTGCCGGCTCTGTTCATCGCATCCGAAAGATCCGGAGTGAACTTGGTCGCGAAACGTTGAATCAGCGCAGGTTCAGGGCGCGGCGCGTGCGTGTAAACACGAAATCCAACAGGCATTGTAACCTCCTGACTCGTTCGTAGTAAGCCACGTAGCCTTGCCCTGAGCGGTAGCCGAAGGGGGCAGTATGCGGCGTAGCGTTCAGCGGTGCTCCGCCTCACTATGTGCCTGGCTACGAACACTGCTTTACCGCCTCAATCGCGGATCGAGCGAATCGCGCAGACCATCTCCCAGCAAGTTGAAACTGAGTGTCACCACAAGTATCGCCAAACCTGGGACAGCCACGAATAATGGAGCGAGGGTCATATAGTCGCGCCCGGCGGAGAGCATGGCTCCCCATTCTGGAGTGGGTGGTTGTGGTCCCAATCCCAGGAAACTCAAGCCAGATGCCGTCAGAATGGCAGTTGCCATACGCAGACTGGTCTGAACGACCAGCGGCGGCATGATGTTGGGCAATATGTGGCGCACCATGATCCGCCAGTTGGAGGCGCCGATAGATTGCGCGGCGGTAACGTACTCTTCTGCTTTCACGGATAGTGTGCTCCCGCGCGCGATGCGAGCAAAAGCCGGTATGGAATAAACGCCTACGGCAATGATGAGATTGCTCGTGCCTACACCCAGGGCGGCGATGATTCCGATCGCCAACAGAAAACCCGGCATAGCCATGAGCACATCAATCCCGCGCATGATCACCGTATCTACTTTGCCCCCATAGAATCCGGCAATCAGACCCAGGCTTGCTCCCGCGCCCAGGGACAGCATCACCGCCCCCAGGGTGATCACCAGAGTGATGCGCGCTCCCAGAAGCAGACGCGTCAGCATGTCGCGTCCCAGCTCGTCGGTGCCCAAAAGATACTCGTGCGAGGGACCTTGCAATGATCTCGCTGGCGCGATGGCGTATGGGTCATGGGGAGCGATCAACGGCGCGAAAATCGCGGTGAGTACGAAAAGCACACTAAGGACAAGCCCCACCACTGCCGCGCGATCGCGGACAAACTGGCGCACGACGATAGTGAAATAAGACGTGGGCGACGAGAATTTCAAGTCACCGATGGAACCGGATGATCCTGGAGAATGTTCGCTCATCATTCGTACCGGATACGCGGATCAAGATAACCGTAGAGAATATCCACAAGCAGATTGATCAGGACAAAAGAAACGGACAGTAGCATGAGGGTGCCCTGAACTACCGGGAAATCTCTCGAAGTGATGGAAGCAACGAGCAGCCGTCCCAAGCCAGGGCGAGAAAACACAGTCTCGGTTATCACTGCCCCCGCCAGCAGATAGCCAAATTGCAGACCAATCACGGTCACCACCGGGATCAGAGCGTTCTTCAACGCGTGACGGAGCATCACTGTCTGCTCCCAAAGCCCCTTAGCCCGCGCGGTACGAATATAATCCTGCCGGATAACTTCTAGCATGGACGATCTGGTCATGCGCGCGATGATCGCCGTAGAGGCGGCTCCCAGAGTAACAGCAGGGAGCACCAGTTGTTGGATCGTGCCCGATCCGCCGGTTGGGAACCACCGCAACTCAACCGCAAAGAAGAAGATCAGCACCAGTCCAAGCCAGAAGACAGGCGCAGAGATGCCGAGCAAGGCAAGAATCATCGTCGCGTGATCGAGGAGAGAGTATTGGCGTGTAGCAGAGATCACTCCGACGATCATCCCTGCCACCACGGCCAGGAAGAGCGCGGCAAACGCGAGTTCCACAGTAGAAGGCAACCGAGCCAGTGCCTCGCTGAGTACAGGCCGGCGCGTGACGATCGATCGGCCCAGGTCACCGTGCAGGACGTTGTTTAACCAGACGCCGTATTGGACATGGAGCGGCTGATCCAAGCCATACTTTTCCCGGATTGCGGCTACGTCTTCGGGGCGCGCGTCCTCGCCGGCCAGCATCGTCGCCGGGTCGCCAGGAGCAATGTGTAGAATTCCGAAGACGATGAGCGAGACCACCAACATCACTGGTATCGTATAAAGCAAACGGCGGATGATATAACGAGTCACAGCGAGTCACTCTCCCGAAGGTTGGGCGGCTGGGTTCGTAGTCAGGCACGTAGCGTAGCGAAGTGCCGGCAGGTGCGACTCCGCTACGCTCCGTCGCTCACTACGAATAGCTCGGACAGGCACGGTGGTGCTTCTCCCTGCCCCCTGCCTCCGTTTCTACTTCGTCACGTTGAGCAAGCGCACATTGCCGGTCGGCAGAGATTCGTAACCGGTAACGTTTTTGCGCGCACCCTGGGCATTCTGCTGGACGAACACCCAGATAAAAGCGGCATCATCCCAGATTAACTTCTGAGCCTCCTCGTAGTATTGTTTGCGCTCATTGAGATCGAAGCTGGCACGACCCTTTGCCAGCAACTCGTCTACCTTGAGGTTGGAATAGCCAGAGCGCTGAGCGCCTTTCATGCGCGCGGCTTCCGTATTAAACAACCGATACAGGTGGTAGTCGAGGTAGGTGCTGGTACGAACTTGCTGGGTCGTCCACCCGGCCATGGTGTCCGGATCGCGAGCCAACATTTCATCCAAACCGGCAGTATCTACCCTTTGAAGGTTGATCTTGACGCCGATGGCTGCCCAGTATGCCTGCAAGGCTTGAGTCACCTGATCGTCTCCACCCCATCGGCCGGAGACGTAGAAGAGGTTGCCCTCAAAGCCATTGGGATAACCAGCGTCCGCTAGAAGTTGCTTGGCTTTCGCCGGGTCATACGCATAAGGCGTCAAACTGATTGACCCCCATACCCCCGGCGGCCCCGGCGAATCAGCGATGCGACCCACTCCCCGCATGATGTCGTTGACGATTGACTTGCGGTCAATGGCATAGTTCATCGCCTGGCGCACGCGCTTGTCGCTGAAGGGTGGCTTGGTCTGGCGCATCTCTGAAGTAACCTGCGTGAGGCTGTCTTTCTGAATGATGACCAGATTGGGGTCTTTGCGTAGGGACTCTAGATCATTGGGCGAGAGTCCGAGGACAATATCGCCTTCGCCAGTACGCAAGGCGGCAGTCCGCGCGGCTGCCTCTGGAACGATCTTGTAGATGATCCGGCTGACCTTGGGCTTGCCTCTCCAGTAGTCGGGATTTGCGTCCAGGGTGATGTGATCGTTGGGGACCCATTCCACAAACTTGAAGGGACCGGTGCCTACCGGATGCAAACCGAACTCGGCGACCTCCAACTTGTTGAGAGCCGTCGGACTTACGATGAATGCCGACCGGTCCATAAGTAAGAAGGGCAGGTCGGCGAATGGATCAGTGGTGGTAATCTTGACGGTCAGGGGATCAACTGCTACCACCGTCTTGATGATCGTGTAGACGGAGCGGCGTTGGGCACCGGTCTTGGGATCGAGAATGCGCTCCAGAGTAACTTTGACGGCGTCTGCGGTGAAATCGGTACCATCATGGAACTTGACGCCCTGACGCAACTTGAAGGTCCACGTGAGTTTATCCGCGCCGACCTCCCACGAGAGAGCCAGCCCGGGTATCGGCTCCATCTTCTCGTTGTGGTCTACGAGCGGATCGAACAAAGCGTACTGCACGCTGCCAAAAGGCCCGGTGCCCACCGGCGGGTACAGGCTGTTGGGCTCGTTGCTGTCCACGAAGACGAGTGGTTTTGCCGGCACAGCTGTCGCCGATGGCGGTGGAGATGGTGCGGTGGTGGGTGCAGGCGCTGCGGTCGGCGGTGCGGTGGTGGGTGCAGGCGCTGCGGTCGGCGGTGCGGTGGTGGGTGCAGGCGCTGCGGTCGGCGGTGCGGTGGTCGGCGCGGGCGTAGGCGCAGGCGCACACGCGGCAGCAATGACGAAAATGACAGCGAGCAGCACCAAGAACAGGAAACGGGATTTCATTTTACCCTCCTTCAACTCGTTAACTTGATTGGCACGATTGAACACACAAATACAGATCTCGATTGTCGGCGAATCTCACCTCCTTTCCGGCAGCGGCGGCACTTGGCCAGAACGAATGGCAACGTTGATCGTGAGAAAAACTAGATTGTCTTGCCCAACGTTGCGATGTTTGTGCTGCGCGCCGCGCGGAATGAAGACGAAGGAGCCAGGTCCCGCGACGTACTCCTGTCCGGAGATTGTGACTGCCATCGTGCCCGAGACAACATAGTAGGTCTGCTCCATGTCCATGTGCGGCGCGTGTTCTTCTGTATAACCACCCGGAAAGTACTCTTGCACATGCAGACGCAATCCTTCAGTGCCGATGGTGTCCTTGTTGAAGATGTACCAGATGCGTCCGCCGTGATGCCCTTCTTTCAGCGGCACCTCTTTGGGCTGGACGTCCGCCAGCGTCAAGACGTTTCTCATTTCTTGTCCTCCTTGATTTTGGGATCTATGCTCTTGAACCATTTGACGAAGCGCACCAGCCGCGCGACCGATTCCTCTACGATGCGCTGCCCTTTCTCTGGTGACGCCATTCGTGGATCAGAGAGACTACCCGAAGGTGGCGTAACGTCTTCCATGCACACCGCCATGGACACCTCCACACCTTCGAAGACTACGCCATTCAGTCCTGATGGGCGCAAACCGTAAAAATCTTTCACCGCCCAGTCCTCTGCTTTACTCACATCCACAGTGCCGGGAAAGAGATAACCCATCAGTGATCCCATCGGCTCGCCGCCGTGTCCGATTTTGTAATCTCCATACACTTCTTTGCTGAGTGCTGGAGTGAGACCAAAGCCAAGCGGCGAAACCACCGGCACGAGCAAATGGTTTTCGCGCCGGAGATCGCGAACCAAGTGCAATAAAGTCGGCTCGTTGCCTTTGTGTCCGTTGAAGAGGACGATGTGGCGAAAGCCACTGCCGATGAGACACGCGACCACTTCCCAGACGAACTGGTACAGACATTTATCGCTCAGCGTGATCGTGCCGGGAAAATGGCGAAAATACTCCGAGTAACTGAAAGGCAGCGTTGGGAAAACCAGGTCTTGGGTTTGGCGCGCTACGCGCAGAGCGATTTCTTCTGCTGCCATATAGTCGCCCATCGGAGCGTGGGGGCCATGTTCTTCGGTAGATCCCATCGGGAAGAACGCGGCAGCACCGCGCGCCACGGCGGCTTCAACCTGCCGCCAGGACATTTTGCCGACAAAAACGTTTTCCATTTCAACCTCCAGATTTTGTATTCTGTTTTGAATGCGTGAATTCTTCCTGCGCGCGCTACGCCAGATCAGGATCCGTCCACACGTCAATCGCCGTCATCGGCAGCATTTTGGCGCCGTCAATCATACCTTAGTTGCGCCTCCTTATTGCTTGGCTTGAAGAGTGTGGTAGCCGTACTTTTTTCTGGCTTCCGACAACTTGTCGCCGCGCCGGATCGCTTGTTCGATAAATTCCTCTGCTGCGCTGATTTCTCTCGCGGCATCTAGCACTTGTTCCACCTTCTCCCAGGGAACTATGACCACTCCGCTATCATCGCCGACAATCAAGTCCCCTGGCTTGACGAGCACTCCACAAACGCTGACTGGCACATTCATCGCATCTGCTTGCACCCGGTCCTTGCCGGTCATCATGAAATAACCACGAGCGAAAACCGGATAATGCAGCTCCCTGATTCGTGGCACGTCTCGGCAGACTCCGTCGATGATTGTCCCTGCGATTCCTCTTTGGTGTGCTGTGAGCGTGAGCAAATCCCCCCAGACGGTGCAGTCGGTTCGCCCGGCATTGTCAAGAACGACGACCTTACCCGGCTCCACGTCGTCTATGTAGTCTCCAACCGTGCCCTTGATCATGCCGACCGGAATATATCGAATAGTGAACGCTGTCCCGACCATCTTGATCCCTGGCACGATCGGAACCAATCCCTGACAACCGCCTGAGATACCCAAGCGATCCAACGCGTCCGAAATGTTAGGCGTACTCAATTCCCTGAAGCCTGCGATGATCTTCTCTGCAATCTTAGGGCGGTCCATTGTTCGCTCCTCGTTCATACCGTCCTACAAGCCCTTGTTTTTTAAGAGCGTATCCAACCCGAATATCTCCATCGTAGTTTTTCCTTGCTTGAGTAACTCGCGCACTTTGATTTCTTTCTCCACAATCGCTTTTGCCTTCTCAAGCACCTCCGCGGCGCGTCCCGCCGGCACGACGACCACCCCATCCCGATCACCGACTATGATGTCACCGGGAGTAACGACAATTCCGCCGCATTGAATCGGAATATCGGTTGCTCCAAGCGTTTCTTTCACAGGTCCACCCGGGTTGATCCCTTTGGCGAAAACCGGATAGTTCATTTCTTCGATTTCTTCTGTATCGCGGCAACTGCCATCTATCACTACGCCAGCGATACCTCGGACCTGACATGCCAAAGCCATAATGTCGCCGAACACAGCCGTCTCGGTGTAGCCGCCAGCATAGATCACAAGCGCTGATCCAGCCGGTGCCATCGTTATCGCTTTGTGGATTGTCAGATTGTCGGCCGGTTGACACGCGACCGTGAAAGCGCGACCAGCGAGTTTGGCGGAAGGATAGACTGGCTTGATGCTGCTGTGCATATTTCCCTTCCGCCCCATCGCATCGCTCAAGTTCCCGGTCGGAATCCCACAGAATTGTTTGACCAGATCATCTGAAATCTGCATTTCGATTTGCCTCTCCTTGGACTGCTCTACGCATCCCATACTTGACGGAAAACGCGCTGCCAATTTGCGCCGATGATCTTGCGGACTGTTTCCGCGTCGTACCCATGATTGAGCATCGCGTGGGTCACTGCCGGAAAATCGGTCTGGTGCGTAAAGCCGGCAATGTTGTGCGTTTCGTATGTCATTCCTTGGCTGATGTCAGGATACAAGCGCCCCGTAACTGCGCGCCACCAGACTCCATCGGTGGCATCAATCAGGATGTCCGTGCCAATGGCGACATGATCGGCTCCGACCCAATTGATCACGTAGTCCATCTGCCGGAAATAATCCTCCAGGGTTGGGTGTCGTCCGCCTCGGGTTTCCCCAACGAACGCGGAGAAGGTCGAAAGACCGATGACTCCACCCTTGGCGGCACACGCGCACATCAACTCATCCGAAATATTGCGTGGATTGGGTTGGAGCATGGATGGATTCGAGTGGGAAAAGATCACCGGGTCTTGGGAAAGTTCGATTGCCTCAAGACTCGCGCGCTGTCCAACATGACTCAGGTCTATGACGACACCGAGCCGGTTCATTTCTTGAACCAACTGAATGCCCAGACTGGACAATCCACTATTGGATGGTTCGAGGCAACCCGGCGCAAAAGGGCTGCTCTCGTTGTAGGCAAGTTGAATGATGCGTACTCCCAAACGATAAAAGATACGCAGCAGATTCACGCTGTATCCCAGGGGACCTGTTCCCTGAAAGCCCAAGATGATTCCCAGTTTCCCTTCCTTCTTCGCGCGATCAATGTCCTTGCTGTTTTCTACCAACAGGGTGTGCTGGGGGAATTGTTCCAGGAGCCAGTAGAATTGCGTGATCTTGTTGAGCGCAGTCGAGGTGTCCTCGCGGTGACTCACCACTGTCCAGTTGCAGGCAGTAATCCCTGCGCCGATCCACTCCTGCACCAATCGTCCAGACGGCGGCGCGACGGCTAAACCGTCAATGACGATATTCTCCCGATAGATATCCGGTCCCTTGCTAATGCTTTGTGGCATGTGGTGTCTCCCTCTATGGATTGTGACGACCAAAATCGGTAATCCTCAGATGACGACTTGCTCGCGTAGCCCCTTCGCGCGTGCGGTGCGGATATGATCCTCATGCAGATCGTCTCGCTTTTCACCACGTACGCTGGGTTTCGGAATCTCTTTCATTGCCCCTAGCAACAGAACCACGTTTTCGAGCTGTGACGAGTACTCCATTAATCCAATTCGTAAGACTTTGCCTTCCAAGACACCCAGCCCACCGGCGATCTCGATGTTATAGGTTTCCAAAAGTGATTATATACTTGACAAACCCCCACATTTGTGGTATAATTCTGAGCGTAAAGAGTCGAAGGAGAAACTACGATGCCAAAGAAAATCGAACGCAAGACACTTACACTCAGCGCAATCTCGAAACAGTTTTCGGATGAAGAAGCAGCGTACAAGTACGTCGAGAAAACGCGATGGGCAAATGGTGTTGTCTGCCCGCATTGCGGAAGTGTTGACCACGCGCATTATCTCGAACCGAAAAACGGAACGCGCGCGACGCGCACCGGTCGCAAGTCGTATCGCCGTGTTTGGAAGTGTGCGGATTGCCACGAACAATTTTCGGTTCTTGTCGGGACAATTTTTGAAGATTCTAAAATCCCATTGTCGAAATGGCTTTTGGCAGTTCAAGAAATCAGCGCGGACAAGAACGGCGTTAGTTCGATGGAACTTGCGCGGAAACTTGGCATCACCCAAAAATCCGCGTGGTTTATGGCGCATCGTATTCGATACGCGCTGAATGGTTTCCCTTTATGCGAAATGCTCAAAGGCACAGTCGAAGCAGACGAAACGTACTTCGGCGGAAAAGTGAGAAATATGCACAAGGCAAAACGCGAGCAAGTCATTCAAGGTCGCGGAACAGTTGGCAAGACCCCGGTATTCTCGATGGTAGCGCGCGGTGGTGATGTTCGTTCGCAAGTTCTTGGAGCGGTTGATGGCGAGAGCGTGCAACAACCACTCAAAGAAAACGTAGACGCGCAAGCAGTTTTGAACACAGACACTTCGCCCGTTTACAACCAAGTCGGTAAGGAATTTGCAAAGCATGAAACGGTGGATCACGGCAAAGAGGAATACGTTCGCGGCGCGGCGCACATCAATACGGCGGAAGGATATTTCTCGCAATTGAAACGCTCGATTTATGGAACGCATCACCACGTTTCCGAAAAACATTTGCCGCGATACTTGGCAGAATTTGATTTTCGTTACAGCACGCGCAAAGATGAAGATGGCACACGAATTGAAAACGCGATTAAACGCGTTGCTGGTAAACGATTGACCTACGAAGAAACAATCTCTGGATCGTAACAAACTACGACCGAGAGATTGCCTTTCCCCTTATTCGCGACTTGCGTTTTTTCGGAGGCGATTTGGTTTGAAGCAAGCCCGATAACGCCTCATCAAAGGAAAGTGGGTAGAGTGATACGGGTTTCGCGTGTCCATTTCGATTGATTTGTTTCTTGGATGATTTTGGTCTTCTCATTCTCTTCTCGTCTCTTCGGGGTTGATGAATCACCTCTTTATCCGCTTTTGAATTAACTCTTTGTGGTCGGATATGATTGTGGTCGAGTTTGACACCGCTTCTAGGATTGCCGCGATGCCCCGCTTGCTAATTCGTTGGCGATGACTGACCAATTCATCATCTGTAAATGGATATGGGTTGCGGCAGTCGACCCATGAATCTGCATCGAGAAAACGATGTTCTATTTGTAGCAATTGGGCTTGGGTAGCTAGTCGTGTTGGCTCTTTCTTTATCCATTGACGGATTTTGGAGTTTATCAAGAAACCCATCGGAAACTCATCGCGACACACAATCGCGACAAACTTTGGTCCTGGAGTTGGTACGCGGTGGCGACATTCTGAAACCCAATATATGTGCCATATCCGAGCTCGGTCTCCCATATAGACTACGTATCCCTATTGAACACATAGTCTTTCAGGTCATCTGCGTCATCGAACATGTCAATAATGCTTTCAAGGTTAATGGGTACGCTGCTCTTGTTTCCGCGTATATTCCACGCCGCTTTCCACGCCTCATCGTGGCTTACGTCCCGGCGCAGCCAATTTGGCACATTACCGTATAGAATGATAATCTTTTTTAAGCACTCAACATCGGATTCACTAAGGCGTTTCAGGTTTGGCGAGCGATTAGGTATGATTTTGTATTCATCTACTACCTTGAATCCATGTGCGTTAGTATTACGCGCCTCTTTCATTAAATCATAGGCGTTAGATGGAACGGGACCCTTTTCCATTGCGGAGTA
>Ga0315294_10007686_pt1 | contig 11832 bp, 7 predicted proteins | sample YL17G13_40_MG_FD_203626 | JGI IMG/M metagenome (GOLD analysis project Ga0315294, IMG submission 203626) | Sediment microbial communities from Yellowstone Lake, YNP, Wyoming, USA - YL17G13_40 | ecosystem: Environmental > Aquatic > Freshwater > Lake > Sediment | place: USA: Wyoming | collected...
CGGTGCAGAATTTGATAAGTTAGAGACGGTCCAATCTATACAGGGGGCTATTGAGGCCGACGGTCATCAGACTATATTCCTTCCAGCAGATGTTAATTTACCTTATGCTTTACGGGATGTCCATCCCGATATCTGTTTTAACATCGCCGAAGGATATGGAGCTGATGCCCGCGAGGCTCAGGTACCAGCTTTACTGGCGATGATGGGTATCCCCTATACCGCGTCTTGTGTATTAGCGAATGCGATATCACTCGATAAGACTCTCACTAAGCGCATATGGCGAGACGTAAGGCTGCCCATTGCTCCCTTTCAGGAATTCATCACGGGGAAAGAACCTCTTCGAGGTTATTTGGATTTTCCCCTATTCGTTAAACCTGACCGAGAGGGGACAGGAATGGGTGTAGACCAGGGAGCCAAGGTCAACAATATCGAGGAATTGAGAGAAAGGGTTACATGGGTTATTGAAACTTACCATCAGCCGGCATTGGTGGAATCTTTTCTACCGGGACGAGAGTTCACGGTCGGTGTCATGGGTCGCGAAGATGCTTTGTTATCCAGCCACAAACCCGAATTATATGCGATAGATGGATTCCATCGTTTCCCGGTACTTGAGATTGAAAGCTATCGCTCTATCACTCCTGGGATCTACAGCAATGCAGCAAAGTCCAAGGCTCTTGATGAGAGTGGGGCACCAGGTTATCTCTGCCCGGCAAATCTCGAGCCTGGCTTAGCAGAAAAATTACAAAAATTAGCCCTACGTGCGCACCAGGCGATTGGCGCACTAGACGTATCTCGGGTTGACATCCGGCTGGACGAAGATGGCAATCCCCGTCTATTGGAAATCAATACTCTACCGGGTTTAAACCCAGAGGTCAGTGATATCTGCATCATGGCTAAAGCAGAAGGGCTCCCATACTGCGATTTAATACTGGAAATACTCTATCTGGCAGCAGGACGCTATGGATTATTAGCACCCCAATTGGTAATGCAGCCACTGAGGAGTGTCCGACAAAGCAAGATTCTAAATCGCATCCCGCTGAATTCGTTACCGCAAATTGCCAGCTAACTTTCATGAGAACTGACAAGGGTGAATTAATTTAGTAGGTAGATCATAAACTAACTAAAGAAAGTATCCAAGTAGTTTTTTATAAACGAGTGAATCAGCGTAATGATGGTTCACTCGTTTTGTTATTGTATAGTCGATTATCGGTGGATAAGCTATAATAGTTTGGAATAGAAATTGGAGGATGCGATGATAAAGAGGATAAAGGTTACTATTCTTGGTGTATTGATTGTTTTAACAATTCAGGCCTGTGTTTTACCTTTTGTATCATCACCGACACCTTTCGCTTTTCCAACGCCAGATTTAACTTTAACTGCAATCTATTCGGTGTTGAACGTCTTGACTGCGACACCACCTTCGGCGTTAACTGCAACCTCCACGTCGCCTCTTCCAAACACTGCGACACCGGTCATCCCTACGGAGACATCTGCGCTTCCTGCCGTAACAGCTACGTCGGTACCCTCAATTACCCCAGCACCGACAAGCACACCGGCCGATCTATTGATTCGGTCAGGAGCGAGTGTGACTGCAAATTACCTGTCTCACCCACCGGTTATTGATGGGAACCTAGGGGATTGGAATCTTAATAATTACCCAGTAAAAAATGTCGTTTACGGTGCCTCTAATTGGAGCGGTACGGCTGATCTGTCAGCCAATGTGATGATAGGTTGGGATGACACTTATCTTTACCTGGGGGCGAACGTCACTGAGGATGTATATGTTCAAAATGCCTTCGGTGATAACCTATATAAAGGGGATAGCTTAGAAATCTTATTGGACACTAATCTAGCTGGTGATTTTTATATTCAGACCCTCAGCCCGGACGATTTCCAGCTGGGGATTTCACCGGGTTCTCCCTCCCCTGGAGATCATCCGGAAGCGTACTTGTGGTTTCCGCGCACAATAAAAGGCAACCGACCGCAAGTTAAAATCGCTGCCCAGAAGGTGAGCGGTGGTTACACAGTTGAAGCAGCCATACCTTGGTCAATATTAGAGATGACCCCCCAACAGGGCAAACATTATGGATTTGCCTTTTCGGTTTCAGATAACGATAAGGTGGGCTACAGCGTTCAACAAAGTATGGTGTCCAATGTCCCCAATCGCCACTTAACTATCCCAACCACGTGGGGCGACCTGTTATTGAAGGCGCCCTAAGATAGAATCACAACTTTCGGCTTTTCGCGCGAGTACAGGTAATTGATCTCCTTGATTTTATTAGCCAACGGGTCATTCAAGGCATCCGTCGACATTCGCCAGGTCCAGTTGCCACTGGGATTGCCAGGATAGTTCATACGGGCTTTATTATCAAGACTAAGGAAGTCTTGCATGGGGGCAAGAGCAAAATTAGCCACCGAAGACCATACTGCGCGGATCATGTCCCAGGAGACATTGCTGCCGTTGCGATCCAAATACCGGCGGAATGAGTCGCGCTCAGTCTCCGGCACACGCTCATACCACCCAAGAGCAGTATCATTATCATGGGTCCCTGTGTAAACAACACAATTGTGCGGGTAGTTATGAGGCAGGAAAGGATCTTTAGGCGTGGTAGCGAAAGCAAACTGGAAGATCTTCATACCGGGCAGACCAAAGCTGTCGCGCATATCTTCCACGTCAGGGGTGATGACACCTAAATCTTCTGCAATGATGGGTAACTCACCGAGGGAGTCCATTACGACTCGGAAGAAATCCTTACCTGGACCGGGCACCCAATGGCCTTTTACAGCAGTGAGTGCGCCACCGGGTACCTCCCAATACGCTGCAAAGCCGCGAAAATGATCCAGACGGATGATATCGACCAGCTCTAACACAGCGCGGATGCGTTGTAACCACCAGTCATAGCCGTGAGATTGATGGACGTTCCACCGGTAGAGGGGATTACCCCATAATTGTCCGGTTTCCGAAAAGTAATCCGGGGGTACACCTGCAATGACTGTTGGTTGGCCTTCCTCATCAAGAAAAAATAGCTCCGGGTGAGCCCAGACGTCTGCACTATCGTGTGCAACAAAGATGGGGATGTCTCCGATAATATCGATACCTTTATTAGCAGTATAGGTATGCAATATCGACCACTGGCGGTAGAAGATAAACTGACGGAAAATATGACGTTGGATGGCTTCAGTGTATTTCTGGCAGGCCTCAGCCAGGGCCTGTGGGTTGCGACTGCGTAAAGGTTTCTCCCAGGTAGACCAGGGCTCCCCGTTATGGGCTTCTTTTAAAGCCATAAACAGTGCGAAATCATCCAGCCAGGAACTATGCGACCCTCGAAACTTATCTAATTGTGTATGGAGTGGTGCGGAATCCAGCTGAAGAAACCGGTCATAAGCCCGATCCAGTAGGGATAGCTTCCAGGGGATGATTTCGCCATAGTCTATGCGTTCTGGGGTATTATCGGGCAGCTCTGTTAGATCATCAGGCTGTAACAGGTCATCAGCCAATAGCGCCTCGGGACTGATCAGGTACGGGTTACCAGCGAATGCTGAAAAGCACTGGTAAGGAGAATCTCCATAACCCGTCGGGCCAAGTGGAAGGACTTGCCATAAACTGCAACCCACTTCTGCCAGAAAGTCAATCCAACACATAGCCTGTGATCCGATATCACCGATGCCATAGGGACCCGGTAAGCTGGTGGGGTGCAATAGGATGCCAGATGAACGTTTAAACTTCATAAGCTTGTCTTTTGGTTTGAATATATTCATCCCCGTGTACGATATCCGAAGAAAAATCGGACGGGATGACATCAGTGCCAATCACTGCACCGGGTTCAATTGTGATATTAGCTGGAAGAACACTATTCTTGCCAACCATCGCAATTTGTGGTTCTGCCAGCTTTTTACCGACGTGAGCTTTTTCTCCAATGCGAACACGTTTATCGATGATAGCATGTTCGATAATTGCCCCTGCCTCGATGATGGAATCGGTGAGTATGATGGACTCCTGGATAACAGCCCCCGAACCGATTAGCACTCCAGGGGATAAAAAACTCCGCTCAATCCGTGCGCCAGTAGCAATCTCGCAACCGTCGGTGATCATACTGTCGCATACAACAGCTCCCCTGGCGATCCATACTGGCGGTCGCTCTTCTGTCCGAGTGTGGATAATCCACGACCGATTATTTAGATCGAAAGGTTGTTTTACTGCCAATTGGTCCATATGAGCTTGCCAGTAGGAATTAACGGTTCCAACGTCAACCCAGTAACCCGTGTAAGGATAACCATATACCCGTTCTCCTTTGCTGACCATAAGGGGTAGGATGTCTTTTCCGAAATCATGAGTCGAGTCAGGACGATTATGATCTTCCCACAGGATCCGATCTAGCAGCTCGATATTAAATAGATACACGCCCATATTAGCCAGGTTAGAAAGCGGTTGTACTGGTTTTTCAACAAAAGACTTTACCTGGTAATCCTCATCGACGTCTACAATTCCTAATCGAGTAGCGTCTGAAATAGGGACTCGGATTGTAGCCATGGTCAGTTGAGCAGCATGGTCCTGGTGGAAGGCGATCATGGCATCGTAATTCATCTCATAGATATGGTCACCAGAGAGGATCAACACCAGGTCTGGCGAATTCTGTTTGATGAACCGGAAATTCTGCTGGACAGCATCAGCAGTTCCCAGGTACCAGTCAGAGGCTCCGCGCGCTTTGTAGGGTGTGTAAATACGTACTCCTCCAGTGAAGTCACGGTTGAGGTCCCAGGGACCACCCGCACCGATATGTTCAATCAGCGAATGCGGACGATACTGTGCCAGGATCATGACATCAAAGATGCCGGAGTTGACACAATTGGAAAGGGTAAAATCGATGATGCGGTATTTTCCTGCAAAGGGAACCGCAGGTTTAGTTCGTTTAGCGGTCAGAATGCCCAGGCGGGATCCTTCGCCACCAGCTAAAATAACGGCTCGAGTTTTCATAAGATCCTCATATTGAATACTAGGTAAAATTGTTTTCGTTATTTACACGCGCCGAGACCAGGATATCGTATAACTCTAAATACTGATCGGCGGAGTGCTCCCATGAGAAATCCTGGCTCATTCCGCGCTTTTGTAGTGCATGCCAAGCGGATTGATCATTGTAAGCAGAAAGGGCTCTGCGTATAGCCGTTGTAAGTGCTTCAGAGGTTGGATCTGAAAAAAGGAAGCCTGTGCTACGATTTGATTTCTTAAAATCAAAGATAGTATCTCGTAAACCACCCGTAGCGCGGGCGATAGGTATGCAACCATAGCGCATGGCGATCATCTGAACCAAACCGCATGGTTCATACCTGGAGGGTATTAAAAGCGCGTCTGCACCCGCATAGATGCGATGGCTGAGGGGGGCGTCAAAGCGTAGGATAGCGCGTACGCGGTCCGGAAAGTTTTGCTCTAAATGACTAATGCTCTGTTCGACCTCTGGCAATCCTGTCCCCAAAATGATTGCCTGCCAGGGTTGATCTGTGATTAATCGTAAAGCTTCTGGGAGCAGGTCTACACCCTTCTGATAATCCATCCGGTTGACCATCGCCAGAAGAGGGATGTGCTCGTCCAGGATTAATCCAAATTCTTGCTGAAGGGCAGCTTTATTGGACTTACGCGCCGTGAGATCATTAATATGATAAGGATACAGAACAAATGAATCTTTAGCAGGATTCCAACGATCGATATCCAGCCCATTGAGAATCCCTGATATCGAATTTGCCCGCGTTTGGAGGAATTCATGTAATCCTGAACCGAATTCTGGTGTAAGGATCTCTTTAGCGTAAGTCGGTGATACGGCTACGATATAGTCAGCAGTAAGCAGCCCCAAAGGCAGAGGTAATTGTCGTGCCCATTCAGGTAAGCGAGGATCTGACGCTGGTGGTAGACCGAAAGTATTCAATGCAGAACTGCCTCCCACACCGAGGTATGGCAGATTATGGACACTTAACAATGTAGCGGTGTTTCTATAAAAGGGAATATTTTCCCGGTTAAGGCTTAATGAATAGACGGCTGGAGAAGTATGCCAATCGTTTGCATGCAAGATATCCGGCTGCCAATTTAATTCCCGGGTTAGTCTTAGCGCAGCTAACGAGAAAAACGTGTACTTGTAAGCATCGAATTCCCAGTCACTGGAATACACAGGTGTGTCCGGAGGGATTGCTGGGCTATCGATCAGATAAACAGGCAAGCTATTAAGCTCAGTGGTGAAGACATCAGCAGGGATTGGATCTTTAATATTAGGGATGCGAAATGAGGTTACATGTTGCAGGTCATATTGATCGCGTTGGAAAGCGCTATGTAAGGGAATGACTAATCGGATATCAACCCCTTCTGAAGCTCCCCTGGTCGGTTGTGAAAGAGCCCGGATAGCCTGTGGTAAGGAGCCGGCAACATCCCCCAGACCACCAATTTTTATAAAAGGATCGGCTTCAGAAGCAAGGAAGAGTACTTTTAACATCATTTCTATTTTACACGATTATTATATTGGACACCTGACAAAATATATGATGATTGTCACTTGTATTATATAGCTTGTTTATGGTAAATATCCTGTGTGGCTAATGAAGGGGACATAATAGCTCAGGATCGTAAATATATGACCATTCGCTCTTTTTGTATCCACGGACATTTCTATCAACCTCCTCGCGAAGATCCTATTACAGGTTATATACCCTCCGAAGAAGGGGCTACACCTTATAAAAATTGGAATGAGCGGATTTTTAACGAATGCTATCGACCTAACGCCGAATTAGGGAATTTTGAGCATATCAGTTTCAACTTAGGACCGACATTATGCGCCTGGATGGAAACACACGATCCGAACGTTTACAGGTTAATACAAGCCCAGGATCATGCGAATGTAATTCATTATGGCGTGGGGAATGCCATCGCTCAAGCCTATAATCATACGATTTTACCGTTGGCTACTTATGGAGATAAAGTAACCCAAATTTACTGGGGAATTGCTGACTTTACACATCGCTTTAACCGTAAACCGCAAGGGATGTGGCTGCCGGAAACTGGCGTGGATATTGACACGTTAAAGGTGTTAGCTGACCAAGGCATCGAATATACGATCCTGGCACCGTGGCAAGCAGACTGTGAGGAACTTGATCCAACTCAACCTTATCGAGTAGGTTTACCTGGAGGTCAGTGCATTACCGTATTCTTTTATCACCAGGATCTGAGTACCAAGGTCAGCTTCGACCCAGGTGCGACAAGAAATGCCGATCTTTTTATACAAAACGAGATACTACCTTGCTTTAAGCCAGATCAGACGCATTATAGTGAACCCCAACTCCTTCTAATTGCATCCGATGGTGAACTATACGGTCATCACCAATCCTTCCGGGATCGTTTTCTAGCTCATCTAGTAAACGGTGCCAGTAAAAATGCTGATGTAACAATTACATATCCTGCGTTATGGCTTGAGAGTTATCAGCCAAACCGCTTTATGAGATTGCGTGAAAACACCTCGTGGTCTTGCCATCATGGTATGATGCGCTGGATGGGAGAATGTGCCTGCGCGCCAGGTAATGGCCGGTGGAAGTATTATTTACGCCGTGCTTTCGATCGTTTGGCCCAATCCTTGGACAGCCTATATATCGAGACAGTCTATCCGTTTATTACGGACCCTTGGGCGCTTCGCAACCAATATATCCATGTCATGCTGGGTGAACTATCGGCGGAAGAGTTAATTAACGATCTGGCAGGGCGGAGGCTAGATACTGAACAGGTCAGACAAATCCACCTGCTCCTTGAATCGCAGCGTGAACGCCAACGTATCTTTACATCATGCGGATGGTATTTTAGTGACTTTGGGCGTATTGAACCGAAGAATAATGTGGCGTATGCAGCCCAGGCCGTCAGGTTGGCACGCCTGGCGACCGGAGTTGATTTATCCCCACAAGTCACAGCGGATCTCCAGTCAGTCGTCAGTAGCGACTCCGGTTTAAGAGGGGACAAGGTTTATAACAAGCAGGTACGACGAGCAGAAGCGTTGAAGACCTATTGACGTACTGCCTCGAGTAATTTCATCACCTGGTAACCGGATTCCCGTTCAGCTTTTTGGATAAGTTTTATAACTTCATGACAGTCGATGATCATCTCAGCGACGATATTTCCATCGCTTTCCCGGTCGGGTTGGGTTTGTAGATTTTGTGCGGTGATGTTAATGACCGCCAAGGTAAACATCCACCACAGGAAATTTTCGAATGATTCTCTATTGAACCATAAAATTTCCTGGTAGCGGTTGACACCAAGGTAACGTTGTATATCGATATCATTGAGCCAGGTTTGGACAGCCATCAAGGCTTGTTCTCTTTTAAGAAGCTGCGGGTTGTACCAATCCTGGTGTATGATTAAAAGCTTGATAAGCTCAACCGTCCTCCAGGCGGTAACTTCGTTAAACCCAAAATCACTGAACGTGCCAGCCATGATCTTGCCCAACAACCATTCATCCACCCAACTCCGGCTGACCTCTTTAAAATCTGAGTACGAAATGATTTTGCCAAGTTCGCTGGTAAATAGCCATCCGAGAAGTGTGCTCCATACCAAAGTATCGCCATTTGTGAGCGATGATTGGTCGAGTGCGCCGGTCAGATATTGGATTGCAGCTTTATATTTCCGTGAACGAGGGAGGGGGAAACGATGTGTTAAAATGGATATATTTAAAGTGGCTTCGAGTTGGTAACGGATATTAATCCCAATGGTTACAGGGTCTCCGTCACCATGTGTTAGCCGTTTAATCTCGCTCAGCAGGTTTACTGCTTTTCCCTCAGCCTCCTCTAACACAGTTTCAACTTTTGAACGTTCGAACGTCGCCTTGGTTAAACGATTGGTGATTACCCATCTGAACATCCCTACGTTGACTAACTCTCGGAAAGGTTGGTGAATGGGCTGCAGGAAAATTTCCTTTATCGCCTCATCGATATTTGGAACGCCCCGCCCATTTAGATAAGCCGTCAATTGAGCATATTGGTGCCATTCGTTATCCTGTACCTGGCGGAAATCTATAAAAACATGGCATTTATAGGCATCTAGCTCGACATACAAGCCTTTCTCATACAGCTCACGGTTCTGCCGTATATACTCCATCCCAGTGATGTGATCCCGGAAAATACAATAAGAGTTTTCATTGTTCTCCAGGCCTAATCCCTCGCCAAGGCATTTCTGTACCAGGATTCGCTCGCTGCCCTGACCAGCCTTTAGTATGTAAGCAGCCGAAGTGCGGATCCAACCTTTTGCGGTAGAAAATTTATTATGATAAATAACCAATGACCACTCGTTATCAGCCCGGTTTGAGTAAGCAAAGACATCTTCATTAACATTTCCCTCTGGGGTGAAAAAATCATAAAGAAGGAAGTCCTTGACCTCTGCAAACAGATAACGGTGTCGCACGACAGGGAAAATCTCTCGTTCATGGCGTTCTACAAGGTAACCATCAGGATATTCGTCCCAATAGGCACGCCGATATTCCATCCCATACTTCTCGGTGAACCCTTCGATTTGACCATGCCCGAACATCGGTAGTCCGGGCATAGTTGCCATCATCGTGCAAATGCCAAAATACTTATCACTCTTACCGAACTGATCAACGGCAGTACGTTCGTCAGGGTTATTCATAAAATTAACATAACGCTTCAGGATCTCCGGGTCAAATTCCATCGTATTCTTGATAACCAGGCGATATTCAGCATTTTTTTCGTCTCGCAGCATATTCATAAAAGCGCTGTTGTAAACTCGGTGCATTCCCAAAGTACGCACAAAATAACCTTCCATTAACCAGAAGGCCTCAGCCAGTAATAATGTATCAGGCACTTCTTGAGCGACGCGGTCCACAACCTCTCGCCAAAACTCGACTGGCATAGCCGAATCTAGCTGCTCTTTTGTCAGGCCAAACTCGGCTCGGGATGGGATTGCTCCACCGGTGCCAGGTTCAGGGAACCAGAGACGTTGGTAGTGCTTCTTCGCCAATGTCATAGCAGCATCGAAGCGTATGATGGGAAATTTACGTGCCACCTGCAAAATTGATTGGATGACGGCCTCACGGACTTCGGGTTTAAGATAATTTAATTGCGCAGTATCGTTCCAGGGCATGGAGGTCCCGTCATTGCCATGATAAATATATTTTGAACTGCTGGTCCAGTTGTCTACCCGTTTAAAAACAACTGCTGCGTCGGTATTGTTGTAATAATGATCTTCTATATATATACCCGCTCGCTGGTCCCAGGAAAAGTTTGGGCCATTGAAAGTATATGAAGGAAATGGGCTGTAATCCAAGCCTATAAACCAATCGGGGTTTTCGATCACCCAGCGGGAGTCGATGCCCATATGGTTAGGAACCATATCCGATGCCATGCGGATGCCTCGCCTCCAGGCTCGGTCGCGTAACTGCTGGAAGGCAGCTTCACCGCCTAAGTCACTGGCAATCTGGTAATCGAATATGGAATAAGCTGAAGCAACCGCCTCTGGATTACCCCGTAGTTGCTTTATTCGTTTAGAGGCTGCACTACGTTCCCAGAGACCGATTAACCATAATCCCGTAAACCCCCAGCGGGTAAGGGTTTCGAGTTCCTCATCAGGGATTGTATCAAGGGTATTAATAGGCCGATGGTATTTCTTAGAGAGCTGGTCCAGCCAAACATAAGCGTTTTTCGCTATAAGCACCAGTCGCGGCATCCATTCTTTATCTGGGCTGAAGCGTTCCACTTCTAACTCCATGCCTGTAAAATCATAGACACGCGCTGGGCCAGGACCTAAGAATATAGCTTTCTCTTCCTCACGGATCAAATCGAGGCTGCTGAGCAGACGGTAGAGATATCTGCCTAGAAGATATCCCCAATGCTGACGGATGAATTCCAATTGCCCGTTGAGTGAGTGAGGTACGGCAACTGCTGGGCTGCGTAGCATATCCACCAGGTTTTGGTTCTGTGATCCAAAAGGTGGGATAGTATCAAAAAACTTGTGCAGACTTGGGATGATTTGACGATAGACGGATTCTTTGTCAAGCGTTTTATCATCGAACAATTCCATAAATGGTGAGAAAGCCAGGTTGGCATTTGCCAGCCACAATACAAGCATTTCTTCTAATGCGATCTGGCGATTGGGAATACCGTTCGTTACACCACTCATATATTCATCAAGAGATATCTGCCGCCGATAAACTCCTAAAGGTGGAAATTCCTCACAAAATTTTTGCAATGCAGTGTTAACGACCTCTTTATCCAAATCTTCGTAAAGCCAGGCGAGGGCTTTTTGCATCGTATTGGGATCAACCTGTTTACGATAAAGCTCAACGACGAGGTGTAGGATCTCGTCAATCAACCCCATTGCAGTAATCTGGCCGGCTCGTATGGCTTGCTCTGGAAAATTAACCAGGTCGCGTTTTTGGTTGATTTTTTGAGCAAACAGTCGCGCGGCGTGGAAATTGGCAAATATGACATTTCCACTCAATGAGAAGAGTGCTCCATCAAATTGGTAACGATCACGTGCTCTGCGCGAAATATGGAATTCCATTAGATGTAGTCCAATTTTATGCATAATCCCTCACGACGAACCTGTTATCAGAAGGGCGGTGGTTATAAGTTCCCCAATCTAGATAGATTCCAAATGTTGATTGACTAAGTCTCGATATCGTTGGATTTTTAATTGGTTAAATATCTCTACGGATTGTTGAAGCATTTCTCTTACCGGACGGTCTAGCAAAGTATCATAAGCCCGATAGACGGTACCCATACCACCGCGGCCAAGCTCAACATCAAGCCGATAACGATTATTTAAAACTGTATCCATCTTGTTATCCTTGTGAGCTT
>Ga0315294_10007688_pt1 | contig 11831 bp, 6 predicted proteins | sample YL17G13_40_MG_FD_203626 | JGI IMG/M metagenome (GOLD analysis project Ga0315294, IMG submission 203626) | Sediment microbial communities from Yellowstone Lake, YNP, Wyoming, USA - YL17G13_40 | ecosystem: Environmental > Aquatic > Freshwater > Lake > Sediment | place: USA: Wyoming | collected...
GGTATAAGGTGTGCCAGTTTTATATCTCAAATCTGGCACACCTTATACCGTTGGCAGTAAAAACCAAGCCGTTGCAACTTATGCCATTTTGCAAATTGGGGCTAGTGCTGATATCCGTTTGTGGAATTCCACCGCCAACACCTTCACCGTTATTACCGGCGGCTCGCTTTACTCTCAAGACCACGCCAATGTCAATGGAGATCTCTACATCTGGGGTGATTATCACACTCAAACTGCCGAAAACCCTGATCATGATTACTGGAGCTACGCCATTGATTTTGACGGCACGAATTTATCCGGAGGTTCAGAAAGGCAGGTTGACGTCCAGATTGATCCTTCTTCAAGTGTCACTGTTGATTCTGGCGATACTCTAGCCGCCATTGGCACCAGTCCCAACCGAACCACCATTGATCGCCAAGGCGCGGTAAATGGTTATGGTTTGACTTCTGCTGGTGGCACGATTAACTTTGAATACACTAATTTTGATCATTTGGATGGAAACAAAGGATTTGATATTCAAACCTCCTCCACCGTGACTAGTTTAAATTACACCACTTTTAATAATTTGGTGGGGACTACCGCTCCTGATGATGCTTTTATCACCGTCGCCTCAACCGTCATTGGCATAGGGACGAGTGCTGTTTTTACCGGCGTGCAAATTAATAATAATGGGGCGGGTGCTGAATTCAATGTCAACCGCACCGGTTCTGACTATGCCGGCTACTGGGATTTTGATGCCTCAACCGGCGACTTTGATGGCGAAGCTTTTGACGGCAAAAATGGGGCTAACGAAGCTGACCCAGGCATGCTGCGTTGGGACAATTCCAACAAAAACCCAATCGCGCCGACTGCCCTTTTAACTGAAGGAGCCACGAATCCAACCAGTGTAACCGATGAAACACCAGAATTCTCGGCGGTTTTTAATGATCTTGATACCGGTGATACGGCCAATGCTTACCAAATCCAAATTGATGACGATATTAATTTTGGCTCGCCGATTTGGGATTCGACCAAAACCGCTCTTTCGCCAACTTGTAATCAAGGCAACCGTTGTACTGATATCTCTTATGCCGGTTCGGCCTTGACTCACGGCACCCAATACTATTGGAAAATCAAATTCTGGGATATCGGTGATTTGGAAGGAGCCTGGAGTACCGGCAGCAATTATTTTATTATCAACAATGCTCCCTTATCACCAACCGTCCTTTGGACTGAAGGCCAAGGCAACCCTAGTGCCATTCATGATACCACCCCGGAATTTTCGGCCATTTACAATGACTCGGATACGAGCGATATCGCTGATTTTTACCAAATCCAGGTTGACGATGATTCCGGCTTTGGCTCGCCGATTTGGGATTCAACAAAAACCGCTCTTTCGCCAACTTGTAATCAAGGGAATCGCTGTACCGATATTTCTTATTCCGGTTCGGCTTTAAGCCAAGGAGTGACTTATTACTGGCAAATCAAATATTGGGATGATGGTGGTCTGGCCGGAGACTGGAGTACGGGCAGTAATTACTTTACCTTAAGCCAAGCTCCAACCGCCCCGACTGATCTTTTAACCGAGGGAGCAACCAATCCGGTTAATGTCTCTGATACGACGCCGGAATTTTCCGCGGTTTACAACGATTTGGACACCGGTGATACCGCCAATGCCTACCAAATCCAAGTTGACGACAATCAAAACTTTGGTTCACCTATTTGGGATTCTGGTCAACAATCAATGACCAATTGCAATCAAGGCAGTCGTTGCCAGGATATTTCTTATTCCGGTTCGGCTTTAACCGAGGGGACACAATACTATTGGCAAATCAAATATTGGGATGATGGAGGTTTGGCCGGAGACTGGAGTACCGGCAACAATTACTTTATTATTAATAGTACTCCTTTAGCTCCCGATTCCTTATTGACCGAGGGCCAAACCAACCCCACCGATGTTAGTGATGCCACCCCGGAATTTTCCGCGGCTTACAACGATCCGAATACGAACGATATCGCCAACTATTATCAAATTCAGGTGGCTGATAATCAAAGTTTCACGGGTCCTATTTGGGATTCTGGTCAACAATCAATGACCAATTGCAATCAAGGCAGTCGTTGCCAAGACATTTCTTATACTGGCAGTATTTTGGCCGAACAAACACGCTACTATTGGCGGATTAAATATTGGGATGATGGCGGCTTGGAAGGCGCCTGGAGTATGGAAGAAGCCTATTTTGAGCTGGCCGCAACCGTCACTCAATTCCGTTTCAGAGATATCAGGGTAAAAGATTTGAGAATTAAGCCAACCAATTAAGGCTATTTTTAGTTATTGACAATTAAATTAGATTCAAACTATACTTAATAAGGAAACCTTGTTTCTCGAAGACTCGAAATAAGGAAACCTTGTTTTTCTAAGAATCAAAATAAGGAAACCTTGTTTCTCGAAGACTCGAAATAAGGAAACCTTGTTTTTCTAAGAATCAAAATAAGGATGTCAGAAAAAAGTGTTATCTTAAACAAAATCATTTTAGGGGGAGCGATGATTTTAGCCTTCCTGACTCCTCTATTCTTTTTACCCTTCACCTATGATTTTTATGAATTTAATAAAAATATGCTTCTTTTTGTGATCGTTGGAATTTTACTTATTCTTTGGTTGTTAAAAATGGTCTTATCCGGCAAAATCAGCTTTAAGAAAAATGTTTTAGATCTGCCGGTTTTACTCATCGCCGCCGCCTTTATTCTCTCCACCATTTTTAATGCTCCTAATAAGTTGGAAAGTCTTTGGATGCCTGGGAGCACCGGTACGATTGTCATTTTAACCCTGCTTTACTTTTTGATAACCAATAATCTTGAAGAAAAATCCATTAAAAGAATTCTTCAGACTTTACTGGTCAGCGCCAGCCTTTTATCCTTGGCGGCTTTATATCAGTTTTGGGGCTTAAAAACTGCTTTGATCGGCGTCAATCCCCTTTTCCCTGCTTTTTTGCAAGGCTTTTTTCCAGCCGGCGGTTTGATTCCCCTGGCCACTTTCCTGACGATTGTTTTGATTGCGGCTGGTACTCAAATTTATCTTACCTGGCGGCAAGAAAAGCGTTTGTCTTGGTTTTATATAATCAACGCTATTATAGTTGTGGCCGGTCTGGTAGTGGCCCTTTGGCAGATGTTGACCACCAACAAACCATTGCTTTTAGGCTACGGTACTTCTTGGGCCATTGCGGCTGAGTCCTTTAAAAATTGGCGTTTGTTTTTACTGGGCATCGGCCCGAACAGCTTTCTGGATGCCTTTTCCCAATTTCGCCCAGTCATCTATAATTTAACTCCACTCTGGACGGTTCGTTTTGCTTACTCCGGCAATTATTATTTTCATTTGTTAACTACCATAGGTATCTTGGGTTTGGCTTCTTTTGCCTGGTTAATCTTTAAGGTCGTCAGAATTCAGATTAAAGCTGACCGAAATTTGCAAGAAAAAACTTTAATTATCTTTATTCCATTACTGGCCATCTTTCTTATTTTTCTCTTTTTGTTTCCCAATTTTTTGCTTCTTTTTTGTTTGTATGTTCTTTTGGCCTTATTGGCTTTAAGCTTACCCCCAAAGGGAGAATATTCGGAGACTTCTAAAATCGCTTCTTGGGCGATTTTCATCCCCACAACTTTAGCCATTCTGGCCTGTTTTTATTTTGTTGGCCGGACCTATGCCGCTGAAGTCTATTTCCGCAACTCTTTAAGAGCTTTTGCCAATAATGCCGGCAATGACGCTTATAATAATCAGATTAAAGCGATTATGCTCAATCCTTTTAATGATAATTACCGTCTGGCCTATTCTCAAACCAATTTTGCCCTAGCTTTCTCCCTCGCTCAAAAAACTAATATCTCTGATCAAGACCGGCAAAACATTACCGTCTTAGTTCAGCAGGCTATCAGAGAAGCCAAAATGGCTGTGACTTTAAATAAAAACAAAGTCACTAATTGGGAAAACTTGGCTGGTATTTATCGCCAATTACTCAACTTTGCCCAGGGAGCAGATCAATGGGCCATTACGGCTTTATCGCAGGCCATCAAACTAGACCCCAACAATCCCAATCTCAAGTTGAACTTGGGCGGTATCTATTATGCCTTAAACAACTATGATGAGGCGATTCGTTTCTTTCAACAAGCGATTGATGTCAAACCAAATTTCGCCAATGGTTATTATAATCTCTCGGCGGCTTACCGGGAAAAGGGTGATTTTGTCAAAGCTCATGAAGCGATGCAAATAACTCTTAACTTAGTTCCCAGCAACTCTGAGGATTATAATAAGGCGCGAACGGAACTTGATGATTTAGCTAAAAAAATTCCGGCCAAAGAAGCCACCCAGGCAGCAGAGGTCAAACCTCAACCAGAAGAAATACCAGAAACACCCCTAATTGAACCACAACCTTACCCTTCACCGGTGATTACCCCGCCAATTGAATTACCGGAAGAACAAGCCGCTCCGGATATTTCTTCGGCCCCAGAAGCCACTCCTTAAAAGTGGAGCTAGCCGGAATCGAACCGGCGTCTTGGCAATGCGAATGCCGCGCTCTACCAACTAAGCTATAGCCCCTTCGTTTCACTCAGGGTAAACCCTTCGAATTGGTGGACCTGGGGGGAATCGAACCCCCTACTCCTCCATGCCATGGAGGCGTGTTACCGGTATACCACAGGCCCAATTCAATAATTATTATATCAAATAATCGGTGATTTATTTCAAATAATTCAACGGGTTTTGAGCAGAACCACTTGTTCTAATTTCAAAATGAAGATGATTACCGGTACTTCGGCCGGTGGAGCCCATCTTGCCAATCGTCTGGCCTCGAGCTACCTTTTGTCCAACAGAAACATAAATTTGTGAAAGATGAGCATATAAAGTTTGCTGTCCATTGCCATGATCGACAATAATGCGATTGCCATAAGCCCAAGGTGTCGGCCAACCGGCGACAATGACCGTTCCCCCATCCGCCGCCAAGATATCGGGCACCGCTTTATTGGCAATATCAATGGCTGGATGATACCAAGAAAAAGCTTGAGAAATCATTCCCCCTACCGGCCAGGCAAACTGCCCTGTACCTAAACCAGCCCCAGGAATGGTGGCAAATAACCGCTTTGGCGCCAACGGTGTTTCCTTGGGTTTAATTCCGTCAGGAATCATGACTAATTGACCAACAGCCAAAGCAAAAGTTTCATCATTGGCAAAAGAGTTGTAAGGCCAGTCAACAACCGACTGGGGATCAACTTGATGTTTTTTGGCAATCGTGTAAATTGTTTCGCCTGGTTTGACTTTATATAACACTCCGGAAACCGGTAAAATTTTTAAAGTCTGGCCGGGTTTAATATCCTTGACTGATTTGAGATTATTTTCCCAAATAATCGTGTCTACGGAAACGCCAAATTTTTCGGCGATGGTGGAGATGGTATCTCCTGATTCAACTTTGTATTCAATCGTTTCTGCTCTCGGTTTTTGGGAAATCAAAGTCGCCGTCCCAGTGTCCGCCATGGCGACGGTTAAAACGGTGGCTGACGGTGATTCCTCCCGCCAGGGATTGCTTAAATTTTCGGCAATTAAAACCGGACCCAAGGTCATCCCACCAATAATTAAAAAAGCCATGCCGGAATGGACAAAGGGACGAACCAAACGGCCCCGCTGTTGATATAAGCCAGTGGCCAAAGAAGATTTGAGCCCTTCCACCCAACAAAAACTTCTTAAGATTTTATTTTTGAAATAGTTAAAAAGGCTAACAAAAAAACTTAGCAAATCCTGCCCAAGGGAAGAATTTTTCATCGAAGACTAGAATAGCACAAATTAGTCTAATTGGTCAAATTAGTCAAATTGGGAGTTACGCCGTATTAAGGTTTTTTAAGAATTCTTCGTTATTTTTTGTCTTGGCTAATCTATCCAAGAAAATTTCCGTCCGTTCTTCGGCTCCCAACATGTCAATCATTTTGCGCATGGTAATAATCTTCGGATAATCTTTTTTATCGTACAAAAGTTCTTCCTGACGAGTGCCCGAGCGTTGAATATCAATTGAGGGGAAAACGCGTCTTTCGGCCAAGGCCCGGGTTAGATGAAGCTCCATATTGCCCGTCCCCTTAAATTCTTCATAAATTAAATCGTCCATTCTGGAGCCGGTTTCAATCAACGTTGTCCCGATAATGGTCAACGAACCGCCTCCCTCAATATTGCGGGCGGCGCCTAAAAAGTGTTTGGCGGGAAATAAAGCCGCCGGGTCAAAACCACCGCTTAAGGTTCTGCCAGAAGTCGGAATCGACAAATTGTAAGCCCGAGCCAAACGGGTAATCGAATCCAATAAAATCACCACATCCTTGCCCATTTCCACCAATCTTTTAGCTCGGTCCAGGGCGATTTCTGCCACTCTGGTTTGGTGTTCCGGCGGTTCATCAAAATTAGAAGCAATGACTTCTCCTTTAACCGAACGGGAAATATCCGTTACTTCTTCCGGTCTTTCCCCCACTAAAACCGCCATTAAATGAACATCGGGGTAGTTGGTCGTAATCCCATTGGCCATGTCTTTTAAAAGCCAGGTTTTCCCCGCTTTAGGCGGTGAAACAATTAAACCCCTTTGTCCTCGACCGATAGGGGCGATTAAGTCAATCATCCGGGTGGAAAGAGGTGTTTTTCCGGTTTCTAATTTAATTTTGGCATCGGGATAAATAGGCAGTAAACTTTCAAAATTAGGCCTTTCATTTAATTTGTCGATATCCATTTCATTGACTTTTTCCACTTTTAAAAGACCAAAGTAGCGTTCTTTTTCTTTCGGCGCCCTCACTTGGCCACCGACCATATCGCCCGGCCGGAGATTAAAGCGGCGAATTTGTGAAGCAGAAATATAAACATCATGGGTTGAGGGCGAAAATTTAGGCCTTAAATAACCATAACCTTCAACCGAAACGTCCAAAATTCCTTCCATATATTGTGTCGGCACGCCCGCGTCAGGGATGACGCGGTTATCAACCACGCCATTAAAATTCTGCAGAGCAGAATCATTTTCTATGGGAACGGGAGAACCATTCTCCATTGGAGAACCCACCACATCATCAACGGTCATATCTTTCTTCGTCACCATCATGATTTAACAAGGAAACATAAAAAAAACGAAATCAACGAGGAATTTTAAAAAATCTTAATTGAGTTGATTAAAACAAAAACTCAAATCCCTTGTCAAGCCCCAAAACGAAATGATTAACCCCAATATGGAGGGTGAAACGCCTGCCCTACCTCTCACCCTCCATGTTGGAGTCAACCTATTTGAAAAAAAGGTTCTGTCGCCTGAGGCGACAGGTTCTTATTGACAAAAAAAATTTCTTGTGCTATTTTCAAACTGATTGTTAGATCACCTGTCCTGGCCTAACAATTGGATTGCAGAGAGCATTGCTACTCGTGGTCTGTTTTAACTCACCAGCGATAGTAATGCTCTTTGTTTTTACCACAGTTTTTTTTAATTGTCAAGCCTATAAGAAAAAACTCTTAAAAATTACCAAAACCCATAGAAAAATCACCCTTAATTTTAGCTTCAAAAATGCCCTTTTTAAACAAAATTTGGGGATTGTGGATAAGTCAGAAAGTAAAATCTTTTTATTGAGATTTTAGTCATTGGGGTTTGATTAGATTAATTAGAAATTAGGTTAATTTTCTCACTACTTGATTAATGGAAGAATATTTTTCTGGACTAATGATTTGAGTAAAACCTAAACGTTTGGCTTCTTTAATTCTCTGATTGTTTTGACTGACATTTCTTATCTCCCCTAAAAGACCTAGCTCACCAAAAACCACTGTCTTATGGTCAAAAGATAAATTTTTAAATGAAGAATAAATGGCTAAAGCCACCCCCAAGTCGGCGGCTGGTTCTTCAATCCTCAATCCCCCGGCAACGTTGACAAAGATGTCAAAAGACGCCAAGGGCAAACCCAATCTTTTCGCTAAAACCGCGCAAATGAGTTGCAAACGATTATAATCAAGACCCGAAGCAATTCGCCGCGGAATAGCCAATTGAGTTGGGGTAACCAAAGCTTGGATTTCCACCAAAACTGGTCTGGTCCCCTCCATCGTCGCCACAATCACCGAGCCTGGCACCCCTTTTTGCCTTTGGGCTAAGAAAATTTTGGAAGGATTTTCAATTCCCAACATGCCTTTATCGGTCATTTCAAAAACTCCCACCTCATCCGTAGCCCCAAAACGATTTTTGGTTGTTCTTAACAAGCGAAAAGCGCCAAATTTCTCCCCCTCCAAATACAAGACAGTATCGACCATATGTTCTAAAATTTTCGGCCCGGCCACCGCTCCTTCTTTGGTTACATGGCCAATCAAAAAAATCGGCAAGCCTTTCTTTTTGGCTGTCTTTACCAAACGAGCCGCACATTCTCTAACCTGGCCGACAGCCCCAGCGCTACTGGTCAAATCTTGCGTCGTTAAAGTCTGGACAGAATCAATGACGACCATTTTAAATTCATTGTCTTGTTTAAGAATTTCATTAATTAAATCCACATCGGTTTCGGTAAGAAAGAAAAGATTTTCTTTCTTGATACCCAATCTCTCGGCTCTGATTTTGATTTGTTGAAGTGATTCTTCACCAGAAACATAAAGTCCGCCGACCTTTTCCGCCAGTTGAAGCAGTAAGGTGCTCTTACCAATCCCCGGCTCTCCGGCCACCAAAATGACTGAACCGGGCACCAAACCGCCCCCCAAGACCCGATCAAATTCGGCAAGACCGGTTTTCATTCTGGCCGAACTGACAAATTTAATTTGGGAAAGTTTTTGTGGTAAAGGAGTTTCCCCACGGTCCATCATTAAGCCTTTTTTTGTGGTGGGGACAACCGTTTCGACTAAAAAATTCCATTCGCCGCATTCTGGACAGCGACCTAGCCACTTAGGAGATTCGGCTCCGCATTGCTGACAAACAAACTTGGTCAAAACTTTTGGCATAATTTACTTATAACCAATCGGTTTTTCGGTCAAAACCAAACCTAAACTCATCTTTCGGCCGCCTTTGTCAATTGATTCCACAAAACAATCAACTTTATCGCCGACTTTTAAGGATTTTTCGGCTGGGATTTTGGAAATATGAATCAGAGCTTCAACTCCTTTGCCTAAATTAACAAAAGCCCCAAAAGGTGCCAAACGGGTAATCTCGCCTTTGACTTTGGCTTCGATGGGATATTTCTTTTCAATCTCCCCCCAGGGATCTTTTTGAAGTTGTTTAATGGAAAGATTCAACTTCCCGCTCTTTTTATCCACAATTAAAACCTTCACTTTAACTTTATCTTTCTGTTTATAAAATTTACTCGGATCATCAACCTTTTCCCAAGAAATCTCAGAAATATGAACCAAGCCTTCAATCGGAATTTCCTTCTCCTTAGCCTTTTTGGTTTTTTGATCCAACTTTACTTTAACAAACAAACCAAAAGGCATGACGCCGGTCACTTCCCCCTCAAAAGTCTCGCCAATTTTAATTTTTTTCAAAATTTCTTCCTGTTCTTTGATTAAACCCTGTTCGCTAACAGCTTTCTCTGAAAGAATCAGCCGGTTTTTTTCTTTATCAACTTCAATAATCTTCGCCTCAAAGTCACGATTAATTAAGGAAGCAGGATTGCCAACAAAGGCAGCACTGAAACAGGAAGTGGGGATAAAACCGGCAATCCCTTTGGTTTCCACCACCAGACCGCCACGGTTAATTTCTTTCCCCCTGACTTTGATTGGTTCGCCAGTCTTTAATTTCTCGTCAAATTCAACCCAAAGATAATCATTTAAAGTCTTTTTGAAGGACAAAAGCGGATGGCCATTCTCATTTTCCGGCTGGTAAATAACCACTGTTACCTTATCACCAATTTTGAGCTGTTCTACAAAATCTTTGGAGGCTCTCATTTCCTTATCCAAAATCAAACCTTCGGTTTTAGTACCGATATCGACCCAGACAGATTTTTTAGTCTTCTCAGTAATCAAGCCTTCAACCACCTCACCTCTTCTAAAGCCATAAAAACGATAACTCGTCTGAGCTAAAAGTTCTTCCATGGTTTGGGGTTCACCCCGAGGGTTCACCCTGAAAGGATTTTGAGAAATTTTAGGCGAAGATGGTAAAACAGAAGCTTTTTTCGAAGCTTTTTTTGTTTTATTCGTCTTTGTCTCGATTGATTTTACCACTCATGATTACCTCGCTTTCAAAAAATTATTTTCTTTGGTTATTATAACCCAAAAAAAATGCCTCGGCAATAAACAAAGTTTGTTTTTGCTAACGCTCAAATAAGAGAATCTTGTTGTCTCGGCATTTCACAAAAAATGCCTCGGCAATGAGGTATTTTCGCCGTTCCTTGCGGAACTACTATCGTCCCCGCTGTCGCCTTTGACGACCCTGTTCGGAATGGAAAGGGGTAGTTCGACGACGCTCAAATCACCGAGACAATTTTTTTGTTCTTTTATTCTCTGAAAAGTGAATAGAATTAGTAAGCATAGCTTGTTTTCGCTGATGCTCAAATAAGATGTAAAGCTACTTCTTTTGATCGTTAGCTCTGGTCAGCTAAATGGATTACTCCACTTACACCTCCAGTCTATTAAACCCGTAGTCTACGGGTGATCCACGCCCTGACGGTGAAGTCAGAGCAAAGGATACCTAATCTTGGGAGCGGTTTCCCGCTTAAGATGCTTTCAGCGGTTATCCATTAGGAATTTAGCTACCCAGCATTGCTCTTGATAGAAACAACTGGCACACCAGGGATTCCCTCAACCAGGTCCTCTCGTACTGTGGTTAAATTCCCTCAAGTATCCAACGCTTACTGCGGATAGAGACCGACATTGTTGTTATTAAAGTTGTGGCATTTCTTGTTCTGCACAACTCCCCATATCACTATGGGGGTCCGACCATATCTTGTCGCCTAAGGCGACTCTGACGTATGGCCTGTGAGGATTCTAATCAATTTTATTAATTAGTCTTTCCTGCTGATTGTCTTGCTTCATTATCCAATGAATGGTGTTTCATTGTTACTATTTAAACTAGTAGAAACACATTAACAAGGATTTCCAGCATATAGTCAGATTTATATTCTTTCATTTATTTTATGGACAAAAAGATTATTTTTTTACGTCGGAAAGAAGAGACAGTTCATTGTCAATCGCCAAATGTTAGGGCGATTCAGCTGTCTCACGACGCTCTGAACCCAGCTCACGTAGCGTTTTAATGGGCGAACAGACCAACCCTTGGGACCTTCTTCAGCCCCAGGATACGCTGAGCCGACATCGAGGTGCCGAACCGTGCCGTCGATATGGACTCTCGGGCACGACTAGCCTGTTATCCCCGGGGTAGCTTTTATCCGTTAAGCCCGGTCCGTCACCACGACGGATCCGAGGATCACTAAGACCAACTTTCGTTCCTGCTCGACCTGTTAGTCTCGCAGTCAAGCCGGCTTTTGCCTTTATACGTCCAGTCCGATTTCTTTACGGACTAAGCCGACCTTGGTACGCTTGCATTACTCTTGAGCAAGCGACTGCCCCAGTCAAACTACCCACCAGGCAATGTCCTAATATGCGTTTCAAGCATATCTTAGTGAGAAAAACATAAAAAGAAGAGTGGTATTTCACTGATGCCCGAAGGCTCCCACCTATTCTCAACAATCCCCTTATATTTTTCAATGCCAAGCTGTAGTAAAGCTCCACGGGGTCTTTTTGTCCTGCAGTAAGTAGGCCGCATCTTCACGGCCATTTCAATTTCGCCGGGGGAGAGTTTAAGACAGTTGTTTACTCGTTACACCTTTCGTGCGGGTCGGAACTTACCCGACAAGGAACTTCGCTACCGTAGAACAGTTATAGTTACTGCTGCCGTTCACCG
>Ga0315294_10007690_pt1 | contig 11829 bp, 14 predicted proteins | sample YL17G13_40_MG_FD_203626 | JGI IMG/M metagenome (GOLD analysis project Ga0315294, IMG submission 203626) | Sediment microbial communities from Yellowstone Lake, YNP, Wyoming, USA - YL17G13_40 | ecosystem: Environmental > Aquatic > Freshwater > Lake > Sediment | place: USA: Wyoming | collected...
ACATGGAAGAAGAAATTTTTAAAAAAATTGAAGAACAGGATAAAAAACTCGAAGAGATTTATCGTTCTGTTGAAAAGATGAGAAAGTATTTTCTTTGGACGCTTATTGTAACGGTAGCTGTAATTATCTTGCCGCTTATTGGAATATTACTTCTCATTCCCAAATTTTTAAGTACCATAAGTGGCAGCAATTTGGGTTTATAGAATTGCTAGCAGAAATTGAATTACTTAATTAAACCTTAAGAATTACCCACCAGACAGGTTCTAACATCGTCCCGTAGGCGGAGCTGAGAAAAATCGCCAATCAGGCGGTTTTTTGGTAGAATGGAAATATGAAAGAAAAAATTAAGAAGATTTTTATGTTTAAAAATCCGATTGTCAAAAACATTTTATCAGCAGTGGCTGTGGCTGGCTTTGGTTTTATACTGTTAAATCTTGCCTTTATGTTTGACTTTCTTTTCCAAAGCGTGGTGACGGAATTCATTAAACTTTTTACGCCAGTTGATTTCAATATGACTTATAACTGGTTTCCGCCAATGATGCACGTTTTGTTTGTGTTTCTCATTGGTTTGATTTCTTGGCTTGTTTTTCGATCAAAAATAGGCGCGCTGTATAAAGCTATTTATATGACCGTGCCATTGGCTGTGGTTTTCGTAACATTAGGAATATTTTTGTACCGTTGGCCGGTAGTTGCTTATTCGATTGGCAGTTTATTCAGTATTAGTGTTTTGTACTATTTTTATCGTACCAAACAACCCTGGCTATATTACTACACTGTGATTTTAGTCGGCCTTGCCATGCTGCTTGTAGGTCTCTTGGGTGTAGAAATTTAGGAATTAAAAGTCCTTTACAAAGAATTTGCTAGCAAAATTATGAACAAACTAAACAAAGATCAAATATTAGTCGCAATTTCTGTAATAATGCTATTATTCACGGCGTTAATAAATTGGACAATTTATTCTTGGTTAATTTTGATTTCTGTAATTATAATTGTATTTGTTTGGTATTTTAAAAAATAAGCAACGCACTTAAATAAAATTATGAGAAAAAGCGAAATAGTAACCATTTTAATCATTTTATCTTCTTTTGTTATTGGCATTTGTCTTTATCCAAAAATGCCAGCAGAAATGGCTTCTCATTGGAATGCCCAGGGCCAGGTTGACGGTTATGTCTCAAAATTCTGGGGATTGTTTTTAATGCCGATTATTTCTTTGATTTTGTTTTTTCTTTTTATTTTAATTCCCAAAATAGACCCTTTAAAGGCGAATATTGAAAAATTTAGAAAATATTTTGACGGCTTTATAATTCTCATCATCCTGTTTTTATTTTATCTTTATCTTTTGACGATTTTCTGGAATTTTGGGGTTCAATTCAGTATGAATCAGGTTTTAGCGCCAGCATTTGGCATTCTCTTTTTTTACTGCGGCATTTTGATTGAAAAAGCCAAAAGAAACTGGTTTATTGGAATTAGAAATCCTTGGACTTTGAGTAACGATAAAGTGTGGGAGAGAACCCATAAAATTGGAGGTAAATTATTTAAGGTTGTGGGGATAATTGCTTTCTTGGGAATAATTTTTCCAAATTATGAGTTCTTTCTTATTCTTTTCCCCGTAATTGCGGTATCAATTTATACGGTTATTTATTCTTACTTTGAATACAAAAAAGAAAGGGTGGAAGAAAATTAAATAGAAATTATCAAACAGGTTCGAACTGATTCCAGTCCACGGAGCCAACAAAAAATCGCCAATCAGGCGGTTTTTTGATAGAATGGAAAATATAAATTAATTTAAGATTATAATAATGCCCGAAAATCAAGACAAGAAAACTAAAATCTTTTTGAACCTTAATCTTTTAGCCTGTTTTATTTTTGCAGGAACTTTATTTTTATATTTATTTGGAATTTCTTTTTTACGAAATGAATCAGTTCTGGCCGTTATTTCTATCGTTGCAACTTTGACGGTTTTTTACAGTGCCATTCAGTCTCTAAAAAATAAAAAGATTTCCATTGATTTATTGGCAAGTATCGCCTTAGCCGCCTCTTTGTTTGAAAAAGAATGGGTAGCTGCTATTTTTATAAACTTAATGATTGCTTCGGCAAGAGCTTTCATTGACTATGTTAAAATTAAATCTCATTCTGCCCTTGAAAGTTTAATGAAATTAAAACCAAAAAAAGTGAAGATAGTCCAAGATGGTAAAACGACAGAAGTTCCCTTAGAAAATGTAAAAAGAGGAGATATGGTTGTTATTGAATTAGGAGAGAGGATACCGGTTGACGGCTTAATCGAAAAAGGTGAAGCGATGGTCGATCAGTCTTCGCTGACCGGTGAATCGATTCCAGCTTTAAAGAAAAAGGGTGATAGGGTTTTAAGCTTCACGACGGTTGTTTCCGGTCATTTAATTCTTCGGGCCGAAAAAGTCGGTAAAGAGACAACTTTCGAGAAAATTATTGCCTTGATTGAACAATCCCAAGCTAATAAAGCACCAATTTATACTTTAATAGATAAATTTGCTAAATGGTATATTGTTCTTACCATTACAGGCTCTTTTATTGTTTATTTATTTTCAAGAGATGTAACTTTAGTTGTAGCACTTCTTTTGGTAAGTTGCGCCGATGATATTGCGATAGCTACACCATTAGCTTTAATGACGGCTATCACTCACAGCGCCAAACACGGTGCAATTATCAAGGGTGGAAATTATCTTGAAGGATTAGCAAAAATAAAAACGATAATTTTTGACAAAACCGGTACTTTAACCCAGGGTAAATTAAGAATTGAAGAGATTTTTCCTTTTAACCAAAAAAACGAAAAAGAAGTTTTAGAATTGGCTGTTATTCCTTCCTCGTGCTCTAATCATCCGATTGCCCATACCTTTATTAATTATGCTAAAGAAAAAAACATTCCTATCAATGAGCCGGAAGATTTTGAGGAGTACGGTGGGAGGGGAATGTCGGCTTTTTATAAAAATAAAAAGATTATAATAGGTAAATTGTCATTTTTTAAAGACTTGAAAATTAGCATGAGTCAGCAGCAGCTTTCTGATATAAAGAAAGCAATGTTAAAACGATTTAATGTTACCTTGGTTGCATACAATCATGAATTGATTGGTTTTATAGCCTTAGTTGACGAACTCAGGCCAAAGATAAAAGAGACGATGGAGGAATTAAAAAAAATGGGTGTAGAAAAAATTGTGATGCTTACCGGTGATAACGAGCTTGTCGCTCAGAGAGTAGCCGAAGAGATAGGAATTGACAAATTCCATGCCAATCTTTTGCCAAAGGATAAATTGGAATATTATAAAAAATATTCCAATAAGAAATATAAAGTCGCAATGGTCGGTGACGGAGTGAATGATGCGCCTGTCTTGGCTTTATCAGATATTGGAATCGCTATGGGTGCCATTGGCTCAGATGCAGCCATCGAAGCCGCTGATATCGCAATGATGAAAGACGATTTATCTCAGATTCCAGAACTAATAAAAATCAGCCGTTCTGCTCTAAAGGTCATACGCCAGAACTTATTATTGTGGGGGATATTGAATGTTTTAGGCTTTGTTTTGGTTTTTCTGCATATTCTTAATCCTTCAGGTGCGGCAGCTTATAATTTTATCAGTGATTTTATTCCGATTTTTAATTCCCTGCGATTATTTAGATAGAAAACTGAAGGAATAGTGTTCTTTATATTTACACCCCATTTTTATGGTTTTTATTTATATTCCTACGGGAGATAGCCTTAAATTTCTATAAACTCCTTTAATCTCAGTCAATTTTTCCTTCATCATCGTCATATACTCCTTATTTTCAAGAATTACGATAATTTTTCTAAAAATTTTTGAACTGGGGAGCAACGTTCAAATTCAACCACCCCGAATAAGATGTTCGAACTGCCGTCGCCAAAGCGGCGATTTTTGATAGGGGCTTGACTTTTCTATTTAATTGAGTAAGATTTGGATTGAAGGAGGGAAGCTCTTTAATTTTATTAAATGGAAAGGAGGTGAAAAAGAAATATGAGAAAGATAGCGTTGATCTTGGTTTTTGTGGCGATGTTGTCACTGATAGGATGTGTTCCTTCTACAAATATTTTAGATGCTGAATTTACAATAACCAGATGGGAGCAAGATTTTTACTGCGGCGGAAAAACTTATAAAGCTGTAAACGGAGAAGACAGCTATAACCGGTGTTGTCCCGACTGTCCCGACTGTGACAGTTGTTGTTCAGCCTGTCCGGACTGTCCTGAATCTCCCGCCTGTCCCGAATGTCCTACGTGCCCTTGTTGTAATCTTGAATGGGGTAATTATATATATATAGACTATAAGGTAGAAAACATAGGTAACGTAGATATTAAGGATTATGAAGTTTGCTTTACTATCACTTTTAAAGACGATAGTAAATATAATGGATGTACTGACGGATGTTTTGTCGTAGTAGGCGAGGGACTGTTTAATCAGGCGAAAATTTATATTCCGGCCAAAAAGGTAGTATTTGTAGAAGTGGAGAGTTATGAGTTGCAATAGATTACAATAAAAATTAGTTATTTCGAAAAGGGCTATGCTTTAAATATCTGCATAGCCCTTTTTATTTTTAAAAATCGCCAAGAAGGCGGTTTTTTGACGAGAACTTGATTTTTTAGAAGAAGAAGTGTATTATTAAAGTAGAGATTGAGAGTTTGTACCTACAAATAGGTATATTTATCATCCTTGAAAAGATTATTAAATAATACTATTTGCAACTCACAGCGATTAAGAGTTGCTTTTTATTTAAAGATGATGACTGCTGGCCAACAGATAAACTTGACTGAAGAAAAAGAAAATATTAAGAAGGACAAAATATGAAAAACTCACACAACCCGAATAAAAATATAAACAGAATGAGACATCGCAGATTTTTGAAAAAGCACAGAAATAAAAAATAACCTCTTGACTTTTTGTCAACAGTAAGCTATTGTAATAAGGTAAGTTTCTGTTAATTTTCCTTTCCTTACGTATTTATTAATTATGTAAGCTTTGAAAGAGAATAAAAACAGTGGTCGGCTTACTCATAAATAAATAGCGTAAGGAACAATTATACCTCTAGGGATATTTTTTTTACTACAAAATTATAATTCTAGAGATAATTTTCACTTCGCTCGCATTATGGCAAAAAAATTGTTTGTCGGTGGATTATCTTACGAGACCACCGAAGCGACTTTAAAAGAGACTTTTTCTCAGGCTGGAACTGTTGAATCGGCAACTGTGATTACCGATAAAATGTCCGGCCGTTCAAAGGGATTTGGTTTCGTTGAGATGTCTTCCGAAGAAGAAGCTCAAAAAGCGACTGAAATGTTTAACGGCAAAGAGATTGATGGAAAGAACGTTACAGTAAACGAAGCTAAACCTTTAGAGTCTCGTCCTCAAAGAGACGGATTCAACCGCGGAGATCGAGGGTTCGGCGGAAACCGAAGAGATCGCTGGTAAGAAAGTTGAAAAAATCCCCTTAAAGGGATTTTTTCATTTCTACTGTGGAGAATACTTTCTCCCAACTAAATGTTCGAAAGCTGTCCACCCAAGCGAGCCAATTCTATAACGTTATTAGAAAATTTAAAGAATCGCCAAGAAGGCGGTTTTGTTGCATGTCTTTGACGGATACGATATAATAAAGACTCTATTTATGATTCGAGTTGAGAATTTAACAAAAAAATTTAATGGTTTCACTGCGGTTGATAATATTTCTTTCTTCGTAAATAAAGGAGAAATTTTTGGTTTTTTGGGACCAAACGGAGCAGGGAAAACAACAACTATTAAAATGTTAGCAACCTTGTTAAAGCCAACAGAAGGCGAGGCAAAAATTTGCGGTTTTGATGTTTTAAAAGAAAAAGAAAATGTAAGAAAATCTATTGGTATTGTTTTCCAAGAGCCGGCCTTAGATAATCGCTTAACTGGTTTTGAAAATTTAGATTTCCATGCTCGTCTTTATGGCCTTAATAAAGAAACCCGCAAAAAAAGAATTGAAGAGGTTTTAAATTTAGTCGAGCTTCAAAATAAAGCTAAAATTTTAGTTATAAATTATTCTGGTGGCATGCAAAGAAGACTAGAAATTGCCAGGGGCTTAATGCATTATCCAAAAGTTTTATTCTTAGATGAACCCACCCTAGGATTAGATCCTCAAACGAGACATCGCATTTGGGACTACATCCTTCAGTTAAACCAAAAAGAAAAAATAACCATTATTTTAACTACCCATTATATGGAAGAGGCCGACTATCTCTGCCAAAGGGTAGGGATTATTGATTTCGGTAAAATTGTTGCTTTAGATACCCCTCAAAACTTAAAAAATATTTTAGGGGGAGACGTAATTTCAATTGAGGTATTTCCTCCAGAAAGGGCTTTTGAAATTTTCAAAACACTCCCCTGGGTTAAAAAAATTAATCGCTATAATAGTATTATTAATTTAAACGTCGAACAAGGCGAAAAGAAAATTCCTCTTTTGATGAAAATAGACCAAAAAGAAGCGGGTTTTGAGATAAAATCAGTTAATCTTAGAAAGCCCACCCTAGAAGACGTCTTTTTATACTTTACTGGTAAAACCATAAGAGAGGGTGAGGCAAGCCAGGAAGAAAAAAATAAAATGACAATGAGGGGAAGGTTTAGAAGGTAAAATATGAAGTCAAATAATTTAGAGACAATTTATGTTATGTGGTTGAGAGAGATGAAGAGATTTTTAAGAGCTAAGAGTCGAATAATTGGTACTTTACTGTTGCCATTTTTCTTTCTTTTAGCTGTGGGGTCTGGTTTTAACTCCGGTTTTAGTTTGCCGGGCGCACCACCCGGAGTAAATTATCTTAATTTTTTGGTTCCGGGAATCCTTGGCATGACCATGCTTTTTAGTTCTATGTCAACGGGCATTTCTGTCCTCTGGGATAAAGAATTTGGATTTTTGAAAGAGATAATGGTTGCTCCAGTCAAAAGATTCGCTATTGTTTTAGGAAGAATTGCTGGCGGAGTCACCACTGCTTTAATCCAAGGGATTTTAATTCTGATTCTTTCTTTTTTTCTTGGTTTTAAGATGGTAAATCTTCCGAGTTTTATTTTGGCTTTGCTTTTTATGTTTTTAATTGGTATTGGTTTTATTGGTTTTGGAGTGGCCATTGCTTCAAAAATGGAAGATACCCAGGGTTTTTCTTTAATTATGCAATTTGTTGTGTTTCCCATCTTTCTTTTCTCAGGTGCTTTCTTTCCGGTGACAAATTTTCCTGGTTGGTTAAGACCGATTGCCTATCTTGATCCTTTAACTTACGGAGTAGACGGACTTAGATCCAGCCTCATTGGTTTTTCTCAATTTCCTTTATTTTTGGACTTAATAATTCTTTTAATCTTTGGGGCCCTAATGGTTATTTTGGGTTCTTGGCTATTTAGCAAAACAGAAATATAAAAAAGATTGTTTTTAGAAATTATTTTTGGTGACAAAATAAATTTATGAATAAAAAAGTCCTTATACCAACAATTTTATTCGCCGTTGTTTTGATTTCTTCGGTCGTGGTTTTAGTGAAAAATAAAGGAGGCAATAATTTAAAGCCAGAAAATCCACCGAACAAACAAAGTGAGATTATACTTTTTTATGGCGATGGCTGTCCGCATTGCGCGATTGTGGAAGAATACATTAAAGACAATAAAGTAAAAGAAAAAATTTCTTTTGAAGAAAAAGAAGTGTATTATAATAGAGGAAACGCCGATGAATTGGCAGAAAAAGCCAAAAAATGCGGTCTATCAGCCGATTCTATTGGCGTACCGTTTTTATGGAACGGCTCAAATTGCGTTATTGGAGACCAGTCGATTATAGAATTTTTCGAACAAAAAATTAATGAAAAATAAAACGAGAAAAATTTTAATATATTTTCTCCCAATCTTTATTGCCTTTTTTGTTTCCACCAAGAAGGTTTTGGCAGTTTGTCTGCTTTGTACGGTGGCAGCTGGTGCCGGCTTGGGCTTTTCTCGCTGGCTCGGAATTGATGATACAATAACTGGCCTTTGGATTGGCGGATTAATGGTTTCTTTAATAATTTGGACATTAGATTGGTTAAATAGAAAGAATATTCATTTCAAGGGTAGGAATATTTTAACTACCCTTATCTATTACGCTTTTTTGATCCTCCCGCTTTATTTTGCCGGTCTTATTGGCGGAGGACAAAATAGTTTGTTTTGCTGGTGCGGTTGGCATTTTGATAAATTAACTTTAGGTGTTATTGTTGGCAGTATAAGTTTTTGGTTTGGAGCTGAGTGGTATTATTTTCTCAAAGAAAAAAATAATGGTCGTGCTTATTTTCCATTTCAAAAAGTCGTCTTTCCAATTAGCCCCTTAATTTTATTAAGCATAATTTTTTATTTTTTAACCAAATAAAACTATGGAGAAAGAAAATCCAATTAAAAATTTAGACGAATTTATTCAAAAGGTTAACGAGATGAAAAAGAAGGATAAAATGGATTTGTCTTCTGACGAGGATTTAACTTTAGCTATTATGAATTTGATAGGTATTGAAGAGCACTTTTTCTTTACCGGAGCGAAAACTGGAAAAGAAAAATATTATAACCTTCTAAAGGAAGTTCGGGAGATGCGAAAAACCCTGCTTAAAAAGATTATCAAAGAATATGAAGGCGAAGTTTGGTGTATTTCAAAACACCTTCTGGCAGCTTCTATGAGATTGATGGAGGTCGGTACAAAACAGCTGGGTATGGGCAAAAAAGAAGAGGCCTATGATTTATTTGAAAAAGCTTATAATTTATACTCACTTTTTTGGGGAGTTAATATGGGATTGGTTGATACAGCCCAAATAAAAAAGATAGATGATCAAGCTATCAACAAACATGACAAAGAGAAAAAAGGTTTTATGGGTAAATTGGGGGAATTGGTGAGAAAAATAATTGATTGCTGTATTGAGTAAGATGGAAACTGTTATTTTGAAAGTGGAAAATTTGAATGTGGAGTCGAAAGGGGAGAGGATTTTGGAGAATTTGTCTTTTGAGGTGAAAGAAGGGGAAGTTTTGACGATTTTGGGGCCAAATGGGGCAGGGAAGACAGTTTTGCTGAAAACTTTGTTGGGAGTTTTGCCGTACAAAGGGAAAATTGAATGGACGCCACCCACCCCTCACCCTAAAGATATTAAAATCGGCTATGTTCCCCAGAGATTGCCATTTATAAAGGATATCCCAATGAGCGTTGGGGAGTTTTTTAAATTAAAAGTGAGTTCAGAAAAAGAGGTGAAAGAGATTTTAAATTCAATCGGTTTGAAAGACTACAACTCGCCCACCGCATCCTCCCATTCCTCGTTTTACTCGGAATGGGTCCCTAATATTTTGGCAAAGAAAATTGGAGATTTGTCTTCCGGTCAATTTCAGAGAATTTTGGTTGGTTGGGCATTGGTTGGAAATCCCCAGGTTTTGCTTTTTGACGAACCGACAACCGGCATTGATATTTCAGGTCAGGAATCAATTTATGAGCTCTTGGAGAAATTGAGAAAAGAGAGAAATTTAACCATTTTATTAGTGACTCATGATTTGAGCATTGTCTATAAATTGGCTACCAATTGTCTTTGTTTAAATAAAAAAATGTTATGCTACAGCGTCCCAAAAGAATTAACTTCCGAACGGCTTTCCCAGCTTTACGGCGGAAAAATAAAGTTTTATCAACACAGCCATGAATAGCCAATTTTTATTCAGTTTAATTTCCGGAATTTTTATTGGCGGAGTAGCAGGCTATTTGGGGTCTTTGATGCTTTCAAAAAGAATGGCTTTGGTCGGCGATGCTTTGGGTCACGTGGCTTTGCCAGGAATTGGATTAGCTTTGCTTTTTGGTTTAGATGTTTCTTTTGGCGCTTTTTTGTTTTTGCTTTTGGGGATTTTTTTAATTTGGCTGTTTGAAATAAAAACTTCTTTGCCAATGGAGGCGTTGGTCGGTGTTGTTTTTGTCGCTTCTTTGGCAATCGGATTTTTAATTGTACCAGAACCTGAATTATTGGAAGCTTTATTTGGAGACATCTCTAAAGTTTCTTTTGAGATGATGATAGCCTCAATTATTTTTTCTCTTTTGATATTTTTGGTTATAAATCGCATTTATCCTAAAATGATTTTGGCTAATATCTCCGAAGACTTAGCGAAAAGCGAGGGAATAAAAATTAAAAAGGAAAATTTTATTTATTTGCTTTCAATTGCGGCAATGGTTGCCTTGGGAGTGAAAATTGTCGGTTCTCTTTTGGTTGGAGCTTTAGTTATCATTCCGGCAGCCACCGCCAGAAATTTGAGCAAAAATTTAAAAGAATATTATTTGGGAAGCGTAGTTCTCGGCATTTTAAGCTGCCTTTTTGGCATTTTACTTTTTAGACTCACCGGACTTCTCGCCGGTCCCTCAATTATTCTTACTTCAACCCTCTTTTTCTTAATTTCTTTAATTTTTAAAAGATAAAAAAACTAAGTTTTCTTTACCGAGCTTCCGAAGGAATCAAAGAGATAAATCTCTTTTCCATCTTCGTTTTCGCTATGCGAAAACTTGATAAGCGAAGGTGAGAAAGAGTGCGAAGAAAAGTTTTTCTTCTTTCGTCTCGTCTTTGACTCGACGAATGAAATTCTCTTTCGACTATATGTGCTGATAATTACCTCTAAAATCCCTAAAAAAAATCGCCAAGAAAGCGGTTTTTTGGTTTTTTAGAGGACTTGATTTTTTTAAAAAATAAGATAATATTAAATTAGTTGAGAGTTTGGATTACAAATAGGTATATCCGTTATTGCCGATGGAGAATAAATAATAATATTTGCAGCTCATCCGGTTAAGAGTTGCTTTTTATTTAAAGATGACTAAAAAACAACAATTTTTGTTAGATCATAATAAATTGTCTCCTTTAAACTTGCAGGCTACAATATCCTTGCTTTCACGTTTTAGAATAGAGAAAAATTTGCTTTTTAAAGATAATAATTGGTCAATAGATAAACTTCGCAGGCCATTTATTTTATGGCTTACTTCTTTGACGGCTGAAGAAAAAGAAAATATTAAGAAGAAAAAAATATAAAAAACTCGCACAACCCAAATAAAAACAAAAACAAAGCGAGACATCGTAGATTTTTAAAAAAACACAGAAAAATGTAATTACCGATAAAATGTCCGGCCATTCAAAGGGATTTGGTTTCGTTGAGATGTCTTCCGAAGAAGAAGCTCAAAAAGCGACTTAGGTTGACCAATTGATTTTTAAATGTTAAGCTTACTCCGCAAGATAGTTGCCTAATAAAAATTTAGTCGAGTTTATTCAGGAAACTAAACTTTAGGATAAAACCTTAAAACATTAATTTAATACCAAGTCCGCCTAAGGCGGACGAAGGTGAAGAAGAGATTTATCTCTTCGACTCATAATTATGGAAGGAACAATTAAAAATCTTACAGATAAAGGATTTGGATTTATTACCGTTGATGGCGAAGAAAAAGATTTGTTTTTTCACAAGAACGAGCTTAAGGGCGTGACCTACGAAGAGTTAAAGGTAGGCGATAAAGTGTCTTTTGAAAAAGCTGATTCTCCGAAAGGACCCAACGCAACAAACGTAACCCGCATTTAAGAATTTATTTTGTAAGATCAAATAAATGAAAATCAAGTCCCGCTTCCGGCGGGATTTGATTTTTAATACGGATTAAAATAGTTCATACTGACAATATGCTTATTGATGATGTAAAAATACGGGTGACAGCAGGGGCCGGCGGAAAAGGGGCGGTGGCCTTCAATAAAAATTTGATGTCTCTGGGCCCTGTCGGCGGCAGCGGCGGCAAGGGAGGCAGTGTTTATGTTGAGGGTATTTCCGATTTGGGCGCGTTAAATAAATT
>Ga0315294_10007691_pt1 | contig 11828 bp, 11 predicted proteins | sample YL17G13_40_MG_FD_203626 | JGI IMG/M metagenome (GOLD analysis project Ga0315294, IMG submission 203626) | Sediment microbial communities from Yellowstone Lake, YNP, Wyoming, USA - YL17G13_40 | ecosystem: Environmental > Aquatic > Freshwater > Lake > Sediment | place: USA: Wyoming | collected...
ACTCTCTAAATGACTGATCGAGAATATACTCCGAGCCCTCCGAATTTAGGTCACTTTTTTCGGAAACCACGCGGAACGAATAGGGCCCCTCTCCGGCCCCCCTGTTCCCTGCCCCCTTCACCCTGCGGGTACTGCGCGGGGACCTTCGGCGGGGAGGAGATTGCTTCGTCGCACCCTTGCCCAGCCCGCAAGGGAAGGGAAGAACGCTCCTCCCCAAGAACAGGGGACGATGTCCCCTTCGGGGATGATATCGCAACGACACGCGACACGGGGGGCAGGGTATTTGTTTCTGAGGAACAAAAAGGAACAAATCATTTTCTGGAAAGGAGCTTCGGGGACTTCTTCGACGCTTCACGGCGTCGAAGCAACCGCCCCGCGGGGGTGCTTCGCAAATGGCGGTTCGATGCCGCCTCGGTTAGTGGCGACCTTCTTCGGAATTTTCGATTTTTAAGGTTCCAAAGAAAATGCGGCAAGGATCCCCAATGAACACCCTTGCCGCGCAGTTATTATAAAACAAATGTTCTACTGCGTCAAGTGGACTTTCTGAACTACTGCTCCTGCATAAAACCGTGAACAAGCATCGATCAAAATACAGGGACGCGCAGCAATTTTGGTTCACATCTTTGTGCAGTACCCTGTGAAGCGGCCAAAAAATTAGGAAAAACGATGATTGGGGATCAAATATTTACGCAGTACCCTGTATTTTGTCAACCAGGCGGTTGAACCTGGTCGTTTAAACCGCCGATCAATTAGATATAGGTTACTCTGTGCTGGCTTGTTGGGATAAAAATCATTTGAGGTTTGTACATTTTGAGGGTATTATGGTACAAAGGTCAATACTTATAGATAACTGTAGGTAGATATGTAACCAGACGATATCCGGGCTAGGGTCTGCAAGATGATGATCATTTATTTCTTCAATGGGTTAGCCTTTGGAGGGCTGGGTTTGGCGGCCTATTTGCAACGTCGCCAGGGCAGCGACCTGCCTTTAAACAAGCATCTTAAGTGGCTGGCCGCGTTTAGCCGCAACAAAAAAGCTCAGACGAACTGATCCTATTCGATTCAAACCATAAAGGAGTTCCTATGTTATTCAAAAGCTTTGGTTTACCTGAATTGCTCATCATCCTGGTCGTTGTCATTCTGCTATTCGGCGTTGGCCGGATCGGCAAGATCGCCAAGGAATTGGGCAGCGGTATCCGTTCCTTCAAGGACGGCCTGCAAGGTGAGGATAAAGAGGATAAAAAGGAAGAGGAAAAAGAAGAAATGAAAACAGAAGAATAACATAAAAGTTTGGAGCAAGATTCTTTTTCACCTGTACGTTTTGTTATTAAAGGGGGAGGGAGGCATTATTATTTTAATTCCAAATCTAAATTAATAATCCAAAAGTTACCCTGAGTTGCATAATAAATAAATAAACCGACCAATTGTGAACTTTTACTCAAGCTTAAAGATACTATTAATGGAAGCCTGGGATTTCTCTACACATAGATAGATGAATGAAGAAATAGAAGCGATCGCTCTATTAAAGCGTGGCGACGTGCGCGGTCTGGAAGTGCTGGTACGCAAATATCAGTTGGACTCGGTGCGCATTGCCAATGCGATTACGAAAGATTTTAGCCTGGCAGAGGAAATTGTTCAAGAAGCCTTTCTGCGGGTTTATCAATGCATTGACCAGTATGATGATGCCCGGCCATTCCGGTCTTGGTTTCTGCGAATTATCGTCAATGATGCTCTTAAGGCACTAACTTACCAAAATCGTTTTGTTTCCCTGGAAGGTGCTGGCGAATTTGACGGCAGCGATTTGGCGGGCATCCTGTCTGAGAGCAGTTTATGGTTTGAGCAAGAGGAATTTGGTTTAACCCATGAAAACGCCCAGGCCCTTCAAGAGATGTTGAACAATCTCACACCGGAACACCGTGCGGTCCTCGAGTTGAAATATTACCTGGATATGTCCGACGAGGAGATTGCAATGACTGTCCATATTCCGCTTGGGACAGTGAAATCCAGACTGCATGTCGCAAAGATGGTCCTTCGTTCCATGCTGGAACGCACGGACCTTTCATTTTCTTGCAGGTGATCTATGGGCGCAAAAGAATTAATCAAGTCCTTCTTCAAGAAATATACGGAACAGGATGTCCCCGTTGAACTGGATCTGTGGCCGGCAATTATCAGCCGGTTCCAAAATTCTGGCGAGGAGGTTTCCAATGATTCATCGGATGCCGGTCGCGACGGCAACCCAAAAACCTTTATTGAAAGCCTGCCTGAAGTGCTTCGAAAGACAAGCAATTCGATTTCACCCAAACAGAAGGAGTTCGCTATGGAAAAGGAAAAGCAAGGAGATGGTGTTCGTGTAACGCGCCGCGACTTCCTAAAAGTCTCCGGTGCAACGGCCGCGGCTGCCGCGGTGGTTGGTGGGACCCGGCGCCCGGTGCTGCGCTCACTGGAAGAGATCAGTTCCAATGCAAAATCTGCACAAACGGAAGAACAGATCGGTGTCGGCATATGTAGATGTCAATGCTATAACTACTGTAAATTGGACCTGCATGTCCGCAATAACAAGATTGTCAAGGTCACTCCAGCCCCTTATCCCGATCCGGAATATGGGGGAGGCTGTGTACGAGGACAATCTTTCATTCAGCGAATATATAGCCCTGAACGCATAAAATACCCCATGAAACGAGTTGGTAATCGGGGTGAGGATAAGTGGGAGCGCATATCGTGGGATGAAGCCATCGATATAATCGGCACGAAATTCAATGAGATCCGCCAAAAATATGGAGACCAAGCCATCGCATACACGACACAGGGCGGAAATGGTGGCGCGTTGTCAAACGCAGTGTTCCGCCTAAAATCAGTCACAGGTGGAACAATGATCGACGGAGCGGCCGATTGGGGCTGGATGTGGGCTTTTGGGAAGGTGCTTGGGCCGGATATCACTGGTGTAGGGAGTTCAGGTAATGAACCCGCAGATTACGCCAATGCCAAAACCATCATTGTATGGGGATTGGGTTTAACTGAAACCCATACTATGCAGTGGCGCACAGTCCTGGCGGCGAAGCGAAGAGGCGCCAAACTAATAGTAATTGATCCACAATTTCCGGCAACGGCCGCCAAAGCTGATCAATGGATCCCGGTACGACCAGCATCTGATGGCGCTATCGCTATGGCGATGATCAAGACCGTGATCGATGAAGGCTTGATCGATCTTGACTTCTTGACGAAACGCACTGTTGCACCATTTCTGGTTCGAAAAGATAATGGTCTCTTTCTGCGGAATAGCCATGTCACCGGAATCGCTCCCGAAAAAGTCAAAGACCCATACACAGGGCAGGAGGTAGTAAAGGACCCGATCGTGGTATGGGATGCGGCGGTGGATGATGCAAAGATGCTGGAAGAGGCTCAAACCCCCGCCTTGGAAGGATCCTACGAAGTTGCTGGAATCCAAGTTACAACGGCGTTTGACTTACTTAAGGAGGCGGCCGCGGAGTATACACCTGAATATGCTTCGAAATTAAGTGGTGTTCCTGCAGAGACAATTCACGACTTGGCAGTCACATACGCTACGAATCGCCCCTCTACCATCCTCAGCAGCCCAGCCATTGATCATTATGGTAGTGGCCACAAGTTTTTCGTAAATATCGCAACCTTGGCTGCCATTACAGGAAATCTCGGAAAACCAGGGGCATCTATCGGAGATTTCTACCAGTCTGGTATGGTACTTAACAACTTGGAATTCCTGTTCCCCACCATGAATTTCACCGAGGACCTAGATCTAATTACTCTGAAAGACGTGGCGGAAACCGGTCAGCTGAATGGGAAGCCATATCCAGTGAAAGCTTTATATATGCACAAAGCGAACTCCGTATCTAAGCGAACAAGATGGAAAGACTGGATGGAACATATCCTGCCGAACCTTGAGTTTGTAGTAACGGCAGATCCTTTTATGGTGGATTGTGCCCGGTATTCTGATATTCTTCTCCCAGTGTGCGACTGGTTTGAGTATGAGGAGATTGTCTGTGGCTCAATCCCATACATGAGTTACAACTCCAAAACGATTGATCCATTATTCGAGAGCAAATCGGATATCGAAATCTTCCGATTACTCGCTCAAAAAATGGGTGTTGGGAAGTACTTCGAACAATCCAACGAAGATTTCATCAACATGTTGTTCAATAGCCAAGCCGCAAAAGATTTGGGAATCACATTTGAAAGGCTAAAGCAAGAAAAGTCCATTCGCATATTGCCAAAGACGCCAGAATTTTGGATTCGTTCCAGATTCGGAACACCTTCCGGCCGGGTAGAATTCTATCTTGAGCAACCCCGGCCCCGTAAATCATACGCCATGAAAGATTTTGATCCGGAAGGGGAGCGTCTCCCGGGCTTTCGCCCTCCCACAGAAATATGGGACAAGCAAAAGCTTAATTCCTATCCTTTGGCATTCATCCAGGAGCATGCCCGCTGGAGAGTGCATTCTCTCTGGTTCGGGGTACCGGTGCTGAATGAGATATATAAAGAACCTTATGTAAAGATTAATCCGATTGATGCCGCTGCTCGAAACATCAAGAACAACGACTATGTGGAGATCTTCAATGATCGCGGTCATGTCGTTGGTAGGGCTGTAATCACTGAAGGGATCATGCCTGGTTTAACCTGCATGCCGATAGGCTGGCAACAGAACGAGTTTAAGGCAGGCCATTATAACGAAGTTACAAATGGTTACCTGGAACCAGTGACACAAACGCAGAGTTTTTATGATACGCTTGTCGAGATCAGAAAGTGGGAGGCTTATCATGGCTAGTAAACATTATGTAATAGTGATTGACACCGAGGCTTGCATTGGATGTCATACCTGTTCAGTCGCCTGCAAGGTCGAGAATAATCTTTCTGATGGAAAATGGTGGAACCGTACCCTAACGGTGGGTGGTAACGGTATGGATACGCCATCAGGAATATTCCCCAATTTACAGATGGGATTCATTACCCTAGCCTGTCAGCACTGCGAAAACCCGGCTTGCATCAAGGTCTGTCCGGTGGGCGCTACCTATAAAGATGAAACCACCGGCGTGGTGATGCAGGATTACGACAAGTGCATTGGTTGTCGCTACTGCATGGTTGCCTGCCCTTATAACGGCGTGCGCCAATTCAACTGGCAGGCTCCAGTTTATTCCACCGGCTTCCCGGTTGGTTCAGCAGATGCGCCCGTGCACCAGCAGAGCACCGTCGAGAAATGTACTTTTTGCGCCCACCGCCTTGCTAAGGGAGAACAGCCATTTTGTATCGATGTTTGCCCGAGTCACGCCCGCGCGTTTGGGGATCTGAACGATCCGAACAGTGAAGTATCCAAGCTCCTACTCCGGCGCGCCCACTTCCAATTACTGCCCGAAAAGGGCACCAACCCATCTGTCTACTTTCTGACCTAAAGGCGAGGGACTGAAATGAATACAACCCAAAATAAAACGCAAAAGAACTCCAGCCTGGCAATCTGGCTTGGATTAACAGGACTGCTCACCCTGATAGGGATTGCCGCCTGGATCGTTCAATTGGTGAAAGGCATCGGCATCACCAACCAATCAAATCTTGAACCGTGGGGCATATACATTGCCGGGTTCATCTTTTTCATGGGCTTGAGCGCAGGTTCCCTGGTGCTAGCTGCCTTGCCGGTGCTGTTCGATCTGCCAAAGTTCCGCCCGTATGCCAAGATCGCGGCCTTTGTCGCCTTGATCGCCCTGATCGCGGGTGGTCTGTTCATCCTGGTCGACGTTGGCAAACCCGAGCGGTTATGGCGGCTAGTGCGCTTTGCCCACCTTGGCTCGCCCATGTTATGGGATTTGCTGGTCACCATCGTTTACCTGATCATCTCGACACTCTTTCTGCGCCGTTTGATGGGTTCCAGTAAAACAGACGGAATGCTGAAAGTGTTGGCATGGCTGGCCCTGGCGGCCGGAATAGCTGATATGGTGACCGGGTTTGTTTTCGCAACCCAGGTGGCGCATGCGTTTTGGTACTCTGCGGTGCAACCCATCTCCTTCTTCGTGGCAGCCCTTGGTTCGGCCGGAGCGATCATCCTGCTGGTGATGGTTGTGCTGAAAGCAAGCGGAAAGGTTGCCCTGGATTGTTGTGATCTCCAACCAGTAGTCAACCTGACTGCCATAGCCCTGGTGATTGACCTTCTGCTGGTTGCCAGCGAGATCATTACACTGGCCTTCACCCGCTCTGTAAACTCGCTGGAACTGGTCCGGTTCATGGTTGCTTCCCCCCTATACTGGTTTGAGGTAGCCACAGGTCTGATCGTGATCGTGCTGTTATTGCTGCCTGCTACACGTCGTGTTCCCAGCTGGATCGCTTTTGCGGCAGTGCTGGCACTCGTGGATCTGGCAGTGAAGCGGTTCCTCTTTATCCAGATGGGTTTTGCCGAACCAAATATCCAATATGCTGGAGTGGCCATTGCGCCAAGTAGAGCTTACATTCCCAGCCTGGTCGAGTGGGGTCTGGTCATAGGTTTGGTTGGCTTGTTCACCCTGTTGCTGGTAATCGGTTTCCGTACCCTGCGGTTAAGTGCCGAACAAAAGGCGTAGCCACTTTAAAGAATAAGGCTAGGGGCGATTGCTCCCACAGAGCAATCGCCCCTCATTTTTATAAAAGTAATTATTTAATGACCGAACTGGCCTTATCCCATTACAGTTCAGATTCTCATCGGGGCATCCCATGGCGCGAAAGTCTTGCAGCTGTGATTGTCCTGCTTTTGGCGTGGTTGTATGGATTTTTTACATCCGGCTCCCCGGTGGCCCCCCTTGTTCCGAATGTTTTGCCGCAGGTCAGTGTGGTTAAAGCTGAGGGTGATATCTTTGTCGGTTTCGATGTTAATGGGAAGGTGGTCGGTTATGCCGCTGCCGCAGATGCAACTGGCTATGGCGGTCCTATTTATTTGCTGGTGGGTATTGATCCTGCGGGGGAGATCGAAGGCATCCAAATTATTGAACATCGGGAGAATCCCGGTTTTTATTTCCTGCTAAAAGACCGCGGTTTTGTCCAGCAATTCCTTGGAAAAAGGACCGACCAGCCCTTCATCCTTGGTCAAAATATAGACAGTGTGAGTGGCGCCTCCGTCAGTTCCGGGGCGGTGACGCTGGCCATCCAGCGTTCGATCCAGAAGATCCAGGGCGGAGTATCGAACGCTTCATCAATGCCGATTAAATTCGGACTGCCTGAGATCACCTTGTTGGTGCTCATTGCGGTAAGCGTGACCCAAGCGCGCATCCGGGTATTAAATCGTCGGAAGACGCTGCGCTGGATCTCCCTGATAGCCGGGATGGTGATCCTGGGATTTATCCTGAACAAATCATTGACTTTGGCAAATATTGCTTCGCTGCTGGTCGGGTACTGGCCCACCTGGCAGGATCATTTGTACTGGTATATTTTAGTGGCTGGGATGCTGGGTTATACGTTAATTGCCGGAAGAAATATATATTGTTATATGATTTGTCCATTTGGAGCGGTCCAGGAGTGTTTAGGCGCATTGGGAGCTTCCAAACCCTATCTGCCTGCGAAGCCTTATAAGAGGCTTAAATGGGTTCCGAGATGGCTGGCTGTGCTGGCCCTCGCGCTTGGGCTGGCTTTCCGGCAGCCTGGGGTAATCAGTTACGAACCGTTCGGCACATTATTCAGCTTTGCAGCCGGCTTTTTTCCCTGGATGCTGCTGGTCTTCGTGTTGTTCGGCTCAATGTTCATCCTGCGACCTTTCTGTTACTACCTTTGCCCAGTCGGAGCAGTGATGAATTTCCTGTTGTTTGTAAATAATCAGGTGAAACGAATATGGAAAAACAAAGGTCTGGTTCGTCAGGAAATAACTCCCACATCATTTTGAGTATCTATGTTGCAGTATGTACTATTTTGGTATTGATTATTCTTCTTGCTCCTTTTCAGCGTGCAGGTAGTGGTGTACTTGAAGAAGAGATCTACCTGAAAACATCGGCAAGCGAATCCTATGAACAGTGATCAAACCTCTCAAAAAACGATTCTTTCGCGGCAGCAGTTTCTTAAGATCGTAGCGATTGGTGGTGCAGCTGTAATCGCAGGCCCGATTCTCGGATTTGGAAATGATATTTTTGAGACCAGTCAGGCTGCTGTCATTCACGAAACTCACCTGATCATGAACAGCGTCGTCAATCTGACACTGGTGAGCGATGATCCGGCAAAAGCCAAAGAGGCTTGCGATGCTTGTGTTCGAGAAATGCGTCGGCGGGTGGATGTTTTCAACCGGTTTGACCCAAAGAGTCAACTTTCCCAATTAAATACCGAGGGTAGGTTGATAAGACCGGATTCGATGCTGGTCGATCTCCTGAACCAATCAGCTCTTATCAGCAGGGCATCCGTAGGCGCTTTTGACATCTCCATTAAACCGCTCCTGGATTTATATCTGGCTTCTCAAGCGTTGAACGGTGGATTGCCTTCTTTTGAGGATGTCCTGTTTGCGCTGAGACTGGTGGATTACAAAAAAATCGTATACGATGAAAATGAGATCGGTCTTTCATGCCCAGGGATGAGTTTGACCCTGGATGGAATTGCCAAGGGGGCTGTGGTGGATGCAGGCGTGGATACCCTGCGCAAGAATGGCTTTGACAATGTTATTGTAGAGGCGGCAGGAGACCTCCTGGCAGCCGGCGAACGTGATTTGCAGGTTCCATGGAAGATCGGTATCCGCCCGCCTCGTGATGGAATGATCCAGCCGCCCCCAGTCCTGCACATAAATAACCGGGCTGTTGCCACTTCTGGAGATTACCTGCAAGCATTCACAAGTGACTACTCCATTCATCACATATTGGATCCTCGCCGGGGATTTTCTTCAACCGAGCTATCCAGCGCCACGGTTATTGCTCCATCTGCGCGCCTGGCTGATGGCCTAGTGACGGCAATCATGGTCCTGGGGGTGCATGACGGGCTGGAACTTCTAAAGAGTTTTCCAGGGTGCGAGGCCTATTTGATCGATAAAAATCTCCGCTCCACTTGCTCTCCCGGCATGGGTGCATATTTCTCTGTTATACTTTAAGTTCGATAAAAATGATTTCCATATTTTCATGCTCTTCAAAGAGACAGAATGAAAATATAATATTAAGTCAATCGAAACAGGAGGTTTCTGTGGTCGTTCAAACTAAACCTGATGCTGCCGATGCGGCCTTCTCTAAACTGGCCTTTCTGGCCATGGCCCGTGCCAACGTTTTCCGTTTGCTGGCAGTTGCCTTTTATGACCCCACACAAAAGTTTGTTGAGCAGCTTGTCAGCGGCTCATACATCTCAGAATTGCACGGTTATTACAGCGATCTGGTAACCCACCACAATGGTGGAATTGAAGCCCTGGAGCCACTCAAGGAATACCAGTCGAGCTTATCCGGACATGACCCGGCTGAGTTATTGAAAGAATTAAAGATTGAATATGCACGTCTGTTCATTGGACCAGGCCATCCGGCAGTACAGCCTTATGAGACCTTCTATGATGAGAAACTAAAAGGTGACAGCCAACCCTTGCTCATGGTCAGCCCGGCTGCCATGGCAGTGGAGAAGGCCTATCGGGAAGCGGGAATTGCAATGTCCAAGGAATTGCGGGAACCCCCCGACCATTTTGCGGTCGAGTTGGAATTTCTCTTCTATTTATCTAAGAAAGAATCCGATGCCTGGGCAGCGGGTGACAATGAGGATGCTAAGAATTGGCGACGCAGGGAGCTGGCGTTTATGGATGGCCACCTTGGAAATTGGGGACAGCGATTCTGCAGCAAGATTGAAACAGAAAGTCTGCATCCGTTCTACTGTTCGATCGCATATTTTGCCAGAATCCTATTAAGACTGGAAGGAAGTAACGCTGTAACAAGTGATGTAGATAGGCCTCAATCCTAAAGTACAGAACAACCAGAGGTCTTACAATGCTTCCTGTTGAACTCTCTCTGATGTCTGCAACACCCGCAGCGGTTTACCCAAGCCGCTGCCTGAGGCAGCGCAATTACGCTTCAGAGTGTAAATACTGTCTGGATGCTTGTCCGATTAACGCAGTGAAGTTTGACCAGCGTGCGCCTTCAGTGGATGTTGATCGCTGTTATGGTTGTGGCTTATGTCTGGTGGCATGTCCTGTTGAATGTTTTGAGACTGGAGATTGGTCGGAGCGCAGCGTGGTCAGTGCTCTTGCGCATATAGGCCGGCCGATTGTAGAGGTGGCCTGTAAGTCTCATCCAGCTCCAGCAGTTGGGAATGAAGCCAGCCCGGTCATTCAGATAAACACGTGCCTTGGAGCGATTTCCCCCGGTTTGTGGTTCGAGATAGGTCTTGAATATGCCGTAAAGATAAGGTTGGAAAATTGTCCGCTCTGCCCAATGAAGAAGGGGGCTAGTTATGCATGCCAGGCTGTTGAACTGGCAAATTCATGGTTGAAATCCTGCGGAGGGGCGATTACACCGGAAGGTTCCATTCTCATCCAGGAAGTTTGGGACGACCCTGATGAATCGCGCAGCCGGGTGGTCATATCTGCCGAGAGACCGATCATTAGTCGACGCGATTTCCTATTTGGTTTTGCCCGCAGCAGTGGACCGGCTGATCTGGCATTGAAAAAGCTTCCCATGGAATCTATTGTCGAAGGACCGGATCATAAAGTCGCGCCCCATTTGCCAGCTTGGTTGTGCAGAATGTCTGCCATTTTCCCGGTCGATGAAACCAACCATTCAGACGATGGTTGCAGCGAAACTCCTGAAGAAATATGTATCCACTGGCCAACCTTGAGCATCGCGGATGATTGCGCGGCTTGTAGGGCTTGCTCCATTAATTGTCCGTCCGGAGCGCTATTAACGGAAGTTATTGATGGTCAATACAAGCATCTTTTTACTCCCGGTTCGTGTGTGGCTTGCGGCTTGTGTGCCCAGGTCTGCCCGACTGAAGCGTTGTCCCGCAGTTACAGATCTGATAAAAGACCTTTTGAAGAGCGGGTTGTGGCCGAACGACAGGTGGAACCTTGTCGCAAGTGCAGCAGTCCGGCCTTGCGAAAATCCGACCTGCTTTGTTTCTGTTGTGCCAACGAACCCATAATAACCTCGGTATTGGATAGTGCTCGTAGTCATCTTTTTAACACCTGGTGCTCACCATAAGCAAGGTTTACTATTTCACTCAAGTGGGTGATTGGAAAAATTACCCGGAATGATGATATGAAACAAAGAGAACTCAAGTATCATATAATTGGATCAAGTTCAAGAAAATTCATCCCATAATAAATACTCCGATCTGTCCTGCCTAAAACCATTGTCACGGCAGAATGGACAACCCTCTACGGGGGGCCAGGGTCAGCCTGGAAACGGGCTGGCCTCCCGAAATCCCGTCACGGGATGGAATTGGAAAGGAGAACCATCTGTGCAAGTATTGATTGACTCGCCAGATTCTCTCCTGGCGAGTTTTGCATCTGGAAACGAACCTGGGCGACTGATCCTTGTCACCGGCCCAAGCAGGTCGGGCAAGACACGCTGGTGCCTGGCGTTGGCTGATTATGCCTCCATCCTGGGCATCCACGTGGGTGGCCTGGTTTCTCCAGCGGTCTTCGAGGGTGATCTTAAGATTGGCATTGACTTACTTGACCTGAGATCCGGTGCTCAGCGGCGCCTGGCTGTCCGCCGGGGGGGATCCAGCAGTGGTCAAATTACTGAAGATTGGCATGTTGACGATGAGACCCTGAACTGGGGAAACGCCATTCTGGCGCATTCTGGAGCCTGCCAGCTTTTCATCCTGGATGAGCTAGGGCCACTTGAGTTGGAACGGGGCGTTGGCCTGACGAACGGCATCGAGTTGATTGCCGCGCGCCA
>Ga0315294_10007692_pt1 | contig 11828 bp, 10 predicted proteins | sample YL17G13_40_MG_FD_203626 | JGI IMG/M metagenome (GOLD analysis project Ga0315294, IMG submission 203626) | Sediment microbial communities from Yellowstone Lake, YNP, Wyoming, USA - YL17G13_40 | ecosystem: Environmental > Aquatic > Freshwater > Lake > Sediment | place: USA: Wyoming | collected...
GCCTCTTTGGAATTTAAGGACGTCACCATTATTTCTTAAAACATATAGATAGCCATCGATGGCGAGAGAATTACTGTTTTTAATATCAATCGAAGCCGTATTAATATATGGTTCACCCTTGCTGAAAATATCTTGGGAAGAAGCGTGTTTATAAATCTGTCCGATAATGCCATCAAGAAGATAGAGATTGCCGATGTAGCTAGCACAGGCATTAGCAGTTTCCCATGAGCCATTTTCTAATTTAACCAGATCGATTTTTTGATTTTCGGCTTGGAATCCATAGACTTTTTGAGAAGAAGTGTAAAGATAAATATTTTTATTCATGAGAAAGCCACACTGAAAATCGCCGCCATTTTTGGGAATGCTGATAAGTTTTTCTGGCTTTCCACCACTCAAAAGACCCCGATAGATATCACTTTTTGTTACTAAATAGGCCTGGCCACCAATAATGAAGAGGCTTTTAATATCATCACCAGTGCTCAAAATAGGCGATAAACTGCCGAAACGAGTCGTGGCCGTCAATTTGTCAAGTTCAAGATAGACTCTGGCTAGAATTTCCTTGGCATTGGCACCAACGATGGGGAAATCAATGATTTTTTGGGCCTTCTCAATTGCTTCAGTAAACAGAAGTTTGGCTTTTTCTTGGTCATTACTTAAGATGGCGATTTTGGCATTTTTTTCCGCCTCTTCCGCTTCCCGTAGTGTCTGTTGAGATTCCGTCAAATTAAACTGACTTCCGCTTTTATGTCTTTGGCTATTGATAAAAAGACCTAAAATAATCAAGATAATTATTGCTATACCGACAAAGAAATACGGTCGAGTTCGGCGGTTTTTTGCCAAGGAAATTATAAAATTAAAAATTTTTTTGGTTTGAACATTGACAGATTTTATAAAAGGAATAAATTTATTTTCTTTTAATTTCTTTTGTTCCTCATAGTAATGAACTTTTAATTCTGGCGAATATTGAATTTCTTCATCTTTTAATAAGCCTTCTTCACGATTTGCTTCCAGGAATTCCTTCTCAAACAGATCTCTTTTCTTGATCGGTTCTTGAGCGGTCTTTCTCTCTTTTAATTTAGTTAAATAATTTTTGGTAAAAGCTATTGATTTGTCTCCGGCCTTTTGTCCGCTTTTACCAATGAATTTCAAAATTGGAAAGAAAATTTGTTGCCAAACTCTGGTGACTTGAGCCCAAATTGATTCAAGCGGCCGATCCAAATAAATAGTTGTCTCTTCCTCGGGCATGACTTCTTGCTTGGCTATTTCCTCGGCATTGAGGAGACTTATAATCAAAACATTGACCGTGTTTACTTTTTTCTTTTTTAGGATTTTCGCAATTTGCAAGATTACTTCATTTGGGTTATTAAGAGTCACAATTTGTCTTAGGCTTTCAATCGTCAAATGTTTGTAGAGCTCAGGATTGGCGATTAAAATTTTATCAAGAGATTTGAGCTCCCCGCTCGTAATATTAGAAAAAGTTTTCAGCGGATGTGGTTCAGCTCCATTTTGAGCCAATCCATAAGTTAAGTGATTTACTTTCCCTTCGCGGAAAATATAGGCTTCTGATTTGCCAGTTTGAGCAAGATGGAGCTTATTTTCGACAACCACTCCCAAAATGCCATTTAAGTTTCCGATCCAATCAGTTTCACCATTTTGAGTAATTTGGGCTAATGATTCATTAACTTTTTTGAGCGAAGCTTCGAAATTCGCTAAATCAGAAGTGCTTCCCCCCGTATAGTAATTTTGAATAAAAGTATTAATAATTGTCTGTCCGATCTGGGCGGTTGGAAACCACGGGGTTAAAATTTCAATCAAAGAAAAGATTTGACCCATTGATGATTTACTTAAATCAGTGCTTTCTTTGACCTGAGTATTTAAAAATCGATCTGGTAATTTTTCCGTTGTCGCTAATCTTGCATATTGAATTTCATAAGTCATTTTTCTCTTTTCGGGGCAACTGGACTCGAACCAGTGGTCTCCAGACCCCTGCCCGCCAATGCCTCCATCGGGATGGCGAGACTTGAACTCGCGACCTCCGGACCCCCAGCCCGGCGCACTTCCAACTGTGCTACATCCCGGCACAGGCTCTGGCAGGCGGGCCCAGCCTGGCGCTTTACCAGCTAAGCTATGCCCCGTTAATTAACAACACTACCAATAATCTCTGGTAAGTAAAACCACCAGTCTTTTTTGAATTTGGCTCTACTTGCCAACCTCAATTGGTCTGATTGACTAAATTTTGGTACTTCGTCCAGTCTACCACGGTAGACTGGAACAAGAGCACCTTTGTAAATGATGTTAGCCCAATTTATTAGCCCGCCTGCCATGCTTTGCCGCAGGCATTGCGGGCAGGCGACAAGTAGCGCCACCCTTATTGTAGCACAAAATTGGATAAAAAGAAGATTCAGAGACCAATTGGCACCTGGCCTACGATCAAACCAAAAAAGAAAGAAGTTGCTCGAGAAATAATATAGGGAATAACCGGAATGAAAGAAGAAAAAATAAGAAGGAGGAATAGAATCGGAATCCCTAATTGTTGAAGAACAAGATATGTTTCTTCAGAAACAAAAAGTCTTAAGATCTTCGAACCATCAAGTGGAGGAATGGGTAAAAGATTAAAAATCATAAAAATTAAATTCACTTCGATAATAATAATGAACAGCGTCTGAATTATATTTGGTAAAGGCACAAAACGCAAAACAAGACCAGCAATTAAAGCGTAAAAGAAATTAGTCATCGGTCCTACAAGTGAGACTGTCAGATTATCCCATTTTGGATTCGAAAAATTCCTAGGATTAATGATCACCGGTTTTCCCCAGCCAAAACCAGCCAAGAATAGGAAAACCGTTCCTAAAAAGTCAAGATGGGCCAAGGGATTTAAAGTCAGTCTACCCATCAATTTGGGTGTCGGATCGCCTAAACGATTAGCAACATAAGCATGAGCAAATTCATGGAAAGTCAGGGCAGAGAAAATTGCTAAGATATAAAATAAAAATCCAATCACCCCTAATTGTAAACCAACGAATAACATCTTGATTTATCCTCAATTACCTGTTACAATTTAATAGAATTTTAAGATCATTATATTTTAAATTTTTCTATTAAACAATCTTTCAAGAACATTTTTAGGAGCAAAAATGAATATCTCAGTCGGCCAAAGAAGATTAATCGATAAAACCAAATGTCAAATATGTGGGAAAAATCTTACGGTTGGTTTTAATCGACCTCATTCTTTACATCGGACTAAAAGAAAGATCAGACCAAATATTCAAAAAATTCAGGGACAAATTATCTGTACCCAATGTTTGAGAACCAAGACTAAACTTAGTTCTTAAATTTCCTTAGCAGGACTTTCTTGAGCTGGTTTTTCTGGTTCTTGGGCTGGTTTTTCTTGAGTTTCGGCGGCTCTTTTTTTCGCAAAACATTCAGCGCAAAGGACATCGTTGGGATTCCTTGGTTGAAAGGGGACTTGACCTTCCTTGCCGCAATCTTTGCAGATGATTGAGTACATTTGACGATCAGCTTTTTTCTCTTTCATCTGTTTACGACAATCAGGACAACGGCCAGGAGGATTTTGAAGACCTTTGTCAGCATAAAATTTCTGTTCTCCGGCCGACCAAACAAACTCCTTTGAACAATCTTTACATGTTAATGTTTTGTCTTGGAAATCGTTATCCATAAAAAAATTCCTTTTTTTTCTGCCTCGGGTTCGACCTTCCCATTATCATTGTAGGTTAATTGAAATATTTTGTCAAAGTGCCTAAAGTTATGTTAATTTGAAGTTAGTTAAGATGACAAAAATAAATCAATATTTTAAGAATTTCAACTTTGATAAAGCCCCATTTCTTTTAATTGGTGAGATCGAGTCAGAATTTATCAGAAAAGTATTACGAATTGATCGAGGTGATTTGTTTGTGATCGAAGATACGGTTATAAAAATCGAACGGATTCGAGAACTGATTCATTGGATTAATCTCAAACCCCTTAAGAGTGATTTTAAAGTCGCATTCATAGCTGGGGCGGAAAAAATGACTATTGAGGCCAGCAATGCTCTCCTAAAAACTTTAGAAGAGCCGCCTGCTTGCTCAGTTGTCATCTTGGCGACTCTTTGTGAGCAAAAAGTGATTCCCACTATTAGTTCTCGCTGCCAAAAAATCTCCCTAGAGAGGGAATTAAATTTAACCAAGCCAGAAAATTATCTCGAACCAGAAAAATTGGCAAAACTTTTTTTCTATGAACGCTTTAAATGGGTAAATGAGATAGCTGAATCTTCTGATGTTTTTCAAATTTTAAGTTTGTGGCAAGAACATTTTCAAAAGAGATTATTAGCTGGCGAAAATGTTTTAAAGCCCTTAAAGGAGATTGAACAAACAAAAGGTTTACTTGGAAGCAATACTTCTGTAAAATTATTATTAGAAAACCTCAGTTTAAATTTATAAATCTTCCTATGAAAAATTATTCTCTAAAAATTCCCTCCACTGGACAAATCTGTAAGGTAGAATCAAAATTAAAACTAAATCCTGGTCAAGAAGTCTTAGTTGAATTGGAGTCAATTATCGAACCAGCGATTATTCTATGTGATAAAAAAAATCTTAATGCTAATTCAGAATCTAAGGAAATTAGAGTAAAAATTTTGCGAACTATTACTCCCGAGGATTTACAATTCAAAGAAGAATTAGCTAAAAAAGCAAGAAAATATTTAGATGAAAGCAAAGCCAAAGTTTTTCGACATGGCTTAGAGATGAAAATCCTCGAGGCAGAACTTTCTTTTGATGAAAAAAAATTAACTTTTTATTTTAGCGCCGAAGGCCGGATTGATTTCCGGGCCTTAGTTGCCGATATGGTCGGCAGTTTCCATAAAATTATTCGGTTGCAACAAGTGGGTGCTCGCGATGAAGCCAAACTTTTTGGCGGCTTTGGTAAATGCGGTCGCGAACTCTGCTGTGCCAAATTCTTGAATAATTTGGAAAGTATTACTTTAGAGATGGCTGAAGTTCAGGAAATTGCCAACACTAAACCAAGTAAAATCACTGGCTGTTGTGGAAAATTAATGTGCTGTCTTTCGTATGAAGCCGATTTGTATAATGAAATTAAATCAAAAATGCCCAAAATCGGAACGGAGATAAAAACCTTTCAAGGTGAAGGAAAAGTTGTTGGTCATAATATTTTTGAGGGCAAAGTCATTATCGAGACCAAAGAAGGTAAAAAATTTGAGGTAATTGTATGATTTGGAATTTTGTCATTATTGGCGCCGTTGTTTTGATTTTTATTATTTTGGTCCGTCGTATTCCTTTGGCCAAAGAAATGCAAAAAAAAGAGGCGCCGGTATCTCGTGAAGAAATGACCACTTATGGATTGATGGCTCAGGCTGATGATGCTTTTGATCGAAAAGATTTTCCTAAAGCGGAAGAACTTTATATCAAAGTGGCCTCTCAAGAACCTAATAATGCTAAAATTTATTCAAAATTAGGCGCAATTTATTTGGAGCAGAAAAATTATTATGATGCCAAAGATGCCTTCTTGCAAGCCGTCAAAATTGAACCAGACAATCCTTCTCGCTATATTAATTTAGGTTTAGCCTATTTAGGTCTCAAAGATTATTTTAAGGCCACGCAAACCTTTGAAGAAGCTCTTAAATTGGACCCCAAAAATAAGAAATACCAACGACTTTCAGAGAAGGCCCAGAGAGCCCAAGAGAAAGAGAAGAAAAAACTACGCTAGAAATTTGAACTCAACAGATTGATTCCCCCTTGACAGAGGGCTATTTTTATGGTATACTAGGCTAGTTCTCTCCTCGGAGAGGGCAAATTCACAATGAAAGGGGAGGCACCCCAATGAATGCGAGAGTCGGGATGGTGACGGTATGGGTTCCATTCGCTTTCCTGCCAGAACTCAGAGATGTGAAGCCAGCTCAGAGGGTTAGGAAGGCCATCAACGCCCGAATCGCTGAAGTCGCCAAGGAAGTGGGCGTTGAAGCCCGCTTCGACCCGCGAGCCGGTAAAGACAGCCGCCGACTGGATGCAGGCCGCAACTACGGTTCTCAACTCCGTGGCAGGACTGTCGAGGGCTCGGTCATCGTTTGCGCACTAGCTCTCGGGAACTTCTATGTCCGTTTTGTCGAAACCCGGGAGGCTGGTGGTCAAGAGCGCAAGCTCGAGATCTGTCAGCATTCTCAAGAGAAGCCATCGGATGAGACTGGCATCTTGAGCACAGAGCTCTACGAGCTTCTGCTCGAGCGTCTCGGCGAAGACCCCCTGACCATTCGTGGTTTCTGGCTCAACCAGGGTCGCGAAGATTTCTGGACCAATATCGTGGTCAGCCCCGGTGAATCTGGCACTTCAACCGATCTTCGCTTCTCGCACGACGGCCAGCAGGTCGTCGTCGAGATCCCGGAGACCCTGGCGCTGCCGGCTAAAGGCTCGCAGGCTAGTTCAGCCACAGGCCCAATGACCACCGAACAGATGATCGAGGTCATCAACGCGGCCAGGCCTGGCGACAGGCTGCAGTTGACTTTCGCCGACAGGACCTTCAATGGCGACCTCTGTGGTCGGCTGTACTTCATCCTGGCGATGTTCCCGCCTATTGGGAACGCCCTCGAGATGTCGGAGATGGCGCAGGCCACCCTTAAGGCGGTGGCCGACAGTGGAAGGTGGGAAGGCTACCGGCTCTACAGACCAGTCGTTCTCGAAGGGTTCGACCCCAAGGGTTTCATCGCCCGCACACTCGGCCGCGATCTTCTCGAGCGTATCGAGAAGATCGGGTGACTTCAGGTCACCCAGAGATTAGTCCAAGGCAGCCCCCGGGATTCGTTCCGGGGGCTTCTTCTTACCCAGATAGAGAATTAAGTGCATTTATGCGATAATTACAGTATGGCACTCATAAGAGATTATCATTTAAGGTTTCAAGATGAACAAAAATTAGGGGATTTGGCAAAAAAGGATCCCCATTTGGTTCTCCCAGAAAAAAGGCCTCAATTTACGCCTGAATTTTTTAAATTGATTGGCATCAATTACGAACCAAAAGTATTGGGCAAAGGCTATATTCGGCTTTTTTGGCAAGATTTCATTGTCGAAGAAATTGCCAGCGATGGCCGAATTATTAGTATCGAGCCAGTTGAAGAAAAACATCCCGAAGATTTTAATTTAGAAAAACCTAAAACTGAAGCCGATTTAGTCAAACAAGGCATGCCGACAATTGAAACCATCGAAAGACTGGGGGAGGCTCTAAAAATTCCCGAAAATGCCATTAATTATGCGGGGATGAAAGATTCCGGCGCCGTAACTTCTCAAGAAATATCAATCAATGGACTTAAGCCAGAAGCATTACAAAATCTTAAAATCCCCAACTTGTTTTTAAAAAATATTCATCAGCGCAAAGGTGTGGTGGAGGTGGGCAATCTTTACGGCAATCGTTTTACAATTCTAGTCCGATCGCCCCAAATTGATAATCAGGCTTTGAAGGCACGAGTCGATCAGTTCAACCAAGAGGGCTTTTTCAATTTTTATTCCTTACAAAGATTTGGACCGCGCCTATTATCACATAAGATCGGGGCAATGATTTTGAAATCAAAATATCAAGAAGCAATTAAATTAATGTTAATCGGCGATTCGCCTCACGAATTAGGTATTTTTCGAAATTTAAGAAGAGAAGCGGCTAATAGTTGGGGTAATTGGGAAAAAATTGCTCAAATTTACAGCCAATTTCCCTATTTTCTTTATTATGAATTAAGAGTAATGGAGTCTTTAAAAGAAACTCGGATCGGATTTATCAAGGCCTTGCAGGCGATTCAGGAACAAACCAAACTTTATGTTTATGCTTATTTCAGTCTCCTTTTTAATCAATTATTATCCAGAAAAATCACGGCTCCAAATTTTCCGGAGGAATTGCTACTTCTAAGAGACCGCCCCGACATCAAAAACGAATATCAAATAATTCTCTCTCAAGATGAAATGAGAAGTCTATCTTTTCTCCATCGTGGCTTGGAGTTTCTCAATCTAGGGAAATTGCAGAGCATCAAAACCAAAATAATCCCCCAAATTTGGCATGTTTATCAAACGCCAGTTGGCTATATTTTTCATTTTGATTTGGGAAAAGGCGCTTATGCCACCACAATGTTATCCGAATTTTTTGAACTTTTTCAAGGGAGACCAGTTCCAGACTGGGTTAACCAGCAAGAGTTTGATACCCGCGAACCCTTAGGTTATCAGCCGATTGTTCAAACAATCGAAAGATTCCCTAAAGCTAAAGAAAAGAGGGATATAGATATTATCGAATAGGGTTGAAAAAGGGAATATTTTATAGTAAAATTTAAGAGAGCCGGAGTACGGGAAGTGGACAAACCCAGCGGTCTGTAAAACCGACGCTTCACGGCTTCGTAGGTTCGAATCCTACCTCCGGCATTTCACTTCGTTCAATGTAAACTGTAGTTTATAATTTATTTTATACTGAGAGTAATGATGAAGTTTACACTGAGGGCAAAGCCCGAAGCGAAGGGCCTAAGTAGCTCAGAGGCAGAGCACCCCGCCACATGCCCACCTAGCTCAGCGGTAGAGCAACTCCATGGTAAGGAGTAGGTCACCGGTTCAAATCCGGTGGTGGGCTGAATTTATCGGCGGGGAGGTCAGGGGTTCAAGTCCCCTCTTGGGCTCCATGTCTCGAAGCCCCTATAGCATAATGGTAGTGCAGGTGCTTTGTAAGCACTGGGTGCGGGTTCGATTCCTGCTGGGGGCTCCATAGAAAGGAAACAATGGCTAAGGCAAAATCAATTTTGATTCAATTAGAATGTACAGTTTGTAAATCCCGCAACTATACAACTTCTAAAAATCCAACCGAGAACAAAGAAAAATTACAATTAAAAAAGTTTTGCAAGAAATGCCGCAAGCATAGTCTTCACAAAGAAGTCAAAATTTCTAAAGCCAAAAAATAGATTTTTTGACATAAAGTTTAATGATTTGTATAATATAATTGCAAGTCTTGTAAACATCATTGGCTGTTCGATAATGAAAACTATAGAATTCCATAAAGCAATTATATTAAGAAAAAAAGGCTATTCTCTCACTGAAATTAGCAATGTCTTAAAAGTTTCAAAAAGTACGGTTTCGATTTGGACAAGTGATTTAAAACTGTCTGAAACCGCTATAAACAGATTGAAGACTCTAGTTACCAATGGACAATTAAAAGCCGCCGAAAATAAACGACACAAAACAAATCTATTATTAAAAAACTTTTATATCAATGCACAGAACGCGATTAGAAGACAAAAGTTTAACAAATTTACAACAAAACTTTTCTGTTGTATTCTTTACTGGTGTGAAGGCGGCAAATACGATAATACATTTGTTCAATTTACCAATTCCGATCCGATAATTGTGAAAGCATTCTTATCTCTGTTAAGAAAAAGTTTTCTTCTCGACGAAAATAAGTTTCGTGCCTGTATTCATTTGCACCCTTACCATAATAAAAAGAAACAGACAATTTTTTGGTCGAAGGTGACTAATTTCCCTACCAAATTATTTATTAAACCATTTAAAAAGCAAAATACAGGCAAAAGAATAAAACAAAATTACCAAGGTTGTCTTCAAATCAGATACTATGATTCAAATGTTTCAAGGGATTTATTAATGACTGGCCAGGCGTTATTTGAAAAAATGGGAGCTTAGTTTAGTGGTAAAACACTTCTCTCCAAAAGAAGAGATGGGGGTTCGATTCCCTCAGCTCCTGAATTCATTAAGAAATAACCCAATAGCAAAAGGTTATTTTTTGTTGACTTTTTTCAGAAAAAAGAGTATAAAGAAAACGAGAGTTGACCTTTGAAAAGGAGACTGAAATGGACGAATGCTGCCGCACTTTTATTGTTAACTTCCGTGACTCAACTGATGGCATTTGCGTTGTCCGCCGTTTCGAAGCAAAAAGTGTCGACGAGGCCTATGCTAAGGCGGAAGAGTATCGAAGAACTATGATGATTAGCCCAGATGATATGGAAATATGGACGATCGCTGATGAAAACGGCAATGATCTTTGGACCGCCTATTAGCAACGATGGCTGATCACTTGATTAATGAATAGAGGACTTGCGATCCGCCACCCCGCCACATGCTGGGTGGCTTTTCTTTTAAACTATCTTCATCTTAGGAACCTTGATATAAGAACCTCTCGCTATCGCTCGAGAACCTTGTTTTACTCACTTCATTCGTAAAATAATCTCAAGTGGTTTTAGGACTGGTATTCTTGTATAATTGATATTAGTCAGGAAATAGGTTCGAACATCCAATGCTGCGTCCTGCTCCAATCAGTCTCAAAAGAGATATGATTGAACCGTGCCAGATATTATATTTGATTCCTATTTGTGATATATTAAAGATGTAATCCCAAAAGTTCTCCTTTTAAAGGAGGGAGAATTGTTTGCTGATTGAGGATAAAATGTCTCAAAATGCCAAGACAATTTTGGATATTCTGTTAGAAAGAAACCGTCTAACTCGAAGTGAAGTAGCGACTTTCGATCGAAACCTCACTAGTGCTGAGATTGAAAACAAACTGCGAGGAGAGAATTTGGTTAGCTCCGAAGATATTGTTAAAGCCTATGCCGTACTTTATAATCTACCCTTTATCCGTCTAGAGAATTATAAAATTTCCTCCAACGCCCTAGAACTTATCCCTAAAGAATTAGTCGAAAAATATAGCATCGTTGCCTTCGACGAAGAGGGAAGTACTCCCGGCGGGAAAATTAAAATTGCCATGGGCAAACCAGGACAGCTGAGAACTAACCCACCGGAAATCTTAGAAGAATTAAAAAACAGAAAAGGGGTGGCAATTGATCTTTTTATAACGACTCCCGAAGATATTAATAAGGTCGTCGGCCATTATCTGCCAAAGACTGCTGAGCAAGTTCCCGAAATCAAACAAATTGATCGCCATATCCAATATGGCAAAACTGCCCAACTGAAAACCGTTGATTTAAAGAATTATCGAATATCTTTTGAGACCATTTCGAAATTCCCAATTGAAATTTCAAAGAAATATAAAATGGTTATATTTGATAGTCCATCACCCCAACTTATCAGAATTGCTGTTTCCGATCCATATGATCCGAGAGTCCAAGAAATATTAGATTTTGTTCGTGAAAAAAACGAAATTGCCATTGAAGAATTTGTCGCCCCGCCGGCTGATATCATGGAGACAATTGAATTATATTATCGTAAGCCTGAACCCCTACCAACGCCGCCTCCTAAAGTTCAGCCTTCTAAATCCATTCAACCACCTCATGCTCCACCAAAAATTTCCCCAGTCTATTCTGCCTCACAGCCAAAAGTTGTCCCTCAGTCAAAAGTGACCACCGCGCCAATTGTCCGTCCTCATTTCATCGCCCGTCCCGAAACTGCTATGCAAGAAGAAGCGGCAGAAAGTATGACGGCCATTTCTCAGGAGTCTTACGAGACAGATTTAGATAAATTTTTGGGAGTTGAAGTTAAAGATATTGAAGTATTAAAGCAGATTGCCCAAAGCGGCAACGTTCCTCAGATATTAGCCGCTGCCATTGCCTTAGCTACCTTAAAAAAAGCGTCAGATATCCACATTGAGCCAGAGGAAAAATTCTTAAGAATTCGTTTTCGGGTTGACGGCGTTTTGAAAGATATTATCAAAATGCCCCTAGAGCTTCAACCAGCTCTCATTTCGAGAATTAAAATTTTAGCTCGTTTAAAGATTGATGAACAGCGTATCCCTCAAGACGGACGATTTGATGTTAAAACTCATGGCCATGAAATCGATTTAAGGGTTTCAACTTTGCCCACCGTCAGGGGTGAAAAAGCGGCCTTGAGAATTTTAGATAAAAC
>Ga0315294_10007693_pt1 | contig 11826 bp, 1 predicted proteins | sample YL17G13_40_MG_FD_203626 | JGI IMG/M metagenome (GOLD analysis project Ga0315294, IMG submission 203626) | Sediment microbial communities from Yellowstone Lake, YNP, Wyoming, USA - YL17G13_40 | ecosystem: Environmental > Aquatic > Freshwater > Lake > Sediment | place: USA: Wyoming | collected...
TCTGGATCTGTTATTTCGATAAGGGCAACCATAGCGGCTGCCGACATGCGGGCGGCCCTTGCCGAGACGATCTTGCATATCTTTTTGACAAGCTTTCTGTCTTCCAATATCGAATTTGTGATGCCGAGGGCGTTCAAAATAATGCGCGTATGTTCTAGCTCTACGGACTCATCCGCTTCTATCGCTGACATGTATTCTGTCTTGAATCCACCCGGTATATCAAATGCGAAGGAGCTTTCTCCTCTAAAAAGCATGCCTCGCGAAATAAGGTTTTGCAGCATGTGTTGTGTCACTTCTCCTATATACATGCCGGATATCATCTTCTCGAAAATATGCTCCTTGGGATTATTGGACATTGCATCGACTAATATATCCCATGCCTCCTGCGCCACTCCGTCGAAAGCGCCCCATTCTGTGTTGACCGCCATCTCTTTCATATAGTCGAAGAATGCCGCCTTATCGAGTTTCTCAATTTCGTCCAAAGGCAAATATGTTGCGGCGTTCGTCCCTGTCCCCAGAATGAGCCCATGGACTTTATACCCTTTTTCTCTGAATTGATACGCGGCTGCGGCAAGGGTCCCCACCGTATCGTTACAAAGCGCCGTGATATGCACATGTGTGAGGCTCTTTCTCTCGAGGGCCGCCCTGAATAACTGCACAACATCCTTACCATAAATATCCTTAAAGTCCCACCCCTTTAACTTCTCCTTAAGGTGAATGCCCGAATCGATACGTGTCTGCTCAACCGGGAATGACCATGTCAACCCGAGGTCAACCTGCGTATCACTACCGATCTTTTGCTCATCCATGAAATCTTTTACGAACTGGGTTATAAAATCGAAAAGCTGATCGCCGGGGCCGGTCTTCTGTGCCGCGGTAAAATCTATCTTTTTCTCACTCTTGACGTTAATATTGCCTTGGCCGTCCAATTGTACCCGCACGACCCGTAAGGTAGAACCGCCAACATCCACGCCAAAATACTCACCCTCTTCAGTTCCGTCAGGAATGCCTACAAACGCAGGTATCATCTCTAGGGAACTCATAAGCCCTTTAAGGCCGCTTTTCATGTGCTCGAGCATCCTGGCCACGATCCCTTTCATGGTTCTTTCCGGAACTGCGAACGCATTTTTAACGGCAGATACTATCTGGCTATTGGAAATCGCGTTGTCGGTATATTGGTTCACGGCCCTCCTATGCTCATCCACGTTTAAATCAACCACTTTAAGGGCACTGAGCCTTGAGGCGTCTATCCTGTGCTCCAACATTCTATCTCTAATTCTGTCTTTTCCCTCGTCGCCTGACTCAAACATGATTTGAACGCCTTCCGCGTCGTCTCTGGTGGACCTGGATGAAAATGCTTCGGGCATAACATGCTCTCCTCTGCCAACCTCCCCGACAATACCTTCGTCCACCCACATGGTGATATCATCCCATATCATTTTAGCCAGGTTAGCGATATCTTTCTTATAATAATCGTCTAAGTGCAGCGCTTTAAGTACGCTATCGCACTCATCGATATAGCGCCCCAGGTTAAATTCAATGTTACCACCTACGAATTTCAATAGAACGTTTAGCCTCACCAGGGAAATGCGGTCTGCCAATATCCGTTCCTCGATCTTGGCCAGTCCGTCATCCGTAATCTCGTATTCAGCCTCCGGTGCGTCGGGCGCTGATATTATTTTCAAAATACCGTCTTTAATGAGCTGCTGACAGTAGAGAGTAAGATCACTTTCATTGTCATAAGATGCCTTGAGCTCCGAAGATCTTGTTACTGTCTCTTCTAATACGGCCGCTATTACGGCTGCATATTGAGGTTCCGAAAAGGAACGGCTTTTTGTTTCACCGCTCTTTACCGCAGCATCCGCCGGGTCCTTGCCGGCCTGTTCCCCCGCCTTATGCTCTGCCCTGCCGGGCACTTTACCTTCCCCGATCTCTTCTTCACCCTTTTTCTTTTTCCAATTCTTTTCGGTATACACCTCGATGAGGAATCCGCCATTGCTGGCTGTGGATGGAAAAACGGCATAGTAGGTCTTTATCCCGACATTGCCTTTCGAGGGCGCAATTCTGCATCGGAGGCATAGCATGTGGGAGGGAGAGCCGACTTTTGTAAATCTGACGGGAGACTGTTTATCAGAATCGGCGTATTTATTTATCGCCTCGATTAAACCATCCTGATTAATAGGCGCAGCCTTATCATTCCCGAATGCGGCAATAAGATGCTGTTCAAGGATAAACCGTATCCTGGAAATATCATATATCTCGGGATCGGTGAGATCGTCGAATCTGGATGCGGCGGCAAGCGTATCGCTGGCGATTTTGTAGTCCAATGCCTGGCTGAATGCGAGGTCCGATACTGCGGTAGTGCATAGAAAACAGCATAAAACTATTGTGGAGGTTATTCTATGCATCTTTTCCATTTTTGTCCGCTCTCTTTAATCTTTGTACTATCGAAGGATTACGCCGCCTGGCTGAAGAGCTTGGCTGCTTCGCGGAATATCTCAAGCTTTGCCTCTTCGACAATACCGGAGATCCTGCCCAGGATCATCATTATCTTTTCGATGGTGAGCGGAATATTGACTACGTTTTGGACGCTCACGTCTGATTCGCTCTCCAACCTGTAGTAATAGGTCTTTGCCGCCTTATCGCTTTCCATAATATCGGCAACGCTCTGGCCGTAAGCGATGCGCCTCTCTCTGGTCAGATTCTCGTTGACCATGTCTATGAGGGCCTTTTCGCTCTCATTCGATACAACAACCGCTACCCGTATGCCCGCCGCGGCCAATGTCTCCAGATATATGCCGAATCCTTCAGTGAACGTTATGCCTTCGGAGAAAATATTCAGGCACTTGCCATCCATCCGTGCAATATTTGTGACACCGCATTCCGCGAAGGCCTGGGATAACCGTGTATAACTAAGGCCTGCGATGTAATATTCCTCCGGGACAGCCGCCCGCGCTTTCTCGAGCAATTCTCGAGCAGAAACAGTTCGTAACGCCACATCATTTACAGGATCTGGCTCTGTTGCGAAAAAAGACGGGATTACTGCATCGTCAACTCTTTCGAGCGGCATTTGCTGCGCCGGGCTCGTCGCCTCAACCATTATCTGCGAAATTATATTATCTACGGCTTCGCGAAGCTTGTTCCTGAGTGCGCCTATTTCACTGCCCCGCTGTGACAGTATTTTGTCTCCTACGGAAGTCTTTTGAAGCTCGCGCGTTATGCTGTCTTTCTTCTCACCGTAGTCCAGCCATATTTTTTCTATGGCTCCAAGTTGCGCTTTGATGAAGTCTTTCTTTATTGAATAAGTATTAGGCGCCGTCGCCATATTTACTTTAAGAATACCTGCATTGCACAGACCTTTCAGAACGTTGCTGAATGTTTCCTTCCAGTTTTCGGCCGGTCTATCTAAACCAAGGTCTTCCCTTACAATAAGATATTCCTGGTAAAAGTCTGTCAACGTAAACGCAAACACCCTATTTTCGAACGAAGGCATGAGCGCGATGACCTTCAGCGCATCCGCCTGGCTCTTGCTATCTTTTTCGCCTGTGCCTTGTGACTCTTCTCGGGATAGCGCCATATCCGGGCTAGCGGGCTTCGCGGTCGTGGCGGCTGCGACCATCGCATCCTTTTCATTTACCAGCTCTGATTCGTTCTCGAAAAGATTACGGGCACTAGCGAGCAGTTCGGTATCTGTAACGCCAGGCGCAAGTTCAACCAGTTTTCTCGCAACTCTTGTGACTTCTTGTCTGGTTTGATCTAGATTGCCGGCACGCATACGCTGTTCTTTATAATAATCCGGCCCCCCGGGCGGCAAAGACCTATTAAAAATCGCGTCACAGAGGCTCAATAACTCCCTGAGCTTATCAAGCAGCCTGCCAAACTCCGCAGCTGGTGAGTGTTGCTCATTTTCCGTTGACTTATCCGGCGCTGCCATCGCAAGGGTTTCTTGAGCATGCATAAGCGCCGCATTGGCCAATCCTAGGTCTATCTCTAGAGTATCTGAAAGCTCTGCGGCGCTAATTAAGCCTAATCTTGCTCCTGCTAATGCATTTTTAACTTCATCGGTTCCGCCGTATCTTCCGGCTAACTTAGCGATATAGGCTCTTTCAGCAGGTCTAAGCATACCAAAATAATCTGCTTCCGCCGCCGGGCTCTTGCCGGGGTCTGTCGGTGCAACTTTATCTGTGAATTCCGCTGCCCTCGCAACCGCTTCATCGATTGCTGCTTTCAACTTTGCATCGTTCACCCCGCCAAATCCGGCAGCCAATATGTTGCTCCACGTTGATGATCCTCGCACGAATGTTCTAACGAAAGCCTCTCCGGGTGCGTACCTTGTTCTCCCTAGCTCTTTCAGAAATACCGGATAAACATACTTTCTCTGCTTGAGCACCTCCAATGCCTGCCTCATGTGGTCTTGTGACGTACCACGTTCGGGGAAAAGATTAGCCACAGAAAAGTCGGCTCCGGATCGATTTGATAACATACGTATCATTTGGCATATGGCTCTGTTCACAAGACGCTCCACGTCTTCAGGTGCAATCGGCGCAGACGTTGTTCTTGCGAAAGACTCTGTGGCAGGCACTGATCCTTCCGGCGCAGCGCTTCTTACTGCCGCCTCTTCTGCCAGGCTCCTGTCTGGTTCCTTTATAAATTTGCCGGTTGTTGGATCGCGTGGATGCATTGCGCCGAATGAATATTCGGACACGTCTTCGGGGAAGATGTTGTCATGCTGCCAGCGTTTTGCTTCCACTCCAGTCTTTAAATCATACGCTACAGCTATTATGTCGGAGAATTTTTCGGCGCTAGGCTTGCTCGCTGTTACCGGGTTATGGGTCTTTCTTTCAAAAACAATAGTAACAGTCCTTTGGTCGAGAGAAACATTTATTAGACGATAATAATATGGGGATATTTTGTTAAGAGTTGCGCGGCTTGCTTCATCATATGATGGAAACTTTGAAGGATTACCTTTATCATCATATAGATTCCTTATCTCTCCGGTTTGCAGATCAAAAATATATGCGCAGTTAGCGGCTGTTGCTATCCCAATAACATAAGTACCGTTGGTTATGAGTCTATCTACACCCTTACCTGTGAAAGGATCGGCAACCTTCTCACTGGTTCGTTCAATAATTTGTACAATTTTGCCCATGTCATCAAGCTGGCAGTAATATGGTAATTCACCTTTTTTCTCTTCGCCTACCGCGCCTGACAACGTCTCTTTGTCCCTTATACCACCGCTAAGCCAATCGGCTTTCCATAATCCGTTTTGTTCTCTACAGATCTTTCCACCGACGTATGCCTCATCACGAACTTCATATCTCTCGATATCTCTTCTTGTAACGCTGTACTGCTTGTTATTCATTAACATTTCTTTAAGATTCATATTTGAAACGGCGGCCCACATGAGGAGAACTTTCATCCTCTCTTCCCCGCTCACCACGTTACCTTCACCGCTCGTTGGCGTAGGAGTAATCCGAGCGTAACGATTGACTACAATTTTGTATTCATCTTGCCCCTTTGTTATTATATCTTTCGCGGCAATCGCCGATATAGGGCCAACTATAGCGTCAAAGGCACCTTCCCCTGTCCACTTTTCAAGTAAACGCCCATTATCCATAATGGCGTAAAAACTTCTGCCGGACGGTTTCACAAGAAACGCCAGCGGTAGATCCGGCTCAGGATAGCTAAAATTTTTACTGTTGTCGGAAAATATGGTATCGATCAGCGTATTATCTCGGCCAAAAACGGCTTCACTTATACTATAGCGCCCTATTCCGGTTTCTTGAGAATGAAAGCGTAAACTGCCTGATGATACAGAAATCTGTAAAACTCCCGTTCCTACAAGGCCCTCTCCCTGAATATTCTCGTATATTTTTTCATAGTATGTTTTTCCATCGAAAATCCCTACGCCATGCCTTCCAAGCGCATTCCTTAACTCATTAAACAGAAAAGTCGCCTGCTGATTCCGCACAGCCGCGGAAGGCTGGGCGGGAACGATACTATCACTCAGAGCTTCCTCTCTCCACGATTTCTGAGCCAAGAGCCATTCTTTCAATTTCTGACCGAGCGGTGTATAGGGCGCGTTATAGAATTCTATGCCTTGAATAGCCCCATTTCTATCCATGGATACTTCAAAGGTATAGATACCGATCATTTGATTAAATCGGGCGGTATATTTCAACCTGATTATACCCTGTTTCAGGTCAATTTTCGCGCTGCCAAAAAAGAGTTCCAATGTATCATACGCGAACTGTTCAAAAAGAGCATAATCAACTAAGGCAGCCGGGTTAAATTTTATTCTGACAAGAGACGGAACCGCTAACCCGTCAACTTCTTTTATCCGGGCAATTTCTAACTTTGTTAAGCTGATCTCGTCTACTCTTGCTTTCATAAGAGAGTCGGTTTCTTTAATCGAAAGCGCCGCCTTAAGGGTAACGAGCCCTCCGAATGCTTTAGAATCGACCAACCTGAATCTGTTTTGATCGACTGGCTGGCCTCTTAAATCATTTAATATATCGATAACCTTACCAAGAATTCTTTGATGCAATACACTAAGATCATCCTTTCCGGCCAAATAGTCAGGATTCTTATACATTATTACCAGTTCTTTTAACTCGTCTTCGCTTAATTCTTGAAGTCTCTGAATAAATTTCATCACGAACTTGCCTTTTTCCGTCAATTCAAAATTGCGGTGAGGGCTCCGGGTGAACAGCACCAAAGAGCTGTCTAAAATTCCCTCATGCTCCAGCGCGCCTAAATCTCTCCTGATGGTCCGCTTCCAATTATCGCTTTCCTTATCCCTCAAAGGATCTAATGCGCCTTTCCCGGCCGCGAGCCTAAGATCGCTCACAGCCTTATAGTATTCGGGATAATCGCTCAATACAAATGCCTTGCTCTGCAAGACTCCATTCCTATATATAATCTCAAGCGCCGCCTCCGGGCTCTTGCCAAGAGTTTTTGCATCGCCAACTGGTTTAAATTCGTGTTCCTCGCCGCGTCCGCTATGTCCTTGCGCTCGCCTTTGTGCTGCCGCCGAAATCACTTTGCTCTCAAATTCTTTCGCGTCATTCGATTCGTTAATCATCGACATAGCGCCATCAGGACCAACCAAACGTAAGCTGTGATCTATATCTGTCGCTAATATTGCTATCGCTTTTAACCATATCCTGAATGTCGCCATATCAATGGTTTTTCTTCCTTTTTCGCTCAACTTATTAATTAGCGCAAAGCAGGTATATGTGATATCGGTAACCGGGTCGTCTTTTTTATCAAGACAGCTTTTTGCGAATTCCCGCAGTAATTCATATATCGCAGGGTTGCCTGTATAAGTCATCAAGTGGTCCGCAACTTCACCTATATATCCTTTCTCATCTCCATTAAGCGGCATCTCCAAGTCCTCATCCCGGTAATCTACTGCCATCCGAACAAATATATCTATTATTCGACTTTGTACTTTTGGACTAGGATCGAAATCCGCTGGGTAAGGGCAAGGACGTTTTGGCCCACAATACCTTGCTACCACATCTTCTATACACCTCCTCACGCTTGGGTCTAGTTCAGCTGATTTTTTATCCGCCGGGCTCTTGCCGGGGTCGGTCGGTTCAATTTCACCTGCAGATTCCGCCGGCAGCACGGCCTCTTCAGGATGGCTGTCGCTTACCCTGCGTTCGGTGACCGGCGACCTGCCGGGTTGGGAGCGTCTATTTTCTTCACGAATAACTTTCAGCTGTTTCCTCACCTCGCGTAATTCCTCTTCTATATATTTGATGTTGTCCTTTAATCTACCCACTGTCATGTAACCGCTCTGTTTTCCGGTGTCAAAAGCCCTCCCGGCGCTATGGGACTCTGCTGTTTCGACCATAAACATATCATCTTCACGTAATTCTCTTTCGAATTGGAATTCTACCCGTCTCAACATGCTTGATAAGCGTTCAAGCTCGTGCCCTAATTTCCTTTCTTGCAATTCTAATGCTTGCGCTGACGCGTAGTCGCGCGTTCCAGGTACATCAGGCGCTGCCATCATAAGAGTTTCTTGAGCCTTTATAAGCGCTGCATTGGCCAACTCTATCTCTATCTTTAGAGTATGTGAAAGCTTTGCGGCATTAACCTTGCCTAATCTTGCGCCTGCTAACGCGTTCTTAATCTCAGCGGTTCCGCCGTATCTTTCGGCTAACTTACCGATATAGTCTTTTTCAGCATCTCTAAGCATACCGAAATAATCTGCTTCCGCATCCGCCGGGCTCTTGTCGGTTTGCCTTTTCTTTGCTTCTTCTATCCTCTTGTATATATCATCCGCTGATTCGCCGTCTCTCGTCCCTAGGCCAGCGGCCTTCGCTTCTCCTCGCGCTCTTTCGAGCCTTTTTTGCATGTTCTTTGCTTCTTCTATATTCATCTCATCCGCCGGGCTCTTGCCGATATTTTCGCTCTTTGGCACAGCAACTATGCCAACACCTTTATCGGTAGAAACAACTTTCACCTTTATAGATGCTTCGCCCATAGATGGGGCAACGATTACATTAGAAATCAGTTCACCACTTTCGAGGTCAAAGACTGCGCCTGGTGACGTGGAATACTGATGGGCACCCGCGTGCGTGTCTGTTATCCCCCAAAAACTCCCGGAGAGAAATCTTGTAGTACAAACAAGCCTGCCGGTCGCAAGCTCGTAAACGTAGAAGTCGCCCATATCGACTATCGCAATATGGGTCTTTGTGAGCCTATAAAATGTGCAAGATCTTAGTTGCTTATCAAAGCGATTATCAGGTTTTCCCGTTTTTAAATCGTATAGCGTCCTAAAACCACCGGCGCATATCGCATGTGTTGATGTAATTCTAAGTCCATCCTGTGTTCTCGCTTCATCGATCTTCGTAAGCACTTTTCCGTTTACGGGATTATAAACGGTAAGCCCCCTCCAGAATACGCCGCTGACGGCAAGATAATCTTCAGCGAGAGTAAATAGGCTCGTTTCAATATCCGTTAATGCTTCAATAGGCTTGCCCGTTGAAAGGTCATAAACTGTAAGATTATTATTGAATATTTTTCCTGTGTGTTGAGTTTTACAAACTGCGAGGCGCGTTTCAGTCATCATGAAGCCTAAGTCTGCTTTTAGATCTATTAATCCTTCCACACGTTTGCCGGATGCAAGATCATAGACCGTAAGCTTGTTCTCATAACAGACCGCCAGATGTTTTGAGCTCAACTTTACTTCATGAACGCCATATAGTTTCTCCATCGCCTTCACGGTTTTACCGGTTGCGAGCTCATATACCGTTACCTTATATTCATTATCGACTATAAGATGAGTTGCCGTAACGCCATACTTATCATCATGATACCCTACTTTAATGTCTTCAAGCCCAGGGAAGGCCTTCCCGGTCTGAGGGTTATAGACAGTCAACTTTTCACCATAACGAATTGCCAGGTACGTCGGTGAAAACTCAAAATTATCAACAGCGATATCAACCAATTCTTCAACAGGCTGTCCTGTAGAAAGATTGTAGAGCGTGCCTTTTCTCGCTTTGTCATATATCGACGCAGGCCTATCTATTCGTATATCTTTAACAACAAAAATAAAATCGCCTTGAGCCTCCATGCTGCAAACAGCACAAGATATGCTGAGAAGAAGTTTTTCTTTGGCAAGTTCTCTGCTGGCTGATTCATCTCTTGGCGCATCCGCCGGGCTCTTGCCTGCCTTGCCTTTCGGCCACTCGTAAGCTGGTACTTCGACACGAAGTGTCACCACGGGACTGAATTCACCCTTAACATAAGTGCTTCCAGCACCTTTTTCAAATCTATAGGATAAAACTCCTGGTTTTTTTAATTGTTTCAATAGCTTTTGAATGTAAATAGTCACTTTCTGTTGAATGTTATCATTCGGACGGATCTTATAGAACCCTAAATCTTCCAGCAGTGTTTGCGCTATAGGCATCCCTTCTCTATTAACTTCCCACCATATGAGCTTTAATGCGCAATTTTGTGGTGAGGCATTGTGAATAGCTTGACGTATCCGTACCTCCGCCTCTTTGGCAATCTGATTAATGTCGGCCAAGACTTCGCCTCCTGCCGCGTAGTCGCGCGTGCCGAGGTTCGTATCGAGGTCAACAAGGGTGTAGCGCGCGATGTCGTCTTTTTTTAGCTTACCATCAAAATATGCCTTGAGCCTATCGTCTAATTGGCTTGGCACCTTGTGGCTGTTCTTGACCGTAAATGGCATACCGCACGCCGCGCCTATTTCGTGCACAATCCTCTCGATAACATCTTCCGGAATACCAATATCTGTGACGAGCTTTCCGAGCGGTGATGTCAATGATTTTTGGAACTCCATGTACCCATTATACATAGACGCATTATTTGCCAAAGCATTGTAACGGGCCTCGCTGACAAAATAATGGGTCGCGTTATTACTTGAATGCGCCCAGACAGTAATCGGCACCATTCTGCCGGATTCTTCATCCAATATATAATCGGGATTCTCTTCGAGCATCTTCTTTATTGCGGGTGTCACCTTAACGATAAATGCTTCCCGTTTACCAAAAGGAGTGAGACCGGCAGGGGTTATTATTTCAAGCTGTAATTTTCCCAGCAACTGATTTATTATACTTTCGTAATCTTTACCGTCGGCTCCGGGAACTTTTAGTGCGCTTACCAATCCTTGTTCGTGCGCTACGCTTATGATCTTATCGATACCTTGTTCGTGCCGGACATATCTATCGATCGCGGCACGATGGGTATTTTCTCCCGTAGAGAAAGATGTCGGCAATGTACCGCTTCTAAGAGATTTAAGCTCTTCTTTGGTAGGCGGTATAACAGGAAACCCTTCGGCATTATCCAGCTTTGTGGAGAATAACAGCCAGTAGGTATCTCTTTTTGAGCTCTTTTCTACAATAACCGGAACCAGAAACCATGACCCGCGTACCCGTTCCATCTGGTTATGGCAGATCGTTATGTTAGCAGGATTAAATATGGTGTGTTCTTGTAGCGACCCATTCTGCGCTTTACGATTATTTTCGACAATTTGGAAGAATTTTCTTAATGTGTCGATATCCGTTACATTTTTTATCTGTTCTCTATTTGCTAATAGGGTCTTTTCCAGGCCAACCCTCGCAATGGCGTATGGCTTAGCCAGAGATGTATTTTGGGCCATGTCATCCAACATCGACGGCGGCGCAAGATGGACAGCATCATACGCAAAACTTACGTTTCCCATCAGGAATGATACTGCAGTCACTAACGCGATTATCTTCTTCATCTTCTCTTCCCCTCTTTTGTTAATTGTTGTTATCTGTTTTGAAAACATGAGTAATCTCTTTTTCTTAATAAATCATTTCATTTATAAAACAAAACGCCTGGCGAACTTTGCCAAGCGTTTTTTGGAGACCGAATCAATTTATTTAAAGTATACCAGAAAAACTCGTGATGTCAAGTAGCTATTTTATATCTTAACAAGAAGGCAGGAACTTATATGATAACGACAAATTCGCCCCTTGGCGGGTGTGTTTTGAAGTGGCTTATTGAGGCGCTTACGTTTTCCCTTCGTATCTCTTCGAATTTCTTCGTTACCTCTCTTGCAACTACGAGTTGTGTGTCTCCATAAACTACGAGAATGTCCTCGAGAAGCTTGAGAAGTCTATGGGGAGATTCATACAAGACGAGCGTTCTGGCTTCATCATGCAGCTTCTTCAGCTGGTTGCGTCTTTTTTGGCTTTTGTTCGAAAGGAAACCTTCAAAAGTGAAGGAATCGGTGGGTTTGCCTGAGACACACAAGGCAGCCAGAAGCCCTGAAGGGCCGGGGATCGGTACGACGAGGATCGAGTTTTCGATGCATGCTCT
>Ga0315294_10007694_pt1 | contig 11824 bp, 9 predicted proteins | sample YL17G13_40_MG_FD_203626 | JGI IMG/M metagenome (GOLD analysis project Ga0315294, IMG submission 203626) | Sediment microbial communities from Yellowstone Lake, YNP, Wyoming, USA - YL17G13_40 | ecosystem: Environmental > Aquatic > Freshwater > Lake > Sediment | place: USA: Wyoming | collected...
CAGCGCCTGTCCATAAAATCGACAGCGGCAGCGCCAGGTCGTTATCCGGGTACAAAACGTCATCAGAAAGACACACTGCGTTGACGCTCTGGTAGCTGGTTTTGATGTAGGGTACTACAGCAAGATACGGCTTATAGAAGAGCTTACTATCCAGCGTGATTTTATCCGGTATTTGCAGCATTGTAAAGCCAACCACCCACAGAATGCCGCCCCAAATTTAGTTCTCGAATAACCAGCAGGCTACAATTCGTGAAGCATTTTAACCGCCTGTTTTACAACCATATCAGCCGCCTGATGTGCGAAGGGACTGCTTCTAATCTCATATCCTCCCTCAATATAAAGATGTGCCGGCGGAAGATAACCTGCCGCTCCATTGCAATGTGTAATCACAAATGTATGCTTATACGGCGAACCAGCTTTGATTCTCATCCCAATTTCGGTCAGCACCTCGCAGCCGATTCCCACAAAAGCAATGTCACCAACTCGTGCAGCCGTTAAATTCAGTCGAACAGACGGGCAATCTTTCTTCACATCAGTTTCATTCAATGGCTTACCCGGAAGTTCAAGTGCTATAAAACCGGTTTTGATTTCTCCGCCAGCAGAAACTTTTGCGATACCGCGGAAAACATGCACTACTTCCTCACCCAGCACCGTACCCAATAGCACCGGTTCCGGAATCCAGCCAGGCTCAGTACTAAATCCTGGCAGCACTCTAAACCATGGGTCGATGTCACCGGATGCACCTGCAAATCCGGGCGCAATTACATTTCCATCGAGAATCTTCTCAACAAACTGTTCTGCCAGCCCCAGAACATCGCCGCTAATGGTATAATTCTTTGGGCCCAAACAGGTAGAATGTGTCGCATAATCAAATAGCACAGCTATCGGCTTACCGTCAGGTTCTGCAACTTTGACAACTAAAACCTCTTTATCGGTCGGACCATAAGGATTGCGTCCAAGTTCTATTGAACTGGCTCTGGAGCTATCAAGTTTTAACTCTCGTCTATTTGCACCGACCGGGCAGTAGCCGACCGCGGCACCTATGTGGACAGGGCTTGTATCGCCAATCGCCTGGCGAATTACTTTTATTAACTTATCTTTTAAGAGTTCTGTATATTCAAGATTATTCGGGTCTGTTTTTTCTTTATCTATGGTCAGGGTCGGCGCGCTGTGCGTATGTATCCCGCAGAGAAATAATTCAGAGGGTTTCAGCTCGAATTCTTCTAAAATGGCCTTCCGCAGATACTCATCTGTCCCGTTATAGAAGCCAAGAACGTCTGTTGAAACTAACACAACTCGCTTGCCATCATTTTCAAATGCAACAACCCGGGCACATAAAGGGTCGTGAACGCCTTCGGAAAATCCTGTTCGACTGCCATAGCCGGCCATTTTAACGCGTTTTTGAGGCGTTATATCGACCCTCGCAGCCCCGGCCCGTAGGACAGCCGTGGCTTCCTTCGATTGTGCAATGGAGGTTGTGTGAGAAAGGCAAACAGTAACAACTATTACAATTTCGCAAATTTGCCTGAACCAAGACAGTGACAATGATGGCATGCCTATCTCCTTAATACACTTATCTTTCCGCTCTTGCATTTAGCCAGTATGACTTTCTACAAAATTCGCTATCGGCTCTACTGTCAGAGATTTTGCTGTATAAATCTGATGGCATTATTGAATATCGTCATCCCGTCGCCATCCTGTCTGGTTTTTAGACGAGACCAGTGCGGGTGTTGAGTTGGTCTCACGAATCTTTCCGGGTGAGGCATAAGCCCTAAAACTCTTCCTGTGGTATCTGTCAGGCCGGCCATGGAATCCACCGAGCCGTTCGGATTAACAGGGTAGTCACCCTCTTTGCCGTTTTCATTCACATATTTAAATGCAATGTGTCCCTCAGATTTCAGTTTCTCCAGCACATTTGCGTTTTTGGTAACGATTTTGCCTTCGCCGTGCGCAACCGGAAGATAAATTTGCCTGCCCCGCTCAATAAAAATGCACCTGTCAGTCTGGGGAGCTAAATAAACCCACCTATCTTCAAACTTGCCGCTGTCGTTGTAAGTTATCGTAACCATCTGCCCACTAATTTTTGACGCCCTGTTTTTGTCTTTTATCTCTGTGTTCTCTGTGGCTGCCGTTTCTATAAAACCCGGCAGAATTCCTGCCTTGACCAGCGCCTGAAATCCGTTGCAGATTCCGAGCACTAATTTACCGTCATCGATGAATTTTTGTACCGGTTCGTAAAGGTGATGTATGATTTGATTTGCCAGGATTTTTCCCGCAGCAACGTCATCGCCATAGCTAAAGCCGCCAGGAAAAACAACTATCTGATATTGGTCCAGCACAGATTTATCCTCAATTAATCTATTTATATGCACACGCTCTGCTTTTGCCCCCGCCAACTCGAGCGCATACTCGGTTTCCATATCACAATTTATCCCCGCCGCCCGCAATACTACTGCTCTTACCTGAGCCATTTTTTACCTTTCGAAGATATGTGATTCCTGCCCAACTGGAAGTCTATCCCCTATAATACCCTTCTGTTGTCTGCGCCCGTTTCTGCAATACTTTATCGTGTTTGTATTGGCTCTTAATTTCGTCTGGTTGGTGTCTTATACAGACTGGGGTCGCCATCGGTTCTAAAAGTCATTTCCTGTCTTTCAGCATTCCATACTAACTTGCCCTTGCTATCTCGATACCACCGTGCCAGTCTTGCCCAATAAGCTTCGGCAGTCTCGCTGTAATCACCGCCTCCTCTTTGCCAACACAATATTAAAGGATTTTCAAGTCTACCTACAATACCTTGTCGGTAAGATGTGTCCAGTTCGGGGTCAATAATCTCATTCATTAGCGTATCCAAACCATACCAGTCATCAACAGTCATTAACTTGAGTGCAAGAGCAACCTTCAGATATGGAAATTTGTTTCTATAACTTCCAAAAATCTCGTGAGCAACTTCTTTTGCATCATCAGGAGATGCTTTAATCAAGACCGGAATTAAATCCTCAACCTCATTTGGAGAAATTATATCACTGCCTTCAAGTTCCCGTTTCATCAAATTGTCGACAATGCGTTTTCTCAATATATCCACTATTTCTGGCTCACCAGCATGGGCTAACAGCCATGCCCCCGTATTAAAGAACTCCGGATGTTCGTTAATTAGAAACCGACCTAATTTGGAAGCGTATTCTTTGTTTTTTTGAAACTCCAATACAGGTGCGGTTCGTTCCATGCTGTGTACCAATTCTTTAGCATATGGTAGGTCCTCTTGGAAAACTTCAATTGTTGGAATTGCTCCTCCTTGACGAACCAATATCATCCCTAAGTCTTCTTTGCTAAACTTGGGTAGCCGCCCCGGAAGAAATCTCGGGAACCAGGTGTTCCCGCACCAATACATAATTCTAATTTTACACCATACTTTTGAAACGGGTTTGTTGGGGTCGGCTATCTCAATTTCGAACGTGGGTATTTGCCATTGAAAGTACCTTATCTGCTCCAATGGATTGGAAAGTATTGTCTTTATCCCGTAAATATGGTAGCGACTACCGTCGGCTAAAATTATCTCCCCCATTTCATTTATTTTTGCAGCTTTCCTTGGTCTGTCTAAAGGTTGATTTTCGTATAATACTGGACTTCCAAATATCTTGTAGCCGACCAGATGAGCAGATATGGCCAGCAAAAGACCTATGAAAAGCAATGTAATTACAGTTTTTCTTCTCATCTCGAGTCCGGAATTAAAACTGCCTTTGCTACCAGTTAAACGTTTTCTGCCAGGCCCGTTTTAGTGAGCCGATATCCGCTTCGATAACTATTTTGCCGTTCTCTGCTTTTATGACAAGTGTTTTTTCCTCTATCACCCTTCCGATTTGTCCAAAGGGTAAGTTAAGCATCAGCTTTGCAAAGGCGTCGTAATTTTCCGGCTCTACTTCCACGATATAGCGAGAGTTTGATTCGCTAAATAATTGTACATCTGCCCGCCAGGCGTCTTTATTTTTGGGCAGCCCCCGAAGGTCTGCCTCTATCCCCAGTCCTCCTGCAAACGCCATTTCTGCGAGCGCAACAGCTATGCCGCCCTCCGAGCAGTCGTGGCAGCTAACCATAAGGCCTTTTTCTATCGCAGTAGAAATCCTTTTTGCGATTTTAGGGGCCGTTTTGAGGTCAACCTTCGGAACGTTGGCGCCGGGGTAACCGTTGATTTTATAATAGTGTGAGCCGCCTAATTCATTTTTCGTTTCACCTACTATGAATAATAAATTTGACGCCCTCTTGGCGTCCATTGTCACGCATTTGTTGACGTCATCTACTATCGATATTGCACTTATCAAAAGTGTTGGCGGAATGCAGATTGTTGTTCCATCTTCGCAGGCAAATTCATTATTCAACGAATCTTTGCCGGAGATAAACGGTGCCTCGAATGCGATTGCCCCATCGTAACACCCCTGGGCCGCACGCGCTAACGCGCCGAATGTTTCCGGCCTTGTGCAATTACCCCAGCAGAAATTGTCTAACAGGGCAATCCTGTCGGGCCGGCCGCCCACGCATATCAGGTTTCTAATTGCCTCATCGATTCCAGCCAGTGCCATCCAGTATGGGTCAATGTCACCATATAGCGGATTTATTCCGCAGCTAATCGCAAGCCCCCTGTCTGAGTCATACTTTGGCCTTATCACAGCCGCGTCACCGGGCCCATCATTGCTTATGCCTGTCAGCGGCTTAATTACCGATGTGCCCTGAACTTCGTGGTCGTATTGACGAATCACCCACTCTTTGCTGGCAACGTTGTAGGATGAAAGAATTTGCGCAAGCTCATCATTGTAGTTATCTTTTTCAGCAATGCTCGGTTCAGTGAGTTTAGGCGCATTCCAGACCGCTTTGCGAGAATACTTGGGCACACCCTCATGCAGAAACTCCATATCAAGTTCGCCTACTAATTGGCCGTTGTATCGCAGCTTCAGTTTCCTGTCGTTGGTGAATCTGCCTACTACCGTTGACTCTACGTTCTCATCATCAAAAATCTTCTTAATCGCCTTGAGGTTTTCCGGCTTGACGGCTAAAACCATTCTCTCCTGGGCTTCACTTATCCATATCTCGGTATAGTTCAGGCCGGCGTATTTCAATGGGGCTTTTTCCAGGTCCACCTCTGCTCCAAGATTTTTACCCATTTCTCCTACCGCACTGCTTAGACCACCAGCACCACAATCCGTAATTGCCTCATATAGCCCGGCTTGGTTCGCTGCAACCAGCACATCGAGCATTTTCTTTTCCGTTATTGCGTTGCCGATTTGAACGGCGTGGGAAAAGATTGCTTCGTATTCGTGGGTTATTTCGCCGCTCGAGAAGGTCGCTCCGTGTATTCCGTCTCTGCCTATCCGGCCGCCGACCATAATAATCAGATTACCGCTTTGCGGATTTTTGAAGCATTTCTTCTTGTCCATCAAACCGATGTTGCCGCAATAGACTATCGGATTGCCTAAGTATCTTTCATCGAAGTAAATTGCACCGTTGACCGTTGGTATTCCCATCCTATTACCGTAATCGCGCACTCCCGCCACGACACCCTTCATAACCCTTCTGGGATGTAGAACACCTTTGGGAATTTCATCGTGTTTCTTATCAGGCGGCCCAAAACAGAATATATCTGTATTGGCAATGGGCCTGGCGCCCAATCCCGTCCCCATCGGGTCACGAATTACCCCACCGATGCCTGTGGTTGAACCGCCATACGGGTCCAGTGCGGATGGCCGATTATGCGTTTCAACCTTAAAGCATACTGCTGAATCCTCATCAAATTCCACTACACCGGCATTATCAGAGAAAACAGATATGCACCATTTTTTATTGAGTTCTTTAGTTGCCTTGAAAACCGTCTCTTTTAGCAGATTGTCAAAATGTATCTGCTTACTGTCTATCGACATATCCACCGAACTTTTGAGCGTTTTATGGACGCAATGCTCGCTCCAGGTCTGTGCCAGTGTCTCTAATTCGACATCGGTAGGCTCTCTGCCGAGTTCTCTATAGTATTTTTGAATCGTCTGCATCTCGACCAGATTCAAAAACAGGTCCTTTTCTTTGCTCAGCTTGATTAGTCCATTTTCGTCAAGGTCGCGTATAGGCCAGTGGATTATCTTCGGTTCGTATGGTTTTAGATGCGGGCTTGGCGGTTCAGCTTCGTTGCCAATTAGAACAACTTCAATACAATCGTTTGCCAGAATCTTCTTTGCAATTGTATCCGCCTGTTTGGTGGTAATATCCCCCAGCAGCACATACTTTCGTGCCGTCCGAACGTTGTTGGCTTTGACACCCATATCGGCAATTGCCGTCATCACCGATTCGGCTACAGGGTCGGTAACGCCGCTTTTCAGGTGCACCTCGATTAAGGTTGCTTTTGCCAGCCCTGCCGGTGGACCGCTTCTGCCTATGTAGTATTCCTCACAGACAGGGTCGGTTAGAAGCTCTTTCGCCACACGCTCGGCAAAATCTTTATTGAAATCCGCCTCAATCAGAAACACTTTTGCCGACTGAACTGCTTCAACCGAACGGATGCCGAGCTCCCTGATGTCCTCCAATACCCTTTTACCCTGCACGTCGGCAAAGCCCCGCCGATTAAAAACCTCAAAACGCCATTGCTTCACGATAATACTCCCTTACTTTTATCACGCGAATAACTCCATCCTGCTACTACAGTGCCGGAGATTTTACACTGTTTGGAACTGTAGAGATGAAAGTTCTTCCTGGGTGGCTCGTGAGCTGATTTTGAGAAACTCAACTCCGACGACGCGACCTTCACTATCAAAATCAAGAATTACGCCAGGACGCACTTCCTCTGACTCAACCACTTTACTTTCATCAAGGCGCAGATAAAGGGTGTCGGTTTCTTTATCAACTTTAAGTCTCATTACTCACCTCTCAATCTTCTATCGAAAAAAGCTGTGACCGCTTTGTTGGGTATCACAGTAATGTTGACAATGACTCTTAACCATCGGTTTTTACGTTTTGGAATTCGCCGCAAAAAATTTTTGTACCATCTGCGCGTTCCTCAAGCTTTTCCGGCTTAGTTAAAGTGCGGGTGACCAACGACATTGGAATCGAACGTTCCTTTAGCATAGCTTTGAAATGTCGTGTGTATTGAAGCTCTGACTTTTCGCCCATAATGACAAAACCTCAAAACGCCATTGTTTCACGGTATCAATTCCCTCCTTTTCATTTTGTAGTTTATTAGCACCGCGCGTTTTCTCCTCGCTGCCTTCAGCATAGTTTCAATTTGTTTTTTATTTCGTCTTGTGATGGCCTTCCTTATCTTGGCTAATTCGAGAATAATTCTATCGATACCTCCGACAACATTGCTTGCATTTGTCACCAGGACATCAGCCCAGATATTAGCCGGTCCCGATGCTATTCTTGAGGTATCTATGAAACCCTTGCCTGCAAATTTCAACTCCTCGCTATTACTGGCATTTATCAACGCCGCCGCTGTGATATGCGGAAGGTGGCTGACATTTGCAAAGATTTTATCATGTTCCGCCGGCCTCATCAATTTCACATAGCAGCCAAGTACTGTCCAGAACTTTTTAAGAGTTCGCACTGCCTTGCGATTAGTTCCTTTTGTCGTTGTCAAAATACATATAGCCCTATCGAACAAATCGTCTCTGGCAAATTCGACACCCCTTTGTTCTGAGCCGGCAATTGGGTGAGACCCTACATAATAAACACTCTTGGGCAGTATCTTTGTTGCCCAGCGATCGGGCCAGACCTTTGTCGACCCGACATCCGTAACGATGCAACCAGCCGGTAGTACCCCAGCTATCTGGCTGAAGAATTTCTCAAACGTCGATATAGGGGTGGCCAGGATAACAAGGTCTGCAGTAGATACGCTCTGACCTACATTGTCAACGATTTCAGTTGCAACTGCCAATTGCCTTGCTCTGGCGCGAGTCCTGAGACGGTGGCTATAGCCCACCACTTTTACTCCGGGGAAACAGCGTAAGACCGCCAATCCAATTGAGCCGCCTAAAAGTCCTAATCCTAATACCGTTATTTGTTTTAAGTCTTTCAAAATCAAGACCTTATGAAACCACCTTCCAACTGCCTCCTGCTAAAAATTACCCCTAAGGGGCTTATATGTCAATTTTTTTCTTTGATTTATGCGGGCAAAATGTTAATATCTTACTTTTAAGACAAATCAGCTAACGGATATAGCGAAAAACAAACATCGAGCCCACCGTTTGTGGGCAAATTTTTATGAGCATTCGTTAAAGTCTGCCAGGTTTGATTTTGTGCGTATGGCTGATACTGATACTACAATTAGCGGCGCCGAATACCTCGAATTTGAAGAGAAAGCAGCCGACCTTGACCGTCAGACGAATGAGCTTCGCAAGCTCAGTTCAATCAAGGGTATTGACTATTCCGCTGAGATTCGCCAGCTTCAGCAAGAGCAGGTTGCTGAACTGAAACGAGTCTATTCAAATCTGACTGCCTGGCAAACGGTTCAGGTGGCCCGTCACCCCAATAGACCAATTCTCACCGACTACCTTAACCTGATGGTAAAGGATTTTTGCGAATTGCACGGCGATAGAAGCTTCGGCGACGACAGGGCAATCATAACAGGCCTCGGCCAGATCGGCACAGAGAAAGTCCTCGTTATCGGCCAGAACAAAGGCAAAAATACAAAGGAAAGGATTGCTTGTAATTTCGGATGCCCCAATCCTGAGGGCTATCGCAAGGCATTGGCCAAAATGAAATTCGCTGAAAAGTTCGTTATTCCTGTCGTTACGCTTATTGACACCCCAGGCGCCTATCCAGGCATAGGTGCCGAGGAGCGCGGACAGGCCCAGGCAATTGCTGTCAATCTTACGGAAATGTCCCGCTTGAGGGTACCGATAATTTGTATCGTCATTGGAGAAGGAGGCTCAGGCGGCGCTCTCGGCATAGGTGTTGGTGACAGGTTGGCAATGCTCGAATTCGCATATTATTCGGTAATTTCGCCTGAGGGCTGCGCCGCAATCCTGTGGCGCGATGGCACACAGGCACCCGAAGCCGCCGAGGCCCTTAAATTAACCAGCAAAGATTTGTTTAAGCTCGGATTGGTTGATGCAGTCGTTCCAGAGCCGCTCGGCGGCGCTCATCGTAATATCCACGACACCATTTATAATGTCGAGCAATACATTGTAAAAACACTGCGAGACCTCAAGCGGCTAAAGATAGATAGTCTTCTTGAAAGCAGATACAAGAAATTGCGTTCGATAGGCAGCACCACCACAGATAGGCTTCGCCGTAAAACTCAAGCCGCCAGAGAGAGGATAAAGGCGGCCATCGAAGCCATCCCCTCTAAATCAAGACGAATCGCCGCTAAAATTTGATGGCATAACATCCCTTGCTGTATAAATATCTTCGTAACTTTTGCCCTCAAATGGGCTTGATACACACTTTTGAGGGAGAGCGATTATGTCAGACAAAGAACTATGTCCACAGGAAAAATTGTCACCGGCACAACAATCGCACCCGAAAGGTAAGATAAGCAAAAATTTCACTTGATATGCTCGGTGATTTCTCTTATAATATAATTGTTGCGAGTGCACACTGGCGGTTTCGCCGCACGACTAATTAAGGAGAGCAAAGGCACATCGCAACAGGGAGGCGGGGTGATGACGATTTCTTCGCAAATCGCCCGTGTCTCCCTTTTTTTATGCCCCCGAAAAATATACTTCCGCCCATATCTCGAATCTACCGCCTAACTTCCCGTTATCGCATAGTAACCAAACTGCTAATTATGAGCTAAAAGTCGAAGCTATATAAAAGTCGGTTAGCGTGGTTATTGCTCCGATGGTTATAGGACTTTTTTTCAAAGCATTATCTGTAAGGGAACCCGGAAAAAAAACGGATTTTTCTCCGGAAAAATTGTTTGACAAGCTGTCCGTGCCCTGTTAGAATATTCAACGGAGCTCTGGGTGCTGGGTTGAGAATCCCATCTTCCAGGTGGCAGGGCAAGCGCACAATAAGTGGAAATGACCCTGTTTTTCAGGAACGCTCGCTGTTCGTTGTGTCCGCTCTATTTTTTCGTTCTACATTCGTCTTCTGCAGAATTAAGTTTTAGGCAGGCAGGTGACGGGTGCAGTAAATCAAAGGAGTCTGGCTACTGGAGAGGAGGAAAAACGCAGGATGCGAAAGGAGGGGAGCTCAGCGATGCCTGCTGGTGCACCCCGCCTTAATTGATGAACAAGGGATTGTTTACTGACTTCACATTCCCCCGCGTTCAGCAACGTGCACACTTTGTTTGTACTTGAGGGTAGGCTTTATGGAGCCAAAAAGTAGAAAACCATCGGGCCGAGAGAAGGATGAAGCGTCTCTAAAGCTTCTTGAAAGACTGTGCGGACAATTGTATTCGTCCAATCCATCAACTCGGCGGCAGGTAGCTTTTAACTTGTCCTGGATGCAGGAAGATGGGTTAGAAATACTGCAGCAGGCTTTATTTGCCGACTCTCCTGCCAGAATCAAAAATGCAGCCGCTTATGGACTCAGAAAAATGCGAGGCAGAATGAAGAATATGTCTCTCGATGTTCTCCAGCAAGGACTGCGTCACGCATACTCCTCTACCAGAGAAGTATGCAGAAACGCCTTGGCACTGTTAGGAAAGAAACCGCAGGAAGAACCTCTTTCACGAAAGCCCACGCCACAAAGATTGAGAATTAAGGAGATTCCGAGAAGAGTCAGACCAAAGCGAAGAATTGATATGCAGCCGGTACAGAAACGGCGACGCCCAAGAAATCAATCCTCTTCCTGAGAATCAAAAGCCGTCAAAATAACGTAACGACCCCGGAATCCTTGAAATCGAATGACCAGGGTACCCTGAAGAAGAAATCTCAGATGATCAACGATAACTTTTAATCAGGATTTGACCTGCAAAAAACAAATTTTGCGCCGGTAGTATGAAACTTTATCTTTTTCCAGTTACGATTTTTGCAATCTTTTTAATCAGTTCACCAATGAATTTCAAACCGCCCACCGCTGCAGAGAGACTGGAGGCCATCGGTAGCACCGATGGCCTCCAGGAAACTCTGCGGAAGGCATTAGAACCTGCCGGCGATTTTGAACCCGTCCCCTCTCCGCAGCCGGGCGACTGGTTGGCAGTCCATCCAGAAGCGGGGCAGAGCTTCGATAAGTTCCTAAAATCAAAGTCAAATCGCCCGGACAAAATCCGCAACAAAATCTACCTCCAGCCGGTAAGCGAATTTCCAAAATATCAAACTCCTTTAGCGGACACTTTGAAGGAGTACGCCCACGCTTACTTTGCTATGCCGGTAGAAGTCCTTTCGCCCTCGACCCTGAGCGGTAAGGGTATCACAACACGCATTAATAATTTTACGCGGAATCGACAAATTCTGACCACCGATGTGCTGACTATCCTCAAAGATAACCTCCCTGGCGATGCCTTCTGTCTTCTGGCAATAACGATGGAGGACCTTTATCCTGAACCTTCGTGGAATTTCGTTTTCGGCCAGGCCTCGCTTCGGGAGCGAGTTGGCGTTTACAGTTTTGCCCGTTACGACCCGGCTTTCTATGGCAACAAACGGGAAAAGGATTATGAAAAGCTTATCCTGCGGCGAAGCTGCAAAGTTCTCGTCCACGAGACCAGCCACATGTTTGGCCTGCAACACTGTATATTCTTTAGATGCGTTATGAACGGCTCTAACCACCTCAAAGAAAGTGACTCCCGGCCTATGTACCTTTGTCCGGTTTGCTTACGCAAGCTCCAATACAGTATTGGGTTTGATGTCGTCGGTCGTTATAAGAGTCTTTTTTACTTTTATCGGAAAGTCGGCTTTGATGACGATGC
>Ga0315294_10007695_pt1 | contig 11824 bp, 9 predicted proteins | sample YL17G13_40_MG_FD_203626 | JGI IMG/M metagenome (GOLD analysis project Ga0315294, IMG submission 203626) | Sediment microbial communities from Yellowstone Lake, YNP, Wyoming, USA - YL17G13_40 | ecosystem: Environmental > Aquatic > Freshwater > Lake > Sediment | place: USA: Wyoming | collected...
GTTCAGCACGAAATCCAGGACTGACGTGCCGTCATTGCCGATGGTTACTCCGCTCAGAATCTTCTCGCCCACGCCGGTCTTAAAGGCCGTGATGGTAAGGCTGACACCCACAGGCACTCGCGGCAGCTCATACCTTCCATTCGAGTCTGTCATGCCCGGAATAATCGCGCGGGTGGAATCGGTGGACGCGGTCACCTCCGCGCCCGCAATCGCGCTGCCATCAGTGCCGATGACCCGGCCGGAGAGAGTCGTGGTGACCGTTCCGCCTCCGCCGCCTCCACCGCCGCCACCACAACCGGCAAGCAGAAGCGCGGCTGTGAGGAGGAGCGGCGATACGCAAATCCGTCTCATCGGAGGTTTCTCCCTTCATGCAGGCAGAGAGTTGCTGGCAGTTCCGACGGAGATTGGGTATGTTCCGTACTTCAGCGCGGCTTCGACCATCGCTCGATAGTTGTCCACCGGGACGTAGTACGGAATGGAGTTGCTCGAACCGATGCAGTACCCGCCACCCGGTGCTGCGTCTCGAATCCTCTGCCTTACTTCTTCGATGACTTCTTCAGGTGTACCCCTGGTCAGAGTGTACCCCAGATCAATGTTTCCGATGAGGCATACTCTGTCGCCGATCTTCTCCTTGAGCTCGTTAATGTCCATGGCTTTCGGTTCGATCGGGTGCAGGGCGTTGAAGCCGATATCGTCTATCAGATCCGGCATTACCTGCCACAGGTCGCCGTCGGAATGGTACATATATGGGACGCCCAGACTACGGGCGATGTTCCCTATCTTCTTATACCAGGGGAAGATGTGCTCCCGCAGAAACGCCGGTGACACCATCAATCCCTCGGTGTAGGCTATGTCGTCCGACATCCACAGCGCGCCGATGTTCTCCTGCTCGGCGATGACCTCGAACATGCGGCATACGGTTCGGCCGATCTTGTCTGCCAGCGCGGTGACGAGTTCGGGCTGCTCGACCATCGCATACGAGAACGTTTCGAAGCCCATCAGCCCCCAGAGCTGAGTGAATATGTCGGCCTGGTGGCCGATGATCTTCATGCCCTTCGGCATCAGCCGATTCGCCTCGTCGAAGACGGAGTAATCCACGTCTTCCACGTCGGCCCAGGGATAAGCTTCGAACTCCTCCATGCTCGTGATGATTCCGACGCCTTCGGAGGCGAATCGGATCTGGATGTCCTCGTCGGTGTTTGCGCTGAACTTGCCGGTGCTCGATCGGATGCCCTCTTTCGGCTTGCGCTGCTCGGGATTCCAGGGGTAAAGCGGGGTGACTTTGAGGTAGTCGTACCCGGCCTTCGCGTAGAACTCCACGGTGTCGGCGAACTTCTCGACCTTGTGGCCGAGGAATCCCGACATCACCTCCCAGCTTACTCCGAGTTCCACCAGCGGCACGCGGTCCGGCTCTCCCGCGCAGGTGAGCGCGGTCAGCAGGCGTTCGAAGTCGGGTTTGGCTTCCATGGCTCACTCCTGAGGCACATAGTGTTGTGTGCCGGTCCTAAGCTTCAATTCCGCAGATGGGCGTTTCATTCCTTCGCGAGATTCCATGTGCCGTTTGTGCCTGGCGAAAAAGGCAGGAAGGCAGGCGAAAACCACTCTAACAGAGCGCTTCTACAGGAAGGAATGCGCCCTCGACATCGCGAACACGATTAAGTAAGCCCCGCACAGACTCTTCGGTGCAGAGGCATTACAGCGCTCGTCTAACGTCAACGTTTCATCCGGGTGAGACAACGCGGCAGGCGTCGTGTCAGCGCTCCCGCGTAGCTCACCTGATCATTCGCGATTGAATCTCTGTAGTAAGGCAGACCGGCCTTACCTCGCACGGGGCACCACAAATCAGTGTCTGCCGTAAGGGTAGTCCGGTCGCCCTGGTAAGGGGTCGGTATGGGCAGGGGGCGGGTGGAAGCACGGCCCCGCAAGTGGGATGCGGATGTCCGGCGGGTCCAGGCTATTTTGAAGGGCGATGATCGGGCCTGGCATGCCCTTGTCTACGAGTACGCCGACCGGATGGTAACAACCGCGTTGAGGTGGTGCCGACCCGGATGCCTCCGAAGACAGCCCTGCGCGTTCTCAGGCGGCGCATTCTCAAGGCCGTTCGAGGTGTACAAGCGCCAGGACTGTGAGAACCTCAGCGACGCGTTCGACTTTATCGTCTGCCGGATCAGACAAAAGTGCCTCGAGGAGTACGAAGGTCGCTGCGCGCTTTCCACCTTCCTTTTTCCCCTCTTTGTCCCAAGGCGCGAGAGAAAGCCGGGAAGTCCCGGGTTGAGGTACGGGTACGAGCAGCTGCTCTCCGATTTTCTGAGGCAGGAAGATCGCCGGATCCGAGCGCCGAAAGCCGTTCAGGAACTCGGCGAGTTCGAGTCAGGCGTGTATGTCCAGACCTGCTACGGCCGGGACCAGGAGGAGATAGCCTTTCATCTCGGGCTCACCCCGGAGCAGCGCAGGCTCATCCCGGGAGCCCGCGAGCGCATTGATGAAGTCCTGCGAGATGAGGGCTCAGGTCATTACTGGGGGTTCATGGGCTACCTCAGCGTTGAGGGGACGGTAACTTTCAGCGAGCTTGATGGTGAGGACGACGAGCGCCTGAGTGCCGATGAGAGGATCGCCTCGACTTTCGATACCGAGCGGGCGGCGATAGCACTCGCCGACGGCGACGCGATATCACCCGAGGCACTGAAGTCTGCCCTGAAGCGCCTTTCCACGACCGACCAGGGGGTGCTGAGATACGCGCTTGGAGATATGCTGACGGCAAGGCAGATAGCTCCCAGGCTCGGCGTGGATGCCAGGCGTGTCTATACGCTTCTGACGTCTGCCCTCAGGAGTCTGAATGCGGCGTTGGAGGATCAGGGAACGCCGTTCAGCGGTGATCTGGGAGAGGCTCTCATGGTTTTTTGGGAGCCGCGGTTTGCCAGGAATAGACGGCCGTCGGAAGAAGATGATCGGTAAAATGCAGCGCACGTGGCCGTCTAATCTTCATCGAAACGGGAGGATATCCCATGAATTGTCCCGATGAAGCGGCTTTGCTCGCCGCTTTCGATCCGGACGAGCCGGACGCGCAGATACTCGAGCATCTCGAAACGTGCGCGAGGTGCGCCGAGCGTGCCCGCGCATTCGAGTCCGTCAGGTCGCACCTTCACGCGTTCTTCGAACGGACAGAGCCCGAGGCGGTCGGCGATTGCCCTGAGGATGACATGCTGTACGGCTATGTGGTCGGAAAGTGCGGCTGGTCGGACGCGCGGCGAATACGAAGGCATATGGAGGAATGTGAGGCATGCTTCCTCCAGGCTGCTGAGATTCGGAGGAGTGTCGCCGTACATCGTCCCGTGCGCGCGCCCGGGCATCTCGTCAAAAGGGCAAAGGCGATGTTCGAGAGTCCGCGTGTTCGAGCAAGGCCGGCCCCTGCTGCACGGCGCACGCAGTACGCTTTCGCGGCGGCCATCATGATATGTGCCGTGCTCCTCGGGACCTACTTCACTCAGCAGGGACAACAGCAGCCTTCTCCTCCGGAGGTTCCGGCGCCGGGACCGCAGCAGGCGCCGCCGGAGGTCATCATACCGCCACCGGGAGAGAGCTCCCCGGAGGCGACCCGCGGCACGTCGTATTTCGAGGAACTCGTGTTTCGTTATCAGGTTCAGGGATCAGCCCGGATATCCGGGATGCGCTTCCCTTCGGAGAGGAAGGTCTCGTTGACGTCCCGCGATGGGTACGGCCTGCGATTCCGAGTCAGGCAGCCGGGCTGGGTCTACGTCTTCGAGATGGATTCCAGGGGTCAACTGGCTCTGCTGTTCCCGAGTTCCCGGTTCCAGACGGGTGACAACCCCGTGGCTAAGCGAGACTACATAATACCGTCGGACAAGAGCTTCTTCCACCTGGATGAGAACGCCGGTCGGGAAACCGTTTACGTCGTCTTCGCCCGGGAGCAGCTCGGTGACTGGGAGAGCCTGGGGCCGGATGCTGAGACCTGGCAGGGCGATGCCGCGGTTCGACTGCGTGCGGAGCTGGACGGCATGGCATCGGGGGCAGCCGGCGTGGGTGGAACCGAGTGCATCAAGTTCGAATTCGATCATGCTCCGTCACCCTAGTGGGGGGTCGGGAGTTCTCCGGCGAAGAGACATAGCTGTCGGCTGCGTTAGTTCTGCTTCACGCTGCGGAATGTCCGTCAAACGCAGATTGCCGACGTGTGGAGAGTGAGAGACAATGGGAGAATTTGGCGCTTCGTTCCGCGTGATAATCATCGTCGTCATCGGCGGCTGGTTCGTCTACGCCGTCTACCGCGCTGTTGTGTACGGGCCGGGCCTGACTGCCCCAGGCGTGCTGGAGGATCGCTGGCTGACGGGGATGAAGCTGCTCGTGTTTCCGGCGGCTGCCGGAGCGTGGTATTGGTATGCCCGCACGATTGGGTCCGACCCCGGCGTCGGCGTTTTCTGGCTCCTGATACTGGTGCTGTCGTGGCAATACTCCGTGCTACATCTGCGAACGTTCATCGGATCATGGGAGATGAGGCGCACGCGGTGGGAGATCCGCATGATCTGGGAGGTCAAGCCGGACTCCCGCGCTATGGAGCACCTCTACGTATGGGGGCAGACCTTCCTGCTCTTGGGCAATGTGTGGTTGTTCAGCCTGGTCGTGACAAACCAGACGCCCGTCGAATACGCCTTTGCCGGAGGGGTCGCCTTCGCATGGGTCATGATCGGCTGGTGCACGATGGTCATCGTGGGCAATGTTCTCAAGGTTGCATTTTCCGTCCCCTATCTGCCCAGCGGCGCTCGTATGGGTCGGGTGGCGATGTCCTTGTTGCTTGTTAAGCTGTTTGCCGCGTCGCTGCTGTGCTCAGTTCTGATTTATCTCGGGGACGGAGTATGGACCGGCGTCTTCTTTGTCGTCGCGGCCGTGCCCTTTATCTGGTACATCCTGGTCGGGCTCGGCGGCCGGGAGCTTGATCCTGCTGTCGCTTATCCCTTCAGGCTGGCCGTCTGGCATGCGCTCGTGGCCGCATGTGTGGTGCTCGTCCTGTGGGAGGGAACGGTCCATGACCAGGCATCCCATCTGCTGAACAGAGCCTCTAACCATGCCATTAAGGGCGACCTGGCGAAGGCAGGCGACGAGCTGGATTCAGCGATCAGAGTCATGGACAGATATCAGGCTGTACTGGGCCGCTGGCGGGTGCCGGGCCGGCTCAGGGTTCCCGAGCGCCTTCTGCGAATCCGGGCTGACCTGATATCCGCTGAAATCGCTGTCGCCAGGGGAGATTATGCGGAGGCGCTGGAGCAGTACCTCTCCGCCCAGGCAGTCTCCAGCCAGTACGGAGTGGATCGCATGTCGCTGATAGACTCCATGTTCAAGGTCTCGAAGGTTCAGATGGAGCTCGGCGACTACGACGCAGCCGGGAAGTCCATCCAGCGGGCTCTCCTGCTTGCCGCCGAACATCCGAACCGGCCGTGGTACTCGTACCTTGCCCTGGTGCAGCAGACCGCGCTCGGCGTCGCCAGCGGTGATACCGTGGGAGCATCCGAAAGCGGCGCCCAAGCCCAGTCCCTGGCGAAAAGGATGGGGGTTCTCGACTCTTCGCTCGACTGGTACCTGGGGGACGCCTTTCTCGCCGCCGGCCATATGAGGGACGCACTGAAGCGGTATGAGGCTGCCCTGAAAACCGTCGTGCGCGGCAAGTCTCGATACGGTGAGGCCCTGTCGCTGCTCAAGATAGGCACGGTATGCAGAGAAATGGGCAGAACGGATTCCGCGGAACGAAAGCTCAACCAGGCGGCCGAGATGGCGAGTGGTTTGTCGGCTCTGGACATCGAATGGGCAGCGCTGTCCGAAAAGGGACTTCTGTGGGAGGCACGCGGTTCGGACAGCCGGGCGCTCTCTTACTATGCCCGGAGCATTGAGTTGATTGAAACAATGCGCTCGATGGCGCAGGAAGAAAGCCTGCGCGCGGGTTTCCTTGCCAAGAGGATGAAGCCTTACGAGCGCGCCGTCCTGCTCACCGCGCGTCTTGGGCAGGACCGGGAAGCCTTTGATTGGGCGGAGCGCGCGAAAGCGAGGGCTTTGCTCGACCTCCTGGGCTCGCGGGCGCTGGAGTTTCGAGAGGAGGACAGAGCTTTAGGAGATCAGGAGCGGACGCTCCGGTGGAAGATCAGCGCGCTCATGGAGCGGGTGGTTGAGGCGGAGACGCAGCACGGCAAGGCTAACAGCCGTGACCTCGCCAAATGGCGCCGTGAGCTCGAGCAGGCCAGAAAAGAGCATGACGACGTGCTCGCGCGCATTCAGACTACCAGCCCTCAGTTGGCGTCGCTTGTAACTGTTTCTACGTCGAAGGTGGCCGACGTGCAGGCGGCCCTTCGCCCGGATGAAGCGCTGCTGGACTACTTCGTTACAAAGGACAAGGTTCTGCTATGGGTAGTCACCAGGTCGGGTTTTCGCTGCTTTGATCTGCAGGTGACCCGAGATGATCTGACTGACCTGGTCGTTCGGCTTCGCGAGTCAATAGAGGCCGGGCGAGGTTATGACGTTCGCGCGGCGAATCAGCTCTACCGTCTTCTTCTGCAGCCGGGGGCGGCCTACTTCGGCTCAAAGTCCCATCTGATCATCGCCCCGCATGACATGTTGTACACACTTCCCTTTGACGCCCTGGTGATCGAGCCGAACCGGCCGACCTATGTCGGCGACCGATGGGTGGTCAGCGAGTACGAATCGGGGAGCATGCTGGTTCTCAGTCGCACTCGTCACGTCAGGCTTGCGTCTGCCGGCGCCCTGTTCGCGGTCGGCGATCCGGTCTTCGAGAAATCCGATTCCAGATATACGCATGGAGCCGGCGTTCTCGTGGCCTCCCGGACGCATGAGCGCAGCGTCTTGACACGGCGCCTGACTCTCGACGGGAGCGTGGAGGAGACAGGGTATCGGCCCTGGGTCGCTCTGCCGGCGACCGGGCCCGAGGTTGAGATGATCGGGGCGATGTTCCGGTCATCCGGAGGCGCGGACGTGAGAACCGGCATGGAGGCTTCGGAAGCCGCGGTAAAACAGGCGGATCATTCGCGCTATCGGTACGAACACTATGCCACGCACGGGGCTCTGGCCGGCGACGTACACAACCTGAAGGAGCCCGCATTGGTGTTCAGCTTGCCGGCGGAAAACGACGCCTCTTCGGAAGACGGCTATCTCACAATGACCGAGGTGTTCGGGCTCCGCTTGAACGCGGATCTAGTGACATTGAGCGCCTGCAACACCCGAATGGGGGAGGCGATACCCGGCGAGGGCTTGATCGGGCTCACGCGGGCCTTCTTCTATGCGGGAACCCCCTCTGTCGTGGCAAGTCTGTGGAGCGTGGCTGACGAATCAACGCAGCGGCTCATGGTATCATTCTATCGCTATCTCAAAGAGGGCAGGTCCAAGTCTGAGTCTCTGGCGCTCGCAAAAAGAGAGCTTCGTCGGGTGCCAGCCTACTCCAATCCTCGATATTGGGCTGCATTTGTCCTGGTCGGTGAGCCTTAGGAGGTGTTCGCAGTGTTCCGTATCGTTACTGATCGGAAGGATGCCGGTGATACTTTCATCCCGCCCTGGCTTTTTGTTCCACTTCTGGGAGGCGCCTGGTGGCACGGCACTCACAACAAGCCCGCGGAGCGCCCGCCTGATCCGCCGAAGCCGGCGGCACACGCCCAGGCGCTGGTTTCGAGCACGATAGAGAACGGCGGGTTCGAGATGGATGTTGATGGCGACGGTGTTCCCGATGCGTGGGTGGTGAGCGGGAGCTCTGCGGCTTTGGACAACGCTTCCGTGCATGCCGGCGCCTGGAGTCTGAGGATGGAAGGCGAACCGGAGGTCATCGCCTCGCATCTCCTGCCGGCGAATCAGGCCAAGCGGATCACGGTGGCATTTTGGGCGAGGTCGGCGGACGTTCAGGGAGGCACATTTTCCGTGATCCTCCGTACGGTTGACGAGAAGCAGGAGGATCACGAGCAGGTGAAGACCCCGACGGTGTCGGGGGAGGCTGAGTGGCAGCAGCTTCAGGAGGAGTTCCGGGTTCCCGAAAAGGAACAGGCGGTTTCGATTGAGCTCGTCCTTGGCTCCGGGACGATCTGGCTTGACGACGTACAGGTGAACGCTGTCCGCAATTGATGGGCCGCGTTGGGAGGGATAGCTGTGTTCTGGTGCGTGCCAACTCGAAAGGATGCGGGCGATGTATTCCTGCCGTTCATACCTCTCGCCGCCCTCGGCGGGTTCCTCGGTCATCATAGCAAACCGGCGGAGCCTCCGCCGAAGCCGGCGATACATGCCCAGGCGCTGGTTTCGAGCACTGTGGAGAACGGCGGGTTCGAGATGGATGCTGACGGCGACGGCGTTCCCGACGCATGGGTGGTGAGCGGGAGCTCGGCGGCGCTGGACGGTGACTCGGCTTACACTGGGAAGTGGAGCTTGAGGATGGAGGGGAGACCGGAGGTCATTGCCTCTCATCTCCTGCCGGCGAATCAGGCCAAGCGGATCACGGTGGCATTTTGGGCGAGGTCGGCAGACGTTCAGGGAGGCACGTTCTCGGTGATCCTCCGCACGGTTGACGAGAAGCAGGAGGATCACGAGCAGGCGAAGACTCCGACGCTGTCGGGGGAGGCTGAGTGGCAGCGGTTTGAGGAGGAGTTCCGGGTCCCGGCGAAACAGCACGGGGTCTCGGTCGAGTTCGTCGTCTCCTCCGGAACGATCTGGCTCGATCATGTGAAGGTTACAGCAGCCGATGAATGACGTACCCGCAATCCTGGCAGTGCAGCTCGCGTGGACGATGATGGCGGCTCCGATCTTGCTCGTGAAGGTCGTGGGTACCCGTATCCCTTTGCCGGACGGTGACAACTGGCCTGATGTCGCCGCTCGCCGATGGGCATTGAGGACTGCTGTTGGCTGGATGATCGGCCTGGGCGTCGCGTTCTTCGTGGTCGCCGTCTACTGCCGCCCGGCTTGGCCGCTGAGCCTGATGTCTTTGCCGATCATGGCGGCGGGCCTGTGGCTGACATGCCGGAGCCTCCAGCGGCTTGACGAGCGGCTTCTTGGCCGGGTCTCCAAAGAAGGTGAGCTCAGGTACTACCTCCTTCTGGCGGTCGAGGGCGCGACGGGCCTCACGGGCATAGTCGGGCTCGTGCTGATGCGATGGATAGGTGCTCCTGGGGCAATGGCGGCGGTCCTGGTGGTGCTAGTGGCTGCGTTCCGGTTCCACGGGTGGATACTTCGCTTCACCGGCGCTCTGCGGCCGCTGCCGGACGAGCTCGAGAAAGCGGTGAGGCAGGCGGCCGGGGAACTGGGTGTACCGTATAAGAACTCCTACGTGCTTTTCTCCGGGCGAAATCACGTGGTCAACGCGTTCGCAATGCCGCTGTCGGGTGGGATTGTGTTCGGCCGGCAGCTCGTCGAGACGTTTCCGAGGGACGAGTTCCTCGCCGTCGCTAGGCATGAGCTGGCTCATCTCTCCCATGGGTGGAAATGCTGGCTGGGGCCGGCCCAGGTGATCTGCTTCTGGGAGGTCATCACCATCGCTGCATGGCTCGGTCGCGGTCTGAACGTGATGCAGTGGCTGGCGTGCATCGCCGTCTTCTATGTTGTCTTGTCGCATGCCACGCGGTTTATCGCCCGGCGACTGGAGGACGATACGGACGAGCTGGCGTCAGCAGGCGGGGACAACAGGGAGTCGCTCGCACGCGCGCTGATTCGGCTGCATCGGACGGGTCTGATTCCCGTGCAGTTCCGACTGCCGGCCAGCCATAACTCACTTCCCAGCCGTGTCGCGGCCCTGGCTCCGGCTCTTGTCTCAGAGATTCCGCAGACCCAAGCGGCAGGTCAAGGGAACTGGATTGTTCCGTTTTTCCTGCTGGTGCTCGTGCTGGTACCGCAGGCGTTCGCATACTACGTGTTGCTCTTCGAATAGGAAGTGATCAGGTCGCAGCATGTATGATATTCTTCTCGAAATCATTCTAGTCGCAATCGGGATGGCGCTCGGCGGACTCGTTGACATTTCGGTAGACTGGCTGCCGCCGCGCCTCGGAGTTGCGAGTCCTCCGCCGGAGAATTCCGGACGACGCTGGAGGCGGCTGCTTCGCTTCGCCGTGATCGAGGTCGCGATGGTGGTCTCGGCGCTGGCTCTCTACCATCGGGACGGCTTCAGCCTTATTGCCGGCGTCGGCCTGCTGTTCGTCGCCGCGATGCTGGCAGCGGCCGTGATGGACTGGAGACACATGATTCTTCCGGACCTGATTACCCTGCCGGGAATCGCGCTCGGACTCGGTGTGATTTTCCTGCTGAGGTTCCCGAACTGGCAGGATTATCTCGCAGGCGGGGCATACGCGGGCGGATTGCTCTGCGTTCTCAACATTGCCTGGCGACTGATTCTCAAGAAACCTGCCATCGGTTACGGCGACATGAAGCTCATGGCCATGGTCGGACTGTTTGTGGGGCTCAGCAGGCTCTTCCCCATTTTCCTTATCGCCTGCGGCGCTGCCATACTGGTCACGGCCTACCGGATGATATTCGAAAAGGCGACGCTGCAGACGTCCGTTCCGATCGGGGCATATCTCGCGGTCGCCGCGGCGGGAGTGTGGATTTGCGGGTAGAATCGGGCGAACTCCGGCTGGTGGTACAGAAGTCGTAATTCCTGCCAGATCGTCCGTCCAATACTACCTGGAAGTGGACTTTGGGCTTTGAGGTCCCTCAGTCCTACCTTCGGAAGATTGAACTCGGAGGCGGATTCGATGTTCGAACGGATAGGTTACTTCTTGAGCCTTGAGGCGTATGTCCTCGGGCGCGCAGTTGTGCTGTCGGTCGAGGTCCTTCTTCTCGGGGTTCTCGCCGGTGCCCTTATATGGCTGCTCCAGCGCAGGAGGTGCGGAGTTGTCTGCACGCCGCTCCACGACAAACCGGGCGCGGTTTGGAGACTGATACCGCCCATGGGGATCTACCAGCTTCCGCTGGGCGTGCTGGCGTACTTCACGTGGCCGCTGATGATAGGTCTCGATGCTTTGTTCGCAGCGACGATCTTTGACGGTGCTTTCACGGGGAGGCGAGTTGTTCCACCCTGGGCGCCTGAGGCCGGGCAGTACGACTCGCTGGCCCTCATAGCGGGCCTGCTTCTCGCGGCAGGTCAGAGCCTTCTAGGTGTCCTTTTCGGCCTTGTGGGGAAGATAGGTAGCCGTTTCGAGGCTGTGGCTGACGTGCAGGGAGGTCCCGGCGAGTCCTGCTCGTCAGAGCGGCGCTTCGACCCCAGAATCTGGGTTGGGGTGCTGATGGCCATGTCCGTTCTATTCGAGACCTTCATGGCCATATGGCGAACAAGCCAGATGACCGTGGGCGCGGAGATGCTGCCGAACTTCTGGCAGATCCTCTTGAGCAAGGGCGGAATCGGCGCCGCGGGTCTGCTGGCATTGATACTTCCGGTCACCCAGGTTTGCGTCGGCTATCTCGCCTTCTACTGGCTGGTCGTGCCGTGGCTGGGGGTGGTACTCGCCGGCGCTTTATGGGCGGCAGTTGGCTGGCATCCGCGCCCGCCGGGCGCCGCTGATAGACTCCGCCGGGGAGGTCGCGAGGGTCTAGAAGCGGGCCCAGAGGCTCGGGAAGACAGTAAGCAAACCGCACGGTGCGGTGCTGTGCCATACTGGTCACGGCCTACCGGATGATATTCGAAAAGGCGACGCTGCAGACGTCCGTTCCGATCGGGGCATATCTCGCGGTCGCTTCGGCGGGAGTCTGGATTTGCGGGTAGAATCGGGCGAACTCCGGCTGGTGGTACAGAAGTCGTAATTCCTGCCAGATCGTCCGTCCAATACTACCTGGAAGTGGACTTTGG
>Ga0315294_10007697_pt1 | contig 11824 bp, 10 predicted proteins | sample YL17G13_40_MG_FD_203626 | JGI IMG/M metagenome (GOLD analysis project Ga0315294, IMG submission 203626) | Sediment microbial communities from Yellowstone Lake, YNP, Wyoming, USA - YL17G13_40 | ecosystem: Environmental > Aquatic > Freshwater > Lake > Sediment | place: USA: Wyoming | collected...
GCTTATTATTCCCTCTGCACCTAATATGTAATGCGACATCAGCCGGAGCTATTCTTCTTGATCTAGGCATAAAAAATCCCTCCTTTCTACTAATAATAGACGTAAAAAGAAGGGAAATCTCACAACAAAATTTTAATTAATCTCGGCTTAAGGAGTATTGGGGATTAAAAAAATAGGACCGTCCCCTAATTCAATTTTTCGGCGGTGCTAATTTAGTTTTTCGGCGGTGCGGTAGGCGTCAAAAATACTGTATATCCCGATTATGCAGATTAATATTAACCCCGCAGTAAATAAAACGGCTCCCGAAATAAGGGCCGAGCGGTAAGTGATTTTACCCACCGCCCAATAGCCTAATAACAACGCTCCCAAGATGAGAACAAACAAACTTACACTGGATAAAAAGATAAGCCATAAGCCCTTTTTGATCTGCCCGTTGTATATTTGCCCGAGGCCGTTAAAAATAAACGAAAAAACTGCCGCTAATCCCGGATGGGGTTTCGAGTCCATATCATGCCTCCTCTTCTTTATTTTCAAGACTGGGTTTTGTCTCTTGAATATTAGCCAGCTTATCGGACAATTTTTCCAGCCTCTTGGCGCTATCATCGTATTTACGGCTGGCGTTAGACAGATGCGTCCCCACAAGCTGAAAGTCCTCTTTGAATTTGGAGATATCGGTAGAAAGCATGCCTAAGCTCTTTAATATTTGCTTCGCATTCTCCTCTACTTTTAAGCCCTTTAAACCGAGGCATATTACCTGCAGGTAAGCATAAATGGTGTTGGGAGATACCGGTATGACCTTTTTAGAAAGAGCGTAGGATAAAATATCGTTCTTGATAATAGTCTCGTAATACACGTTCTCGGCCGGAATATACATAAGGGCGAAATCGTAGGTATTTTCTTCCGGTAGAATATATTTTCCGGCAATCTCATCGATCCGGGTCTTTACATCCTGGATGAATTTCTTGCGCAAAGGCGCCTTCTCTTCTTCCGTCTGCGCCGCTACAATACGCTGGAAATTTTCCAACGGGAACTTAGCGTCCACCGGGATGATCCTTTCCCCGAGCCGGATCACCGCATCTACCGTATCCATAGTCTTAAAGCGATACTGGATGCCGACGTACTCTTTTGGTAAGACCTGCAACAATAAATTCTCCAGCAAGGTCTCCCCTATTTCCCCGCGGAATTTGGGGGCGCGCAGCAGGTCCTGTAAGGTACTGATATTCTTGGCGATCTCGCGCATCTCAGTGCTTGCCTGCTGCAGGATCCCCAGCTTCTCCTGGACAGAGCCAAACATGGTGGCGGCACTGCCCAGGCTCTGGTTGATATTACGGTTAGCATCCTGCAGCGCCTGGCTCATTTCTTTAAGGCGCTCGTTGATTTGTGATGAAATACGTAAAATGATCACTATCACAGCCAGCGACAACAATAAAAATAATGATCCTCCCACCAAAGCCATATTCATAGTATCATCACCTCTTAAAAACAGGGAAAAAGCCAACGAAGAATCTGGCTTGTCCAGAACATACAGGCCACTGCCGCCAGGGATAAAAACGGACCGTAAGGAATGGTGTGTTCCTTCTTCGTAATAAGATTTATGACGCCGATAACCGCGGCGAAGAAAGGGGCGAGGAAAAATGTCAATATCGCCGCCTTCCACCCTAAGAAAGCTCCGATCATCGCCAGGAACTTGACATCCCCTCCACCCATCGAAGTAGTCTCTCCGTCTACGGGTCCCTTTTTGAGCATTTTGAAGTATACCAAATCAAATAAAAATGCAGTAAGATAAATGATCCCTCCGCCGGCTATTACCCCGATTAAAGAATCCCAGATAGGTCGTAGCTCGTAGGCCGTAGGTTGCAGGTAAGACTTAAGGAGGCTGAACAGAAGGCCGACTACTATGCCGCCGATAGATATTTGATCGGGAATGATACGATGCGCGATATCCACAAAAGTGGCCACAATCAAGCCGCAGATAAATACTATATACATTAATGCCGGGTAAGAGAATCCATAGAGGATATAGAACAGGAGGAAAAAGCCGGCGGTTAAAAACTCTACTAAAAAGTAGCGGGGTGAGATCCTGCTCTTACAGAAACGGCATCTGCCGCCAAGCAGAATATAACTTATAAACGGGACATTATCATACCAGGGTATCATTTTTTTACATTTGGTGCAGTGGGAGCGCGGCCTTACCACAGACTCCCCTAATGGCATACGGTAGATGCAAACATTAAGAAAGCTCCCGATAAGTGAGCCGAAAATAAAAATGAATACTTTAATCACTGTGTCCAACACGCTCTATCTCCTCCTCAAGCGCCCGGCGCATCGCATCCATAGGAGCTTTTTTCCCGGTCCAGTGCTCAAAAGAAAGCATCCCCTGGTAGAGAAGCATACCCAGGCCGTTAGAAGTCTTCGCCCCTTTAGACTTAGCTAGTTTTAGCAATGTTGTCTGCGGCGGATTATATATCAGGTCATAAACAAATAATTTATAGTGTATCATCTCCTTGGAGACTAAGCAGGGATCCGCCTCTTTCATCCCTATTGGCGTGGCGTTAATCAATATATCTTTATGAATAATATCCAGCTCATCGATTTCTTTTATACACCTGACCTGAACGCCTGGGAATATGCCTTTTATCATCTCAACCACTCTTTGCGCCTTATCCAACTCAATATCATACAATACGATGTCTTTGGCGCCATTATTGGCCAGAACATATGCTACGGCACGGCTGGCGCCCCCCGCCCCCAATATCGCAACCTTCTTATCGGCAGGATTTATATTTTCCTTGAGATGCTTCTGAAATCCGGGCACGTCGGTATTAAAACCTGTTAAGGAACCTTCCTTAATTACAATGGTATTTACTGCCCGCAGTTGTTTTAAATAGAAAGACTCACTGTCAAGCTGCACAAAATCAAGCACCTTCTCTTTATAGGGAACGGTGACATTGAGGCCATTTATGCCACTTTGCGGCAATGACTCAATGAACCCCTTAAGATCCTGCGGTGACACCTCAAAAAGTTTATAGGTTGCATCAATACCGAGCGCCTTGAATGCGGCATTATGCATGGCAGGAGAAAAGCTATGCTTGAGGGGATAACCTAAAAGGCCGTATATGCGGCCGGCAGGTCTAGTATCCATTTGTTAAAATGTAAGATTAAAGGCTCTCTATTTTATTCAGAGCATTAACATATGCTCTTACCGAAGCCTCAATAATATCAGTGCTGGAACCCCGGGCAGTAACGACCCTGCCTTTGGCCTTTAACTTCAGGGTAACCTCGCCAAGTGCGTCTTTGCCGGAGGTGACTGCTTCAATGCGGTAATCCTCAAGCTCGCCTTTTGTTCCGGTGGCCTTATCAATGGCCTTGAAACAGGCGTCTACCGGGCCGTCACCGGAGGATTTTGCGGATAGCGTTTTACCTTTGGTTTTTAGCTTGACCTCGGCGATAGGAATTACTCCCGTGCCTGAAGTGATAACAAAGCCTTCTAAATGCCATAAGGGACGGATCGCGATTGTTTCATCCTCCACCAGGGCGATTAAATCCTCGTCAAATATATTCTTCTTTTTATCCGCCAGGTCCTTAAAACGCAGGGCTATTTTATCAAGCTGCTCTGAGGTCAGGGAAAAACCCAGGCTTTTAAGCCTTTCATTAAGGGCGTGCCTACCCGAATGCTTACCCAAGACCAATCCTACGCCGGTAAAACCCACATCTTCGGGCCTTATAATCTCGTAGGTAGAGCGCTCTTTTATGACGCCGTCCTGATGAATACCGGATTCATGCCTGAAGGCGTTGTAGCCTACAATAGCTTTATTGGGGGCGACTACAAAACCGGTCAGGCTGCTCACAAGGCGTGAAATCTTACAAAGCTGCTCAGTCTTAATCTGCGTTTGGACATCGCTAAAAATATCCTTGCGCGTCTTAATTGCCATCACAGCTTCTTCCAAAGAAGCATTACCGGCCCGCTCTCCGATCCCATTAATAGTACATTCTATCTGGCGGGCTCCGTTCTTGACAGCTGCCAGAGAATTAGCTACCGCAAGCCCAAGGTCATTATGACAATGCACGGCGATGATGGCCTTTTTGACATTAGGAACGTTTTCATATATCGCCGCTATCAATTGCCCGAACTCCTCCGGTTCAGAATATCCGACGGTATCCGGTATATTTACGGTAGAAGCACCCGCATCGATGACCGACTCGATAACCTTAAATAAGAAGCCCCTCTCGCTGCGCGTAGCATCCTCTGCAGAAAACTGGATATCCCGGCAGAGGCTCCTGGCATACCTGACCATCTCGGTAGCCATACGTAATACCTCATCTTCCGTCTTCTGGAGTTTATATTTCATATGTATCTCGGAGGTGGCTAGAAATACGTGGATGCGCCTGCGCTTGGCTGATTTTGTCGCTTCAGAAGCCGCGTCGATATCTTTTTTCACCGCGCGCGCTAAACCGCAGATGACCGGGCCTTTAATAGAAGAAGCTATATTCTTTACCGAATCAAAATCCCCTCTTGATGTAATAGGGAATCCCGCTTCTATTATGTCCACTCCCAGATCAGCCAGAGCGTGGGCAATTTTAATTTTTTCTTTGGGGTTCAAAGACGCTCCCGGCGCCTGCTCCCCATCCCTCAATGTCGTATCAAATATAATAATTTTTTCCATAATCATATTTTACGCAAATAACACACTACGCTATACGCAATACGTTATTTACGCATCCAGGGCATCATCCGGGCAAAAAATGCAGTCTTGCGTTTATTTTTTGCTCGTTCCGCAAAGGCTTTTGCGGAATCTTATTTTTTCATCCAGGGCATCATCTCGCGCAGCTGCTTTCCCACCTGTTCGATCCGATGCTCATCGCCTTCTTTTAATAATCTGTCAAAATTTGGCCTGCCAGCCTCATTTTCCTTGATCCATTCGCGGGCAAACTTGCCGGACTTTATTTCTTTTAGCAGTTTCTGCATCACCTTACGAGTCTTTGCGGTGATCACCATCGGCCCCCGCGATAAATCGCCGTAACAGGCGGTGTTGGAAACGCGGCGGCGCATCCCGGATATTCCGGTCTCCTGAATAAGGTCGGTAATCAGTTTTAATTCATGTAACACCTCAAAATAAGCGATCTCAGGCTGATAGCCCGCATCCACCAGGGTATCAAATCCCGCCTTAATTAATTCGGTGACTCCGCCGCACAATACTGCCTGCTCGCCGAAAAGGTCGGTCTCTGTTTCTTCATCAAAAGTTGTTCCAATCACGCCGGCTTTGGTCGCGCCTATCCCTTTGGCGTACGCTAAAGCTATTTTCAAGGCTTCTCCGCTGGCATCCTGGAATACTGCCACTAAAGACGGCACACCCTTGCCTTCTTCGTACATCCTTCTCACCAAGGCTCCGGGTCCTTTTGGCGCAACCATAAATACATCCACGTTCTTGGGCGGCTTTATCTGTTTAAATCTGATATTGAAGCCGTGCGAAAAGCACAGGGCTTTGCCTTTCTTGAGGTTCGGCTTGATCGCCTCTTTGTAAACCTTGGCCTGCACATGGTCTTGAGTCAATATTTGAATGATATCCGCGGCCCGCGCAGCCTCTTCGACGGAAACAGGGGTAAAGCCGTCTTTCTTAGCCTGCTCGTAATTAACGGTGCCTTGTAACTCTGAAACCACCACTCTGCATCCGGAATCCCTAAGGCACAACGCCTGAGCGCGCCCTTGGATACCATATCCGATGATCGCAATGGTCTTATCTTTCAAAAGCCCTAGATCCGCGTCATTGTCATAATATATCTTTGCCATTTCTCTCCTCTCTTTCTAGATACAACCAATACCTATATTACTAATTTACGAGTTATGCCCCGCCATTCGGCAGGGCTAACCCCGCCATTAGGCGGTGGCTAGTTTACTAGCCCCTGAACTACGCAATTGCGATCCTGCCGCTTCTTACTAATTCTATTATCCCGAACTGCCCTAACGCTTCCAGCAAGAGTTTGATCTGATGCTGGTCGCCTACGCCCTCGATAACAACAACATCACCCTTACGCTGCACTATCTTGGCGGGGTGCTTGCCTAAAATATTTTCTAACCTTACCTTATCTTTTACCGCACAGCTGACCTTAGCCAAGATAAGCTCCCTGTCAATATGTTCTTTCTTGGTAAAATCCGTAACGGAAATGACGTCGATAAGCTTATTTAACTGCTTCTTGATCTGCTCCAGAACACGCTCATCCTCTGCCTCAATCACCATGGTCATATAAGAAATAGCAGGGTCAAGCGTCTCGCTCACCGCCAAAGAAGCAATGTTATAACCGCGCGCGCTAAAAAGCCCGGCGACCCGCGCCAGGACTCCAAACTTATTCTCCACTAAAACTGATATCGTATGTCTCATTTTAACCTTTACACCTATATTACTAATTTACGAGTTATGCCGCCGTTGGCGGCATCTCAGCCGCATTCTGCGGAACCCCGCCCCTGGCGGTGGCCGCCATTCAGCGTTGGCTAGTTTACTAACCCCCTAAACTATGCTAACCCCCCTATCATCTTATCAATTGCCTCCCCCGCCGGGACCATAGGATACACGTTCTCTTCGGGATCGATCTGGAAATCAATAAGCACGGTGTTATCTAATGCAATGGCCTTCTCAATTGCCGAGCGCACATCCTCTTTCTTGGTAACGCGTATACCCGCCGCGCCGTAACTCTCTGCCAACTTTACAAAATCAGGATTGTGCAGGCAGGTATGCGAATAACGCCTCTTATAGAACAACTCCTGCCACTGCCGCACCATTCCTAAGTAGCCGTTATTCAATATTGCCACCTTTACCTTAATATTATTGCACACGCAGGTAGCTAATTCCTGAATATTCATCTGGATAGAGCCGTCTCCGGCGATATCGAACACCAATCTATCGGGACAGCCCATCTTAGCGCCCATCGCCGCAGGAAGGCCAAAACCCATCGTGCCCAAGCCCCCGCTTGAGATAAAGGTGCGCGGATCTTTATATTTATACCACTGGCAGGCCCACATTTGATTTTGCCCTACCTCAGTAGTGATAATAGCATCGCCTTTAGTTACCTCATATATCTGCTCAATTACATACTGCGGCTTGATCTTATCGCCCTCTTTATAAATTAGAGGATGTTTCTTCTTCCAATTATTAATGGTTTTAAGCCACTCTTGGGTATCGGGAGCCTTATCGATCTCCTCAAGTAGCTGGCCCAATACATTCTTGGCATCACCCACTATCGGCACGTCCACATTTACGTTTTTGCTGATAGAAGAAGGGTCAACGTCAATATGGATGACGTTGGCTCCGGGAGCAAAGGCATCTAATCTGCCGGTGACGCGGTCATCAAAACGCGCTCCCACCGCTATAATAAGGTCCGCGTTCATTATGGCATAATTGGCATAAGCGGTCCCGTGCATGCCCAGCATACCTAAAGACAATTCGTGTGTTCCCGGAAAACCGCCTAATCCCATCAGTGTCATCGTCACCGGAGCCTGGATCTTCTCTGCTAATTCCGTTAACTGGCGACTCGCCCCCGAGCTGATAATCCCGCCGCCGGTATAAAGAATGGGCTTCTTGGATGCACTGATAAGCCTTGCGGCTTTCTTGATCTGGCCCGGATGACCGAAAGATGTGGGTTTATAGCCGCGTATCTCGATATTTTCAGGCCAGAGGAACTCCGTGTCCTTTTGTTGAATATCAGACGGTATATCGATCAAAACCGGCCCCTGCCTCCCCGTAGAGGCAATATGAAACGCCTCTCTTACAATACGGGCGAGATCGTTCACATCCTTAATAAGATAGTTATGCTTGGTGATAGGCCTGGTTATGCCGGTAACATCCGCCTCCTGAAAAGCATCGTTTCCTATTAAATGTGTCTTTACCTGGCCGGTAATAGCCACCATCGGGATAGAATCCATATAGGCGTTGGCAATACCGGTGGTCAGATTCGTTGCTCCGGGTCCGGATGTTGCCAGGCACACCCCCACCTTGCCGGTTGAGCGTGCATAACCGTCAGCGGCGTGAGCTGCGCCCTGTTCATGGCGGGTGAGAATAAAATTTATCGGCGCATCATAGAGCTTATCAAAAATAGGCAGAACCTGCCCGCCGGGATAGCCGAACATCACCTCAACGCCTTCACGTTTTAAACACTCAAGTAAGATCTGTGCACCTGTCATTTTTTCTCCGTAAATCGTGATCCGTGATTGTAAAATTGCCTATTACGGATTGCCGATTATGAATTACGAAACAACCGCTCCCTTATCCGCCGAGCTTACCATCCTGCAATAACGCGATAGGTAACCGGTCTTGATCTTTGGCGGAATGGCTTTCCAGCCTTTTAGCCTGTTTTTGATCTCGGAATCAGTTAAGCTAACCTCTAATTTCCTGTTAGGTATGTCTATGGTAATTATATCATTATCCTTTAATATCGCAATCGGACCTGCGGCTGAAGCTTCGGGTGAAACATGCCCGATGCAAGGCCCCCTGGTACCTCCCGAGAACCTTCCGTCAGTAATCAAGGCTACGGATTCTGCCAAGCCCATCCCGACAATAGTAGCCGTGGGAGCAAGCATCTCGCGCATACCGGGTCCTCCGGCAGGGCCTTCGTAGCGAATAACAATAACCTCGCCGCCCTTGATCTTGCCGCCTAAAATCGCTTTCATGGCTTCTTCTTCGCGGTTAAACACCCTGGCCCGCCCTTTAAACTTCATCATCTTAGGGCTTACCGCGGACTGCTTGATTACTGCCCCCTCGAGAGCAAGATTGCCGAATAAAACCGCGATACCTCCCTGCTTATGATAAGCGCGGTCCAACGGGCGGATAACTTCTTCATCGTAAATTTCAGCCTCGGCGGCGATCTCGTGGATCCTCTTGCCGCTTAAGGTCATAGTATTATTAAGTTTGCTTTTAAGCCTCTTGAGCACGGCCGGTATCCCGCCTGCATATTCCAAATCCTCCATAAAATGCTCGCCTGCCGGCTCAATATTGGTAATATGCGGCGTTGAGCGGCTGATCTTATCAAAGGTTTTGAGGTCCAGGTCCAGGCCTACCTCATGGCTAAGGGCCATTAGGTGCAGCACGGTATTGCTCGAGCCGCCTAATGCCATATCAATAAGAATAGCGTTCTCAAGAGATTGCTGATTAACAATATCGCGCGGCTTAATATCCTTTTTTACTAATTCCACGATGCGCTCGCCGCTGGCTTGAGCAATGCGGCGCTTCTTCGCCGATATCGCCAATGCCGTGCCGCAGCCGGGCAAAGACATACCCATGGTCTCGGTAAGGCAAGCCATAGTGTTGGCGGTATACAACCCCTGGCAGGAACCGGCGCCGGGACAAGCCTCCATTTCCAGGCACGCCAGTTCTTTATCCGAAATCTGCCCCTTTTTTGCCCTGCCTATTGCCTCATAGGTATCATGCACAAAGGCTAATTTTCTTTTACTAAAACGCCCTGACAGCATAGGCCCCGCAGTCACAATAATAGCCGGGATATTCAAACGCGCCGCGCCCATAAGCATACCGGGAGTGATCTTATCGCAGTTAGTGAGGCAAACGATACCGTCTAATTGATGCGCATTGCACACCGTCTCAATGGTATCCGCCACTAATTCCCGTAAAGGCAAAGGATAGCACATCCCCAGATGCCCCATAGCAATACCGTCGCAGATGCCCGGCACGCCAAAAAAGAACGGCGCACCGCCGCCGTAACAAATACCGCGTTCAATAAAACGCTCCAAATCGCGCATGCCGATATGCCCGGGGATCAAATCCGTAAAGGATGTGGCTACGCCGATAAACGGGCGACCCAAATCTTTCCTGCTTAAACCCGTAGCGTGCAAAAGCGCCCGATGAGGAACCCGCTCTAAGCCTTTTTTGATTTTATCCGAACGCATTTCCCCTCCCTAATAGGAATTCGTATTGCGTATATCGTATGACGTATATCGCACAGCGCAATACGCTATCCGCTATACGCAATACGATAACTAATCCGCTCCTTCGCCGTCATGCACCAATGCGGCGCCTTCTTTTCTTTTGCGCACAATCACGCGCTTTAAGGCAATAAATTTATCAATCAAGGGCTTGGTATTGACCACATTCAACTGCTTGAACAGAAATTCAAACTTTGCCTCTATCTCGGCTGCGATAGCGTCGCGCGAATTTTTAGGCAAAGACATGATATCCTTCTTAAAAGGCCCTAACGCTTTCTTGCGCGCCTTGTAGAAGAATTGCTCTTCGGTCTCCCCTTCTTTTTTCTCGGAAGCGGCGTTAATTTTTAGCCACTCATACATTTTATTTTTTAATTCCTCCGGAAAATGCTTACTTTCAAAGATCATATTCTGAAATTCTGTGGCCAAATGCACCTCGCAAGCCTCGCGCTTGGCAAAATTGTTAAATGCCTCTGCCGGCAGGGTTGATGCGCCATGCTGCACCGCGCCTGCAAGGCCAAATTCATCCCGGGAGATCTTGGAAAGTTTCTCAAGGGTATCAAAGTCCAATTTGACCTGGGCAATGGTGCCGTCGGGCAACACTACGCCGCCATGGGAAGTCCCGGTCTGCACGGAAATCTTACCTATGCCAATTAAGCCTTTGCGTAATCTCTCCTTGTATCCTGCCATAAAAGCGCGCAGGTCTTCAGGTGTAGAGTTCTGATGGCCGACCTCGCCGATCTCCCCGCCCACCGATACCGTAATGCCTCTCGGCTCAATACGGCGGATAAACTGGGTCAGCTTAGCACAAACCTCATAATTAGACCTCTGCTGCTTCTTGATATCGGGTTTTGACAAATCCACTAAGGTCGAAGAATCAATATCAATATTATAAAACCCGTTCTCGATGGCATCGGCGATCACAAGCTGTAATGCCTCAAGCTCCTTATCAGGAGTCTCCTTGAATTTCTTGGCATTGGCCTGAGTGTGGTCCGCCTGGATAAAGACCGGGCCCTGATAATCTTCCTTTATCGCGCCTGCCAAAACCACGCCCGCATATTCGGCGGGAGGCTGGCTTGTATAGCCCATCTCGGACTTGGCAATCTCAAATATGAAGGCGCCGGCATTATTTCTCTTGGCTACGCGGAATACGGCGCGGGCTAGATCGTAAGTCATACTGCGCAGGTTCATGGCCGGAACAGTAAAGCCGCTGAACTCGTTCCTGCCCCTTGCCATATAAAAATCATGGATACTTAAAGGATAAATGCCTTTTTTATAGGCGATATTGAGTATCTTCTTGGAGAGCTCCTTTTTTAAAGAAGCGTCATCCGTCATAATCAATTCCATCGCGATTTTTTCAATGTCCATTGGTCTCCTGCCCATGATACCCATCTCTCCTTTCTAGGTCAGAGTCTTAATTAACTGATACATCTCATCCACATTGAATTGCCTTTTCTTAATTGCGGCCTCAAAATCCACTACAACTATCTTATTATTGCACATACCCACAGCCTTGTCAGCCTGGCCGCCGAGCAAGCAATCTACGGCTTCCTTGCCCAGGCGCAAAGCCAATTCCCTGCTAAAGGCCGTAGGGCGCCCCCCTCTCTGCACATGCCCTAAGACTACTGCGCGGGTCTCAAGGCTGGTCGTCTCGGTGATTTTCCTGGCGATATCCTCGGCGCCTCCTGCTCCTTCGGCCACTACAATAATCCAGCTGACCTTGCCCCTGATATTTCCTTCCACGATATCGTGACAAATAGACTCCAAATCAAATTTTCTCTCCGGTATAAGGACCTCCTCGCAGCCGCCGGCCAAAGCGACCTCAAGCGCAATCCAGCCGCAATCCCTGCCCATTACCTCCACCACAAAAATCCTCTCCATGGAGGTGGCGGTATCGCGGAT
>Ga0315294_10007702_pt1 | contig 11819 bp, 7 predicted proteins | sample YL17G13_40_MG_FD_203626 | JGI IMG/M metagenome (GOLD analysis project Ga0315294, IMG submission 203626) | Sediment microbial communities from Yellowstone Lake, YNP, Wyoming, USA - YL17G13_40 | ecosystem: Environmental > Aquatic > Freshwater > Lake > Sediment | place: USA: Wyoming | collected...
GAACCCCAAGCCGCGCCGCCAGCGCCGGACCGTCGCGCGCGCGGCCAAGGCCGCCCGTCGTGAGCCTCTCTTCGAGCCTGAGCCTCAGAGCCAAAGGCCGAGTCGAACGACCAAGCGCCGGAAAGGAGGGAAACCGTGAGCCTCCTCCCGGCGGCGCCGCGTCCAACAGCGTTCCTGGCCGTCGCGCTCGGCAACTCGACCGCCGCGGCAACGCTCGTGACCGACGCCGCGCTTGGCCAAGTCACGCGCGCGCCGGTCGAACGCCTCGAAGACCTCGCCCCCGTGCTCGCGCGGGCCTGCCCGGATTGCGGCGGCGAGGCCACGGCCGTCGCCCTTCGACACACTCAGGGCGACCCCGAGCATGGTCGAGGGGTCGCGGTCGCCTCGGTCAACCCGCCGGCCCTCGCGCGACTCGTCGCCCTGGCGAAAGAGATGCACCTCGCGAAGCCCCTGGTGGCCGGCGATGATTTTCCGATTCCGATGCGGACCGACGTGGACGAGCCCGAGCGCGTGGGCGCCGACCGCCTCCTGGCGGCACTGGCCGCGTACCGACGCACGCGATCCGCGTGCATCGTCGTGGATTGCGGCACGGCAATCACCGTCAACGCGGTCCGCGCGGGCGGCGTCTTCGTCGGGGGCGCCATTTTCCCGGGCCTGGCGATGATGGCCGAGGCGCTGGCGCGCGGGACGGCGCTTCTTCCCGCGGCCGCCGTACCCGAGCGCGCGCCCCCGGTCGGCAAGAACACCGAGCAGGCCATCGCGGCGGGCATCCTTCACGGCGCGGCGGGGGCCGTGGCGAACCTCATCATCGTCGCCAGCGAGGTCGTCGGGTCGGACGCGGCCGTGTTCCTGACGGGCGGCGACGCGGCGCGGCTGGCCGAGTTCCTCCCACCCGACTGCCGCGACGTGACGCCCGACCTTGTGCTGGAGGGCCTGGCCATCGCTTACCGCGAGTGGAGCCGGGGATGAGCGGCCTCGGGGAGTCGGTCTTCGCGGTGCTGACGCCCCCGGGCCGCGGCGGCATCGCCGTCATCCGCTGCGTCGGACCCGGCGCCGAGGCGGCCCTGGCCCGATGTTTCCGCCCGGCGGCGCGCGGCAAGGCCCTTCCCGACGCCGGCGCCATCCTCTATGGCCACGTCGTTGACGCCGAGGACCGGCCGCTCGACGAGATTCTCCTTTGCCGGACGGCGGCGCAAGAGTTCGAGGTGAACTGTCATGGCGGCCCGGCCGCGGTCGAGGCGGTGTGCGGGCGGCTGGAGTCGCTCGGCCTCGGGCGCGTCCAGGCCGACCGGCTCCTCGAAGTCGAAGGCATCGCTCTGGTCGAGCGCGACGCCCGCCGCGCGCTTCGAGAGGCCACGACGCCGCTGGCTGCCCGCATCCTCCTGGACCAACTAAACGGCGCGCTTGCGGCGGCGCTCGGCCGCGCGCGAGGCGCGATCGAGTCACGACGCGCCGGCGACGGCATGGCGGCAATCGATACGCTGCTGGAGCGGTGGCGCGGCTGCGGGCGATTTCTGGCCCGACCGCCGCGCATCGCCATCGCCGGCCTTCCGAACTCCGGCAAGAGCACCCTTCTGAATCGTCTCGTCGGCGCGGACCGTGTCATCACGTCCCCCGTTCCGGGGACGACCCGCGACACCGTCGAAGTGGAGGCGGCGCTGGCGGGTCTGCCGGTGGTCCTGGTGGACACGGCGGGCCTGCGCGAGGCGTGCGGCGAGGTGGAGCGCGAGGGCGTCGCGCGGGCCCGAGCGGAACTGGCGCAGGCCGACCTCGTGGTTTACCTCTTGGACACCGCCGCCGGCCGCCGCCCCGAGGACAACGCGGCGCTCCGGGCTCTCGGCGAGCGGGCGCTGGCGGTCTGGAACAAGTGCGACCTTGTGCCGGCCCCGGCGGGCTCCGACGCGCTTCGCATTTCCGCGACGACGGGCGAAGGCGTGGAGGCGCTGGCGGCGGCGATCCTGGCGCGTCTCGGTTACGCGCCGACCGCGCCCGGCGAGGCCGTGCCGTTTACGGCCGAGCAGGCGAAGGCTCTGGAGGCGGCGAAGCAGGCCCTCGCGTCGGGACGGGCGGCCGACGCGGCGCGAGCGGTCGCGGCGCTCCTGGACTGAAGCCGGCGGCGCCGACCCGCGCGGCCTAGGCCACGCCCACCAGCCGCAGGATGTCCCGGTAGGTCACGAAGAGGAAGAGCGCGCCGACGGCGGCCCAGCCGGCCCCCCAGATCCAGGAGCGCACCTTCACGCTGACGGGGGCGCCCCGGATCTTCTCGATGAGGACAAACAGGACGTGCCCGCCGTCGAACGGCGGAATCGGCAGGAAGTTCAGCACCGCAATCGAGACCGCGAGCATCCCCCAGAAATCCATCATCGCGCCGATGCCGTGGGACGCCACATCCAACGAGAACTGGACGATGCCGACCGGTCCGGCGGCCGCCTTCGCACTGACCTGGCCCGTCACAAGTTGTTTCAGGTTCAGATAGACCCGGCCGAGCCAAAGAACGGTTTTCCGGACGCCGCGCTCGGCGGCGGCCAGGGGATTGTAGAGGCGCGGCATGGGACCGTAGACGACCGACCCGATGGCGCCGACCGCGCTCAGGCGATCCTGTCGGACGAGTTTCGGTTCCAGCGTCGCGGCCAGCAGGTTCCCGCCGCGCTTGACCTGGATCGGGACCGGCTGGCCGTCCGACTCCAGGAGTTCCTGTATCAGGGCGACCCAATCGCCGGGCTGATGGGAATCCTCCCCCATGGCGACGACGAGATCGCCGGGCCGGATGCCCGCCCGGTCGGCCGGTCCGTCCTTGTCCACCGAGCCGATCTGGAGAGGTTCCTCAATGGCCGGTGCCATCGCAATACCGATGCGCGGATGGTCCGTGCCGGGGAGCATGGCCGTCTTGCAGGCGACGGCGACGGCCTGGCCGTCGCGCCAGAGCGTCAGGTGCACGAGGCCCCCATTGCCCGCGGCCTTGACGACCTCGGCGATCGTGTCGCCGGTCGGCCACGGCTGCGTCTGGGTCGGGACGATAGGCTCGGCGGCCTTCGCGCCGGCCTTGGCCGGTGCCTTGGCGGGCGAGTCGGCCTCCTGCTTGGCGGCCTCGGCGGCCGGCCTCTGCGCCGATTCCTTAGAGGTCGTGGCCGGCGCTTCGGATTTCGGCGGCGGCTCGCTGCGGATGGCGGCCACGCGGTCGCCTGCCTGGATCCCAGCCTCCTCGGCCGGCGATCCGGGCTCGACCGATTCGATCTGGGTCGGGAAGGTCATGCCAAAGTCGTAGACCTTCAGGTCCGCAGGGTCCACCCGCAGGTCTTCGGGCTCCCCCTGGCGCTCCATCGCCAGGTTCACCGGGCCGGCCGGCGCGTCGGTCAGCGTCTTTTCCAGTTCCCTCCAGGTCCCGACGGACTTGCCGTTGACGGCGACAATCCGGTCCCCCTTCAGGAAGCCCGCCTGGGCAAGCGGCGAGTCGGGGCTGATCCTGGCGATAACCGGGGCGATCTGCGGCTCGATGCCGAGCATCGGGGCCAGCATCTTCGGCTTACGGACGCTGACGACCGTCTTCGTGAGGACCTCGGGCTCTTCGGACCCGGGCACGGGCCGCTCGATCTCGAGATTGAACGCCGTGTCGGCGTCGGCCAGCGCGACCGTCCAGATCACGTCCTCGAAGGACTCGACGCGGTTGCCGTTGATGCGGACAATGCGGTCGCCCGGCTGGATGCCCGCCTGGGCGGCCGGCATGTCGGGAAGGACGCCGCCGACCACCGGCAGCGGGGCCTCGACGCCGACGATCGGAGCCAGGCCGAAGAGGATCATCGCCAGGAGGGCGTTCATGACGACGCCGGCCGAGAAGATGGCGATCTTCTGCCAGGCGGGCTTGCGCCAGAGGGCTCGCGGGCTATCGCCGCCCTCCGACTCCGGGGTGTCGCCCATCGGCTCGACGAACCCTCCCAGGGGCAGGATGCGGAGCGAGTACTCCGTGTCGCCGTGCGTCCACTTGATGAGGGGCGGTCCGAACCCGATCGCAAAGCGGCGGACCCAGACGCCGCACCACTTGGCGGCCAGGAAGTGGCCCGCCTCGTGCGTCAGAATAATCAGGCCGAGCGCAACGGCTATTTCGAATGCGTAAAGGACGGTATCCAACGAATGGCTTCCTTTCTGGCCCAGGCGTCCGCCGCAAGCACATCGTCCAGGGAGGGGCTGTCCACCCAGCGGTGGGATTCCAGGACGCGGCGGACGAGGGGCACCATGTCCGTAAATCGGATTCGCCCGTCCAGGAACGCGCCGACGGCCACCTCATCGACGCCCGCCAGGGCCGCACCGAGCGTTCCCCCGCGGCGGACCACCTCGAACCCGAGCGCGAGCGCCGGAAACCGGGCCGTGTCGGGCGGCTCGAAGTGCAGCCGGCCCAGTTGCGCGAGGTCCAGCCGCGGCCACGGCGCCGCACGGCGCTCCGGGTACGTCAGCGCATACTGGATCGGCATCCGCATGTCGGGCGGACTCAACTGGGCGATGACCGAGCCGTCCACGAACTCCACCAGCGAGTGGATCGTGGATTCGCGGTGGATGACGATCTGGATCTGGTCGGCCCGGAGGCCGAACAGGTGGTGGGCCTCGATCACCTCCAGTGATTTATTCATCAATGTAGCAGAATCTATGGTGATCTTCGGACCCATCGCCCAGGTCGGATGGGCCAGCGCCTGCTGGGGCGTCACGTCCGCCAGTTCCTCCGGCGCGCGCCGGTAGAAGGGGCCGCCGCTCGCCGTCAGAACGATCTGGCGGACCTCCGCGAGCCGGCCGCAGGCCATCGCCTGGAAGACCGCCGAATGCTCGCTGTCGACCGGAATGACCTCGGCGCCGCTCGCGCGGGCCTCGGCCATCACGAGGTCGCCAGCCATGACAAGGGCTTCCTTGTTGGCCAGGGCCAGGCGCTTGCCGGCCCGGACAGCGGCCAAGGCCGCGGGCAACCCGGCTCCGCCGGCCACCGCCGACAGGACGATGTCCACGTCCGGCCGGGACGCCAGAGCCTCCAGGCCCGCGGCGCCGGTCACGACCTCGGGCGCGCGGCCCGCCGGCAAGGCCCGGCGCAGGGCCGCAGCGGCCTCGTCGTCGCGAACGCCGACGGCCGCGGCGCCCGTCTCGACACACTGGCACGCCAGAAGGTCCGCCTGCCTCGCCGCGGCGAGCGCCACCACCCGATACGGCGGCCCCAGCGACGCGATGACCTCCAGCGTCATCCGGCCGATCGAACCGGTGGACCCGAGGATGGCGATGTTCGGCACCGAGCGACTCCCTGGCGCTGCGCAGGCGGACCTGCCTGGCGACAGGCAGGTTTCGCGGCCTGAGGCGCATGAGTGTACGTCGAAGAAGGAGGCTTTTCAATCCAGAACGGCCGCCGCTGGGCGGCGGCTTCCTCTGGGCTCCGGAGAGGTGTATAATTAATGAATCGGGAAGCAGAAGAAATGGGGGTGTACGATGTTCAGAATACGTCACATAAGCCTTGCCCTTGTGGCAGGAGGCCTCGCAATTCTGGCCTATGCGGCCGCCCCGTCTCTGGCAGGCAGTTACGTCAACATCTACCCGGCCGCACCAGTCGCGCCGGAGACCGTCTCGGCCAGTTCGGCCGCGCCGTCGCCGCCCAACGTCCTGGAATACTTCTACTTCAGCCCGGCGCAACCGGCGAAACCGGCATCCGCCGGATGGGTGTCCGGCGGTCAGTATAGCCTGCCTCCGGGCGCCGGAGCGGTCACGATAGAAGCCTCGGCCTTCGGCAGTATCACAGCCGGACCCGGCGGGGCTCAATACCAGACGTTTGTCGTCCGTCTCACGATTGCAAATAGCGGCACCGAGTCCTTGATTATGGCCCCGTCGTCCATGCGGTTCACGGACGAGTCCGGTCACCTGGTGACCGGCGCGACAGCCTATAGCGGCGTCGTGCGAGTCTCCACGGACACCGTCGGTCCGGGCGGGCGCGACGAACTTCAGTTGGAGTTCAGCCTGCCGCCGGTGCTCGCCTTGAAGGGCCTCGGCCCTGTGGATGTGGATGTGCCCTACGCGTACGGCGACACCTCGTACCTCACGGAACTGCGGTTCATTCCCTCGCCGCCGCCAAAGGCCTCGGCCGCCTCCTCCTTGCCGGCGTACCCCACGTCGAACGTGTACAACAATTATAACTATTACAGCCAGTACATCTATCCGGATTACTACCAGGATTATGCGTACTATCCGACCGGGTGGTGGGGCGGCTGGCCATGGTGGTGGGTCGGAGGGGACTTTGATTTCTTCGGGCACAGGCATCACTTCTTCGAGAAACTCTTCGAGCACGAGCATCATCATGCGTTCGGCGAGCATGAGCACCAGGAGTTCGGGGAACATGGAGACCCCGGGCCCAAGGTATCCGGCACGTCCGGCCATCGCTTCAACGGCGAGATCGGCCATGGGCCGACCCTGATGGCAAACGTTATAACCGGGCAGCCGCCGACCTCTCATCGCGGGTTCGTCCAGGGTCCGACGGAGCACGCCTTTGTGCCGCAGGTCGAAACACCGCACGCCATGACCGAGCAGCACTTCGCTCCACAAATCCAGACACCGCAATTTACGGAGCATGTGTTCTCTCCGCCGAGCGTGACGCCGCGGTTCACGGAGCGTTCGTTCTCTCCGCCAAGCGTGACGCCGCGGTTCACGGAGCGTTCGTTCTCTCCGTCGAGCGTGACTCCGCGGTTCAGCGAGCATTTGTCTGCTCCTCAGACGTTCTCGGCGCCGCGTAGTTTCGGCGGCGGGTTCCACACCTTCAGTGGTGGAGGGTCGCACAGCTTCAGCGGTGGCGGGTTCCATGGTGGCGGGCACCGCTAAGGGTGGTTGAGCGGGCCTCCCACCGGTCTAGCGATGGGGCCGCCTCAATCGAGGCGGCCCTCGTTCTGCGCCCGACTCGCGCAAAAGAAAGCCGGCCGCTCCTCGGAGGACGCGGCCGGCCTGATTTATGCACGGACGGGTCGGCAGGCTAGCCTTGCGCCTGGTCGCCCTTCGGCCCCTCGGCCGGAGGGGGCGGCGCCTGGGCCGCCGGGGGCGGCGCCTCGGGTGCCGGGGTCGGGGGCGCTTCGGCCGGAGGCTGCTCGGGCTTGGGTCGCTCCGCCCGCAGCCGCTCGGTGCTGGGTGGGGCTTGACGCTTCGAGCCACCGCGACCACGGCCGCCGGGACGTCCGCCGCCGCCGCCAGGTCTGCCCCCGCCGGGCCCGCCGCCGAACCCGCCACCAGGCCTCCCGCCGGGTCGGCCACCCGCGCCCGGTCTGCCCGCCTCTTCCGGGGGGGCCTTGACGACCTTGGGCTTGGGGGCGAGTTTCTTGACGGCCAGAGGGGGCTTCCGCCTGGGCTTGACGACCGCCTGCTTGGCGGCAGCCTCGGCCCGCGTGACCGCCTGCTTGGCGTCCCACTGGTACTTCTTCTGAAACCGTTCAACGCGGCCGGCCGTGTCAATGAACTTCTGCTGACCCGTGAAGAACGGGTGGCAGTTCGAGCAGACCTCGACCGCCAGTTGCGGCACGGTGGACCTGGTCACAAACGTGTTGCCGCAGCCGCATGTCACCTTGCACTCGACGTATTTCGGATGAATGTCCTTCTTCATGGCCTCGCCTTTTCCTTATGGTCGCCGCCCCGACTCCGAAAGGTCTTTATTATAAGGCCGCATGAAGCGATTGCAAGGCGCTGCTTGGCCGAGTTTGCGGCCGCAGCCGGTCGCCAAGGCCGAGAGGATGCCACGCTGGGGCAAAAGAACGGACATTTTTGGTAGCGGAGCATTCTGCTGGAGCGTATAAACTAGTGGCTGAGCATATGATAGGGCTCAAAGGGGATTCCCGCCGCTTTCATGGGAAGGGGCGGTATGTGCAAGGTATTCCTCCTGGCGACGACGACCGTCGGCAAGGGGGCGGTGCCAAACCGGCCGCCTCTCAAACCCGCTGTCACGGTCCGCCGGTCAGCCACGCCAACCGGAACGAATGCTTCACGAATAAGTTGTGGATTCGGCCCATCCGTTCGATATAATCCGACCGTTCGGGCCGCGCGCCGAATCGCACCGGTCGTCCGCCGACCGAAGTACCGGGGCACCGCAGCGCAAACCGGCGCGGTGGCTTGTTTGACGGGATGCGTCGCGGCCGGGAACCTGCCTGCCGACAGGCAGGTCGGTCGCCTACAGGATAACTCAATAGTTAGGAGGTCGGAACAATGAGTGGTCTCCGCATGAAGGTGCTCGTGTTGGCCATGGCGATCATCGGCGCCATCGCCCTTCCGGTCCAGGCCGTGACGGACGAGGAAGTCGTGCGCGCCATCGAGAAGGCCAAGGAATGGCTGATCAACCAGGGCCAGAACGGAACCTGGCCGCAGGAAGAGGGCGGATATCCCGGCGGCCGCAGCAACATGGCGCTGCATGCGCTGGCCTACGTCGGCGAGCACCCGAACCGCCCTGTCATCTCGTCGGCGATGGAGGCTTCGATCACACGCGGCACGGAGAAGACCTACGTGCGTGCCATGCGCACGATGGCGCTGGCCATCCTCCAGACCAAGGTGAAGAGCCCCAAGCGCGAGGTCATCCATGCGGCCCTCGAGGCGGACGCCCAGTGGTTGGTCCAGGCCCAGGGAACCCACGGCGGCTGGAACTACGATTCGCTGCACGGCAGCGCGGGACGATTCGACCTGTCGAACACCCAGTTGGCCATCCTGGCCCTCTGGCAGGCGGAACTGGGCGGCGTTGAAATCCCCGACATCGTCTGGCAACGCGCCCAGAAACTGTATTACGACCATCAGCAGGCGAACGGCTCCTGGAACTACGGCGACCCCGGTAACAACGACCTCGGCGGCAAATCCCCCGGCTATGGGTCTATGACGGCGGCGGGGCTGGCGTCCATCTACATCATCGCCGACATGCTCGACCTCAACAGCGGTTGCCCGTGCCGCGCCGGCGGCAAATCCAGTTCGGATCGCAGCGACCTGAACCGGCGAGTGGACATGGCCCTGAAATGGCTTGGGGACAATTTCAAGCCCGACCAGAACCCCGGCAAAGGTGGCCAGTTTCATTATTACTGGCTATATGCCGCGGAGCGCGTCGGCATTGCCGCCGGATACAAGTACTTCGGCAACCACGACTGGTACAGGGAAGGCGCCGAACTCCTCGTCAAGAGCCAGGGGGGCGACGGGGCCTGGAACGCCGAGTACGGTTCCGTCGTCTCGACCTGCTTTGCGATGCTCTTCCTCTACAAGGGCCGCGCGCCGATCCTCTACCAGAAACTCCAGATCCCCGACTGCGAGTGGAACAGCCACCGGCGGGACCTCGCCAACCTGACGACCTACATCGAAAAGGCCAAGGAACAGCCGTTCCAGTGGCAGATCGTCCACCTCCGGGTCCCCGTCCAGGAACTCCACGACGCGCCGATTCTCTTTATCACCCCGGAGACCGTCCCGAACTTCTCCGCCGAGGATAAGAAGAAACTCCGCGAGTTCACCGACACCGGCGGCACGATCCTCTTCGAGGCCTCCTGCGGCAACCCGAAGGTCCGCGCCTGGTTCGGCGACTTCGCCAAGGAAGTCTGGCCGGAATGGCCCGTCAAGCCCCTCGGGCCGGACCACGGCTCGTTCCTCGACCCGAACCCGCTGAAGCAGCGGCCCGAGATCCTCGGCATCGACGACGGCGTCCGGACCTGCGTCTTCTACGCCATGGACGACATCTCCTGCCCGTGGCAGACCAAGGCCATCGTCGCGCGGGAGTACCTCTTCAAGTGGGGCATCAACCTGTTCACCTATGCAACGGACCACAGCCCTCTGCGGGCCAAACTGGCCGCCCAGGAACCGCCCAAGGTCGAGTCGCGCTACACCTCGCCCGTCAAGGCCGGTTCGAAGAGTGCCGTCCGCGTCGTCCGCATGAAATACGAGGGCAACGGCTGGCTGACGAACCGCAACTACAAGGCGTTCGACAAGATTGTCGCCGAACTGGCGAAGCGGGGCAGCATCTCCCTGAAGGTCGAGGACGAGGGCGCGGAAGCGACAGGCTTGGCCGGGGCCGATGCGGCCTACCTGACCGGCTCGAAGGAGTTCGCGCTCACGGAAGCCCAGCGGGCCGGCCTGAAGCAGTACCTGGCGGGCGGCGGGTTCCTCTGGGCCGAGGCCACCGACGGGTCCCTGGAGTTCGACAAGGCCCTGCGCAAACTGGCCACGGAAGCCGGCTGGGAACTCAAGCCCATCGAGAAGAATCATCCCCTGATGACCGGCGCCTTCAAGGCGGCCCTCGGGTACAACCTGACGACGGGCGTCAAGTTCCGCCGCGTGTTGACGGTGCCGCGTCTCGGCCGGGCCTACGCCGACTTCATCGGCATCTGGCAGGACGGCAAACTCGTGGGCGTCTTCAGCCCGCTCGACGTCATCTTCTCCTCGACGCCTTACGATTCGTACGCCTGCAAGGGTTACCTGCAGGAGGACGCCGTGGCCGTGGCGACCAATATCGTCGCGTTCCTGACCGACCGCTAACAGTTGCTGAACACGTTCGCCGAATTGGCGGACTGAGGACTTGGCCATGTCGAAGCGGTGTGCTGGCGTCGGGCTGGCCGCCGCTATGGCCGCCCTGACGGTGGCGGCGGGGGTGTACTTGGCAGCCTCGGCGGCGGCGGCGGGCGAGCCGCCTGCTGCCGCGCCTGCTGTTGCGCCCGCCGTCGCACCGACCCCCGTGCAGAACCCTCCAGCCCCTGCGCCGAAGCCTGCTTTCTCGGACGAGGACGTCCGCCGCGCGATTGAGCGAGGCCGTGAGTACCTCATCAACCTACAGAATCCCGACGGCTCGTTCGGTCCGAAGGATGGGTGGATCGGCTGCCAGTCGGCCATGGTCTTCATGACGCTGGCCTACATGGGCGAGCATCCCAGCCGCGTGGTGATGACCAAGGGCCTCGATTACCTTCTGAAACTCGACGCCGACCGCAACTTCAACGGCAAGCAGGGTTATGCCCTGCCGATCCGCGCGATGGGGCTCTCCTACGTCCAGAACAAACTCTCGACGGAAAAACGGGCCGCGGTCCGGCGCCGGATCCTCGCCGACCTAGCCCGCCTATTTACGGGCCAGACCACCCAGGGCGGGTGGCGGTACGAACTGAAGCATGACAGCGACTATGACTTCTCGGTGACCCAGTGGCCGATCCTCGCCATGCGGGAGGCCAACCTGGCCGGCATCGAGTTCCAGGTCCAGCCCCTCCTGAAAGCCCGCGAACTGTATTTCAACTGTCAGAACGCCGACGGCGGATGGGGATACCAGGGCCGGAGCCCGTCCTACGGGTCCATGACCGCCGCGGGGCTGGCGTCACTCCTGATCATCACGGACGTCCTGGAACCGGCCAGCGGATGTCCGTGCCGCAACGGCCAGAGCCAGGGCACCGCTTCGGAGGCCGAACGGCGGATCGAACTGGCCCTCGGCTGGCTGGCGAAGAATTTCACGGCCGACAAGCATCCGTTCGGGCCACCCGACCGCTGGCTCTACTGGCTTTACTGCGTCGAACGGGTCGGCATCGCCGCCGGCTACAAGTACTTCGGCACGCACAACTGGTACCGCGAGGGCGCCGAGATCGTCGTCAAACATCAGGACCCCAAGGGCCACTGGGGCGACATCCCCAACACGTGCTTCGGCCTCCTGTTTCTCTACAAGGGCCGGGCGCCGATCCTCTTCAATAAACTGAAGTTCGAGGGCGTCTGGAATGCCCACCGCCGCGACATCTACAACCTGACCACCTACATCGAACACATCAAGGAGCAGCCGTTCCAGTGGCAGGTCGTGGAACTCGGGGCCTCGCTGGACGAACTCCACGAAGCGC
>Ga0315294_10007704_pt1 | contig 11818 bp, 11 predicted proteins | sample YL17G13_40_MG_FD_203626 | JGI IMG/M metagenome (GOLD analysis project Ga0315294, IMG submission 203626) | Sediment microbial communities from Yellowstone Lake, YNP, Wyoming, USA - YL17G13_40 | ecosystem: Environmental > Aquatic > Freshwater > Lake > Sediment | place: USA: Wyoming | collected...
CCCCTTTTCTAAAGGGGGGTTGGGGGGGATTTCAGAGAATCGTTGCCCGATGTTAATTTGCTTACCAAAATTTAAAGAGTTTGCAGGAAAGTAGTACAGATGAACACAGATTAATATTAGAAAAAGACCCAAAGACAAAAGATTTAATGGGACGCGGATGAACGCGGATAAAACGGTAAGGGCAAATACGAACCTCTGGGGAAGCTTATTTGAGCTTTGAGGGGTGTAAAGCGATCCCTATTCGTTGCATTTATATCTTTATGCTTTCTGCGTAATCTGTATTACTAATGTGTAAAGTCTTTATATTTTATCAAGATTTTTTATGAAATGTAGGGGCGGCCCCATGTGGCCGCCCGCAAAATGGGCAACCACATCGGGTTGCCCCTACGATTTGGGTTGCGGCTCTGCCGCGCTGTGTAATCTGCGGATAAATAGTTTTAGATTGTTATAATTTCCTAAGCAAAAAAAACATTCCCCCGAGTCTGCCTCCCCCAGCACGACGAGTCATGTCACCGTCTCTTTTTGGGGGGGGAGGGAAAGGTGGGGATTGGTTTTTACTGATTCCGCATTCCGAATTTCGCCCTGCACTGCATGGAGTGCAGGGCTGCCCTGAACCTTACATGGTTCAGGGCGCATTCCGCATTTCAGAAAGGCTTGTCAAAAGGCCCTAGAATCCGCATCAGATAGATATCGGCGAGGTCTCCCCCTTTTCCCGCCCTCCAGATGCCGGCTACGGTTCCTTCCCCATCTCTCACCACTACCACGAGCTGGCAGGTCGCCCGGAATCGTTCACTGTAGTATAAAGGGATGTTCTGGTAGCTCAGCTCCCTTCGTGTCGCCGAGCTTCCCAGAACGGGAAGGAAAACATCCATCCGCCATTCTCCGGGTCCGACCTTTCCCCCTTTCCGGACCGTCCATTCCTGGAGGAGGCTCTTCACATATTTCTCCAGGCCCTGAGGGGTCTGGTGCCCTCCCAGGGCCCGAACCTTTATATCCACCGTCTTCCCCGCGGGGTCAAATCCAATTTCTTTCAGGTTCCCTTCCAGGGATTGGGCGAGGATCGCTTGCAGCTCGGCGGACGTGCCCTGCCGGGGAGGAAGGTAGTCCACCGTGGCGCAGGAGGGGAGAAGAAAAAGGGATAGGAGAAGCAAGGTCCGGATCCGAGGCCTGCATCGGAATAAATGGGTACCCATGGGTTGTCCTTATTCGATCGATTTGAACGGACCGATCATATAAAGGATGTAATACTCCAGGTACCGGGCTTCGCCTTTTAGGTCTTCCGTCTGGAGAATCTTTCCCGATTCCCGTTCATAAAAGGTCAGGTGCAAATCAACAATTCCTTGGGTAGACTCCATGTAGACCAGGGGGATGAAGTCCCTTCGGGTCTGGTGGACTCCGAAAACCCGGGCCTTCACATCGAGGAGAACGTCCGCCTGGGCTTTGGACTGGGCCATCCGGGCGCCTTGGGCGGATATTTTTTCCGCCAACCAGGAACGGAGAAATCGTTCCTCGGCGCTCTCTTCCCCGGTCCGGTCGGTCAGGGTGTACACCTCCACCCACAGGGTTTTCCCCTTGTAGGCTTCAAAGTTTGCGGCCTTCATGGCTTTTTCCAGGGCATTGGCCGGAGTGGATTGGGAGTCCGCAGAACGCCCCATGCTTGGCCCCCAGTATCTCTTCGTAGCGCAGGAAGAGGCGAGGAACAGGATCAGAACCATTAGGAACGACCATCCGATGAGTTGCCGATGAAGGGATTTGCTTTTCATATTTTAGACTCTCTCCTCTTGGCTGGAAATCCAGATGGAATTTTACAGCGGACCGCCCGGCCCCCTGATAAAGGCCATAAAGAGCATAACGGACCGATGTTCGGGTTGTCAAGGAACAAACCGGTCTAATTCGGAATGCGGAATGCCGAATGCGGAATTAAAAATCTGGCTTGCCCCGAATTTCTTTTAGGGTCGGGTTTTTTCTTATTCCGCATTCCGCATTCCGCATTCCGCATTTTATAAAACTTTCTCCTTGATTCCCCCCTTTCCTCAAAATATACTTTTATCTTGTCCCAATCGAATGAAGACCGTTTCGTAGGAGAGAAAAAAATGGGATTGATGAAAGGAACGCTTACTTTTTCCCGCTATCGGCTCCAGGAGCCTCTTCCGGGTAATTTCCAGGAATTCACCCACCGGCAGATCAATAGGTTCGCCTTCCGGGAGCTCTCCATGGGAAGCGAAGAACAATCTTCCGGCTGGACCAGCCTGGAAAATCCCCTGGATAACCAATTCGAGTATGCTAACTACGCGGTTGGGGATTACCTGACTTTTTCTTTCCGTCTGGACCGGAAGAAGGTCCCCCCTTCCTTGATGAAGATCAAATACCTCGAAGCCGAAAAGAAAGCCCTCGGCGCGAAAAACAAAAAGTTTCTTTCCAAGGGGGAGAAGGAGGAGCTCAAAGAGCGCATCCACTTGGAACTGCTGAGCAAAACCTACCCGGTTCCATCCCTTTTCGATGTCTGCTGGTCCCTCTCCGGGGGCTGGGTGATTTTCGGTTCTCTCTCCCCCAAGGCCACCGAAGAGTTCGAGAAGCTCTTTAAGAAATCCTTCAACCTGACTCTCTCCCCCCTGGTCCCTTGGGACCCGCAACGGCTCGAGGCGGGCCTGGCGGAAAAAATCGCGTCCCTGAAAGATGGGGTCTTTCTCAACCCGCAGAGCCCGGACCCGGGAAAGGCGGGCCCCCCCCTTCTGGGAAGGGAATTTCTCACCTGGCTCTGGTTCAAGAGCGAAGAGCGGGGCGGGGCGGTGCAGATTCCCGGAACGGGGGATGTGGAAGTTTCTTTCGCCCGCAGGCTGGCTCTGGAATCCGGCGGGGGGGAATATTCCGAAAGCATCGTTTGCCAGGGGTTCCATGCCGGCTTGAAAGAAGGGAAAGCGGCCATCCTGGAAGGGAAAAAAGCCAAGGAGGCCCGGATTCAGCTCGGAGCGGGGCCGGAAAAGTTTGAATTTACCCTGAAGGCGGACTCTTTCCATTTTCAGAGTCTCCGCCTGCCGTCGGGGTTTACCGAAGGAGAAGAGGAAGAGGACCGGGAGGGCCGGGTTCTGGAGAGAGTTTACCTGGTCGAGAAGGTCGTCAAGGCCACGGATCAGCTCTTCTCCACGTTCCTCAAAAGGCGCCTTTCCCCCCAGTGGTCTTCGGAAGAGATTCCGCGGGTCAAGAAGTGGCTGCAAAAATAGCCTCCTTTTCCTTCCGGACACAAGGAGATCCCGAGGGGGGCCGGAATTTGACGGGGAAAAAGGGCCGTTCGGTTAAGAAATTCCGGGCACGGGTTCGGATTTTTGAAACCCTTTAGCTCTTTGAAAAAGCTAACTTTGACCTTTTGAAAAGATTCACCAGAAATCCCCCCTGCCCCCCTTTGCAAAGGGGGGTTGGGGGGGATTTCAGCGGTGGGTATCCTAATTGATATGGCTTTGATATGATTTTCAAACGGCTAAATTGATACGGATTTTTTTGTCTTGCGGATTACGTGGATGGCCGTGGCTTTGAAAGAGGCGGAGACGATTTGGCCCTCTTGGAGAGATAAATTTTCCAGGGAATGGCCGGTCACGTAGGCCACGAGGGGGAATCCGCAATCAAGCTGAACCTTATAATAGAGGCCCAGGGGAACAATCTTGGTGATCATGGCGGGAAACACATTCCTGGCGCTGGTTGCCTCCTGATGGGGGGGAACGGCAAGGGTTACATTTTCCGGGCGGATGCAGAAGACCACCGGCTCTCCGATTTCGACCTCTCCTACCGCCTCCACCTCCTGGGCAAAAATTGAAGCGATAAAGCTCCCCCGACCCTTTTTGACGACCTCCCCGCTCAGGATCGTTTCCACTCCCACAAAGGAAGCGATAAATTCATCCCGGGGCTGGTTCATGACCTCGGTCGGAGGGCCGATCTGCAAAATCCTTCCCTCATTCATCACCGCGATCCGGTCGGAAAGACGCAGGGCCTCCATGCGATCATGGGTGGCGAAGATGGTGGTGGTGGTGGTCTGGCGGAGAATTTTTTCCAGGTCCTCCATCAGGGATTCCCGCGTGGGGGGGTCCAGGGAGGCGAAAGGTTCGTCCAGGAAGAGGATGTCGGGCTGAATGGCCATGGCCCGCGCCAGGGCAACCCGCTGGGCCTCCCCTCCGGAGATTTTGCGCGCCGAGCGGTCCATGAGATGGGGAATTCCGAAGCGCTGCAGGTTTTGTCTTACCCTTTTTTCAATTTCGGATCCATTCATCCCCCGGATCTTCAATCCCGAGGCCACATTCTGGAAAACCGTCGTGTCGAAGAGCAAGGGCTCCTGGAAGACCATGGCCAGCATTCTCCGGTATTGAAGGAGGCCGTGGCCGGAAAATACCCTTTCCCCCTTGAAGAAGAACTCTCCGCCGTGGGGTTTGATCAGGCAGGCCAGAGTCTGCATGAGGGTCGTCTTCCCGGCCCCGTTGGGCCCGATGAGGGAAAGAATGGTCCCTTCCTCCACCGTCAGGGAGGAAATATCCAATACCAGGGATCCCCCCCTTCGGACCCTCAATTCCTTGACTGCTAAAAGCGGCGCCGGTACAGTCACCTCGGCCTCTCCCTCTGCTGGATGTGAGTCAGGACGAGGTTGATGGAGTAGGCGAGAAGCAGGAGAATGATCCCCAGGGCGATGGCCACATCGAAGTTCCCCCGGCTGGTTTCCATGACCGTGGCCGTGGTCAGAACCCGGCTGTACCCCTTGATGTTGCCGCCGACCATGATCGATGCCCCCACTTCGGAGATGACTCCGCCGAACCCGGCCATCACCCCGGCCAGAAGCGGGAGTCGCGCCTCTTTGACCAATATCCAGACCATTTGCAGGCGCGTGGCCCCGAGGGCCAGGATTTGGAGGCGAAGTTTCTTGGGGAGGGCCTGGATCGCCGCCAGGGTGATTCCCATGACAATGGGAGTAGCGATCACCGCCTGGGCGATGATCATCGCCGCCGGGGTATACAGAATCCCCAGAAACCCCAGCGGTCCGTTCCGCCACAGGAAGATGGTCACAAAAAGGCCCACCACCACCGGCGGCAGGCCCATTCCCGTGTTGATCAGGCTTACGACCAGCCTTCGTCCCGGAAATTCCGTCAGGGCGACCAGCGTGCCGATGGAGATTCCGATGAAAAGACTGATCAGGGTGGCCGTTCCCGAGACCTGGAGGGAAAGGAGGGTGATCCCCAAGACCTCCGGATCAAGGGTAAAAAGGAGGTGAAAGGCCTTCAGTATTCCTTCAAAAATGAGGTCCATCTACTTTCCCAAGTCCTCTTCTTTCTTTCCCGCATCGGGGAAGAACAAAGGCGATCCGAATTTGTCCACCCCGAAGGTCTTGACGATATCCTGAACCTCTTTGGATACCACGAAATCGGCAAAAGCCCTGGTCCCGGCGGCATTAACCTTGGGCCATTTGGCCGGGTTGACTTCGATGACATGGTAGATGTTGAGCAGGATGGCATCGCCTTCAACCAAAATGTCCAGGCTCAAGTTTTTCTTCAGGGCTAAATAGGTCCCTCGGTCGGCCAGCGTGTAGCCCTTCTTCTCCGAGGTCACGTTGAGGGTCTGTCCCATCCCCAGCCCGGTCTGCTGGTACCATTTTTGTTTCTCCGGATTGATTCCGGCAGCTTTCCAGATGGCCGTCTCCTTGGCATGAGTCCCTGAATTATCTCCCCGGGAGAGAAACAGGGCCCCCGCCGAAGCGATCTTTTTGAACACCTCCTTGGTGGCCTTCATCCCCTTGATTTTGGCCATGTCCTCCGCCGGTCCTACCACGATATAGTCGTTGTGCATGACCAGCCTCCGGTTGACCCCGTACCCTTCGGCCACGAACTTCTTCTCCGCCGCCGGGGAATGGACCAGAAGCACGTCCGCCTCCCCCTTCTGCCCCATGGCCATGGCCTGGCCGGAGCCCACGGCGATGGTCTTCACGAAATAGCCGGTATTTTTCTCAAAAATGGGAATGAGCACATCCAGCAGCCCGGAGTCCTGGGTGCTGGTGGTGGTTGAGAGAATGATTGACTTTTTACTCCCGCCTTGACCGATACCCGGGAAAACCAGAATCAGTCCTATCCCGAGAACCCAAACCCACTTTCTCATTTTCTTCCTCCAAGAGTTTAATTTTCCGAATAGATCACCCGCCCGGACTCTTTCAGGTCGTACCCCCCCACCCCCTGCACCTTCTCCCGGAATTCCCGGGAATGAAGGAGCTCGATGAAGGCCTGAACGTTCTTTCCGAAGAACGTCTTCTGGTCCAGGACCATGTCGAAGCGCTCGCGGGTAATGGGAATAAAATCCAGACCGAGGAGTTTGGAGGCGGCGATGGAAGTAATGCCTACATTCGCGGTTCCGTTCAGGATGGAAAGGCCCACCTCAAAATGGGTGTTCAGTTCGGTTTCGTACCCCTTGATTTTCTCCGGCGGGACGTTGCCCTCCTTCAGCTGCTGGTCGATGAGCAAACGGGTGCCCGAACCCTTCTGCCGGTTGATAAACCGGACTCCCTTCTTCACCAGGTCTTTGAAGCCGCGGATTTCAAGGGGATTCCCCCGGGGGATGGTAAAACCCAGTTCCCGGTGGAAGAGATTAACCACCACGGGCTTGATTCCGGGAACATACCTCGGGAGGTACGGAGTATTGTATTCTTTCGTCCGGGGGTCGTATAAGTGGCACCAGGCGATGTCAGTGTACCCCAGGTTGAGGGCCTTCAGCCCCTCCACGCTGCCGATGTTGGTGGAAAAGAGGTAGATGCCGGGAAAACTTCGCCGTAAATCGGTCTGGAGGAAATCCAGGACCGGATCGTTGCTGCCGGCCGCCAGAATGGCGCCTTCGATCTTCCGCCCCTTCTGCCGCGCCTCCGTCATCCCGCCCCGGGCGTTGGTCTCAATCCATTCGTCGATCAGTTTTTTGGGGAAAACCCATTTGCCGGTTACCCGGGTGGATGGAATCCGCTTGGCCTTGATCAAGGCATAGACCTGCTTCTCATGAATGCCCAGATACTTCGCCACCTCTTTGGTGTTCATAATTTCTTCGGCCATGCTTTCTCCTTTATCCAGATTGGATCATAGGGTGGAGGGGTGGTTTTGTCAAGAATTTTATTACTAATTATTACTTTTTTTAACTTTTTATTACAATTTTTTCATTTTTTGCGGATTTGACTTCCTAAGGCAAGAAAGGAGAACTCTGAGAGGGGACCTTCCTTACTTGAGGTTGAATTGGGAGGGCTCTTGGGGTAAATTCTTTATTGAGATCTTCAGGAGGAGGAAAACCATGTTTTTCACAGAACCCAGGGATTTCAAGGAACGAGAGCTTTCACCGAAGGTCAACACGAAGATCGTTTGGGGAGAGAAACTGATGCTCTCCCATGTCCATGTCCAGCCGAACGCGCCGATTGTCCCTTTGCACAGCCATCCCCATGAGCAGATGGGGATCGTGCTGGAAGGGAAGGTAGGCTTAACCATCGGCGCTGAAACCCGGGAAATAAAAAAGGGGGACATGTTCCTCGTCCCCCCTGACACTCTTCACGGACTCGCCTTCACCTTCGACAAGCCGGCCTTCATATTGGATATTTTCAGCCCGCCCCGGGAAGAATTCAAAGAATAACAATGAACCGCAGAGAGCACAGAGAACGCAGGGACTATAAAATATGTAGAATGTGAGGGGGGGGGAATTCTGTTTCGGGTATTTTTTCCGGAAGTTATCCGTGTGTATCCGTGTTCATCCGTGTCCCATTCAGTCTTTTGTCTTTGAATCTTTTACCAATCCAAAATCTGTGTTCATCTGTGTTTATCTGTGTCCCGATATAAAAATTTTGGTTGCGGCGTAGCCGCGCTGTGTTCTCAGCGGAAACGTGCGAGAGAATTCAGGGGAAATGTTTCAGCTCCGGCATCTGGATCTGGCCGTCCATCAGCTTCTTCAGGTATTCGACCGTCTTCCGGACCGCCTCTTCCACGAAGAGCCTCCCTTTTTCCGCCGTCGCCAGGAGGGGATCTTTGTCCGTCATTGCCGGCATGACCTCTTTCCGCACATTCTCGGGAAACAGCGCCAGCCCGATGGCGGTTTCGAATTCCTTGGCATGTCCTGGAATGACGTCCGTTTCCATGTGCTTGAGGAGGAAGTCCCGGGGGATCAAATCCCAGTAGGAGCAGAACTGGAGGTTCACGCCGGGGGCGTTCGATTTCAGGGAATAACGCCATTGATCTATGACCCCCATCACCGGAAGAGTATTCCCGCCATGCCCGTTAAAGACCAGGATATTTTTCACCCCATGCCGCGTTAGGCTATCCACCACGTCTCCCAGCACGGCCAGCCAGCCGCCCGGCCTGGCGGAGATGGTTCCTTTATGGTGCATGTGATGTTCGGATATCCCCACGGCCATGGGGACGGTGACCACGATTCGGGGGTAAAGCCGCCGGGCTGCCTCCCGGGCGATGTGGACGACGGATTCCAGGTCATGTTCCATGGCCAGATGTTCCGAATGCTGTTCATTGCTGGCCACGCAAATGACCGCCGTGGAAAATTTTCCCCCCTCGATTCCTTCCCGAAACTCCCGGCGAGTCATTTTGGCCAGCATCACTTCCTGATCAGGCATAACGTCCTCCTATTCAAATCATTCCCCAATAAACTCATATTGGACGCAGATGAACGCAGATAAAACCTAAATGTTGCAATAAAATACCCGCAACACTCCGGCCCAAAGAGTTGATTTTTACAGCCAGCCAATTCCAGAAATCCCCCCTTCGCCCCCCTTTTTTAAAGGGGGGTTGGGGGGATTTCAGAGGCAAGTTTTCATAACAAATATTCTCTACAAAATTTGAAGACTCTCCACATTCATAGGAAGAGGAATTATAATAGAATAAATGACTCTCGGCGCTCAAACAGTTATCTGCCGACCTAAGTTCCTTTTATGACATGAAACCGGCCATTGTTCAAGTTCGAAGATAATTCTTTTCCCCGGAAAGGTGAATAGCCAAGGCATACAGCATTGCCGCGGGGAACCCAAAATGCCCTTTTCCCCCTGGCTGGAATGAGGAATGCGTGATGAATGAATCGAACGGTACCTTGGACGCCGCCCGCGCCCACCGGAAAGGCGTGCTGCTGATGATCGGCGCGGGGCTTTGCTGGAGCACGGGCGGGGTCCTGGTCCGCAGCGTGGTTCTTACGGATCCCTGGGAAATTGTCTTCTGGCGCTCCGTATTCATGGTGGTTTTCATGATCGGGGTCCTCACGCTCTGGCACCGGGCAAAGGTTTTCGAGAAAATCTTTGAGGTCGGCCTTCCCGGCGTCCTGGCGGGCGCCCTTCTGGCCTCGACTTTTTTCTTTTTCATCCTCTCCGTAACCCGCAACACCGTGGCCAACACGCTCGTCCTGATGAGTGTGGGGCCCTTTTTTGTGGCTCTTTCCGGCAGAATCCTCCTGGGAGAACGGGTTTCCCTCCGGACCTGGGGGACGATCTCCGCGGCCCTCGTGGGCATGGTTTTGATGTTTTTTGAGGGACTGGAGTCCGGACGAACAATCGGCAATCTCCTGGCCCTGGGAGTTCCCGTCGCCTTTGGCCTGAATGTGGTCATCCTGCGGCGGACCCACGCCAGCGTGAGCATGGCCCCGGCGGTCATGCTCGCCGGGATCTTTTCCATCCTCGTCTCCCTTCCGCTCGCCTGGCCCTTAACCCCCACGATCCGGGACTTTGTAGTCCTCGGAATCATGGGCTGGGTACAGCTGGGCATCGGGTGCGTGCTCATGGTTGTCGCCGCCCGCTACCTTTCGGCCGCCGAAATCGGCCTCTTCGCCCTCCTGGAAACCATTCTCGGCCCCCTCTGGGTGTGGCTCGGTTTTGGCGAGCGCCCCACGGACATGGCCCTCGTCGGCGGTTTGTTGGTCATATTTGCGCTTCTGCTGAACGGTCTTCTGGGGATGAGGGAGAGATCGAGTCGGGGTTGAACCCCGGCCGGGGAAGGGATGGTTCTTAACCCTCCAGGTACCGCTTCTGCGGAGAGCGGCGATGAAGGATGAAGAAGAGAACGGCCGCCAGCAGGTGAACGGTGAAGAAGGTCCACAGGACCGGGGCGTAGGTTTCGGTACGGTCGAAGACCCAGCCCGCGTAGATCGGGCTCAGGAAAGTCCCCAGGCCGGTGCCGACGACCATGATTCCCCGGAGCGTGCCGTAACTGCGGCGTCCGAAGAGGTCTCCGATCAGGGCCCAGTTCAAGGGCACCGTTCCCATGGTGATCGCCAGCCCCACGGGCAGGGCGTAGAGAGAAATCCCGGAATGTCCGTACATCAGCAGAATCATCCCCGCCATCGTGGGAAGAACGCCCAGGCCGCATATCAGTGATTTATCCCCGCGGTCCCCGAACCAGCCGCATACGAGAGTGATGGGAATCGTGCTCAGGGCGAACAGACTGACCAGGTAGGCGCTCGCCGCCTCGGTCTGCCCTTTCCAGACAAAAAGGGGCACGAAATGAATGGTGAGGGCCACCGTAATCGAGACCCGCAGGGCGATGGCGAGAAGAAGAATCCAGAAATCCAAAATGCGCAGAGCCTCTGACACGGTGAATTCCGTTTGCGGCGCCGTTTCCAGCCTTGGCCTCTCTCCCGCGGTCCGATCGTCCCGCGGGGGATCCCCATCGGGGAGAAGCCCCATGGATTCGGGGCTTCGACGGATCGGGAGGGCGGCGGGGACGGCCACGGTCAGGATGGTCAGTCCGGCGATCACCGCTCCGGTGCGCCAGCCGAAGCTCAATATCAAGTGGGAAAGCAGCGGGGCCATGAACACCCCCCCGACGCTGGCCGCAACCCCGGTGATGGCAAACCCTTTTCCCCGGTGGCGGATAAACCAGTTGTTCACCGCGGCGTACACGGGGTGAAAAAAGCCGGCGTTGAATCCCAGGGAAATGACGAATATGTAGATGAAGAAGAACTGCCAGAAGGTCTGGACGAAGGAAAGCAGGATGAACCCCACCCCGGCCAAAGCGGCCCCCATCAGCATCATGACCCGGGGCCCCCATCGGTCCACCAGGTATCCCACCAGGGGTCCTTCGGCCCCGCCTTCCAGGCGGGCCGCCCCGTAAAGGAGCGAAATGGCGGCGCTGCTCACCCCGAGGTCTCTTTTCAGGGGGAGAAAAAAGACGGTGAAGCCGTGGATGAGAATCCCGGCTCCCACGGCGATGATCAGGGACCCCAGGAGGACAATCCACCACCCGTAAAATACTCGGCTCCAAAATGATCGGGATGATGATTCCATTTTCATGGCCTGAATCCCGGGAAAATATTCCCACTTCAGGTTTACCCTATTCCCGGAGGGATGTCAAAAATAAATAAAAAATTTAATAAAAACTTAACCGCAGAGGTCGCGGAGTACGCAGAGGTAGAAATGGCCAAATGCCTAGCACCAGGATGCAGGGGCCAGCGCGGCTCTCTTTCCCACCCTTCCCAAGGTCAAAACGGCCAAAGGGCTTTCCAGGAACGATCTTTGCGCTCTCGGCCTCCTCTTCGTTCACCCTTTGGTCTTCATCCCCGGAGGACCGAAAGGTAAAGAGGAGTCCTTATTGATAAAATGATTTTGTGCTTTTTTTCTTTACCAGGAAAAAGCTCTGCGGTCTCTGCGTACTCTGCGGTTCATTTTTTCTTCATCCTAGGAGGGCGCAGAGGCTTTTATAATCTGCTAAGCAACAAGAAACCCGCGGGGACCGCTGTGGGCCGAGCCGGGGGAAAGAAGCAGTCTCGAATTTTTTTTTCTTCTGGGGTACAATACAGCAAACAAATTGGAATGCTGGAATGATAGAATCTGAAAACC
>Ga0315294_10007708_pt1 | contig 11816 bp, 26 predicted proteins | sample YL17G13_40_MG_FD_203626 | JGI IMG/M metagenome (GOLD analysis project Ga0315294, IMG submission 203626) | Sediment microbial communities from Yellowstone Lake, YNP, Wyoming, USA - YL17G13_40 | ecosystem: Environmental > Aquatic > Freshwater > Lake > Sediment | place: USA: Wyoming | collected...
ACATTCCTCCACAATGCCAAGTAATACCCTGCGAAATCAACATCTCCAAATAATTAGACTCATTTATATTTTTATCATCAAATATCTTTTTTAACTTTCTCTTAACATATTGTTCATTTCCAATTTGAAGTTTTTTTTCAAACTCCATAATAACCCTATTATTGGCAAAACAATACTTACATCCATGAGAACAATTTTTATATGTATCAACTCGTATCGGTAAACCGCATAAACCAAATTTGCTACTAGCCGATATTGGATTAAATTTTTTCATAAAAATCCTTTTCCTATTTATAAATATTTCTCCTGCCAAATTTATCAAACGCTCTTACCCTTTGTCCGCTTGCCTCCCAACCACGAGGATCTCTTTTTAAATCATACCTTGTTTCTTTAAGATCAAATTTCTTACCTTTCCTGTCAATTGCCAAAGGTCTACCAGTTTTAGTATCATATCCTAAAGCTACCGCCTCTCGATGCCTCCTAATAGAAAATCCAACAATTGGTTCTCCTTTATTTTGGCAATCACATACTGTTATCAATCTCTGATAACCTGGAGAAACCTCAATCCACTTACTTTTTATCTTTTTATGACATTTTTCACAAATCATAACTCCATTAATCAGTTGTCGTGATCTTTCCTTAATTGCTCTTTTTTTATCATTCTTCTTTTTGCTATTTTTTATTGACCTACAATTCTCACAAACTTTTCTAGTTACCGCCCAAAACTCCTCACCACACTTAATGCACTTGTGCCAACTTGATTTATGAAATGCTTCACCCATCTACCTCTCCCTATTTATTATTTTAAATATTAATCCCATTATTTATTAGTAATATCCAGGCTAGTTTTTCAAATAAGGTCATCACTCCTCCAATTTAGTTTTATAGTCATCTACATAATTAAATCCACATCCATGTCTTGGATTACCAAATACTTGAATATATCCATCAATTTCTTTTTCTTCTCCGACACAATATAGATCATACATTCCTCTATATGCTAAAACACCACCACATTCAGGACATATCCCGCTATTAATTATTTTTTTATATTTCTTACTATAACCCATGTCTATTCCTCCAATTTATCAACTTGTAAAACACAATGTGGGTTTTTCTTATCAATTTCTTTATACTCGTGCAACGCCCAAACTTGGTTGTCGTTTTCAATAAACCTGCTTTTTTGCAATGCGTCAATTAAAATCTTAGTTCTATTTCCTAAATCAGACCTATTATCCTTAAAGTAATAACTAATAAATACCTCAATCTTAGCTTTGCCTAGTGGTTTGACTCTGCTTATTAACAACTTCAGCATAAATTCTTCCTCCCAGTCCTTGGCCTCTTGTGTTTTAAACCTATGCCCTGACCTTGATTGGCTATACATTGAATTTAGGCTAATGGGGAGTGGAAGAACTATACGCATTGTCTTTTTAACCTCCACTGTTTCCAATATTCCTTTTTATGTAAACTAAAGTGAGCTGACCTGTTTTTCATCAATTCTAAATTTTCTATTCTATCATCAAGTGTATTTTTATTTTTATGATGTACTATTTCTACTGGTTGTAAATATCTTCCAATCTTTTCTTCCATTACTAATCTGCTTTTTAAAACATATCCGTTATTATTGGTAAAGGGGTGAGATTTCCTCATAACCATCATTCTATTTTCATGGATAAAACAACCGCCGTTCCATTTATAATGTTTTTCTCCAGAAAATCTCCCCTTTAAAGAATTTACCATTTTAGCAATTCTTTCCTTAGTCCATAATTTATGTCCTTTTTTAAAAGAAGCTTTGTTTGGTTTATGTCCTTTTTTAAATCTTCCATTATTGGGGTGATTTCTTTGAAAAATACTCATTTTAATTTTCGCTTCTTTTGAATGTTTAAAGCCTTTCATCCTTTCACTCATTTTCTTTCTTTCTTCAATATTCATAAATCTCTTTTTAGCACCAATAGAAACTTTATTTCTAAATTCTATGCCAAATTTTCTACCAAGATTGGCATGAGGACTACTTAAACTCATTTTTAGACGAGTTTTTTTAGTATGTTTTTTTCCTAACATCCCTTTTGGGTGTGAGTGAGTTTTATACCAATTTTTTGTAAACATAATTTATCCCTTTCGTGGGTGGTAGGCTGACAGGTAAAGGTAAAACTATTTTCATTTAACCTTCCTCACTTTCCAAGTGGGATATGACATTTACAATTTCAATATTGCCTAAACCTAAATCTAATGACAATGTTCCATTGTGTAATTTGTCTATTAAATATATATTGTCTTCTCTTATTTCTTCCATTAATTCGTGATATTCATAATCATTAAGTTTAATTCTTGCCAACTTAAATCCTTTTTTATAATAATCATAAGCCCAGTCAGCAATAGTTCTTAATCTAATAACTCCATTAAAAGTTAATCTATTAAAACAAGTTAAGTCTAATGTTTTGTTTCTATCCACTTCTTCCCCCTCTCCAAAACCTCTTGGCGGTGCTGGTTATAATGATTTACCATAACTTTTTTATCTAATTTCCCTTTTCCTAATTCAGAATAATGAATTGCCGAACACCAAGCATCTAATGTTTCCTCCCCCGCCAAATCCTTAACTACTGTTTGAAGAACTTCTTTGTGAATTTTTACAATTCTTTCCGCCCATTCTTTTTGATATTTTGCTTCACTACCAAACCATTCAATAAGTATCCCCATCAATTTATTCTTAAATCCTTTTAACTCAAACTCTTTTTTCCAATTTTTAGCTGTTAGTTTAGTCATATTATCCTTTCCTTGTACTCAACCTTGGTTAAGGGTCGGTTTAATCCAGATTTTAAAATATCAATAGCAAATTCAGATTTTTGAGTAGATAAAGGGATTATTTGTTTATCTTTAATACTAATTGCGAAAAGACCACGACTTTTTTTATTATCTTTTGAATTTACCATCCATATTCTCCATTTTTTATAAAATAATTCTTTTGTTCCTTCTTCATTCCAATCAGGATAACCCTCTAAATTTTGTTCTTCTAAAAAATCGTCTATCTTATCATCTCTTTCTTTTGGCATTAACTTCCATCTTAACCAAAATATAAAGTCTTTTATTTTAGTCATCTTTTCTTCCTTTCTAATCCTTTAACTCTTTTATCAAACCAGGTAGATATTTTTCTAATTATAGCCTCCCCAGCCGCCGTATCAGCCGCCGTATCAGCCGCCCTAGCCGCCGTATCAGCCGCTGCCCCAGCTGCTGTCCTAGCCGCTGCCCCAGCTGCCCAAGCCGCATCAGCCGCTGCCCCAGCTGCCATCCGATTCTTCTTGCTGGGATTTTTTAAATACTTAATAGCGGCTTCTATCGCCTCTCTTGGTATTTTGTCATCAGGATATTCCTTTTCAAAAATAGGCAGGACTAACTTAGCCGCATAAATAGCCAGGGATACACTATCTTTCTTTGTCCACTTCCAAGCCTTAACAATCCTCATCTTCTCCCAGCACTCTTTGTCGTCGTCGCTAAGGTGTCTGCCTTTAACTTCAACTCTGGCTAAAATAGGGCCTTGGACATAGGAAAAAGCCTCATAGGGTTTCTTTGAGCAGTGAAAGCCGGCATTACACATAGAAAGTTCGCCCTTAAAGGTTTTCCACTTTCCCATTTTCCACTTCTCATCTCCATTAGATGATTTAAAACCCTTATTTAGAAACTTATATCTTAGTTTCATTTCTCTCCTTTGTGAAACACCTTCTTGGTTAAGGGTTATTCTCCCACTTACAAATAAATACTTACGCCAAATTTTCCACACTTCCCATCCTTTTTCAGTTAATATAAGTTTATTAAACTTTCCACGAGGCTTATGAAGTTCTTTTAACCATTCATCTTCTTTAACCTTTAATAATTTTTTATATCTTTTCACTTTATCCATAATTCCCCCCTCTCCAAAACCTCTTCTATAAAAGATAAAAACTTAGGGATATTTAATCTCATTTGTCCATAACCATCAATATAATTAAATTCAGAACTTGTTATATTTTTCTTTATTTCCCCCGCCAAATCCTTTGCTTGGGCTTGGAGAATGGATTGGATAAAATCAAGACTATCTTTAGGACAATGTTTACAGGAACTACCTTTAAATCTTTTTAACCATTCTTTACGCCAATTTTGAGCTGTAAGTTTAGTCATTTTCTTGTCTCCTTGCAAATGATGACTTTTTAATCTGTTAGCCATTTTCATTCTTCCTCTTTATTTTCTAACGCTCTTTCAGCTAAAATATCCAACATTCTATCTTTAACTTCTTCCTTACTAATTTTAGGTATTTCAATCTTGCCGATCTTTTTTAGAACTTGTTTAATTACCAAGTCTTTTAACTTGCTTTTTCCATTATTTCCAACAAGCCTCTCAAGCCCCATACACCCTTCATAGGGTAATTGGTCTAAAACTAACTCCCTTAAAATATTCTCTGGTATTTCTATTTTCATTTCTCCTCCTTTATTTTAATTTCTATATCTTAGCTCACTTATAAAATGAGCTAAGGATAAAAACTACCATATCCAATAAGATAACGGGAATACTTTACTCTCACTACCGTCTACAATTACTGCCGTTACCAATTCCCCCCCGCCACAATTTGCTTTTTGCTGTATTCCAAATGTGTATCCCAAACTAGGATTAAGGTCGTTAATCGTTACCGAAACAAAATTATCTAATCTTCCTGTCGTATCAATATCCAAGACTGAATACTTCCAATTACCTTCTCCTACTTCCTTGTAATAAATATTAGCACTATTGCCGCCTGTGTTAAACCAGTTGACAATAGCACTACTTCCACTTCTTACCACGTGGGCATTTCCTGGCAACTGTAAAACCATGCCGTCCTGACACTGTGGTGCTCCGCCTGGGTTATTAGTATAACCTGGCTCTTTTGGTCCTTCTGGTGTTCCTGGTATCGGTGTCGGTGTCGGACTAGGCTCAACGCTCGGTTCTGGGCTTTTACTTGGCTCAGGACTAGAACTTGGCTCTGGCGAATCACTTGGTTCAGGTGAACTGCTAGGTTCTGGACTGACACTTGGACTCGGACTTGGACTAGGACTTGGGCTTACTGATGGTGAAGGGGACGGAGAAACCGTCGCTTCACACTTATACTTATCATGCCCCCTGTCCTCCTTCCAGAAATTACAATCTAAGCCTGGACAGCAGTTATGCTGGCTATGGTTCCATTGACACTCAGCGTTCTCGTTTTTACAACTTCCTGCTTCTACTGGCTTAATTAAAACTGACAGAAAAACAGCAAAAGCCAATAGCAATGTTCCAAAAATTACTCCTATCAATATCTTTGCTTGCTTACTCATTCTATTCACCCCCCTTCAAATTAAAATTAAAACAATAAGATTACTAATAAAATTATAATTGCTAAGGTATTGTTTATTGGTAATATCCAGACTAGTTTTTCAATTAGTTTCATTTCTCTAGTTTCTCTTTTTTCTTGCACATCTTTAACAATTTAGCCAAAGATGGTAAGCCACTTTCCTTGGCTTTTTTTATTACATGTTTTAACCAAATTTCTTTATTAAATTTCTGTCCGCAAAACTCACATATTTCTTTTTTCATTACTCCTCCTTATTAAAACACTCTGGACAAACTTTTAACCACATTTTATTTAATTTACCTGTGTCGTCATCTCTCAATTTAACCAACTTATCTTTTAATTCATGTTCCTTAACTTGCTTGCCACAACTTGCTCTCTGACAATATCTCCACCTGCTTCTCTTATATGGCTGATAATACTGCGTATCATTGCTATGTGTCGAAACATAAGGGTTTGTGGGCATGGCTTTTAGAATTATTTATGACTTTTAGAAGAGTCCAGAGTACGGTTATTCCTCATCCAGACCCTCTTAAAAACCATAAATTACTTAATTCTATTCATTATTTTAAAAACTATAATAGCAAAACCGACAAAAAGAATAAATATTAATATGTCCATATTGTTATTATAATAACAGGCTATTTTAGTTTTGTCAAGAAGTATTCTGAGTACAAATACTATTTTGTACCTTGAATGCTTCTGTCAAGATCAACCGTTTCAGTCTTAACCTGAGCAGACTGACTGACTGTTGATCCCTTTTTCTTTTTTTCCTCCTCATCAAGTTTTCTTAAAGTCTCATTGTAAATTCTGATTGCTTCTTTTTTAGTTCTTGCCTGAATTTTTAAGACATCCTCTGGAATCCAGACTTGATTTTTCCACCTTTTAAGAACTGTCCTTTTTTTCTCAATATCAGTTTTTACAAGATAAACTGGCATTTTTCTTTCCTTTCTTAGAATATTTTTCTCCCATTGCCTCATCAAAGTGCTGAATTGTTTCTTTTAAAGCAAACAAATCAACTTTTACTGTTTCCTGAGCATTGTTAAAATTATTCTTAATTCTTATCGTGTCCGTCTTCTTTTCCTCACAAAAGGTGGCTAATTTCCTCATAAATTTAATCTTTTCTACCAGAGGAAAAGTTCCGCTTCCTCTTCCTGCGGTTTCATCATAAAACTCAAAAACTGATAAATCTTTAAATGAATTCTTCATGTTCTACTCCTGTTAATATTTTAGTAATCTTTTTTATCTCTTCACAAGTTTTATAATACTGATAATATACCCCATGACTAAATTCCCAAGGATCAATAATCTGCGGTTTTGGCATAAAATTCCCCTCTTCCAGTCTTTTTCTGGCTTTTAAAGCAATCTCCTTTACCCCCTCTATGTCTCCCTCCTTAAAAGCTTCTCCCTGAACCTTAAAATCTTTAAAGCTTTCTGATTTCAAGGCTCTGGCATAATAATCATTCCAACCTTGAATTATCCTTGATTTTTCTGAATATGGCAAATCCTGCCAACCAAGATAGGTTTTTATCTCTACTGTCTGCTCCAATTCCTGTTTATGATTTTCCAGTTTTTCTCTTTCTTTTCTCAATTTCCTGTCTGATACTTCCTCTCGATTATACATTTACTCCTCCTGGCAACTGATTATGAGAAAAAAACTTCTCCCACAATTCTACTTTTTTTCTACTTTCCTCTACCTCTACCTGAACATAAAGTTTCTTTTTTTCATCAAAAACATTCTTAAACTTCAACTCTGGCTTGGGAGGAATATTGTAAGGTGGATAATAAGGATCAATACTCTTAATGGAATTTAGCATTAAGGTAAGCTTACCAACCTGGATAAACCTAGTTCCTTTCCTCAAAGCCACCAGAATAATATTCCTCTCATTAAGGGTAATTTCAACATCCTTTTCATCAAACCTCTTGATTAAAAATCTTTCCCGCCACTCAAGTGGAACATTAAGTGGGATTGACAAAGGCGATGTTTGGCCTACCATCTTTACCTCCTTCTTCTCTGGTTTTAGAGATAATCTGAACTGCTTTATAATACAAGCCCTGAAAAGAAGTAATCTTGGTTTTCCAAAAACCATCATTGCTAGCAGCATCAATAAGCAACTTAACTTTGTCTTTCCCGCCAAACTTCTTGATTAAAAGCCAGCAATACTGCCTATTCTGGGTCTGCGGACCATCCAAAAGAGGCAAACCAAGCTTTTTTTTAAAGTAATCCACAAGGTAGTTTATGTCTTCATTCCCATAGGTTTTCTCCTTTGTTAGGCTTCCTCCCACCTTTTTTTCTAAGGAAACTTTATTGGTCAGAGAATTTTTTCTCACTACTTTAGTAGTTTTAGTTTTATTTAATTTAATTTCATTTAATTTAATTTCCGCTGTCATTGGTATGTCATGTGACAACACTTTGTTGTCGTCTGACACCAGAATGTTGTCATTAACTATTTTATTGCATGTCTTCCAAGATATTTTAGAATTTTTATCAGGGGTAAAGTCTAATAAGGTACTTGGTTGGCGATCTTTCCTTAAACTTTGATTTTTATCAAAATCACAAATATGATAATATTTTTTAGTTCCTTGCTTGACAACATCCAACAACTTAATGTTGACCATGGTTGTCAAAAGACCGTCAATGGTTGCCAATGGTATGTCAATCATTGGCATTACCATTGCTTTGATTGTTTTAGAAGAATATTGGAGTAAGCCCAAATCATCACTATGGGGAATCATCCAAGTATACAAAAGTTGACCTTCAATTGGTAAATCGGCCACTTTTTCAGAAAGAGAGATTTTATTATTTACTATTCTGCCTCTTGCCATCTAATTCTCCTTTTAATTCATCATTTAACCTTTTAACGTCTTGGGCATATTCTTTGTAGCTTTGAAGTAAACCATCAATCTCGTCATTCGAGATAGCATCTAAGGGGTATCTTTTCTCAAGAGAGGTAATATTCCAGGAAATCTGGTTTATCTGTTTAAAAATGGTTCTGAGTTTTAGAAGTCGTTTAAATTTCTCAACTTCATTTTCTTTATTCATCGTCTTTAATAATAAACACCTTTTGAACCCAAAGTCAATACGCATTTAATACACAAAAAAAGCGGCTGTTTGTAAGAGTTAATAGACAACCGCCTTTTTGGGTTGGCCCAGGAATGCCCTTCAAGAGCCATTTTTGCGGATAACCAAACTCCAGCCTTCTACCTTGTCTCCAAGCCTATCAATATCAAACCAGCGGTTATTAAACTCCTCCCGTTTCATGGTTATTTCTCCTTCCTTGGCGTCAAAAATAACCACACCTTCTGGGGAACTACCTTCCAATAAACAGTAATGTCCATCTTTGGAGTAATCTTCTCCGTCCATAATGTTAACAATTACTGGAGTCGTTTTAGCAACTTTTTCCAAGTCGGGAAGTTTATTTTTGTCAACAGACGCCTCTACCTGACCATGAAGACTTCCCGCTTCTATCATTCCCTGGTAATCGGTTCCCCATGACGGGTCAAAACGAGCCTCTTTGTCTAACTGTTCCTGGGTAATCTCTATTCCTAAACTGCGTAAAGCAACCAGAAGACTAGCAGGACCACAGTGTCCTGCTTCTGCTTCGTAGGGAAGATAGGGTTTCCTCTCGGTCATAGTTCACTTATTGTCTTTCTTAATTGCATCAGTTCTACTGCGTCAGCGACGGGGTGGGCTTCAAAAGTCCTATCTTCTGTGCCAAAAATAACGGCAATCCCGCATTTCTGTCCCCGCTTGGCTATCCCATGAACTCTGGCATACCTGTCCTGCGTTTTGGCTGTTCCTGGTCTAATATACAAAACTTCCCGTCCATCGCTTGCTTCCTTCATGTGTCCCCAGATGTGTTCATGGCCGACCACATACATATCCGCCCTGGGGTATTCATTCTCCCTTAACCTGACACAGGTATTGAAGATGTTGATTTTGGATTTTCCCCAGTAGTTATGAGCCATTGCTATATCATACTTCTGCTTCCCTGCGTTTAGGTGCAATAAGCCCATGCCCGCAAAAATCGGTCCTTTAATTCCCTTAGCAAAAATCTGTTCTGGCTTCTGTCCTGCGGCATTAAATAACCATTCCGTGTGGTTTCCTAAAGTTGTGGCCGCCCACTTGTCGCCCACTTCCCGCATTAAATCTTCGGCTGTAAAAGCCTGCATTCCTGGAGATAAGATTTGCTCAAACTGAAGCCCCATAAAAATCCCATTATCAAAAGTATCGCCGTCATCTATTAAAAATGAATTGGGCGTTTCCCTAACAGTATCAATCAATGACTTAATCAAAGGATAATCAGTATTATAGCTTCCGATGTGCAGGTCGGATAAAACCAAGCCCATACAATAGGGAATTTTAGGATTATCTAGGGGAACATTGTAAGTGCCTTCTTCCTGGACAATTTCCGCCTTCCTAACCAGTTCGGCAATCTGTTCCATTCTGGCAAAGTTATTCCGCCAGGAGATAGCAAATTCTTTTTTATCGGGGAAAACTAAGGTATGTTCCAGGGGGACAACGGGCTTATTCTCCAGAGTATAGACGATATGGTCTGGGCTATTTGGTAGAGCAATTCTTCCTGCTTCTTTCATTTTTCATCTCCCGCCAAAAAGTGTGTTGTTCTTTCACAATCTTGGCATAAAGGAATTAAGTTGCTTTTAACTGTCTGACCGTTATTTCTTCTAAAAATTATATGATGTAATCCTGGTCTTTTGTGTGGATGGCCTATGTCCTCGGCACTATTAGCACACTTATTATCATAAATTTCCAAAACTCTATTTTTTATTCCTTGTAAAATATGTTCCTTACCCACCTTTTACATACTCCCTTAATTGCACATTATGTCCTGTATCTAAGCTATGTTGCGAGGCTACCTTTTCCGCCTGACTAACCTCTGGATTGGTAGCCGTTGGTCGCTCATAAAGGATTTTAATACTATCTACACTTTCATTCAAACAGATAACCTCCACACCTTCCTGTGAGCCTTCCACAAGTTGCCTGGATAAATTACCTGGTGGGTTTTCTATCATTTTTAAAACCTCACTAATCCTGTTATTAGACCTTCAGTCTTGCTTTCTTTGCCAACTTCATGCAAAAGTTTGTCTATTGCCTTTAAAACTGCAATTGCTACGGCAACAACTATTATTCTCCAGTCCAGTTTCCCCTCATTAAGTCCATTTATCACTAAGGGAACAGCAGCAATTAGACCAATTCTGCCAAACTCCTTTACTGATTTAATTACTGGTCCGCCATTAAGTAATAAAGCTTCTTTTATTGTCATTTTTTCTCACCTTCTTTCTTAAAAACTGATTGTTCCTCCCCTTACAATATAAATTCCTGCTCCTAGGAAAAGAATCCCTACCAAGATTGCTAACCAAACTGGAGAGAGTCCAATTCCCAAGATATTTAACCCTACAACAGATAAAAGCAAGGCAAAACCTACAATAGCTAAAGCAACACCAATAATTCTGATTATAATTTCTGATACTGACATTTTATTCACCCCCCTTCCTTATAAACAACCAAACTCACAATGCCCTATAGGACTACCATGTTCACACATAATTATTGGTCTTGGTTGAGGTTGTTCCATCTTAACCTGTTCTTCTGGCTTAACAACTCCTAAATTTTCTTCTTTCTGGATTACTTCTATCTTAGGAATATTAAAATTATCCTCTGGTTTTTTCTCCCACCAGTTACCAGTCATGTCAACCAGGGTTTCATTCTTTTCCCCAGTTTTACCAGTTCTGGAATTCCTTAAAAGGATTTTCATGCATTCCTTAGAACAGGAAACCCTTTTTTCTATCACCTTGCCACAAATAGAACAGGGAATTTTATAAACTTTAGTCTTAGGATTCATTATTTCCTCCTTAATTAATAATTTATACCTTTTTAGTATTTAAAGCAAGAATGGATTTCTTCTGCTAATCCCAGAGTGAGTGGTGTTGGCAGAATTTCATCTCATTCCTGCTTAAAACACTAAATTAATAACCTTTTTCCTATTTCAGTAACCACATTGGTTGTAACCGCATTACCCAGACATTTATATCTTTGTGAGTTGCTTATTTGTTCTCCATCTGATACATATTGAGTCCAACCATCAGGAAAACCCTGTAGGCGTTCACATTCTATTGGTGTTAATCTTCTAATTCTCATTCCATCGCTAACCCCATGTATATCTTGTCCTGTTAAGGTAAAAGATGGTTCTCCATCTGTCTTGAATCTTCTACCATTCTGTCTTTTCTTTAATCTATCTGGGGTTAAAACTGGTATGGCATATAATCCAGTTTTTGCTCCTAATCCTCCACCATTTGAGTTTAAAGTCTTGGATATTCCTTCAGGATTAAAAACCCTTTGCCCTTCACTAAAATTTCTACTATGGTATTTACCATTTTTTAACCACATATCTCTTTTACTAATTATTCCTCCTAAGTATTTTATTTCTGAATTAGTTTTTTGCTCATTTCCTCCGATAGGAAA
>Ga0315294_10007709_pt1 | contig 11815 bp, 11 predicted proteins | sample YL17G13_40_MG_FD_203626 | JGI IMG/M metagenome (GOLD analysis project Ga0315294, IMG submission 203626) | Sediment microbial communities from Yellowstone Lake, YNP, Wyoming, USA - YL17G13_40 | ecosystem: Environmental > Aquatic > Freshwater > Lake > Sediment | place: USA: Wyoming | collected...
GACGCCTGGCGCCTCGTCGATGCCGGCTCGCCCTTACCCCGGGTCGGTCCGCTCAGAGAGCGGACCTCCGTGCCGGGGACGGGCTCGCCCGCGGGCGCGGCGTCTCGGATCGGCCCGGGGGACCTGGACTTAGTATACGTCATCGAATTTGTGTCCGTGTGTACTAAGCCATCCCCACGGGGAGTGTGGGACATCCGGTGTTGGCTCTTGGCTTTTCCTGGCGAGGGATGCTACCCTTCCGTAACACCTGCAGGGCCTGTTGGGCCAGCCCGTCCACGTCGAAGAAGTCGGCCAGGAGGTCGGTTTCCCCGTGGCGGATGACCTCGCGGACCGGGGCGGTGTCGGAGGCGAGAACCACGCACTCGCAGGCCAGGGCAGTAGTGCGTCGCCCGGGTCGCGCCTCCTCGGACGTCGTACTGGAGGCAGCGGACCCCCTCACGGAGGCCGGGGGGATTGCGCGAGAGGGCGACGCACTCCACCTCCGGGCGGGCGGCAAGGCGTGAGGCGATGTGGCCGAACTGTGCGGGGAAGTTGGGGTGCACGAAGAGGATCTGCACGGGGCCACCCCTCTGCCCGCGGCTCAGCGAGGGCGGCCGCGGGCCGGGCGAAGGAAGCGGGCGGCACGTGCAAAGGCCTCTGGCGTCCCGAAGCCACCCGCCTTGGTCACGGCGGGCAGGCCCTCCAGGTCGCCGCCGACCAGGCGCCCCCACGGAACCCCGGGCTCCACCTCGCCCACGAGCTCGAGCCCATCCGCATTCAACGTCGCGCAGGCCGAAACCGCGATGTCGCCGCCGCAGAGGACCAGCCCTCCCACGCGGATCAGGCCGGTGATCCGCCTGGTGGCCTGCCCGAGAAACTCGCTGAGCGCCGCGCTGGCCGAGGGGCGTAAGGCGCGTCGTCGCCCGGCCGCTGCTCCGGCCCCTTGCGCCAGGGTCAGGATGGTATCCCGGCCGGCCCGCAGCTCGCCGCAGGCCTTCTTCGCGGTCCGATCCAGCTCACGCCGGTAGCGATCCCGATCCGCCACGATCTCCCGGATCACGGCGCGAATGGCCACGGCCCGGCCGTGTGATTCGGCCCAGGCGACCTGCTCCAGACTCGTCGGGTTGGCCGAACCGATCACCAGGAGGATCGGCTCCGTTGCACAGAGCTTGGCCCGCCGCGGTCGACTGTTCCAGGACAGCGCGCGACTCAACGCACCGGCCAGCCCGGCCGATCCGGCGGCGACGCGGCACAGCGACTCTTGGAGCATGAGCCGCACCAGCCGATCGAGATCCCCTGCGGTGACCGTGTCTGCCAGGATGATCCCCGGATTGGCTTCCCGCCACTCCCGTAAGGCCCGGACGGCGCGGGCGGGCGTCCCGCGCAGCGCCCCCAGGGGCAGGGAGTGCACGGGGCGCGCGATCTGCCCCTTGAGCAGCGTGGGCAGGTGGGACTCCCGGACCGGTGTCACCGGGTCGCGGCCGGCGGCCGTCTGGTGGACCGGCACGCCGCGGACCGTGAGGACTCCATCCTTGACGGCGCGGCCCGCCGGCGGGAACGTGGGCGTGAGGACAGTCAAGGGTGTCGGGAAGACATCCAGGATGGCGTCCAGCTCGACCCCGATGTTCCCGCGGAACGTCGAGTCGATCTTCTTGTAGATGGCCTCGACCCCCGCCTTCTTGAGCGCTTCGGCGGCAAGCCGGGCGCGCTGCGCAGCCACCCGGGGCGCGAGAGCGCGGCTGTTGGTGTTCAGCACCAGGACGTCCGCGATCCGACGGAACGCCCCCAGGTCATGCCAGTCGAGCGGGACGATGGTCCGGGCCCCCTGACGGGCGAACTGGACCCCGGTGTCGTTCGCACCGGTCAGGTCATCGGCGATGACCCCCAAGCGGACCGGCATCGGCTCTTCTTCCTCCTCAGCGCTGGCCTCCCGCCGGGGGAGGGAAAAAGCCCAGCCAGGGGCCGGCTGATCGGTATCTCCCCGTGTGTCGCGGATCGCCGAGGGTGATGCCCCGGTCGAATTCCAGGAGGGCGTGTGGGGGCATCGAAGCGAGCCGAACACGATGGCAGAGAGGGGCAGCCTCCTCCGAAGGCGGGTGGCCGTGGCCTCTCGGTGATCGGACACACCGCGGCTGTATCTACACCCCCTCATTCTCGCGTGTCAAGACCATTCCCCCGCGGGAATGGAATCACAGATGACACAGATTTCATCGGAGGGACCCGTTCTTCATGCATCTGCGTAATCTGCGGTTCCCCTGCGGTTTCGTCCTACTCCAGCCAGCGGATAATCCAGTAGGTCACCAGCGCGGACATGGCGACCGTGGCGCTGAGGCTCAATCCGGCCTGCCGGGCCATGACGCCGTAGACCAGGCCGAAGGCCACGACCCCGGGGACCAGCGGCAGCGTGGCCCGGAGCCCATCCTGAAACGTCGAAGGCGACGGCCGAGCGGGAGTGGAGGTCATCGCTTCCCGGACCAGGGACAGAGGGAGCGGATGGTGCACTCTGGGCAGGCCGGCTGGCGGGCGTGACAGGTGCGCCGGCCGTGGAAGATGAACAGGTGCGTGGCCTGCCCCCACTCGGCGGCAGGCAAGACGGCGCAGACGGCCGCCTCGATCTTCTCCGGATCCTCGCTGGTCACGAGCCCCAGCCGGTTGGTGACGCGGATCACGTGCGTGTCCACGCCGAACCCGGGCAGGCCGAAGGCGTTGTAGAGGAGGATGTTCGCCGTCTTCCGCCCTACCCCCGGCAGCCTGGCGAGCTCTTCCATGGTCCGCGGGACCTCCCCGCCGAAATCCTGCACCAGCTTCTGACAGCAGGCGATGAGGCTCTTCGTCTTGTTCCGGAAGAAGCCGGTGGGGCGGATCTCTTCCTCGAGGGTCGGCGGATCGGCCTCGGCATAGGCCTTGGCGCTGCGGTATCTCTTGAAGAGCGCGGGGGTGACCTGGTTGACGCGGGCGTCGGTGCACTGCGCCGAGAGGATCGTGGCGACCAGGAGATCCAGGGGCGTCCGGAAGTCGAGCTCGCAGTGCGCGTCCGGATAGGTCTCTCCAAGAATCCGCAGGATCTCGCGCAATCGTCCCGGCGGCGAGCCGCCGGGAGCCTCCGACGTGCCATCGGCCTTCTTGGACGGTGCCGTGCCGCGTGCCATGGATCCCTCCGCCGAGATCGGCCCAGGGAAACCGAGCGGTCAGCACCCAGGACCCTATCCGACAAGGCTGAGTGCTGAGAGTCTGTGAAAGAATCCCACGGGCACCGAGTGGTAGGACGGCTCGCATCCGCCCGGATATGACCTCGGCGCACGACCAAATCCCCCCAACCCCCCTTTGCCAAAGGGGGGCGAGGGGGGGATTTCCGGCGGGTGAGACGGATTGGACGGCGAGCCGGTAGATCCCACGGCTCCCGCAAATGGGATTTCTTCACAAGCTCTGACCGCTGATCGCTGCTCGCCGCCTCTTCAGTCCCGCTGCAGGAGCTCGATCGAGATCCCGTCCGGCCCCTCGATGAAGGCGAACTTCGTGGTGGGGTTCGCCTGGCCGATGTCCTGGGTGACCTTGATCCCGCGGGCCTTCATCTTGGCGATCTCGCTCACCAGGTCCTCGGTCTTGAAGGCCATGTGGTAGACCCCGTAGCGCACGGTACCGGTCGAGGTGTCGACCGTCTCGTTCGCCCGCTTGAGGGAGAAGTTGTACCAGAGACCGCCGATCTCCAGGGTGACGATCGGCATCCCGTTGACCTCCCACCGGACGACTTCCTTCGCCCCGAAGTTCTCCTTGAAAAACGCCACGGTCTTCTCATGATCGCTGCACTTGAAGTGGGTGTGATCGTACTGCCAGCTCATCGAGATCCTCCTCCATCCATGACTGCGAGGTTCAGCCGCCCTCCCGAACGCAGCCCGACGCGATCCTCACACCAGTCGGGGCCCACTGATGGATCGCCGCACGGGCCGCGCGGCCCCCGTCTTGCGGGCGGCCTCCGCCACCGCGGCCGCCACCGCGGCCGCCACGCGGGCGTCGAAGACGCTCGGGGTGATGTACTCCTCAGACAGCTCGCGGCTGTTCACCAGCCCCGCAATGGTCTTGGCCGCGGCCGTCTTCATCTCCTTAGCTGGCACTCGTCCTCGCAGTCATGCAAATTCTCCTCTGCCATGAGAGGTGAGATGTCGGCAGCGCTACCGCGCCGCCAGGAACGCCTCCAGGCGTCGCAGCCCCTCCGCCAGGTTCTCCAGCGAGTTGGCGTACGAGAAGCGCAGGTACCCTTCCCCGTTCTTGCCGAAGCCCACGCCGGGGGCCACGCAGACCTTCGCCCGCTCCAGGATCTCGAAGGCGAAGGCGTACGAGTCGGTGCTGAAGCGCTTGGCGTTGGCAAAGACGTAGAAGGCGCCGTTCGGTTCCGAGGCGATGCCCAGGCCCAGCTTCCGCAGGCCGGGGACGATGAACCGCCGCCGTTGATCGTAGCTCTGCCGCATGCGCTCCGAGTCGGGCAGCGCCTCGCGCAGGGCGGCGATGCCGGCGGCCTGGACGAAGGCGTTCGCCGAGATGAAGAAGTTCTGGTGCATCTTCTGGAGCGGCCGGATCATCTCGGGCGGGACGATGATGTAGCCGAGCCGCCAGCCGGTCATGGCGAACGCCTTGGAGAAGCCGTTGAAGACCACCGCCCGGTCGGTGAATTCCAGGATGGAGTGCTCCCGCCCTTCGTACACCAGGCCGTGGTAGATCTCGTCGGAGAGGACCAGCGGGCCCAGCTCGGCCAGGGCGGCCATCCGCTCCGCCGTGAGGAGCTTCCCGGTGGGATTGGCCGGCGAGTTGACGAGGATGGCCTTGGTCCGGGGGGAGAGATTCGCCTTCACGTCTTCGGGCCGGAACTGGAAGCCGTCCTCCTCGAAGATGTCCACGCGGGCCAGCCTGCCGCCGCAGAAGTTGATGAAGTTGGGGTAGCAGGCGTAGTGCGGGTCGGAGAGGATGACCTCTTCGCCGCTCTCCAGGAGCGCGGCGAAGACCATCCACATGGCGGGCGAGGTGCCCGCGGTCACCAGGATGCGTTCCGGCGACACCTGCACGCCGTACTTCGCGTGGTAGTGTTCGGCGATTGCCTCGCGTAACGGCAGGATCCCCAGGCTGTGGGTGTAGCCGGTCATGCCGTCCTTGAGGGCTTTGGTTGCGGCCTCCGTGATGCAGGCCGGCGTCGGGAAGTCAGGCTCGCCGACCTCCAGGTGGATGAGGTGCTCGCCCTTCGCCTCCAGCTCCTGGGCGCGCTCCATCACCTCCATGACGATGAACGGCTCGATCTCATGGGCATGTCGTGCAATCACGGGAATCCTCCAATGGGTAGGATGCGTCGCGGCGCCGCGTGAGAAGCCGGAATCATAGCACAGCACCCAGGCGAAGCAAACCCATTGACCCCATCAACAGACAAGCGGAGGCCATCGTGATCTCGCAATGCAAAGGGGGGATGGGATCAGGAGTGGACGGACGAGTCGCGCCGCCCGAACCGGGTGAAGGCCAGCACGATCACCGCGATCTGCGTGGCCAGGAAGAGGAGGTACGAGAGGATCACCTGGGTGATGACCCGCTCCGGCCAGGCGATGTTGCCGATCACCATCGCCCCGGCCAGCGCCGTCGCCAGCATCGCCAGGACCACGCTCGGCACGATCACAAAGCGGCCCTGGGCGACCAGGCCCCAGAGGACGCCCAGGACGAGCAGCAGCGGGAGCGTCGCCACCGCCGCGAACTCCTTCGGCTTCGTGACGACCAGCATCGCCAGCCCGATCGCGAACAGGCAGTGGATCCCGAGCAGAATCGACCGAAGCACGCCTCACCCCCCCAGGGGAGGTCCGGCCGAACGCCACACGCCAACCCCGCCGCTCAGAGCCAGCAGGGTGATAAGGACCGCCGAGGCGAGGCACCAGGAGCAGATCGCCTCGATGACGAAAAGTTCGATGTAGGTCAGGTAGATGGAGAAGCCGACGCCGCCGAGCGCCAGGAGGAAGCTCACGAGGAGGATTTGCCGCTGCGTCGTGCCGGATGACCGCAGCGCCGTGATGGCCAGCAGGAGGAGCACGAGGTAGCCGGCGAGTCCGATGAACGAGACCGGGACTCCGTAGATCTTGGCGTACATGCTGTTGTTGACGACGTCGCACTGGGCCCAGCGGGTGCAGGCGAGGCCCCCGCCGGTCAGGCGCTTGGCCGCCAGGTACCCGGACACGAGAATGCCGAGCCCCGAGAACACCACCGATGCCCACAGCCACGGGCGAGCCTTCAACTTCGCCTCACGCATCCCCCATCACTCCGTTCCGCAAGCTGAACGCTTCCGATGAGCTGACGAGCCTCGACAATCCCTCCGGCCGCACAATATTGTTCCAGCCCCTCGATAATCTTGATGGCGTTCGTCGGGTCAATGAAGTTGGCCGTCCCGACCGCCACCGCGGTCGCTCCGGCGAGCATGAACTCCGCCGCGTCCTCTCCGGTTAGGATGCCCCCCATCCCGATGATGGGGAGCTTCACGGTTCGCGCCACCTGCCAGACCATCCGGACCGCCACGGGGCGGATGGCCGGCCCCGAGAGCCCGCCGGTAATATTAGCAATCTTGGGCCGCCGTGTCCGCACATCAATCGCCATGCCCACCACGGTATTGATCAGGGAGATGGCATTCGCCCCGGCCTCGGCCGCCGCGCGCGCGATCACCCGAATGTCGGTGACGTTCGGTGAGAGCTTGGGGATCACCGGCAGGCGCGTCGCCTCCCGCGCCGCCCTAACGACCTCGTGCGTGAGCTTGGGATCGGTGGAGAAGTCGAGGCCCCCGGCCACGTTCGGGCAGGAGACGTTCAGTTCGATCCCGGCCACGCCCTCCTGGTCGCCGATCCGCTTGGTCAGCTCGCGGAAGTCCTCAATGGACTCCCCCGCCACGTTGACGATGAGTGGCGGCGTGAGCCGGCGAAGATACGGGAGTTTCTCTTTGATGAACGCGTCGATCCCGACATTCTGAAGGCCGATCGCGTTCAGCATTCCCGCCGGCGTCTCGACGATCCGCGGGGCGGGATTTCCCGGCCGCGGCAGCCGCGTGATGGTCTTCACCACTAGGGCCCCGAACCGGTTCAGGTCCAGGTACTTCTCGAATTCCTGCGCGTACCCGAACGTCCCCGAGGCCGTCATCACCGGATTCTGCATCCGGATCCCGGCCACCTCCACCGCCATGTCCACGCCGCTCCACGGATGGCAATCTGGCGACTCGGCGACTCGGCAATTCGGCTCTTCCCGATTGCCCGATTGCCCGATTGCCCGATTGCCCTTCGCCGTTGGCTCGCTCATCGCCATACCAGCTCCCGCGCGTCGAACACCGGTCCGTCCTTGCACACCAGCTTGTACGCAGGCCCCGAGCCGTTCGATCGCACCGGGGTCGCGCACCCCATGCACGCCCCGAAGCCGCACGCCATGTTGGCCTCGACCGAGGTCTGGCAGGGAACTCCATACTTCTCGGCTAGCTTCGCAACAGCCGCAAGCATTCCAAGCGGACCGCAAGTAAAGATCGCCAAGGGCGACTCCTGAGGCGTGGGGCGTGGGGCGTGGGGCGCCGCGACAAATGGATCGAGGAGATCGGTGATCAGGCCGCAGGTGCCGAGGCTGCCATCCTCCGTGCTGATGCGAACACGCACCCCCGCTGTGTCGAAGTCCTTCAGGCACAGGATGTCCTCGGACGTTTTCCCCCCAAGAAACACCTCAACATTCCGCATTCCGCATCCCGCATTCCGCATTTGCCGCGCGAGCGCGGCAATGGGCGGGACGCCGATGCCCCCGGCCACCAGCACGGCCAATCCCAGGTCGTCCGGCACCGCGAAGGCGTTGCCGAGCGGCCCCAGGATCTCCACCTCCCGCCCCGCCTCCATTCCGGCCAAGAGCTGGGTCCCTTTTCCTACGACCTTGTAAAGGATCTCCACCACCGGCCCTCGCCGAGCCGCGGGCGAGGCGCCAGCGGGAGGCGCGGCGGAAATCCGGTAAATCGAGAAGGCTCGTGGCAGGAACGGGTCGAGGATCGCGGGGGGGCGAATCATCACGAATTGCCCGGCCTGAAACGCTCCCGGGAAGTCGGGTGCCGCGACGCCGAGATGGCGATACGCCGGCGACAGCGGATGGTTGAAGGCAATGCTCGCGCGCATGCGGACCTCAGGCCCCGGCGTGATACTCCTGGAGGGAGCGGGTGGTCATGTCGTGGCGGCGCAGGGTACGGATCGCCTCCACCGCGGCCGAGGCCGCCGCCATGGTCGTGAAGTGCGGGATCCCCCTGGTGACCGCCGTCCGCCGGATGGAGTAGGAATCCAGCCGGGCGCTGCGGCCCTCCGGCGTGTTGACCACCATGGCCACCTCGCCGTTCTTCATCCGGTCCACGATGTGCGGTCGGACCCCCTCGGTCACCTTGTACACGCGCTCGACGGAAAGGCCCGCGCGCCGGATCACGTCGGCGGTCCCCTGGGTCGCCAGCAGCTTGAAACCCAGCGACGCAAGCCGCGTGGCCACTGCCACAATCGCCAGCTTGTCCCGCCCGCGCACGCTGAGGAAGGCCGTGCCGCCCGTGGGCAGGAGGCCGCTGGCCGCGATCTGGGACTTGGCGAAGGCCAGGCCGAAGTCGGCGTCGATCCCCATCACCTCGCCCGTGGACTTCATCTCCGGCCCCAGCACCGCGTCCACGTTGGGGAACTTGGCGAACGGCAGGACCGCCTCCTTCACCGCCACGTGCGTGATCCGCCGCTCCTCGGTGAAGCCCAGCTCCTGCAAGGTCTTGCCCACCATCACCTTGGCGGCAAGCTTCGCCAGCGGGACGCCAACGGCCTTGCTCACGAACGGCACCGTGCGCGAGGCGCGCGGGTTCACTTCCAGGACATACACCGTCCGGTCCTTGATGGCGAACTGGATGTTGAGGAGCCCGACCACGTGGAGCTCCAGCGCCATGGCCCGGGTCTGCTCGCGGATCTCCTCGAGCAGGGTGCCGCTCACCGACCAGGGCGGCAGCGAGCAGGCGGAGTCCCCCGAGTGGATCCCGGCCTCCTCGATGTGCTCCATGATCCCGCCGATCACCACGGTCTTGCCGTCCGAGACGGCGTCCACATCCATCTCGATGGCGTCCTCCAGGAACTTGTCCACCAGGACGGGGCGGTCGGGCGAGGCCTGCACCGCCCGCTCCATGTAGTCCTTGAGGTCGGCCTCTTCGTACACGATCTCCATGGCGCGCCCGCCCAGGACGTAGGAGGGTCGCACCAGGACCGGGTAGCCGATCTGCCGCGCGATCAGCGCCGCCTGCTCGAAGGAGGTGGCCGTCCCGTTGGGCGGCTGGTTCAAGCCCAGCTTCTGGACGAGCTGCTTGAAGCGCTCCCGATCCTCGGCCCGATCGATGGCGTCGGGCGAGGTCCCCAGGATCGGGACCCCCGCCTGCATGAGCGGCACGGCCAGCTTGAGCGGCGTCTGCCCGCCGAACTGGACGATCACCCCCACGGGCTTCTCTTTGTCCGTGATGTTGAGGACGTCCTCCAGCGTGAGCGGCTCGAAGTAGAGCCGGTCGGCCGTGTCGTAGTCGGTCGAGACCGTCTCGGGGTTGCAGTTGACCATGATGGTCTCGTACCCCAGCTCTCGCAACGCGAAGACGGCGTGGACGCAGCAGTAGTCGAACTCGATCCCCTGGCCGATCCGGTTCGGCCCGGCGCCCAGGATCATCACCTTGGGCCGATCCGTCGGGTTGGCCTCGCACTCCCGCTCGTAGGTGGAGTACAGGTACGGGGTATAGGCCACGAACTCGGCGGCGCAGGTGTCCACCATCTTGTAGGTGACCTCGATCCCCAGCCGCTTGCGGGCGTCCCGGATGGTCTGCTCGTCCGAGTCCACGAGCTGGGCCAGCCGCCGGTCGGAAAAGCCCAGTTGCTTCGCCTCGCGCATCACGGGCTCCGTCAGGAGCCGCGGGAGCGGTGCGGCGGATTCGTCGGGGCGGCTGAGTGCCGCCTCGGCCTCCACGATCTGCCCGATGTTGGCCAGGAACCAAGGGTCAATCTTGGTGATGGCGGAGATCTCTTCGATGGACATTTGGAGCCGCAGCGCGTCGGCGATCTGGAAGACGCGATCCGCCTTGGGCACCCGCAGCCGATCGCGCATCTGCTTGAGCCGCGCCTCCCGATCGCCCTGGCCATCCGTGAGGTGCGCCTCCAGCCCGCACCGGTCGATCTCCAGCGACCGGATGGCCTTCTGCAGGGCCTCCTTGAAGGTCCGCCCGATGGCCATGACCTCGCCCACCGACTTCATCTGCGTGGTGAGCGTGTCGTCGGCACCCGGGAACTTCTCGAAGGCCCAGCGCGGGAATTTCACCACACAGTAGTCGAGGGTCGGCTCGAAGCTGGCCGGCGTCTCGCGCGTGATGTCGTTCCGCACCTCGTCCAGCGTGTAGCCCACCGCCAGCTTGGCCGCGATCTTGGCGATGGGAAAGCCGGTCGCCTTGCTCGCCAGAGCGGAGCTGCGCGAGACGCGGGGATTCATCTCGATCACGACCATCCGTCCCGTCTCGGGGTCCACGCCGAACTGGATGTTGCTCCCGCCGGTGTCCACCCCGATCTCGCGGATGATGGCGACGGCCGCGTCGCGCATCCTCTGGTACTCCTTGTCGGTCAGCGTCTGGGCCGGGGCCACCGTGATGGAGTCGCCCGTGTGGATCCCCATCGGGTCGAAGTTCTCGATGGAGCAAACGATGACCACGTTGTCCGCAAGGTCCCGCATCACCTCCAGCTCGAACTCCTTCCAGCCGATGATCGAGGCCTCGATCAGGACCTGGTGGACGGGGCTCAGGCTCAGCCCCCACTGGACGTGCTCCTCGTACTCCTCGCGGTTGTAGGCGATGTTGCCCCCCGTGCCGCCCAGCGTGAAGGAGGGGCGGATGATCGCGGGATATCCCACCCGCCCGATGATGGCCAGGGCCTCGTCCAGGGATCGGACGTAGCCGCTCTCGGGCACCTCCAGGCCGATCCGCGTCATGGCCTGCTTGAACAGCTCGCGGTCCTCGGCCTTCTTGATGGCCGGAAGCTTCGCTCCGATCAGCTCCACCCCGTACCGGTCCAGGACCCCGGATTCGGCCAAGTTCACGGCCGTGTTGAGGGCCGTCTGCCCGCCCAGGGTGGGCAGGAGCGCGTCCGGCCGCTCCCGCGCGATGATGCGGCCCACCACCTCGGGCGTGATCGGCTCGATGTAGGTCCGGTCGCCGAACTCGGGATCGGTCATGATGGTGGCCGGGTTGCTGTTCACCAGGATGACCCGGTAGCCTTCTTCGCGCAGCGCCTTGCAGCCTTGCGTCCCCGAGTAGTCGAATTCGCAGGCCTGGCCGATCACGATCGGCCCCGATCCCACGATCAGGATGCTCCGGATGTCAGTCCGCTTCGGCACGCGGTACCTCTCTTTGCTTGCCCTAGAGTCGAGGCTTCGGCGTCACACCCCGCCGGAAGCCGGCCGGTCTTGCGCCATCAGCTCGGTGAAGCGCGTGAAGAGATAACCGGCGTCGTGCGGGCCGGGGGAGGCCTCGGGGTGGTACTGCACCGAAAACAACGGGAGCCGTTTGTGCATCAGCCCCTCGCAGGTCTGGTCGTTCAGGTTCACGTGGGTCAGGACGATGTCCTCGGGATCGCCGTGCAACCGGTCCCGCGAGGCCGCCGCAAATGATGCCATGTCCACCGCGAAGTTGTGATTCTGCGAGGTGATTTCCACCTTGCCTGTGGTCAGGTCCTTCACCGGCTGGTTCCCGCCGTGATGCCCGAACTTCAGCTTGAAGGTGCGCCCGCCGAGGGCCAGGCCGATGATCTGATGTCCCAGGCAGATA
>Ga0315294_10007710_pt1 | contig 11814 bp, 10 predicted proteins | sample YL17G13_40_MG_FD_203626 | JGI IMG/M metagenome (GOLD analysis project Ga0315294, IMG submission 203626) | Sediment microbial communities from Yellowstone Lake, YNP, Wyoming, USA - YL17G13_40 | ecosystem: Environmental > Aquatic > Freshwater > Lake > Sediment | place: USA: Wyoming | collected...
TTTGACCTCCCCCGCGCCGCCCCCCCCCGGCGCCGCCCGGGGGGGGGGGGGGGGGGGGGGGGGGGGGGGGCGGGGGGCGCGCCCGCCGGGCGCCGCGCCGCCGCGGCGGCGGGCGACGGCCCCGGAAAGGTCGCCAAACGCAAGCACCAGATCACGAGCCTGTTCCACCAGGCACGGCTGGCGGAGGCAGAGTATGCGGCGGGGACGGGGAGGGGGGCCAAGACGAAGGCGGAGACGCAGGCCAAGTACGGGTGGTGAGAGAGAAGAGAGAGGCGTGCGGTGGGAGAGTGCACTGTGCCCTTGTGTTTTTCGCGCGCCCCAAAATTGCAGCGAGCGCCCCGCACGAGAGCGACCACCCCCGAAAAAACAGCCCCCCTCCCCTCCTCTCACTTGCCGCGCTTGCCCTCCTTGCGCCGCACAATCTCCCCCTCGTACCGAATCCCTTTGCCCTTGTACGGCTCCGGCGGGCGCAGCTTGCGCACATCGGCGCAAAATTGGCCGACGACGCACTTGTCCGCGCCGGTGACGTAGAGAGTGGTCGCCTTCTCCACCTTGACCTCCAGGCCCTTCGGGATCGGGAGTTCGATCGGGTGGGAGAAGCCCAGGTTGAGGGTGAGGTTCGAGCCGGTCACCGCGGCGCGGTAGCCGACGCCCGTCATCGTCAGCATTTTCGTAAACCCGACCGACGTGCCGACGACCATGTTGCTGGCCAGCGCGCGCACGAGGCCGTGCGTCGCGTTGGCGGCGCGGGATTCCTCCTTTTTGAAGACGCGCAGGGTGCCGTTCTCGAGCTGAGAGAGGGGAGAGGGGGGGTTAGCGGCGGCGGCCGGCGGCCGCGGCGCGGTGGCGGCGGCTGGGGTCCGCCGCGCCGCTCCCGCCCGCCCGGCACGGGCGGGACGCTCGCCCGGGCGCTTTTGGGGCGCGGGCGGCGGCAATGCGGCGCGGGCGTCCGCGCGCGGCGCGCGCGGCGCGTGGCCGCGCCCGGGATCCGCGCACTCCCCCTTTCTCCCCTCCCCTCACCGTCTTGATCTCGACGAGGTCGGGGTATTTGAGCTCCAGCTCGCCCTTGGGGCCCTGAAGAGAGAGAGGGAGGGAGATGCGCGTGGGCGGCCGTGCCGCAGCGCCCGCCGCAGCCACCCACCCCTCCAACCCTTCAATGCCGCCCACCTTGACTTTGATGTAGGCCTGCTCCAGCGTCACGGTGGTGCCCGCCGGCACGGGGATGGGCACCTTGCCCACGCGCGACTCGGGCGGCGGCCGCGGCTCGGCCCTCGGCGGCGGCGGGCGCCCGGTCGTGGACCCCGCCGCGCGCGCGGGCGCGGGCGCCTGGCGCCTGGCGCCGGGCACGGTGCGGGCGAAGGAGCGCTGCATGGTGGGGGCCCAGCGGGGGGGGAAGTGGCGAGAGCTGCGGCGAGAGCCGGCCTCGCACACAGGCTGGGCGCCACGAGGCAACACACTGGACGCCGCGCCTACACGAGCCGCGCGCGGGCCGCTGCGGGTCGCCTGGCCGAGGGCAGGCGGCGCAGGGGGCGCCGGGGCGGAGCTGGGGCGTGCGCCACACGGCGCGGCACCGCCGCCGGCGCGGGCGGCCCCGCGCCGCCTTCGTCCACGTCCGTGAACCGCGCCCTGGAGGATGGAGGAGGAGGCGGCGGCGGCGGCGTCTCCGCTTTCCAGGCCGCGCCGCGCGCCGGCGCGACGGACGCGGCGGCCACGCGCCGCGCCTCGCGCGGCGACAGGCCCGCTTCCGCTACGCCCTCCACCTCGTCCCGCTTGGCGGCCGCGGCGGCGCGCTCGGACGCGCGGGTGGAGGCAGAGAGAGCGGTGGCGACAGCGGCGACGGCGACCGAGGCCGCGGCCGCCCCCCCGGCCGCGGGCGCGCCCGCGCACAGCGCCACCACCAGCGCGGCCGCCAGAATTGGCGCCACCGCGGCGCTCGTCGCCACCAGGGCCGCTGCCAGGGCGTCGTTGACCCGGAAGCGGGCAGCGACGGACGGCAGCCCACCGTCGGCCGGCGCGAGCGCGGCGACGGCGGCGGCTGCCACGGTCGCGGCGCTCCCCGGCCGCCCCGCCGCCAGCGCCAGGGCGACCGATGCCGCGCCCAGGGCGGCGGCCGCGCGCCCGCCGACGGACGCCACGACGTCGGCGGCCGACGCGGCGACAGGCGCCGCGCGCACGCGCGCCGCGGACCCCGCGCCGACCGCGCCGGCCAGGAGCAGGGCCAGAGGGAGGTGGGCAGAGGCAAGAGCGGCGATCGTTGCGTGGAGCTGGAGTGGGAGAGGGGTCGAGTGCGCGGGCGGCCGCGCGCCGCGCGCGTTCCGCTGCCCCGCCTCCCTCCACGCACCGTGCCCGGCAGCTCGACGCCCGTCGCCGCGATACCGACGCCGACCGCCACCGCCCACGGCAGCGGGTGCCCCCCCACCGCGGCCGCCGCGCCCTTCACCCCTCCTCCCCCGACCTTCGCCCTCCGCGCAGCCGCCGCCGCCGCGCGCGCCCCCGCGGCCGCGGGTGCCACCTGCCACAGCGGTAGCGGCCCTTCCAAGTCGCCCCCGCGCCAGAAGCCGGCGCGCAGGGCGCCCGACTTGAGCGCGCGCACGCCGACGCCGTCGGGGACGCCGCCGCGCCACTCGCCCTCGTAGGAACCGCCGCCGGGGTAGCGGTACACGCCGCGCCCAGATTTGACGCCGGCGTGCCACTGGCCTTCATACACGGCGCCAGAGGGGTACGCGTACACACCCAACCCTTGTTTGAGCGGCCCCGCCCACTCGCCGCGGTACACGCCGCCGTCGGCGTGCGCGTAGGCGCCAGGAAAAGGAGACCCCGCGGCGGCGAGGAGGACGCGGGAGGTGATGGCGCCTGGACAAGGGGGGTGGTCGGGCGCGCGCGCGCGTGTTCCCGCCTCCCTCCCTCCCCCCGTCTCCACACGCACCGACGACCAAGTCGCCCACCGCCCACGCCAGCGCAATGGCAACGCCAACGTCGCCGGCCAGGGCGTGGGCGAGGGCGGGGGCGGCGGGGGCCGCGGCCGAGCCGGCGGCGGCGCCTGGGAAGGGAGGGCGTCGGTCGGAGCCACGCGCGAGCCTCTTTCCTTCCTCCCACCCTCCACACACCACGCACACATCAGCAGCGCCCTCTCGGGCGCCCGCCGCGCGCGTGCCGCGACCCAGGCGGCGGCCGCGGCCGCGCCGCCGAGCGCGGCCGCCGCGGCCGCGACGCGCGCCGCGGTGGCGAGCGGGATCGGGGCGGTCGCAAAGATGTGCACCGTGAGCGCGGGCAGGGTGACGTATTGGGCAAACGTGGCGGCGGCCTGCAGGAAGAAAAAGGAAGGGGGGCAGGGTCGGGACGACGACCGCCAACCACCGCCCAGTCGCCCTCCCGCCTCCCCTCCTACCTCCACATCCGACTCGCTCAACACGCCCGCCGTGCGCAGGGCCGCGCCCGCGGCCAGCAGGGCGAGCGGGGCGGCTGCGCCGGCGGCGCCAATGGCGGGCGCCGGCGCGCCGGCGAGCGGCGCGGCGAGCGCGTCCATGGTTGGTGGAGGGAGAGAGAGATGCAGGCGGCGCGGCCCGCCCCGGGAGGGACGCGGGAGTGACCGTCGTCGTCGTCGCCGCGCTCTTCTGCACAACCCTCTTTCTTTTCCCCTCTCTTACGCCTCCCCAACGTCCAGCCGCACCCCCGCGAGCGCGGCCGCGGTGGCAGCCGCCACCCGCGCCCGCAGATCGGCGCCCGGCAGGCCGGCAACGACTTCCGAGCCGAACGAGTCGACGAGCACGCGCCGCGCGGTGGCGGCGTCCACGCCGCGCGCCAGGAAGTAGAACAAGGCCTCCTCCTCCAAATCGGAGACCGCGCACCCGTGCGTGCACTTGACGTCGTCCGCGACGATGGCCAGGTTCGGTTTGACAGACACGCTCGCGCGTTTGACGAGCAGCAGGTTCCTCGACAGTTGCGCCGCGTCCGTGCGCTGCGCCGCGCGCGCCACCGACACGCCGCCGTCGAAGACGAGGCGGGAGGTGGGGGACGCGGCGATGCATTTGTGGAGTTGGGCCGCGTCGCCGTCCGGGTGTTCGAGGCGCAACGCCGTGTGCAGGTCGTGCAGCTCGGCGTCGCCGCCCAGCAGAAAGTGGCGCATCGTCGTGTGGGTGGACGGGCCGGCTTGGGCCACGTCGACGTCGTGCCGCGTGAGCGCGCCGCCGGTGCGCGCCTCGACGAGGGCGTACGTGGACGCCTCGGCCTGCTCCACAAACGTGGCCTTGATAAGGTTAGATCCCGGCCGCCCCAGTGCCACGACGGCGTGGGCCAGGGACGCTTTCTCCGCGAGCGACGCTTCAGCGACCGCGGCGACGCACGCCGGCCCCGCCGCCTCGCCCGCCCACTCCTCCACCACGGCCGCGGCCGCGCCGGGACCCAGCATAATGACGAGGCGGGGGGCGGCGAGGGTGGGGGCGGCGGCGGCGGCGGCCGAGGAGACGTGCAGCACGTGAATCGGGCCTTCAACCCTCACCCCGTCCCCCAGCACGATGGCCACCGCGCTGGTGGCGACCGCGCCGTTGAGCGTGGCAAAGGGGCCGCCCCGGGGCGCGGCGAGCGCGCCCAGGGCGGACGCGGCGGCGGGCGGCGCGGCGTCGAGCGCGCCGACGAAAGCGCCCGCCGGCAGCCCCGCCGCCGACGACAGTTCCGGCCTGTGCACGCCGTCGACAAGGACGACCGTGGCGGCCGCGCCGGCAAGGGCGTGGTCGGCCAGGGTGCGGGCGGCCAGCGCGGCGCTCGCCGGCGCCGCCGCGAGCGGCGCCGCCAGCAACGGCGCCACGTCGGTGAACCGCCACGCCTCCTGCCGCGTCGTGGGCATGCGCACCGTGGCCAGCGCCGACCTGCACGCGCCCCGCAGGCCGGCCAGCTGCGGCGGCGCGGGGGCGGAGGCCGCGTCCAGCGTGCCCCGGATCCAGGCGTCCTCCACGAGGGAGGGCGGGGCGGCGCGCGCGGTGGCGGAAGGGCGGTGGGCCGAGTGGCGGCCTGGTGGGGAGGGATGGGGGGCGTCGGTGCCGGCGGCGGGCGGCGCTCCGCCGCGGGCGGCCGCGGGCGGGAGCCCAACGCACCGCATTGGCGCGCCACGGGCCCACTGGTCGCTGGCAGGGTGGGCGGCGGCATGGCGGCCGGCGAGAGAGTGAGGAGGACGCGGGCCGACGGCCGGGCCGACCCCCCTGCTAACCACCTCGCCCCGTTGCAGCAGTGCGCGCCCTGCCCCTTCTCCTTCATCACCCCGCCGCCAGCGACTCGAGGATCAGATCGTACCCCTCCCCCACCGGCTCCCCCGCGGCGACCGTGCGCGCGATCGCGCTCACGTCGTCGGGGCCGAGCTGGGGCTGCTTGGCGAGCCAGAGGAGGAGGTGGAAATCGGCATACCGGGTCTCGCGCGGGCCAGATTTCGAGTCGGCGAGGAAAGCGGCCAGTTGTGCGGGCCCTTGGGGGGTTAGACGATTCTCCACGGCAAACCCGCGAGCGCGGCCGAGCGGCCCGCCGTGGTCCCGGATCGGCACCGGCACGAGAAAGTAGTCGTTGTCCACCTCCTTCGCGTCTTTGCCGCCCACGATGGCGGGCAGGGCGAGCAAGGGGTCGGCGGGGTTGACGATCGCCGTCGTCCCCGCGGGCGATCCCGCGGCCGGCGGCGCGAGCCACCCGCCGGCCGCGAGGCGCGCGCACTGGGCCGACACTTGGAACGCTTCAAAGTGGACGTCGCCCAGGGCGCCGGGCGGGGCGTCGGCGTCGGGTGGGGCGGTGGAGACGACAGCTGTGACGGCGTGCGGGCCGACCTCGGTGTGTAGGGCCGCCGCCTGGCGCACTTCCACGTCCGACAGGATGTAGTCGCGAGGGGCGGCGGACTGGGCGAGCACCCAGCCGACCTGGGGAGGAGAGAGGGGACGGGTCGAGGGCGCGCGCCGGCGCGCGCGCCTGCCTCCCCTCACCCCGCCCCTCCTCCCGCTCGCCTTGACCAGGCCCAGCTCGCCCGCCACAAAGTCGGCCACCGCTTCATCGTCCCCCCGGGTGAGCGTGACGCCGGCGGGGGTCGCGTCTTGCGGCGGCTCGTAGATCGCTTCCACCCTCACGTCGTGTGTCTCCCCGTCCACCGTCCCGTACAGCAGCCCCGCGCGCGCCACCGAGAACCGGGTCGCTGCCGCGACGTACGCCTGAAAGTCGCGTGCGGCGTGGCGGTCGATCGAAAAAGAGCCGCACAACGGGGCCGGCTGCGTTTCCACGCGCACAAACTTGGCCGCCAGCTCGTCCATCGTCATCGTGGCGCCGAATTCGCGGTCGTTGCGCTTGACGGCGGAGGGGACGTCGCGCGCAAAGGGGAGGAGCATGTGGAGCTGACGAGGGGCGAGGGCCGCCAAACGCGTTGGCGGCCCGCGCGACCGTTGTCCCTCCCCCGCCGCCACCCACCCCCCCTCCCGCTCACCAAATCGCCGTGCTTGACACCCAGGTCGGCGAGGACGGCCCGGTCGGGCGCGAGCAGGTCGACGCCGTCCTCGAGGCCTTTGGAGGTGAGGAGCGCGGCGTCGGGCGACAGCGTCACCTCCCCCGCAGGCACGCCCAGCGCGGCCTCGATGGCGGCTTTGAGGGCGCCCACGGTGGCGTCTTCGTCCACTTGGACGCGCTCGAGGCCGTCGCTGGAGGAGGAGAGGGGAAGGGGGTCGGGTTGGGCGCGTCCGTTGGCGCGGCCGCCGCCCTCCCACCCTGTCGGCGCGCCGGTCCCAATGTCGCGCCACGCCTCCGCCATCGACCGCCCGCGCGCACCGGCTGCGCAGGCGGAGCAGCATCGCGGCGCGCGCGACCGACGGGGCCCGGCGCTCGGGCGACCGCGCGGGCCCGCGGGCGATGCGGCTGGTATTAGGGGCGTCGGCCTCGGGGAGGCGTGCGGTGGGCCGGGCGCGAGAGAGTGGGGCTTGCTGCATCGCGCGCGCTGTCTCCACTCTTGGCGGCCATGGGAGAGCCCCGCGAGTCGCCGGGCGGTGGCGCGATATCGACGTCGACCGTCCTGGCGGTGCAGCCCCCTCCCCCGCCAGCCCACCTGCCAACCGACCCTGCCGCCGCCTTTGCCCTCGGCGAAAGCAACGCCCTGGCCGCCGCCCTCGTCGCCGTCCTCCCCGCCCGGGAAGCCCTGGGCGCCCTGGGATCGGCAGTCGCCCGCCTCGAGGCGCGCGCGCGCGACGGCGACGCGTACGCGCGCGCGGCGACCGCCGACGCAGCGTCCGCGCTCGCCGCCGCGGTCGCCGCCGCCGCGCGGCTGGACGCGCTGGAGCGGCGGGCGGATGGTCAGGAGGTGGCGTTGCGGGAGGGGGCGGGGTCGCGGCTGAGCTCAGAACTTAGCGCTGTGCTCGCAGCCCTGACCGCCTCGCTCGACCGCGCGACCGTGCCCACATCCCGGGGCGCCCTCGCCCGCACCCTGGATGCCGCAGGCGATGCCGCACACACGCTGGCGTCGCGCGTGCTGCTCGACCCTGCGGCGCGCGCGGCGCGCGGCCGGGACGGCCTCGTCGCCGGCGCGTTGCTGCTGGCCGCGCTCGAGGCCGGCTTCCAACTGCACCGCGCGTCCGCGGGCGCGCTGCCGGGGCCCGCGCGGCACGCGGCGCGCCCGCTGGGCGGCGCGCTGCGCGCGGGGCGGACGGTGGCGTGGGCCGCCGCGCTCACGCTGGCCGGCCTGGGGCTGCGGCGAGCCTGCGCGCGCGCGGCGGCGGCCGCGGTCGACCGGGCGGGCGCGGTCGAGGCGGCTGATGCGGGGGAGGGGGGAGGGGTCGAGGGACGACCCGCCGGGTGACCCGCCGCCCGCCCTTGAACCGGGCGATCCAGGAGAGTCGCTGGGGGGTGGCGCGGCCGCGGCCGGGCGCGCGTCGGTTGAGCGGCTGCAGTGCCGCCCTTACCTTCAGTTCGCTCGCGGCTCGAGCCTGCGGCAGCGGCGCTGCCCGCGCGCCGGCCCCTCTTTTTCTCACTCCCGCGCCCGGCCCGCCTCGCGCCGCCGGCCCGCGATGAGCCAGCCCAAGATCTTAAACCGGGGCGCGGTCGCGCCCGCGTCGGCGCCCGCGCCCAAAGTGCTCGTGCGCGGCGCGGCGCCGCCGTCGGCGGCGCCGCCCGCGGCGCCCGTGCCGCCCGCCGTTGGTGGGTGGCGCGTGTGGGGCGGGCAGCGAGGGAGTGGCGGGGCGCCATGCGGGCGCGGCATCGGGGGCGTCCCCCGCGAGCCGCCAGCGCCGCTCGCGCCGACGGCTCTCGTTCTTCCTCCCCTTCAGACACCATCACGCCGCCCGCCGGCCCCCTGCGCGACCAGGTCGACTTTCTGGTGATCGTCCTGCGCGAGGCGGACGCGCCCCGGTCGCGGCGGGCGGGGGCGGGGGTGGCGCTCGCCGCGCTCGCGCGCGAGGCCGGGGCCGCCGACTTCGCCGCCACCGGCGCCGCCGACGCGGTCGTCACGCTCGCGACCGCGACGTCCGAGCCCGTGACCGTGCGTGAGGGCGCCCTGCTCGCGGTCTCGGCCCTCGCGCGCGTCCCTGGCCGCGTCTGCGAGCCCGCACTCGCGCCCGCGGCCGCCGACCTCGCCGCGGCCGCCGCCGACAAGTCGCCCGACGTGCGCGCGGCCGCGACCGACGCCGTGACCGCCATCGCCAAGCATGGCGCCAGCCCCAGCGCGGCGGGCGCGCTGATCGATGCCCTGCTCCCCCTCCTCGAGCCTGCCGCCGCGTGGGGCGTCAAGTGCGCCGCGCTCGCCGGCCTGCGCGCCGCCGCCAAGGCGTCGCCCGACGCCGCCACCGCGCGGCTGCCGGCTGTCGTCCCTGCCGTCACCGCCATGATGTGCGACGCCAAGGCGGACGTCGCGAAAGCGGCGGCCAAGGCGGGCGCCGAGGCGCTCGCGCTCGTCGGGAATCCCGACCTCGTGCCGGCCGTGCCGGCCATCCTGGGCGCCATGGCGCACCCGGCGACCGCGCCCGAGTGCGTGACCCGGGTGGCGGGCACGACCTTCGTCCAACCCGTCGAGGCGCCGACCCTCGCCGTGCTCGTCCCGCTCGTCGTCCGCGGCCTGCGCACCAAGCACACCGCCACCGTGCGCAAGACCGCGCTCATCACGGCCAACATGGCCAAGCTGGTCTACTCGCCGCGCGACGCCGAGGCGTTCTTCCCGGCGCTGCTCCCGCTGCTCGAAAAGGCGGCGGCGGAAACGAGCAACCCGGAGTGCCGGGCCGTCGTCGAGGGCGCAGTCGCCGCGCTGCGCGCCGCCGCTGACGCGGCGGGCGCGGCGCCGCCGGACGCGCCGTGGACGATGACCGACGCGGTGGAAGCGTTGTCGGCCGCCGCCGAAGCGGTCGGCGCCCCCCTCCCGTCCGCGTCCGCCGCCGCCGTCGAATGGGCCGGCACCGTCGCCGCCGCGCTCGCCACCGACCGCTGCTTCGACGCGGGCGCGTGGCGCGACGGCGTCGCCACGCTGCTCGCGCCCTACACCGGGCTGGAAGCCGCCGCCAAGGTCGCGACCGCCGCCCTCGCCGCCGCGCGCTCCGCGCGCGGCGGTGGCGGCGACTCCAGCGACGGCGGCGGGGACGACGACGACGACCCGACGCCCAAGCTGTGCGAGTGCGAGTTCTCGCTCGCGTATGGCGGCAAAATTCTCCTCTCCGGCGCCAAGCTCGCCCTGCGCAAGGGTGCGAGGTACGGCCTGTGCGGCGCGAATGGTGTCGGGAAGTCCACGCTCATGCGCGCGATCGCGGACGGCAAGGTGGACGGTTTCCCGCCGCGGTCGGAAGTGCGCACGGCCTACGTCGAATCCAACATCGACGCCGACGCCGACGTGGCGGTGTCCGAGTACGTGCACACGCACCCGGAACTCGTGGCCGAAGGCGATGACCGGCCGACGCTCGCCGCGGTCGAGGCCGCGCTCGACGACGTCGGGTTCGACGCCGCGGGCCGCGCGTCGCCCGTCGGCGCCCTCTCCGGCGGCTGGAAGATGAAGCTGGCCCTGGCGCGGGCGACGCTGCTGCGCGCGGACGTCATGCTGCTGGACGAGGTGGGAGGGGGGGGGAGGGAGGGGGGGGGGGCGGCGACCGGGCGGCGCGCGGGGCGGCCCGCCCCCCCCCCCCCCCCCAACCCCCCCCCCCCCCCCCCAGGCACCAACCACCCCCGGGCCCCCCCCCCCCCCCGCCCGCGCGCCCCCCCCGCCCCCCCCCCCCGGCCCGGCGGGGGGGGCGCCGCCCCGCCCCCCCGCGCCCCCCCCCCCCGCCGACCGGGCGGCGCGCGCGCCGACCCTCCACCCCCACCCCCTTCAGCCCACCAACCACCTCGACGTCACCAACGTCGCCTGGCTCACCTCCCGCCTCACCGCGCCCGACGCGCCCACGTGCCTCATCGTGTCGCACGATTCCGCGTTCTTGGACGCCGTCTGCACCCACGTCCTCCACTACGCGCACAAACAGCTCGCCCCCTACCGCGGCAACCTCTCCGCCTTTGTGAAACGGGTGCCCGCGGCCGCCTCGTACTACTCGCTGGCCAACGCGCCGCAGCCGTTCAAGTTTCCGCAGCCAGGCATCCTCGTCGGCGTCTCGTCGCGCGACCGCGCCATTCTCAAGCTGCGCGGCGTGTCCTTCACCTACCCCGGCGCGCCCAAGCCGCAGCTGACGGATGTGGATGTTTCGGTCACTCTGTCGTCCCGCGTCGCGGTGCGCGGCGCCAATGGCGCGGGCAAGTCGACCCTCATCAAAATGATGACTGGGGAGACCGCGCCCGACGACGGCGGCACCTACTGGAAGCACCCCAACCTGCGCGTCGCCTACGTGGCGCAGCACGCGTTTCACCACGTGGAGAAGCACTTGGAGGAGACGCCGCTCGCCTACATCCAGTGGCGGTGGGGCGGCGGCGAAGACCGGGAAGCGCTCGAAAAGGCGACGCGCGCCGCGACGGCGGAGGACTTGGCCGCCATGGCCAAGCCCATCGCGGTCGACGGCGTGTACCGCGTCGTGGAAGCGCTGGTGGGGCGCCGCAAGCACAAGAACTCTTTCGAGTACGAGGTCGCGTGGAAGGGCGAGCGCGCGAAACACAACGCGTGGATCGCGCGCGACGCCCTCATCGCCCTGGGGTTCACCAAGATGGTGGACGACCTGGACGCCGAGGCCGCGACGCGGGAGGGGCTCCTGGCGGCGGGCGCGAAAGAGTTTACGGCGCCGTCGATCGTGGCCCACCTCGCCGATTTCGGGCTCGACGCCGAGTTCGCGTGCCACTCGGCCATCAAGGGCCTGTCCGGCGGCCAAAAGGTCAAGGTCGTGCTCGCGGCCGCGTGCTGGAACTGCCCGCACATCGTCGTGCTGGACGAGGTGGGAAGAGAGACGAGACAAAAGGAGGGGGCCGCGCGCGCAAGCCGCCCCCACCTCACGCCACCCCACCCCCCTGCCTTTAGCCCACCAACTTCCTGGACCGCGACTCCCTGGCCGCCCTCGTCGCCGGCCTGGACGCGTACGGCGGCGGGGTGGTTGTGATCTCCCACTGCAAAGAGTTCACCGACGCCGTGTGCGACGAGCGGTGGGACGTCGCCCACCACACCGTGGCCGTCACCCGGCGCCCGGGGGCGGCGCCGGTGGGGGAGAAGGAAAAGACGACGGTGTCTGTTTTCCTGCCGCGAAACGCGTCCGGCCGCGACCTCGCCCTGGAAGGGGACGACCTCGATGCCGCCATTCTGGAGGCGGAGCGGTTGAAGGCGGCCAAGCGGGAGGCGGCCAAGGCCAAAAAGGCGGAGAAGGACCAGGCCAAGCTGCTCAAGGCGGCGAGGCGGTTCTGAGGAAAGGGGCGGGGGGG
>Ga0315294_10007711_pt1 | contig 11814 bp, 9 predicted proteins | sample YL17G13_40_MG_FD_203626 | JGI IMG/M metagenome (GOLD analysis project Ga0315294, IMG submission 203626) | Sediment microbial communities from Yellowstone Lake, YNP, Wyoming, USA - YL17G13_40 | ecosystem: Environmental > Aquatic > Freshwater > Lake > Sediment | place: USA: Wyoming | collected...
CGCCCGCCTCAGCCCGATCTCCTTGGTCCGCTCGCTCACCGAGATCAGCATGATGTTCATCACGATGAAGCCGCCGACCAGGAGGGAAAGGGCGGCAATGATGCTGAGGAGAATCGTCAGCGTCTGGGAACTCCCGGTCAGGATGCCGAGCATCTGATCCGCGATCCGGACGCTGAAATCATCCGGCATGCCCGCCGCGATGTGATGACGCTCGTGGAGGAGTTGCTTCACGCGGTCGGCCGCCCCCCGCACCAGGTCTCGCCCGTTGATCTGGACGACGAGCTGCGTCATGTTGGTCAGGTTGAACAGGCGACGGGCCGCCGTGGCCTGGGGAATCAGGATCCGATCATCCAGGTTCCCGCCTCCCGGGCTGGCGCCCAGTTTCTTCTGGATGCCGATGACCTTGAACGGCACGCTCTCGATGCGGATCGTCTGCTCCAACGGATCGGCGTCCCCGAAGAGGGCGGCGGCCGTATCTTGCCCGAGGACGGCCACCCGGGCTTGCGAGGACTGTTCCTCCTCACCGAAGAAGTCGCCCCGGGCCACGGGCGTCGGGCGGATCGCTGGATAGTTCGGCGTCACCCCCCAGACCACTGTGGTGGTGGACTGGCCGCCGACCTTGATAGCCATCCCCTGTTTGGACTGGACGAGGGCGACATCCTGCACGTTCTGGACCTCGGCCCGAATCACCTGGGCATCCTCAGCGGTGAGGGTAGCTGGCACGGTCTCGACGCTGCCCAGCCCCCGCGTCATGCCGCCTCCGGGGATCACCATGACGGCGCCGAAGGCGCTCAGCGTCTCCATCTTCTGCATCACCTGAAGCTTGGCCCCCTGCCCTACGGAAACGATGACCGTCAGGGCGGTGATGCCGATCAGCACCCCGAGCATCATGAAGAAGGTCCGGAGCTTGTTCCCCGCGAGGCCCTTGAGGCTGACCCGGACTGTGCTGACGATCTTCATGCCCGCCCTCCTGCGCCGGCACCTGCGGCGACCTCTTCTGGCCGGCTCTCCCACACCACCCGGCCGTCCTTCAGGTGGATGGTGCGCTCCGCATACCGGGCGATGTCCGGCTCGTGGGTGACCAGGACGATCGTCCGGCCCTGCCGGTGGAGCGCCTGGAAGAGGGCCATGATCTCCTCACTCGCCTTGGTATCCAGGTTCCCGGTGGGCTCGTCCGCCATCAGGATCGCCGGATCGGTGACCAGGGCTCGTGCGGTGGCCACCCGCTGCTGCTGGCCGCCCGACAGTTCCGTCGGCTTGTGGTGGGTCCGGTCCGCCAATCCCACGCTGGCCAGGGCGGCGGCCGCCCGGGCCTTGATCCCACCCTCGTCGCGGTAGATCAACGGCAACTCCACGTTCTCCAGGGCGGTGGCCCGAGGCAGCAGGTTGAAGCTCTGGAACACGAAGCCGATCTTTCGGTTCCGGATCGCGGAGAGGGCATCGTCGTCGAGACCGGCGACCTCTTGTCCATCGAGAAGATATGACCCTTCGCCCGGTGTGTCGAGACAGCCCAACAGATTCATGAGGGTCGACTTGCCGCATCCCGAGGGGCCCATGATCGCCACGAACTCGCCCTTCTTGATGTGGAGGGAGATGCCCCGCAACGCAGCCACCTCGACGTCTCCCACGCGGTAGGTCTTACAGATCCCGTCCATCTGGATCATCGCTTCGCGCTCCTTTTCGGCGTCGCTCACTTCGCCCCTGGCGGCATGGCCTGTTTGGCGGTCACCTTCCCGCCCTCGACCTCGCCCACGGCCACCCGCTCGCCTTCCGTGAGCCCGCTCAGGACCTCGGTAAAGGTCTTGTCCTTCCAGCCCGTCTTGACCGGACGGCGGACCAGGCGGTCCCCCTCCTGGACGAAGACCACACGGTTCCCGTCCTCCCGCCGGATGGCCTGGTTCGGGGCGGCCAGCACCTTCTCCCGCTTGGCCACGGTGATGGTCGTGTTCGTCGTCATGTCGGGGCGGAGGAGGCCCTCCCGGTTGTCAATGGCGATGACGACGTCGTAGGTGACGACGTTTTGCTGAATCAGCGCCTTGGGGTAGATCGCCGCCACCGTGCCCCGGAACTCCTTGTCCGGAAACGCATCAACGCTGAAGGTCGCCTCTTGCCCCACATGGACCTTCCCGATGTCGGTCTCATCCACGTACGCGTCCACCTGGAGGCGGGCGAGGTCGATGATCGTGACGAAGGTGGGAGCCTGCGCCGCGGCGCTGCCCGAGGTGACCGTCTCGCCTTGCTGGGTCGAGACCGAGGCCACGACCCCGCCCATCGGAGCGGTGATATTGGCGTAGCCCAGATTCGCCTCGGCGATCCGGAGCGCGGCTCGCGCCTGCTGGACCTGCGCCTCGGCGTACTGAAGATCCTCGGCCGTATATTTGTCCTGGATCAGACTGAGTTGCTCCCGGGCCGTGCGGACCTGGGCCGCGCTGACGTCGTAATCCCGCGCCGCCGTGTCCACCACCTGGAGGGCGATGCCCCCGTCCTGGTACAGATTGCGGTACCGCTCCAGGTTCACCTGGGCCAGGGAACGATTCGCTTCCGCCTGGCGGAGGGCGGCCTCTGCCGACTGGACCTCTTGGGTGCGTGCGCCGTTTCTCACCGTGGCCAGCTTGGCCTCGGCGGCGGCGAGGTCCGCGCGGGCCTTCTCCACCGCAGCCCGAAGATCATCCGCCTCTAACAGGGCGATCGACTGGCCGGCCTTGACGCGATCCCCCACCTGCACCGCGAGCTGCTCCACCCGGCCCGGGATCCGGGCCCCGACACGGACCTCGGCCCCGACCATGGCCTTGATCGTCCCCGTGGCCGTCACCACGGCGCTGAGATCCCGCCGCGCGACGACGGCGATGGGTGGACCGGCCGGACCGGTGGGTCGGGTGAGGGCGTACCATCCCCATGCGCTCCCGAGGGTTGTGACCCCCAGCGCGAGACCGATCCAGAGCCGGGTTCGTCGTGCGCGCCGGGCACGCGGTCGCTGCCGTGCGGATTCGCCGATCGTCCCCCGTGGCATCTCCGAGAAGGCGTCCCGGGTCAGCTCCTTCTGCATGTTCCTATCTCCCATTCCCCCAAGGGCGACCCCCCATCCATCGCGGCCGCCCCGTCTCGTCCCGGAGCTCCAGGACGCTGCCCGTCCGCCGGTTCGTGACTCGGGCCGCCACCAGGTGCAGGTTCCCTCGGCGATCCATCATCTTCGACCCCTCGACCGCGAGGGAGTCTCCGTCCCGAATGTCCGGGTGAAGTGCCTCGAGGTACCACCCCGGACCGAGCATCACCAAGTAGGCCTCGCCGGACACGTCGAGCCGCAGCATCGCCGGGCCGCCCCGCGAGACAAGGTTCACCTGGCTCGCCGTCCCGGTCACCTGGATCACCGTATTCGGCTCGAAGCCCGGGTTGGCCGGCGACCCCGACCACCAGCCCTGGGCCCCCGCAAGCGAGGGAGCCACGAGTATCGCGGCGAGCAGGAAGCCGGCGATCCGGGTCCCGACCCGGCGGGCATCGGCCTCCTGCGTCTGCGGCGGACGCCGCGGGGCCGCCCAGACGGCCAGCAGCCTGTCCCCGCTCTCCAGGAGCCATCCGACCAGGATCCCGACCCAGGTCGCCGACCACCGGACACCGTCCATGGCCAAGGCCCCCTTCACCCCAGTCTCCGAGGCGTTGCCCTGCCGCCGGAGGATCACTCGTCGGAGCGCATCGCCCCTGGAGGGGAGGTTGCCCTCCCCTCTTGCGATTCCACCCGCTACCAACGCGGGCCGAAGGCCGGAAGCTGCGCCCGCTGCTCCGGCGTGAGAACCTCGGCAACCGCCGTCCGTGCAGCGAGTCCCTTCTCCAGCATTTGGCCCTGGAGCGCTTCGATCTCCTTCCCCTTCGCGGCGATCTTGGCCTGATCCAGTACCGGCTCGCGGAACAGATTCCGGAGCTCGGTCCGCTTCGTGAACATCTCGTTGCGCACCGTGGCCATCTCGGCATACCGCTCACCCCGGATCTTCTGGATCTTCGCGACCTGCTCGGCGCTGAGATTCGACGCCGCCACGCCCGGGCCATACCCGGAGCCATACCCCCGCCCCATGCCGGGCCCCCAGGCGAAAGCCGTCGCCGCCGTGAGCGCCATGGCAGAAACCAACCCTATCAGCGCCATCGTCTTCTTCATTGCCGTCCTCCTCCCCGTTGTCGCGGGCTGTGGGTTTGCGTTCGGCCATAGAGTGAAGCAGGGGGCGTGCCATCGGCCAGGCACGGCCCCGCCAGTAGACGGATCGAGCAGCCAGCGCTCTGTTGACGCCTGGTTACGCAAGAGAAGTTAGTGGTCGGAGGTTAAAGCGAGGGCGGGTGAGACGCGCGAGGCTGCGGAACCCGCAGTACCGAGTGCCGATTCAGCACGAGGAGACGCTACTCCTCCACTTCCTGATCCGAGGAGATGCCGTACTCGCGCAGGCGGGTGTAGAGAGTACGCAGGCCGATGCCGAGCCGCTCGGCCGCGCCGCGCCGGTTGCCCTTGCATGCGGCCAGCGCCGCAAGGATGGCCTCCCGCTCCAGCTCTCTCAACGTCCGCGGCCCGGCTGCTGCCGGAGCCGGAGATGCCGGAGTCAGATTCAGGTACGCGGGGAGGATCTGTTCTCCCTGACAGAGAATGGCTGCCCGCTCGACGACATTTTGTAGCTCACGGATATTGCCCGGCCATCCGTACACGAGGAGGAGGGCACGCGCCTCGTCAGAAAAGCCGGCGACGCGCTTTCCGAAGCGGCGGCTGGCCTGATGGAGGACGTGTTCCGCGAGAGGCAGAATGTCGGCGCGTCGGTCGCGGAGCGGCGGAAGCGCAATGGGGAACACATTGAGGCGGTAGTAAAGGTCCTCCCGGAAGCTTCGCTCTGCCACCATGCGTGCGAGATCGCGGTTCGTCGCAGCGACCACGCGCACGTCTACCGTCACAGTCTTCGTCCCGCCAACCCGATCCAGGGTGCCTTCCTGCAGGACGCGAAGGAGCTTGGCCTGGAGGCCCGGCGACGTTTCCCCGACCTCGTCCAGGAGCAGCGTGCCGCCGTGCGCCAGCTCGAACCGGCCGCGCCGCTGAGCCACGGCACCCGTGAACGCGCCCCGCTCGTGGCCAAACAACTCACTCTCCAGGAGGGTCTCCGCCAGCGCGGCGCAATTCACGGCCACGAAGGCCTGCTCGGCCCGTGGGCTCCAGTGATGAATCGCTCGGGCGATGAGCTCTTTCCCGGTTCCGGTCTCCCCAATGACCAGCACCGTCGCGTCCGTGGGAGCCACGGAGCGCGCCAAGTCGAGGACGGCCTGCATCCTGGGTTCCCCGGCGATTATTTGGCCGAAGGGAAACACCGCCTCGTTGGCCTGACGGAGCATAGTCGCCTCGTCCGCCACCCGCCGCTCCTCGAGCACGCGCCGGACGACCAGTCGTAATTCATCGGGGTTGGCCAAGGGTTTCAAGAGGTAGTGAGCCGCACCTCTCCGCATCGCCTCGACGGCGCCCTCGACGGTGCCGAATGCCGTCAGCACGACGACCGCCGTCTCGGGATCGTCCCGCTTCACCCCCTCCAGCACCTGGAGCCCCGAGATCCCGGGCATCTTCAAGTCTGTGACGACGAGATGAAAGTGACGTCGTGCGACAAGCTGGAGTGCCTCCTCGCCGCTCGCCGCCGCGGTCACGTCGTGCCCTTCGTCTTTGAGCACGGAGGTGAGCAGCAGGCGCATCGCCGGCTCGTCGTCCACCACGAGGATGCTGGCCTTTGGCTTAGCCATGCGCTGGACCCTCCACTGGAAGCGCCACCAGGATCGTCGTGCCTTCCGGACCGGTCTGCGCGACGCGCATGGTCCCCCCGTGCGCCTCCACGATCTGCTTGCAGATTGCCAACCCGAGGCCCGTCCCTGTGGTCCGCGTCGTGTAGAACGGCTCGAAGACACGAGGCAGATCGGCCTCGAGGATCCCCGACCCGCTGTCCTCGACGGCGACCTCGACGGGCCTGCGTTTGCTGCCTTTCCCATCCACGGACCGTAACGCGAGCGTCAATCTCCCACCTTTAGGCATGGCCTGGAGGGCGTTGAGCGCGAGATTCCCGAAGAGTTGCTTCAGTTGTTCGGGGTCGGCAGTGATGGGGGGCGTCTCCTCAGGAACGTCGAGCCGGCAGACCACTCCAGCGGCCTCCGCGGTCGGGAGCACCAATCGCAACACCTCACCGAGGACACCAGCCAGGTTCGTCGGCTGGCAGTCCGGTGGCCGGGGCCGCGCATAGGTGAGCAGGTCATTCACCAGCCGCTCCAGCCGGGTGGCTTCTTGGGCAATGGTCTGGGTCATTTCCAACTGTGGCGGATCGGCCGTCTGTTTCTCCCCCAGGAACTGTGCGAGGCCTTTGATCGCCCCCAGGGGGTTACGGATCTCGTGGGCGAGGACCGCCGCCATCCCGCCCAGGGCTGCGAGGCGTTCCTGGCGGGCCGCCTCCTCCTGGAGCCGGAGGTATCGCCGGAGAGTTCGGATCTGCCACCCGCTGAGGCCCAGGAGGACGAGGACCATCACACCCACAAGGGCGACCTGGATCAAGGCGTGATGCACGATCTGGCGCGCAGGGGCGGTGTGCAGGGCGAGACGGAGGACCCGGTAGCGCGGCTGGCGAGTGTCGAGCAGTCCTCCCAGACCGGGGGGTGGGACGTGGAAGGGCAACGTGAGCTCGTACACCTCCTCGCCGGTTCCCAGCGTCACCAGGCGGCCCGTGAGTTGCCCTGTCTCCGAGACGCTCCGGAGGGCGGGATCCTCGATGCGCGTCCCCACCAACCGAGGGTTGGAGTGGGCGAGCACGGTGCCATCCCGATCCATGACGGCCAGGAAGGCCACCTCGCGTCGGTGCTGCTCTCCCACGAGGCCCTGCAATGCGGCGGCATCTCTGTCGCCGCGACTGCGAGCCTCCGCAGCCAGTTCCAGGCCAATGCTAACGCCTCGGTTCCGCAGCGTTTCGTCTGCAACCCGCACGGCGGTGCGGTAATTGAGGAGCGTCACCGCAATGAGGCCGAGCGATAACACCACCACGGTGGCGAGCAAGCTCCAGACGGGCGGCCGCCTCCCTCGTGCGCCCCGATTCCTGTCCGCCATCTCCGTCTAACCCCCCACTCGTCCGCCTTCCGCATTCCCGCGCAGTGCGGGTCCCCGCCGGCCTGCGCGGGCGGTTGGCTTTCTGGGACAGACTCCGGGAAAGCCTCGACCGGGAATCCCAGAGCATCTTACCCCAAGCCACGGAGCAGGCGCCATACACAATGGATGACCCAGCCGGCTCGGACCCTGCCGATGTCCGCACGGCACGCGCCGAGATGATCCCTGGATCGAGAACGCATACAACAGGGGGACCAATGACGAAGCAATGACGAAACCGCCTTGACTATGCTTCTAGCAGCATATATAGAGTGTGTCAAAGGAGGAGAGGCCCATGCGGATCGGCGGCAATACGTATGATGTGCAGGAGCTGGCGGGGGCCTTCGGCGATCTCGGGACCCTGATCCCCTTCGTAATCGGCTACATCACCATCAACAAGATGGACCCGGTCGGGGTCCTGGTGGCCTTTGGCGTCTTCAAGATCTTCGTCGGCCTCTACTTCAAGACCCCGGTCCCGATCCAGCCGATGAAGGCCATCGGCACCGCGGCGATCACCCACGCCGGCGCCATCACGCCGGGCGCGATCTGGGCCTCGGGACTCTTCTCCGGCGTCTTCTGGATGATCATGGGCCTCACGGGAGCGGTGAGATGGATCGCCAGGATCACCAGCCGGCCCGTCGTCCAGGGCATCGTGCTCAGCCTCGGCCTGGGCTTCATCCTCGAAGGGGTGAGGATGATGCAGGGCGATCTGCTCCTCGCGGTGATTGCGGTTGCCGGGACGTTCCTCCTCCTCTCTTATGAGCGCATTCCGGCGATGCTGATCCTCCTCGGCCTGGGGGCAACGGTCGCCGTCGTCCGGGAGCCCGCCCTGCTCGCCGAGCTCGGCCGCGCCTCCTTTCACCTGCACCTCCCCGAATTCCCGCTCGGCAAGATCGGCTGGGAGGACGCCGTGGTCGGCGTCATGGTCCTCGGCCTGCCGCAGGTGCCGCTCACGCTGGGGAACGCCATCCTCGCCACCGTCGAGGAGAACAACTCCCTGTTCCCGGACCGGCCGGTGAGCGTGCGGGGGATCGCCGTCGACCACGGGATCCTGAACCTGGTCGGCACCAGCCTGGGCGGCGTGCCCATGTGCCACGGGGCCGGCGGGATGGCCGGGCACGTGCGCTTCGGCGCGCGGACTGGCGGCGCGCTGGTGATCCTCGGAATCCTCGTGCTCGGCACCGGCCTCTTCCTGGCGGACTCGGTGGCGGTCCTCCTGCGGCTGTTCCCCCGCTCGATTCTGGGGGTGATCCTGCTCTTCGGCGGGCTGGAGCTGGCGGCTGGGGTTCGCGCGGACGGCTCCCAGAAGTCGGATCGCTACGTCATGCTGCTCACCACCGGCGTGTCCATGTGGAACATGGGCGTGGGCTATCTGGCCGGTCTCGCCCTCTGGTACGCCTTCCAGCGAAAGTGGCTGCGGGCCTGAGGCGGGCTTGCAGGGGGAGGCTGCGCCGGGTGCATCTCCGAGACGGCAAGAAGGGCACCGCCGGAGCCCCGGCGCGCCGCTCCGCCTCGGATGCCCGGCCCGCCATTTTCCTCGGGAAAGGTCCATTTTAGGGGTTGACAGGTCAGGATTCAGGGGCGTAAATACAACTCGAAGATGTGCGGGCTTCCGTAGGGACGCCACCTCTTCAATAGCCCATACGGGTCCTCGGTAGGTGAGGCTCCCGCGCGACACACAGGCCACTGCCCGGCGGCGTCGAGAGACGCTGGGTGACGGGTAGACCAGGCACTCCCGGATTAAGGGTTTGCTCAAAGTGGCTGAGGCCGTCGGCCTCTCACGGTGCGCGGTGCCAAAGCTTGAACGAGTGGGGAATCCGGGACGTCGAAGACCTTGGCGTTTCGGCGAAATGCCAGGGCAAGCGAATCGGCCCTTCCCCCCTCGGGAAAGGGCCTTTTGATTTCTTAGACTCCCGCCTTTGCGGGCGACCCACCCATGGAGGTGACCACCATGACCGGCGAGCGGAGCGGCCCATGTACTGGATCAGCAAAGGCTTTCACCTCCTGACTCGCTTTCGGCGGCGCCTCTTCACCTTCTTCGCCGTCCTCGGGCCCGGCATCATCACCATGGTGGCCGACAACGATGCCGGCGGCATCTCCACCTACGCGGTCACCGGAGCCAAGTACGGCTTCAGCCTCCTTTGGATATTCTTCATCCTGGTCCCCATGGCCTACTACATCCAAGAGATGACCGTGCGACTGGGGGCGGTCACCAAGCGCGGGAACGCCGAGGCCATCTTCGAAGGCTTCGGGCCATTCTGGGGCTGGTTCTCGCTGGTGGACCTGGCCATCGTGAACTGGCTCACCCTGGTGACCGAGTACATCGGGATGACGGCGGCGATGAGCCTGTTCGGTATTCCCCCCTGGCTGACGTTCCTCGGCGTCACGGCCATCCTGTTCGCCGTGGTGCTGAGCGGGCGCTACTGGACCTTCGAGAAACTCACGCTCTTCTTCTGCGCATTCAACCTGGTCTACATCCCGGCCGCCTTCTGGGCGATGGAAACCCCCACGGCTCCCGGCTGGTCCGCCGTCGCCACGGGGCTCTTGGTGCCATCCCTCACCGGCGGCATCACGGGCGACATGCTGTTCATCATCCTGGCCAACATCGGCACCACCATCACGCCCTGGCAGATCTTCTTCCAGCAAAGCGCCGTGGTGGACAAGGGCCTGGACCTGCACGACATCAAGTTCGGCAAGGTGGACACCTTGGTGGGCTCCCTGTCCACCTGCATCGTGGCGGCCTTCATCGTCATCGCCACGGGCGCGGCCTTCTTCTACCACCAACCGCCGATCATGATCGAAGACGCCCAGCAGACGGCGGAAGCCCTGGTGCCGCTCCTCCCCCACGGGCAGGGCGAGCTGGCCCGGAAGCTGTTCGCCATCGGCCTGTTCGATGCCGGGTTCCTCGGCGCCATCTGCATCTCGCTGTCCACCTCGTGGGCGGTGGGGGAGGTCTTCGGCTGGGCCCACTCGCTCAACAAGAGCGTGAGGGACGCCCCCTGGTTCTACGCGGTGTACCTGCTGATGCTGCTGACCTCGGGGGCGGTCGTGCTGATCCCGGGGGCGCCCTTGATCACCATCACCATGTTCGTCCAGGTGGTGGCCGTCACGCTGCTCCCCTCCGCCCTCGTGTTCCTGCTCCTGATCCTCAACTCTCCGGAGTTCATGGGGGAACGGGTGAACACGCGCTGGCAGAACATCGCCAACTGGAGCATCGTGATCTTCGTGACGATCATGTCCACCCTGTTTGCCCTGAGCACGCTCTTCCCGCAATGGCTCGGGGCGGCGTCATAGGAGGCTGCCATGCTGACAGCGGCGAATCACACGCTCAGGATTCCCGACCTGCCGCCGGGGATCGGCAGCTATCGCTTCCTGTACTTCTCCGAACTCATGAAGCGGCCCGTCTGCGCGGGGAAGATCCACGACCGCCTGGGAAGGGTCACCGACCTGGTCTTCGGCCTGAAGGAGCCGTACCCTGCGGCAGTCGGGATCTACCTGGAGCACGGCTGGGGGAAGCCGACGGAATTCATCCCCTGGCAACGGGTGCTGCGCGTCGAGGACGACGCGATCTTCGTGATGCCGCCCGAACAGGGCGAGCACTATCCGCCCTTCGTGGACCAGCCCGGCTGGATCATGCTGGACAATCACCTCATGGGGCGGACAATCCTGGACATGGACGGGCGCCGCACCGAGGTGGTGAACGACATCCACCTGCTCGAGGCCAAGGGCCACCTGCTCCTGATTCACGTGGACACCTCGTTCAACGGCTTCCTGCGGCGCTGGGGGGTCGGCCGGATCCGCGGAATCAAGGAGGACCTCATCTCCTGGAAGTACGTCCAGCCCCTCTCGGTGGAGGATGTCGTCACGACCGACAAGGTCTCCCTCTCGGTGACCCGCCGGCAGCTCAAGGAACTCCCCAGCGAGGACCTGGCCGATGCGCTGGAGCAACTGACGGGCAGCGAGCAGGAGGCCCTCTTCTCGGCCCTGGACTCCGAGAAGGCCGCCGACACCCTGCTGGAGGCGGAGCCGCGGGCCCAGCGCCAGCTCATCGCGAACCTGCGCAAGGAGCGCGCCCGGCAGATCCTGGGCGAGATGACCGTCGCCCAACTGGCCAACTTGTTCTCGGTGCTCCCCCATGACGACACGACGGAGTTGATGGGGCTCCTGCCGGCGGAGAGTGTTCGCCGCATCAAGGCCATCCTGGCGGAGCGCGAGGCGAAGGCGCGCGACCTTCTGTCCGTGGAGTTCGTGGCCTTCCCTAAGGAGGCGACCGTCCGCGAGGTGCTGGACCACATTCGCGGGTCCGGCCTCGAGCCGCACCACGTGTCCTACATCTACGTGGTGGCGCCGGAGGGCAAGCTCTTGCAGGGGGTGGTGGACGTGCGCGAGCTCTTGCTCGCGGGGGACCAGGCGACTCTCGGCGAGATCATGGCCTCCCCGGTGGTGTCTGCGGAGGATGATGATACGCAGGAAGACCTGGCCCAGATCTTCGCCAAGTACCACCATCGCATGATCCCCGTAGTGGATCCCCAGGACCGCATTCTCGGCGTCATCCGCTACAAGGACGTCATGAAAGAGCTCGTGACTCGGATGAAGGAGTGAGGTGTTCGTCATGCCCCGCATTCAGATGACTCCCATGGTGCGGTTCGCACTCTACTTCCTGCGGTTCTACTTGATCCTGCTGC
>Ga0315294_10007713_pt1 | contig 11813 bp, 19 predicted proteins | sample YL17G13_40_MG_FD_203626 | JGI IMG/M metagenome (GOLD analysis project Ga0315294, IMG submission 203626) | Sediment microbial communities from Yellowstone Lake, YNP, Wyoming, USA - YL17G13_40 | ecosystem: Environmental > Aquatic > Freshwater > Lake > Sediment | place: USA: Wyoming | collected...
ATCCTTTAAAATATATTATGATTTCACAGATTTTTTAAAAAGATTGCACAGATTTTACTCTTTGTTTGCGAATCTGCGTAATCTGTCTTTTCCCGCTAGACGCGGGATCCCGCGAGAACAAAAGATTGTTGAGCGGGATAATCTGTGTAATCATTATTTAAACCTTCTTTAACTTTTTGGGGTCAACCTGCATACCTAAAGTTAATCCCATCCCTAAAAGGAGTTCCTTTATTTCAGCTAAAGATTTCTTCCCAAAGTTCTTAAAACTTAGCATCTCTTCTTCGGTCTTCTTCACTAAATCCGCAATGGTTTTGATATTGGCTTCCCTTAAACAATTCGAACTTCTCACAGAGAGTTCAAGCTCCGATATGGGAAGCTTTAATTTTTCGTAAATAGCTATCTCCTGCTCAGTCATCTCCAATTCTTCCTCTTCAGCTTCTTCAGGTAATTGCCCAAAACTAACAAATATATCTAAATGTCTCTGCAAGATATTAGAGGCGTAAAGAAGTGCGTCTTTAGGCGAGATAGCTCCATTAGTAAATATCTCCAAGATTAATTTATCGTAATCCGTCCTTTGGCCCACACGGGTATTCTCTACGAAAAAATTCACTTTTTTCACCGGAGTAAAAATAGAATCAATCGGGATTACGCCTACAGTAGAATCCTCTTTTTTATTTAATTCCGCAGGGATATAACCTCTACCCCTGCCTACCTCCATCTCCACATAAAACTTGGTATCCTTGGTCAGGGTTGCAATATGTAAGTCGGGGTTAATTATCTCTATTGTTTCATCCGCTTCAATATCTTTGGCTTTTACCTCGCCTTTGGTATCCCTTTTGATATAAATCGTCTTAGGAATTTTGGAGTGGGAATTTAAGATTAAACTCTTGAGGTTTAAAATTATTTCTGGCACATCTTCAACTACGCCGGGTATAGTGGAAAACTCATGCTGTGCTCCTTGAATCTTAATTGCCGTTACTGCACTACCTTCTATGGAAGAAAGCAAAACTCGCCTTAAAGAATTACCTAAGGTTACCCCGTAACCTCTCTCAAAAGGTGCAGCAGAAAATTTGCCGTAGGTACTGGTGTAGGCAGACTCATCGCACTCTAACCGCTTCGGCAATTGAAAATCTCTCCATTTTATGCCCATCTATTTTCCTCCTTAAATGAGCAGGCAATTTATGGAGTCCGAGGGACGACATAAATTGTAGCTCTTGTCGATTTCAACGTTACGAGCGTCTGCGAATTTAACCCTTGACATCAAAGATGTCAAGGGTAAGTTCGGTCAGACAACTTACGTTCGCTTACGCTCCGTAAGTTGTGACCTCACTTAGAATACAACTCTACTATCAGCTGCTCTTGAATCGGCTGCTGGATATCTTCTTTTTCCGGTAATCTCAAAATCTTAGCCTTGAATTCTTTGGGGTCAAATTCTAACCAAGTAGGAATATCTCTATCTTTAGAAAGCTCCATATTTTCTTTAATCTTATTCATGGCTTTGTCTTTAGCCTTGACCTGGACAATATCGTCTTTCTTCACTAAAAAAGACGGGATATTCACGCGTATTGAATTTACATAAACAAAGTTATGGCGCACAATCTGCCTGCTCTGGGCCCGCGAAATACCTAACCCTAATCTGAATATAACATTATCCAGCCTTCTCTCTAACATTTGTAGCAGGACCTTTCCGGTTACGCCTTTGGATTTAGAGGCAATCCTAAAATAGCGACGGAACTGTCTTTCTAATATTCCGTACATCCTCTTTACTTTTTGTTTTTCCCTTAATTGTAGGCCGTAATTAGAAAGTTTGGGTTTGCCCCTCTGGCCGTGTTGGCCGGGCGCATAACTTCTCTTGGTGATGGAGCACTTCTGGGTAGAACACCTTGTGCCTTTTAAGAATAATTTTTCGCCTTCGCGCCGACATAGCCTGCAAACAGCGTCAATATAGCGACCCATGGATTAAACTCTCCTTTTCTTCTTTGGACGGCAACCATTATGCGGAATAGGAGTCACATCTTTTATGGAAGTTATAGTAAGACCTGCGGCCTGCAATGCCCGAATTGCGGATTCGCGGCCAAATCCCGGTCCTTTTACCTGGACATCCACTTCCTTAATTCCGATTTCTTTGGCTTTTCTTGCTGCATCAGTAGCAGCTACCTGGGCAGCAAAAGGCGTGGATTTCTTGGAACCACTGTAACCCACAATGCCCGGCGCAGACCAAACCAGGGTATTCCCCTGCTTATCCGTGATCGTGATAATGGTGTTGTTGAAGCTTGCCTGAATATGCGCGATACCGCTGGTTATGCCCTTGGCAATCTTTTTCTTCTTTGCCTTCTCTTTTGTAGCCATATTAATCCGCTCCTCTATTGCTTTTAATGATTGAAATTTATTTTGCTGGTTTAGCTGCTGCTGGCGCTGCCTTAGCCGGTTCTGCCTTCTTGATAATCGCCATACCGCCTCGCCGGCGCGGGCCTTTGCGCGTCCTGGCATTAGTGCGCGTGCGCTGGCCTCTTACAGGAAGACCTTTTTTATGGCGCATCCCCCGCCAGGAACCGATATCCATCAATCTTTTTATATTCTGGGAAATCTCCCGGCGCAAATCTCCTTCGACCTTATAACCCAATCTTTGAATAGCATTAGTTATATGCGAAATCTCATCTTCATTAAGGTCTTTAGCCCGTTTATCCGGACTAATATTGGCCTCTTTAAGAATCCGGTTGGACAAAACTCTACCTACGCCGTATAAATAGGTTAAAGCAATCTCAATGCGTTTTTCTTTGGGGATATCAACACCTAAAACTCTTGGCACTTATTTCCTCCCTTCGGTCGGAAAAGTGTTCCCGCTCAGCGATTAAATTAAAGGCGGGATCCCGCTACAGCGGGAACAGTGTACAGCGTAGCACTGTTAACTGTAAACTGTTAACTGTTAACTGCTTATAATCAGCCTTGCCTTTGTTTATGTTTGGGGTTAGTGCAGATAACCCGAAGAACCCCTTTTCTTTTGATGATCTTACACTTATCGCAAATCTTTCTAATCGATGCTTTAACCTTCACCCCGCTCTTCCTTTCATCAGTATCCCCACCCTAAGGAAGGGCGGGGTTCATTTCACTTAACTCTAAAGGTAATCCTTCCCCGACTTAAATCATAGGGAGATAGTTCTAATTTTACTTTGTCGCCGGGAAGAATGCGGATAAAATTCATGCGCATTTTTCCCGAAACATGGGCAAGCACCACATGGCCGTTTTCCAATTCCACCCTAAACATAGCATTAGGCAAAGCCTCAATTACCTTGCCTTCGGTTTCGATGAGCTCCTCTTTTGCCATAATTAGTTAGTTAGAATTTCTGGTCCCTTATCAGTAACGGCTAAGGTATGTTCAAAATGCGCTGAGGCTAAACCATCTTTGGTCACCGCTGTCCAGCCATTATCCAGAATCTTACACTCCCAAGTCCCCATATTTACCATTGGCTCAATGGCTAAAACCATACCGCTCTTTAATAGCGGGCCTTGATGCGGCCGGCCAAAATTAGGTATCTCCGGCTCCTCGTGCAAACTACAACCTATGCCATGGCCTATGAATTGCCGAACCACGGAAAAACCATGGCCTTCAACATAAGTCTGAATCGCATAAGAAATATCCGAGAGATGATTATCCTGCCGTGCCTGCTTTATGCCTTCGGATAATGCTTTTTTGGTAACCTCGATTAATTTTTTCACTTGTGCGTTTATCCTGCCTACCGGCAAAGTAACCGCTGCATCCGAAAAATAACCTTGATAATCTACACCTAAGTCCAGACTGATAATGTCACCTTCTTTTAATACTCTATCTGAAGGTATGCCGTGCACCACCTCTTCATTAATTGAGGTACAAATGTTAGCCGGAAAACCTCTATACCCTTTGAAGGCTGGCACAGCACCTTCTTGCTTTAATAACTCTGCGGCTAATCTGTCAATTTCAGATGTCATCACCCCTGGCTTGATAAACCCTTGCAATCTTTGCATTGCCTTACCTAAAATCTTACCGGATTTCTTTAGCATCGCTAATTCTTGTTCAGACTTTAAGGGGATCATGGTATTTTTGCGTAATTTGAATAATCTTATCTAAAACAACCTCTGCTTCTTCATCGGCCAAAAGGCGATGTAATTTCTTCTGAGAATCATAGTAGCGCACTAGGCCTGAGGTTTCCTTTTGGTAAACCTTAAGGCGCATCTTTATCGTCTCTTCTTGGTCATCGGGCCTTTGAAAAAGTTTGGCCCCGCAAAAATCACAAATCATACCTACCTTGGGCGGCATATTCTTGATATGAAAATTTGCGCCGCAGCTACTGCAAACTAAACGACCAGAAAGACGCTGGATAATCACGGATTCGCTTGAGTCCAGATAAATCACTAAATCTATAAACATCTCCTTATTTTTGAGCATCTCATCCAGAGTTTTAGCCTGATTTAAATTACGCGGATAACCGTCTAAGATAAAACCCTTTTTCACGTCAGGTTGACCGATTCTCTGAAGCAGCATCTGGGCGACCAATTCATCGGGAACAAGGAGCCCCTTCTGCATAAAGTCTTGGGCGCGTTTACCTAAATCCGTGCCACTAGAAACATTCTGTCTTAATAAATCGCCGGTTGAGATATGGGGCAGATTTAATTTCTTGGCCAACTGTTTGGCCTGCGTGCCTTTTCCTGCTCCTGGAGGCCCTAATAGTATAATTCTCACTATCTTCTCCCTTTCATCCTTCCGGCCTTGATAAATCCTTCGTAATGATGCATTAATAGATGCGATTCAATCTGCTTTACGGTATCTAACATCACGCCTACAATAATCAATACTCCTGTGCCTCCAAAAAAAGACGCTACTAAATATGGAACCTTAAGCCAGGCCATAATAAAATCCGGGAATATCGCAATAATCGCAATAAAAATAGCGCCGGCTAAAGTTATCCTGGTCATAATATAATCCAGGTATTCAGCAGTTGAGGCGCCTGGACGGATACCGGGTATAAAACCACCGTATTTTTTCATATTCTCCGACAAGTCTAAGGGGTTAAAGACAATCGCAGTATAAAAATAGCAAAAGAATATGATGAGTAACGCATATACAATGGTATAAAGCAGATGACCCCTAACCAATCCCTGTGCCCACCTCTGAAAAGTCGGATTCGGTATAAAAGAAGCTAAGGTTGCCGGAAAAAGAATAAGTGATTGAGCAAAGATTATAGCAATAACTCCTGAGGTATCTACCTTCAAAGGTATATAGGTACTCTGACCGCCGAAAATCTTCCTTCCTACAATCCTGCGCGCATATTGCACCGGAATTCTTCTCTGGCCTTGGGTAATCATAATTACGGAAAATACAACTGCCACCAGAAATACTGCCATAATCAAAAGTGTAAAAGGTTGAATTTGCCGACGGGAAGGCGCAAACGGAGAAAGCAAAACAAAGAGTTGATTAAATGCCGTAGGGATGCGCGAAACAATACCGGCAGTAATCACTAAGGATATGCCGTTTCCAATGCCCCTCTCTTGTATCTGTTCACCCAGCCACATGATAAATATCGTGCCGGTACTTAAAGTAAGCACGGTGAGTATTCTAAAGCCCCAGCCTGGATACATCACTATCTTTAAACCCTCAAAACGCGCCGGGCTTTCCAGATACAAAGCAATAAAAAAGGATTGAATTATGGAAAGCACTACCGTGCCGTAACGGGTATATTGATTAATCTTCTCGTAACCCGCCCGGCCCTCTTTGGCTAATTTTTCCAAAGCAGGTATGACTGCAGTCAAAAGTTGAAGGATTATGGAACTGGATATGTAAGGCATAATCCCCAGGGCAAAAATAGTTAGCCTCTCCATAGCGCCTCCGGAAAACATATTGATTATCCCAAAGAGGGTCCCGCCCTGAGTTTTAGCAATACGATTAAAAAATTCTGCTAGTGCCGCACCATCGATACCCGGGGTAGGCACATAGCAACCAATGCGATAAACCGCAATCAGCGCTAAGGTATAAATAAGCCGCCTTTTTAAATCCGGAATTCTAAATGAATTTGCTAAGGCACTAAACATTTTAAATGAGCGCATAACTTACGGCAGTCCGCCAAAGTTCTGTGGCGGACAACGTAAGTTATCTGCGCGAATTTAACCCTTGACATTTTATTCTTGAGTAATTATCTGTAAAATGTCAAGGGTAAGTTCGGACATATAAGTTACGTCGCTTTACTTTCTGGTTTTACAGCTCCGTAACTTATGTCCTTACTTATAATCTCTATTTTACCGCCGGCATTTTTAATCTTCTCCGCGGCAGCTTTAGAAAAAACATGCGCCTGAATGCTAAGGGGATTTTTAATTTCTCCGCCGCCTAAGATTTTCACTAATTTATCCTTATCCTTAATCAGACCTTTTTTCTCCAACAACTCTAAAGTTACGCTCAGTTCTTTGATCTTATTTAAGGCATTCAAGTTTACAATCTGATATTCTTTCTTAAAGGGATTGACAAAGCCGCGCTTAGGGATACGGCGTATCAAAGGGGTCTGGCCGCCTTCAAAACCAAGATAAAAATGTCTTCCTGCCCGTGAGGTTTGGCCTTTACTTCCCCGCGTAGAAGTCTTACCGTGACCGGAGCTCGGGCCTCTACCTAAAAGCTTCTTGGGTTTATGACTGCCTCTAGGCGCTCTTAAAAGATGCAGCGCAACCTGCATCTCTGCTTCTTTTTTAATTTTGGCTATTTTCTTCGGCATTATACCTTTAAATTCTTAAGGCCTTCCATGGTGGCCTTAATCACATTGATGGGATTATTAGAATTCAGGCATTTGGTCAATATATCTTTTATTCCCGCAGCCTCGCATATTGCCCTTACTGGGCCGGCAGCGATTACGCCTGTTCCTTCCGAGGCCGGCTTAAGCAGCACTTTCGCTGCGCCAAATTTACCTATAATCTCATGGGGTATGGTCGAGCCTTCCAAAGGCACATTAAAAAGATCCTTTTTGGCTTTTGCCAGGGACTTACGGATAGCATCGGCAACCTCATTAGCTTTTTCTAAGGCAAAACCGACGTGGCCCTTAGTGTCGCCCACTACTACCAGGGCGCTAAAATGAAGCCTCTTGCCGCCTTTAGTTACTTTAGCCACCCGGTTAATCGTGATTACTTTCTCGATAAACGCTGATTGTTGTTCAATCTTTAGCTCGCGCATTTGTTAAAACTCCAATCCGCCTTTTCTTAAGGCCTCGGCAAATACCTTTACTCTTCCGTGATACAAATAGCCACCGCGGTCAAAGACAATTTTAGTAATCCCTTTTTCTTTAGCGCGCCTGGCAAAAATCTCGCCAAAAAACTGGGCTGCCTTGGTATTTCCCGCATAAGGAAACTTCTCTTTGACTTCTTTATCCAGCGTGGATAAAGAAAAGAGGGTTTTATCGGCAGTATCATCGATAACCTGGGCACAGAGATTCTTTAGACTGCGATGCAGGGCTAAACGCGGTTTCTTATTTGTGCCGCGCAGACCTATGCGTATCCGTCTATGTCTTTTTAATCTCAGGGTTTCCTTGTTATTTTTCATTTTTTAATGAGCACATAACTTACGAACACTGAAAGTGCGAGTAAGTTATGTGTACGAATTAATCCCGAGCGGCTACTATTAATCTATTCCGCGAGGGATATCCCTCGTCACTAATTACCTATTTGATTGTGACTCGGGATAAGTTCAGCCTTACAACTTATGTTCGCTTGCGCTCCATAAGTTGTGGCTTCACTTACTTTGTAGCTGCCTGGGCTTTACCGACCTTTTTCTTTACGTATTCGCCCTGATAACGTATACCGGTACCTTTATAGGGTTCAGGAGGACATATCAAACGTATCTCAGAAGCAACCTTGCCCACCTTTTCCTTATCTATACCTCTTACGATAATTAAGTTCTGCTTGGGGGTCTCTATCTTTATACCCGCAGGGATAGGAAAATTCACCGGATGGGAAAAACCTAATCGTAAGGTTAATTTATCGCCTTGGACCTGGGCCTTATATCCAACACCTATAATTTCCAGCTCTTTGGTATAACCTTCGGTAACTCCTTTAATCATACCAGCAATTAAAGACCGGTATAGACCATGAAGGGCCCTATCCATTTTTGTATCGGCTACCCTCTTGACCAAAAGTTGGTTATCTTTACTCTCCAGGCTAATACGATTTGATAAAGTCCGGCTTAAGGAACCCTTGGGGCCTTCTACCAAAATTAGGCCATCCTTGACTTCTACTTTTACCTCTTTAGGTATAACTACCGGTTTTTTTCCAATTCTTGACATGTTAAATGAGCACACGACTTACGAACACTGAAAGTGTGAGTAAGTTATCTGTGCGAATTAAGTTCGGGCTCATAAGTTATGTTCGCTTCGCTCCATAACTTATGTCCTCACTTACCAGACATAAGCGATAAGCTCGCCGCCAACTCCTAACTCTTTTGCCTCTTTATCAGTCATAATCCCGCGAGAAGTAGAGATAATTGCTAGGCCCTTTCCCCTTAAAACCGAAGGAACCTTATCGCGTTTTACATACACGCGCAGTCCCGGCTTAGATACCCTTTTGATATTCCTTATTGCTGGTTTTGAGGCCAAATACTTTAAATAAATCCTTAAAATACCCTGTTTTTTATCTTCGATAAATTTAAAGTTATCGATGTAGGCCTCTTTTTTCAAGATTTCTAAAATAGCCTTTAAGCTGCCTGATGCCGGAATATCAACATTATCTTTTTTAGCCAGAAGGGCATTGCGCATCATGGTCAATGCATCAGCAATTAAATCTGTCCTTGACATTTATTCCTCACTTCGTTCGGAAGTTAACAGTTAACTGTACACAGTAAACTGTTAACTAAATTTTACCAGCTCGCCTTTTTAACTCCGGGTATCAAACATCTCCAGGCCAATTCCCTAAAACAGATGCGGCAAAGCTTAAATCTCCGAAGATAGCCGCCGGACCTTCCGCAAATCTGACAACGGTTGTATTTGCGCGTGGAAAATTTAGGAGGCCTCTTCCATCTTGCTATTTGTGACTTCTTCGCCATGCGTCGCTTTCGTTCCTCATTACGCGGATTTATGTGGATAAAAATCCGCGGATATCCGCGGATTTAATATCAGCGGGAATCCGCGCTTCCAAAAGGCATTCCGAATAATCTTAATAATTCCTGGGCTTGTTCTTTGGACTTGGCATTCTTAATCACAAAGGTTATATCCATACCCTGGGGCCGGCTGATCCTATCATACTCTATTTCAGGGAATATCGTCTGCTCGGTAATGCCCAAGGTATAATTTCCCGCCTTATCAAAAGAGTCAACCGAGACGCCGCGGAAATCACGGATGCGCGGAAGGGCAATATTGATTAATCTGTCCATAAACTCATACATCATCGTCCTTCTTAAGGTCACCTTGCATCCAATAGGCTGACCTTGTTTAATCTTAAAATTAGAAATCGCCTTTTTTGCCCGCCTTAAAATCGGCCTCTGCCCGACAATTAAAGCTAATTCATCCATAGCCTTATCTAGTATTTTAATATCTTGAAGAGCTTCGCCCACGCCCATATTCACTACTATCTTTTCTAAGCGCGGGACAGCAAGCCTGTTCTTTAATTGAAATGCCTCTTGCATCTTCGGGCAAATCTCGTTCCTATATTTTTCCAATAATCTCGGTACCATTTTTTCTCACTCTAGATTACCTCTTTACAGGCCTTGCAAATCCTGGATTTTGTCCCATCCTTTAAAATACTAAAACCTATTCTCGTCGGACGGTTACAATGTTTACAAAAAATTGAAAGATTAGAAAGATTTATCGGCGCGGCAATAGATACGATTCCGCCTTGTTGGTCCTGCTGGGTTTTGCGCCTATGCTTCTTGACTAGATTTATACCTTCCACTAAAGCCTTGTTCCTTTCAGGAAAGACTGTAATGACTTTGCCTTTTTTGCCCCTGTCTTTACCCTTAATAGCCTGGACTGTATCGCCTTTTTTTATTTTAAACATCTTCTGTTTCCCTGTTGCCTGTTTGCCCATTGCCCGTTAAACAGAATGACGGGGTAACGGGGTAACGAATTTATATGACCTCGGGCGCTAAAGAAATAATCTTGGTAAAATTCTTATCCCTTAATTCTCTGGCTACCGGGCCAAAAACGCGGGTGCCGCGGGGATTCAATTGAGCATCGATAAAAACAATGGCATTACGGTCAAATCTTAATAACGAACCATCAGGCCGCCTTATCGGCCATTTGGTTCTTACCACCACTGCTTTGCTCACCTCACCCTTTTTAATAATCGCATTTGGGGAGGATTCTTTAACGTTGACATTAATGATGTCGCCGACTTCGGCAAATTTTTTATTCATTCTACCCAAAACGCCGATAAAGGAAGCGCGTTTGGCGCCAGTATTATCCGCTACATCTAATATGGTGCGTAACTGAATCATTGAACTTCTTCCTTCAATTCTATGTGGCTAGCTGCTGCTCTTTTAATCACTTCCATAAGCCGAAAACGTTTATCTTTAGATAAAGGTCTGGTTTCTTGGATGCGCACCGTATCGCCCACCTTAGCCGCATTTGCTTCATCATGGGTTTTAAATTTATTATACTTTTTAAGAATCTTTCCGTATTTAGGATGCTTGCTTAAGCGTGTTACCCTGACAATAATCGTCTTTTTCATCTTGTCGCTTATAACTGTGCCGATAAATTCCTTCCTTTTACCCATTCGTCGCTATCGCTCCTTTTTACGCGGATGCTCGCGGATTAATAATATCCGCGTTAATCTGCGTTTTTTCGTTCAAGATGGTCTGAATGCGTGCGATATCCCTCTTAAGCAAAGAAAACATATGCGGCTTCTCTACCCTGCTGCCGTAACGTTGTAGGTTAAGTTTAAAGAGCTCTTCCTTCAGGCTCTTTTCTTTCGCTAATAATTCTTCTTTGGTTAAATTGCGTAGCTCTTCTGTCTTCACCCCGCTCTTCCTCCATTAATTTATACCCCTGCCCTATTTAGGAAGGGCGGGGTTCATTTATTTATGAATTCGGGTAATAAACTTGGTTCTAATCGGTAATTTATAGGCTATGAATCTAAAGCACCTGCGGGCAAATTCCTCGGGCACCCCGCCTAACTCAAAGAGAACCTTTCCCCTTTTTACTACAGCAACCCAGTGGTCAAGGTCTCCTTTGCCTTTGCCCATCCGCACCTCAGCGGGTTTTTTGGTTATGGATTTATGCGGGAAAATCCTAATCCATAGCTTTCCGCCTTTGTGTAACTGCCTGGCTAAAATCACCCGCGCTGCTTCTATTTGGGTATTCTTAATCCAGCCATTCGCCAGGGCTTTTAATCCGTATTCGCCGAAAGATAATTCCGAACCAGTAGTAGCCACACCGCGCCGGTTTCCTTTCTGCAATTTACGATATTTTACTCTTTTCGGCATCATCGCCATAGAAACCTCGTCTCAATTATACTAACTTACCTTAGAGTCTCTTGCGGGAATCTCACTCTCCCGTGAAGTCTTTTTCGTCAGTATATCCCCTTTATAAAGCCAAACTTTAACCCCGATTAATCCATAAGTGGTTAAACTTTCGGCAAAACCATAGTCTATATCCGCACGCAGAGTAGATAAAGGAACTTTGCCCCGCTTATAACTCTCAGTGCGGGACATCTCGGCGCCCCCTAATCTTCCGGCACAGCAGACCTTTATCCCTTTTGCGCCGGCGTTCATCGATTGCTCCATAGCGCGCTTGACTGCCCGGCGAAAGGCTATCCTTTTCTCTAACTGCAAGGCTACATTTTCCGATACCAATTGCGCATCTAAGGCGGGATTC
>Ga0315294_10007714_pt1 | contig 11812 bp, 12 predicted proteins | sample YL17G13_40_MG_FD_203626 | JGI IMG/M metagenome (GOLD analysis project Ga0315294, IMG submission 203626) | Sediment microbial communities from Yellowstone Lake, YNP, Wyoming, USA - YL17G13_40 | ecosystem: Environmental > Aquatic > Freshwater > Lake > Sediment | place: USA: Wyoming | collected...
TTTTTAAGCGATATGATTGCTTACAGAAATACGTTTTTCGGCACACTCATCATCGGAGATAACAGCGCTCTGGCAATGAACGCTATCGACGAGCTGTGCGGGTCAAACGAACTGATTTCAATAAGGTCCCGCGGCAATTTCAAAAGACCTTTTGAGGTTGTTGACAAAATCGAAGAGCAGGCAGAGGCCCAGACCGCCGACCAGGAGGCAAAAATCAACGCTGAAATCACGAGATTTGAGAATGAACTGCGGTCGATTCTTGCCTCGGCAAAACAGGGCGAAGAAGAGATTATCGGCAGCTCCATCCTGCAGAAGAAAAACGAGCTTGAACTGAAAATTCGTCAGGCGAAAAAGCAGCTCCAGGAGATAAAAAAGACAAGACTCCAGCGAAAGGAAAGCCTCGGGAACAGCCTGCGGAATTTCAATATGCTGGCGGCACCGGCAGCAATTCTGGTTATCGCTATAATTCTCGGCGTACACAGAAGTGTAAAGAAGAGACGATATATCAGCCATGCGAGCGATGCATAGCCACGAAGGCACAAAGACACGAAGTGAATTTTATATTTAACATTGAAAATTTAATTTTATATCTAAAGGTTACGTCGAACGGTTGCGGTTGCGATGCTCGTTTCGTCTTACGTCGTACGTTTAACGTAACCGATGCGAGTCGCGCAACCGATAAACGATATACAATGCTTAATCAAAACTTGCTTTAGTAGAAATAAATATTGGAGTTGCCAGATGAGCGATAAGAAACTTTCGTTTTTGGGTATTCTTACGATAGTGTCGGTTATTGCTGCTGTTATTATTTGGCAGTTTGCAAACAGGACAAAAACGACCTCGGCGGGGTCAGGTAATCTTATTCAGGGACTTGACCCGGCAAATATAGCTGAAATTGTAGCAGGCAAAGGCAATGAACAGATAAATCTTGCGCGAAGAGGCAGCGGCTTTGTTGTTGCAAACAAAAGTTATTATCCTGCCTCAAACAGGGCGGTTAACGACCTGCTGGCTACCTGTTTCGATATCAGGACCGTTGAGCTTTATACCGAAGATAAAGCCAATCATAAAGACCTCGGTGTTAGCGAAGAAGATGCAAGAGATATCATTAAATTTCTTGATTCGAACGGAAAGGTCATCACAGCCGTTGTCATCGGAAATCTGCGCGAAGACGGCAGCATGGCTTACGCCAGACTCATCAACGACGACAAGGTCTATATTATTTACAATACGCCGTGGATAAGACAATCGCCGCTCGATTATGTCGAACAAGAACTTATATCGGTAGATAAGGCCAATATAGACGCCGTAACCATTACATCGCCAAACGAGGTTTATACCCTGATTTCCGAAGCCAACGGCACCGAAGTTGTACTGCAACAACTGCCTGTCGGCAAAAAGCAGAAGAAAAATGAATGTGATGCAGTTTTGGGCGTACTTACGAATCTGAGATTCGACGATGTGAATGCCGCGGCGGATGGATTGGAATTGAATTTCGACCGGCAGTACAGATGTTTGCTGAAGGATTCGACCCTTTATACCATCCAGATAGCACAGAAAGATTCAAAAACATTTATAAAATGCAGCGCTGAATTTACAGATAAAACGCAAGTCAAAAAGGAGCAGGCCGTAGAGTCCCAGGAAGAACTCAAAAAGAAGGAAGCCAAACTGCTGGCAAAAGAAAAGGCGAAAAAGTTTCAGGAAACCTGCGATGGCTGGATTTACGAGATACCTGAATATAAGGCGGAAAATATGACAAGACCGATGGCGGGACTCATTGAGGATATTCCGGCACCTGTTCCGGCGGATGCAAACACAAAATGAAACCATTAACATTCTGAGTTTCAATCAATTGTGCGGGGGAGCCTGGGCCAAGATAAAAGGCAAAGAGGCTGTTTGCCGGCCGTCAATTGCCAAATCAATCCTGTATTTGCCGTAGTTTTGCAATTTGAGTCCCTGAAGATTAGCGACGACATTAACGACGGTTGAATCGGATTTGGCCGGGACCCTTACCGAAATTGTTCCCTCTAATTTAGGGAAAACTTCTGCACCATCTTCATCAATGACGCAAATTCTGAACGGGTGCTGACCTTCTTCAATTCTGGAAAACCTTATCCTGAGTGCAACGGCGCAGGCCGGATGCGTAGTAGGAACCTGCCTGGCAAGAATAGTGTCGAAAGCACCCAAAACATTTAATTTGCCGTTCTGGTCGGTCGCAGCATCGCATAATAAAAAAGCTTCAATATCCATATTCTTTCCTTTCTTGTTACTGATGTTCCAGGCTTGAACTTATTGTTCAGCCGGGTTTTCAATGACAGCCTCGTCGCTCTTATCGTAGATTCGGCCATTGAACATTACTATAAACATAATAACAAAACTGGAGATTCTCGCAATCAATGAAACAGGGAATACATGCCATATTGAAAAATATTTCACTATAAGACTGCCTATCAGGGTGCCCAGCCCGCCAAACATGCTCGAAGTTATTGTCATAACCGCCAGATATGTGCTTCGCTTTTTGCCTTTTGTAAGTATCGATGTTATGGCCGGGTTTACTATCGTGGTGCCGTTGACAAAAATGCCTGTGATAATCCATGCGATAGATATTAACAGTATCGGCTTTACAGACGCGGAAAGCAGGTAAAAAAGCGGTATAACGCTCCATAAACAATGGCAAATCAGAAAAACTTTTCTTGTTCCGATTTTTTCGATAATTTTGCCCCAGAAAAGAAACGAAATAAATCCGCTCATCTGAACCAGGCAGACAGATATCACGGTCAGCAGGACAAATCTGTTCTCAAATCCGAGGTCTTTCATCAGATATGGGATGAAAAATGGCTCGCAGATATTCATACTTACCGTCCACAGGAGCATTATCAGTATCCATTGGCGGAACTTTTTGTCGGACCAGGGCTGGGCTATAACTTTAAGGAAATCACTTTTTGCCTCTTGAGTTTTTTTGTGCGGCTCAGGTATTTGGACATGAAAGATAAGGTCGATTATGCCGAGTGTTAATCCGAATGCGAATACCAGCCGGACTATCATCATTTTATGAGCCTGGTCGGACTGCTGCACCGCCAGGGCCGCAAAAAGGGCGATACCCATTATAAAAAATTGTATAACCGCACTTCGACGGGACATAAAACCTGCCAATTGGTCTTCTGATATCAGGTCATAAAGCCAACTGGACCATGGAGGAGCCGCCAGGTTTCCGAATACCGCGCTTACAGAGCATAATACAATAATGCTCAAAGGGCCCAGCGGTATCCAGAAAGAAAATACAATAGGTATGAAGCAGAGCCTCGAGAGGATGGAAAATACATACCATGGATATTTCCTGTTGCCCCATAAATCCTCAAATACCCAACTGAATATCTGAAATACCACCGCGAACGAAACCAGAGAAGCCATAATACCCAGCTGGTACTTGGACATGCCGGAAGCAAAACAGAAAAAAGTGAAGTATATTCCCGCCGGACCGAGAAACGTGCCATAGACAGTGCCCAATATGCCTGTCCAAATATGCCGGGTGCGTATCCATGGAAGCTCATTTTCCTGAATCTGGCGCGTTCTGAAGATGTTATCATCTTTGCTGAAAGCCGGAACAATGCTTTTAAGTTTTTTGACGACCATACAAATTCTGTTTCGGTAAAGCGGTCTGGTTTAATGCTTTCGCCAGGTCAGTGTAGAGGTAAGGCAGGTCGAATCTTTCGCAAATCGATTTGAATTTTCGCAAGACCTCCTCGCCCAGAGCGTTTTGTGTTTCAGAATCGGCGGTACATAAAAAAATTCTGCATCCGGTAAACCGCCTCTGATATATAGTGCATTTATTATCTTTTTGATAAGGACAGTTTGGCCCGGTCATAGGAAGTATTTTATTTTTCTGACTGAAATAAACCATTTCCGGCGAAGAAATAAAAAGCCGGTGGCCGAACGATTCAAAATTGCAGCATTTTCCGCAGGCTGTACACTGATTGTTGAATGATTTTAAATTCGAATCGAGCCAATCGTAAATTTTGGCGACCTGGTCGCAAATTTTTAAGGTGACCGCTCCATTACTGTCGCGGCTCTGAACCCCGCCCCCCGCCTGCGCGAGGGTAAACTCCGGGGTGGGGGCTAAACACGTCCACCATTGTTTCTGTCGTTTAATTTTCTGGATTTCATCGAAAGTATAGAGCCTGCCTTTGTTTATACCGGGACATTTCATCGCAGCGGCATTCCAGTCATCCGGGTTGTTTAGATTGTTCGGCCAGAAAGGCCAGTTTCGGCACTGCATTGGACGGACATCATAAATAGCGCAAGTTCTTGAGCCGTTTATATTTACAAGAAAAATACAGTCTTTAGAACAGGGATTTTCCCTTATCGAGAAGCTAAGCCTGAGTCTTTTAAGGGATTTTTTTCGCACATCGTTCGGGCTTTGGCTCAGATGCTTTGCAAGTATTTTGATTTCCTGTCTCGATATCCATATAACGCCCTCCTGCGGGCCGGAGCAGCATCTTCCACACTGCTGGCAGGCAAAATGAAGGCCGTTAATGTACCATTTATTTTTAACCACGGATTTCGCGGATTTCACAGATTTTGTTCTTTTAACCAATTTGCTACTGAATTGACAAAATCGGCCCCGCTTTGAAGCATTAGTTCTACCTCTTTATGTTCAATCACAGAGGTATATCCATAATCGCCAAGCTGTCTTTTTTCAAAAGCTCTGTTGAGTTCTCTGCCCAATTTTTTATCGAAAATGCCTGTTTTAATGAAATGTTCGCCGAAAGCAGATATTACGCCTTTATGTGATGAAAATGACAAATTTTTTGTCAGAAGCGCAACCTCGGCACAGAAAAACATAGCGTAGTAAATTCGTGAGACTGCTGATTCGGAGTCGCCGTCATCAAGAAGCAGCTTCGCACTTTTGATATAGCGATGTGATTTGTCAATGAGTGATTGTATTTCCTTCATGCTGCTACCCCTTCCTTTCGTAGATTGAGAAGCAGCGGACTATTGACAGAAGTGTAATCTTTTTCTGAGACAGGGAACACAGAAAGTAATACACCATATTTAAGATTTATTTCGGTTATAATATCTATCATCCGGTCTATTTCACGGCCTGCAGAACAATCCCCTTCAAGTACAACCGCCAGATCAATATCCGAATCTTCGGTAGCTTTTCCCCTTGCCCAGGAACCGTATAAAATAATACTCTTAAGCCTTTTTTTATATAGATTTTCGGCTTCACGGCGAAATTCGCGGATTATTGGTTCGATTGTCTGCAATGGTTATCCCTTCTATTTTTATAGTATTATACTTTTTCAGACAGAGAATATCAATTCCATTTCAGGACTGCGCCGGTGTCGGCACTGGTTGCCATTGAAGCATATTTTGCAAGGCAGCCTTTGGTGATTCTCGGCTTCGGCGGCTTCCATTCAGTTTTTCTTTTTGCCAGTTCCTGTTCGGAAAGTCTGACACTGATTTTTTTGGCGGGGATGTCGATTTCGATTATATCGCCGTTCTTGAGCAGACCAATTGGGCCGCCAACAGCAGCTTCGGGGCTTACGTGGCCGATGCAGGCGCCGCGAGTTCCGCCGCTGAACCTGCCGTCGGTTATCAGCGCGACCGATTCACCAAGGCCTGCACCCATAATATAACTTGTAGGCGAAAGCATTTCCTGCATTCCGGGGCCGCCTTTGGGGCCTTCGTTTCTGATGACTACCACATCACCGCTCTTTACCTTGCCTGCGAGGATGCCGTCGCAGGCGTCTTCCTGACTTTCAAATATCACGGCAGGGCCGCTGTGCTTGAGCATCTTCTCCGCGACGCCTGCGGTTTTGATTACGCAGCCGCTGGGAGCGAGATTGCCCCTGAGGATTGAAAGGCCGCCGGTTTTGGAATAAGCGTTTTCAATCGTATGTATGCAATCGGTATTTTTGATTTTTGCCCTTGCGATGTTTTTACCCAGCGTTTTTCCTGTGACAGTCGGGCAGTTGAGATTGAGCAGACCTTTTATTCTGCTTATCTCCTTGAGGATTGCACTTATACCGCCGGCAGCATCAACATCCTCGACGTGCCATTTACTCGAAGGCGAAACCTTGCAGATATTGGGGCATTTTTCGCTGATTTTGTTTATTCTTTCAAGGTCGTATTTTATTTCTGCCTCGTTGGCGATTGCCAGGGCGTGCAGGACGGTGTTTGTCGAGCCGCCCATCGCCATATCGAGCATAAAGGCATTGTCAATTGATTCGGCGGTTATAATGTCGAGCGGTTTTAAATCCTTTTCAATGAGATTGATTATCTGTTTGCCGGCGGCGGCATATAATTTGTTTCTTTTTGGGTTGATTGCGAGGATAGTGCCGTTGCCCGGCAGGGCCATTCCGACTGCCTCGCATAGGCAGTTCATACTGTTGGCTGTATACATTCCCGAACAGCTTCCCTGCGAAGGACAGGCACTGCATTCGAGTTCGTGCAGTCTTGCCTCGTCGATTTTGCCTGCCTTATAAGACGCAACACCTTCAAAGACTGCGACCAGGTCAACGATATTGCCCTTTGAGTCTTTGCCGGCTGCCATCGGGCCGCCTGAGACAAAAATTGCAGGTATATTGACCCGAACCGCAGCCATCAGCATCCCGGGTATTATTTTGTCGCAGTTGGGAATGCAGATGAGGCCGTCGAAGCAGTGGGCACGAACCATCGATTCGACGGAGTCGGCGATTATCTCCCGCGAAGCGAGCGAATATTTCATTCCGGTATGCCCCATCGCGATGCCGTCACAAATTGCGATGGTGTTGAATTCGAACGGTATACCGCCGGCGGCACGAACGGCTTTTTTGACCTTTTCAGAGACCTTGTTGAGGTGCATATGGCCCGGCACGATTTCACAAAAACTGTTGGCTATCCCGATGAACGGCTTGTTCAAATCCGCATTTTTGAGTCCGCAGGCCCGCAAAAGTGCCCTGTGCGGAGTCCTTTGAACCCCCTTTTTGATAGTGTCGCTTCTCATATATTTTCTCCTAAGTGACTTTCAATTAAGAAATAAGGGATTATAAGCACAAGATTATAATAAATAAATCCTAAAAGCATAAAAAGCTGCAGATGTCTATAAAAAAAATTGCTCATTAAGTTTTAGTTGTTATAATCACGGTCTGTTTGTGACGGATTAAACATTGTAATTAAATGGTTTTAGGAGAAAATCATGAAAGCGCAGAAGATGTTGTGGGTTGTATTTTTGGGAGTTGTTTTGTCTGTTTTGGCGGGCTGTGTGCCGACCGCGGAGATGAAACTCAATCTGGCACCGCAGAGCGAAACGGTCTATAAGGTTGTTCTCGAAACCGGTAAGGATTACGCGTTTATTCAGCCATCAATCAATAAGACAAAGGAGCGTCATACAGTTGGGCGGGCAGAGATGGTTTTTGCACAGAGGATTGAAAGCGTTGACCAGCAGGGCAATGCGAGCGCAGATATTACGATAAAGGAACTTAAATATTTGTCCGAAGACCCCCAAGGCAAGACGCTGGACTTCGACAGCACATTGGAGGGCAGCAAATCCGACCCGCTTTTTGCACTTATCGGTCAGAGCTATAAAATAAAGATAACGCCCAACGGCCGGGTTGAGGTTATTGACGCCCAAGCGGCACGCGAAGTTATAAAGGGAGAAAGTTCTGCCAAGAAATTCGCGGACAGATTTTTCAGTAATGAGGAAATCGAGAGATGCCATCAGGTTCTTGCCCTGATGGATACAAAAAAGACCCTTTGCAAGAAAGGCGATAAGTGGAGCACGGTTGCCACCTCTCCCGGCGGTATGCTCGCACCAAAATCGTTTGAAAAGATTTATACCCTGACGGATGTAAAAGAGCAGAAAGGTGAGAAGATTGCCATTGTAACTATGAACGCCGAGCCCAGCTCAAAACGTGCAGCCGATATGCCGGAAAAAGAGGCGGCGGCAAGCTTTTTTGCAAAAATGTTCGAGGAGAAGGATAACTATACTGGTAAAATGGTTCTAAATCTGACTACCGGCGAAATTGACAGTTATCAGGAGCTACTGAAGGCCGAATGGCTCGCCGCAGAATCGCCCGAGGAGCAGAAAAGCGATAAAGGCCCAGACCAGTTGACGATGGGCTTTTGGAGTCTTTACAGTATCGAAAAGGTTGAGTGATTTAATTGAAGATTGAAAAATGAAGATTGAAAATTCAAAAATTATTCCGGCGCTGTTTACAATTGCGACACTGATTTTTTTTGCAGGCTGCGAGGAACAACAGCGGGACAAAGCAGGTAAAATTAAACCTCCACACCAATACATTGATGTGAGGGGTAAAGGCCCACTGCTTTTAAGCGTCGATTTTAAACCTGATGTGCCATTGAAGTATAATTTTGTCTGTGAAAGACAGATAGCCCTTGACCTTGACCCATCGCACAAAAACTCGAAAGGAGAAAAAGGCAGAGGTGGCAGCCAGAATATGGCTGAAAAACTCGAGATGGAAATTGTCTATAAGCCTGTCGAGATTGACCCTTACGGCTATTCAACAATCGAGGCAACCTGCAATTCGGCCAAAGTTACGCGCACCGCGGTAAGCAGCAGAGGGCAGGCAAAAGGCGATGCGGTTGAGTCTGCTGTCGGCAAAAGCTTTACACTCAAGATTACGCCGACAGGTAAAATCGTCGATTATACATCTCTTGAAAGTCTGGTCAAGGAGCTCGGCAACAGGGCCTTTGCAGATTCAAGCAGAGGCAGAATCAAAGACCCCGATATGATTATGGATTTTCTTGCCACACAGTGGTATATCTGGGATTTAGTATCGAGTATAAAAGAGCCATTGAAAGGTGTTAAGAAAGGCCAGAAATGGAACTCGCAGCTTCTGGCGCCGATGCCTTTCGTCTCAAAGGTCGGCAGAGATGTGGAGTACAAATTTGCAGGTGTTATTGAAGAGGGCGGCGTTTCTCTTGCCGAGATAACGAGCAGTTATAAATTGAGTAAGTTGCTGCCGGCGGCGCCTCTTCCTTACAGCGGTTCGTTTCAGATGAGGGGCACATTCGGCTTTTTAAGAGGATATAAGGTGCTGAGCATCGAAGGCAGCGGACGAGAGCTTTATGATATAGAAAGAGGAATTATTAAAAGTGATATTCAGCAGTATCAGGCCAAGGTCGGTGCCTCCATTTTCGGTCTCGGCAGCGATACAATTGAGCCGAATATAGAAATCAACCAGACTATAACAATGACTTTGGCTGAATAAGATAATTTAATATGAATGAATCCCGCACCTTCTAAATATTCAGTAAACCATGTATGTTCTTTAAAGAATCGAAAGAATATAATTACAATTGTTTTAAAAAGATTGAATTAAAAGAAGGTGCTGGATGAAAAGGGACAATCTCTGGGCGCCATGGAGGATTGGATATATTCAGGGCCTTGGCAAAAAACATGATTGTTTTATCTGCCATAATGTAAAGCATCCGCAGCAGGATGAGGGAAATTTTGTGCTGTGGCGCACGAAAAACTGCCTTGTCATGCTCAACAAGTTTCCATACAACAACGGCCATCTGCTTTTAGCCTCCATCAGGCATGTCGCCGGCCTCGATGAACTCGACGACGGCGAAATGCTGGAACTTGCAAAACTCATTATTGCCTCGCAGAAGGTTTTGACACTGGCGATAAAGCCGCACGGCTTTAATATCGGGACGAACTTCGGCAGATGTGCCGGGGCGGGCCTGCCCGACCATTTGCATATCCATATAGTGCCGCGATGGGACGGCGATACCAACTTTATGGACGTCTGCGCCGATACGGATGTTATAAGCCAGTCAATGAAAGATTTGTATAAACAGCTAAAGGCCGCAAGTGCTGAAAATAATCTGCCCGGGTTTTAGTATAAAGTTAACAGTGAACAGTTTACAGTTTACAGAAAAATATGGAAGAGATGGATTTTAAGTTTGATTTTGAGAAACTCAAGGTTTATCAGAAAGCGCTCGATTTTATCCACGAGATTTTTAAAATATATAAACGATTACCACGAGAGTATAAATATACCGTCGGCGGCAATTTGGTAAGAGCAGGCGTATCGATAGCAAACAACATAGCCGAGGGTAGCGGTAAAAAATCAAAAAAAGAAAAAAGCCGATATTATTCTATTTCTTTAGATTCAACACGTGAGTGTATCTCAGTGTTTAATGTTTTATTATACGAAGAATAATTAGATAAAAATAGTTATTTAAAGATGCGTATCGGCGGCAAAGAAATAACTAATATGCTTTTTGGATTGATAGAGTCGCTGGAATAATGCTGTAAACTGTACACTGTAAACAGTAAACTAAAAATGACCGATTTTTTACAATCTTTTGCAGTAACCGAATCAAACAGTAAGGGCAGAAGATTTAAAGAGCCCCGGCATGCTTACCGTTCCGCCTTCGAGCGCGACAGAGACCGAATAATCCACACATCGGCATTTCGGAGACTTGAAGGCAAGACGCAGGTCTTTATGCCGCAGACAAACGACCACTACCGCACGAGACTGACCCACAGCATCGAAGTTGCACAAATCGGCAGAACTATTGCAGGGGCGCTGGCCGTCAACGAAGCCCTTACCGAAGCAGTATGCCTTGCCCACGACCTGGGGCACAGTCCCTTCGGCCACAGCGGCGAAGCAGCCCTTAATGAGCTTATGGAAAATTACGGCGGATTCGAACATAATGTCCAGACGATTAGGATAGTCGACCTGCTCGAAAGGCCTTATCCTGATTTTGTCGGCTTAAATCTTATGTACGAAACCAGACTTGCCCTGGCAAAACATAAAACTACTTTCGACAGTCCGCAGAAGCAGGACTTTCCTGAAAAGAATTGTTCGCTCGAAGGTCAGATTGCGGACATTGCAGACAGAATTGCCTATAACTGCCACGACCTCGAGGACGGTCTGCGCGCAAAACTGCTGAATTTTGAGATGATTATGAAAATTCAGCTCTGCGGTCAGGCTGCCGAAAGATGCGAAGCAGATAAAATCAGCGAGAGCCTCATTAAAAACACACGAATCGCAAAGACAATCATCGATATGCTCGTCGGCGACTGCATCGAAACAAGCAGAGGGGCAATAGCTTGCGAACACGTTGAAAATCTGCGGCAGGTCCTGGAGACAAGCGATAATTTTATAGCGTTGAGCGACGATGCCGAGACCGGCCTTATCCAGCTCGAAGAATTTCTGTGGGACAATATGTATGAGCATAAGGAGATAAAAGCCGTTTCTTCCCAGGCTGCAGGCTGGTTAAAGAAGGTTTTTGAAAAATTTCGCAGTAAGCCCGATTTAATGCCGGCCTATTATCAGAGCTTGACTAAAGAGTTCGGCCTTGAAAGAACCGTCTGCGATTACATTGCAGGTATGACAGATTGGTACTGCCTTGAAACGATAAAATAGTTTTGAGTTCTTATTCGATTTTCAAATCAGCAAAATAAGTAACACTGTCGGCTTTTGTCCAGAAGCCGACATTTCCTTTCAAAAATATGGTTGACTTGGCGGCTGGCTGAAATCAGGCCGGCCGGCTTTCCGCCGGCGGTCTGCTGGCAGCGAAACCGCGGTACAGCAACAGGTCATAAATAATCTTCAGGCCGCCACTGATGAAGAACGGCAATGACATCAGCATGGAACCAAGCAGCATTGTCGAAATGCCGGGCGAAACAGCGGCGCCGATGCTCCGAGCAACAGCCGTAACGCCGGCCGCGGCCGAACGTTCGTCCGGCTCGACCACTGCCATGACATAGGATTGTCTGGCAGGCACATCCATCTGGCTGATACTGAATCGCAGGAGCAGCATAAGAACGGCCAGAGGCATACTGGGCATAAGCGGC